>MRWG01001840.1_pt1 | contig 12089 bp, 13 predicted proteins | sample 1013341 | NCBI WGS metagenome assembly MRWG01 (sample SAMN06117577, study PRJNA244670) | biofilm metagenome | biome: Water; feature: Cathode Biofilm; material: Biofilm; isolation source: microbial consortium enriched at the cathode of a solar microbial fuel cell | place: USA: District of Columbia ... | reverse complement strand
GCCTTGGCGAGATCGGCGTCGAGCTTGTCGTAGACCGGCTCGCCGAGACCCGCCGGCACGCCCGAGGCCACCACCTCGATCACCGCGCCGGTCGAGGAGCCCGCCTTGCGGATGCCGTCCAGGAAGCCTTCCCAATCCTTGGCCGCCTTGGCGTCGGGGCACCAGAAGGGGTTCTGCTCCAGCTGGTCCCAGTCCCAGTTATCGCGCTCGATCCTGTGCGGGCCCATCTGCACCAGGGCGCCGCGGATCGTCACCGCCCGGTCCAGCATGTGGTCCAGCACCTTGCGCGCGATGCCGCCGGCGGCGACGCGCATGGCGGTCTCGCGCGCCGAGGAGCGCCCGCCGCCGCGGTAGTCGCGGATGCCGTACTTCTTCCAGTAGGTGTAGTCCGCGTGGCCCGGGCGGAACTTGTCGGCGATGTCGCCGTAGTCCTTGGAGCGCTGGTCCTGGTTCTCGATCAGCAGCGAGACCGGCGTGCCGGTGGTCACGCCCTCGAAGACGCCGGAGAGGATCTTCACTTCGTCGGGTTCGCGGCGCTGCGTGGTGAAGCGCGACTGCCCCGGCTTGCGGCGGTCGAGCCAGTGCTGCAGTTCGGCCTCGGTCAGCGCGATGCGCGGCGGCACGCCGTCGACCACGCAGCCGATGGCGGGACCGTGACTCTCGCCCCAGGTGGTGAAGCGAAAGAACTCTCCGAAACTGTTGCCTGCCATCGGCGGAGTGCCCTTGCGGGGGAGACGGGTGTTTGAGGACTTTAGGAGTGGTTGGTGAAGTTCTTCAGCAGTTCGGCCAGCTGCGGCGCGGCGTCGACCGCCATCATGCCGACGACGTGGTAGCCGGAATCGACGTGGTGCACCTCGCCGGTGACGCCGCCGGACAGGTCGGACAGCAGGTAGAGGCCGGCGCCGCCGACCTGGCCGATGCTGACGTTCTGGCGCAGCGGCGAATTCAGCTCGTTCCACTTCAGGATATGGCGAAAGTCGCCGATGCCGGAGGCGGCGAGGGTGCGGATCGGCCCGGCGGAGATCGCATTCACGCGAATGTTCTGGTCGCCGAGGTCGGCGGCGAGGTAGCGCACGCTCGATTCCAGCGCGGCCTTGGCGACACCCATGACGTTGTAGTGCGGCATCACGCGCTCGGCACCGTAGTAGGTCAGCGTCAGGATGCTGCCGCCGTCTTTCATCAGCGGCACCGCGCGCTGGCTGATCGCGGTCAGCGAGTAGCAGGAGATGTCGAGCGAGCGCAGGAAGTTGTCGCGGCTGGTCTGCAGGTACTTGCCCTTCAGCTCGTCCTTGTCGGCATAGGCGATGCAGTGGACCAGGAAGTCCAGCTTGCCCCAGCGCTTCTCGATTTCGGCGAAGACGGCATCGATGGAGGCATCGTCGGTGACGTCGCAGGGCGCGACGATCTCCGAGCCGACCGACTGCGCCAGCGGGCGCACGCGCTTCTCCAGGGCCTCCCCCTGGTAGGTGAAGGCCAGCTCGGCCCCCTGTTCCCGTACTGCCGTGGCGATGCCCCAAGCAATGGACCGGTCATTGGCGACCCCCATGACAAGGCCGCGCTTGCCGGCCATTAAGGGTTGGGGCTCGGTCATTCCGTCTCCTCGATGTAAGCCAGATTATATAGGCGTTTCAGAACGTGCGGCATCCTACACCAAAGCCTAGGCGGGTCAACGCCGGGACCCCCCAATAATCCCACATTTCCGCCGATTCCTGCTGTACAATGGGCCGTCTGAGGGGGCTCTGGGCGGAGCTGGATCGTTGTTATGAAAAAACCTGACCTACCTGGATTCCTGCGGAACCTCATACCCTTTGCGGCCTATTGCGGGCACCGCTTCATGGCCGACCAGTGCCTGCGTACAGCGACCCAGTTGAGCTACGCCTCCTTGCTCGCCATCGTGCCCGCCCTGGCCATCTGCCTCGGCCTGCTGTCGGCCCTGCCGGGTTTCGAGAGCCTGCGGCTCAAGGCCCAGGTGCTGCTGTTCGACAACCTGGTGCCCAATGCGGGCGTCGAGGTCAGCGACCAGCTCGCCGCCTTCGTGGAGAACGCCAGCTCGATGACCGGGTTCGGCACGCTCGCCCTGGCGCTCACCGTCATGCTGCTGCTCTCCACCATCAACGGCGCGTTCAACGCCATCTGGCGGGTCACCGAGCCGCGGCCCTTCATGGTGCGGGTTATGGCCTACTGGATGATCCTCACCATCGGCCCGATCTTCCTCGGCGCCTCGCTGTCGCTGTCCAGCTACGGCTTCGCCACCACGGTGCTGGAACACGGCGATCGCGCCTTCGGGCTCACGCGCCTGCTGCCCTTCCTGCTCACCACCGCCGGCTTCACGCTGCTCTATTCGGTGGTGCCGGCGCGCCCGGTGGCGGTGCTCCACGCCTTGATCGGCGGTGTCGTCGCGGCGGCGCTGTCGGAGTTCCTCAAGACGGGCTTCGGCTTGTATCTGAAGCAGTTTCCTTCCTATGAGGCGATCTACGGCGCGCTGGCGGCGGTGCCGATCTTCCTCGTGTGGATGTACCTCTCCTGGGCGGTGGTGCTGTTCGGCGCGGAGATCGCCGCCTCGGTGCGCGAGTGGCGCCTGGTCGACCGCCTGCGTCAGGGCAGCCGCGGCGCCGGGCCGCGCCTCGCGCTGGCACTGGCGCTGCTCTACCGGCTGCGCAACGCGGCGCGCAACGGGACGTCGATGAAGGAGTCGGCGCTGACCCGCGGTCTGCCGGCCAATCTCGAACAGCTCGCCTCGGTGCTGGATGCGTTGAAGCGCAACGGCTTCGTCAATCGCAGCGGCGGCAACTGGTTCCTGGCGCGCGATCTCACCGCGGCCAGCCTGCAGGATCTCCTGCAGGCGCTCGATCTGGCGCTGGAGCCGGGCGAGGGCTGGCCGGAAGGCGTCGAAGCCATCGTCACTGCCGCCGGCGAACTGGGCCATGACGTGAAGGGCAAGAGCCTGGCCGCGCTCATCGACAAGGCGACGGCCAGCGATCCGCCGGACGGCGTCGCCCGCCTGCATCCCACCCCGCGCGACGAGCGCTGACCGCCAGAGGTTTCTCCCGCTATGGATCTACTGCATGTTCTGGCCTTTGCCGGCGTCGCCGCGTTGCTGGTGATGTCACCCGGCCCCAACGGAGTCCTGATCGCCAGGACGGTGCCGACCTCGGGCCGCGGCGCGGGCTTCGCCAACGTCGCCGGCTTCGTCGCCGCCTTCTACCTGCACGGCGCGCTGTCGATCTTCGGCATCTCGATCATCCTGGTGCGTTCCGCCGAGGCCTTCTTCGTGGTCAAGATGCTGGGCGCGGCCTACCTCTGCTGGATCGGATTCAAGGCCTTGCGGGATGCCTGGCGCGGCATCTCCAGGCCGGCCGAGGTGGAGCCGGCACGCCGTCGTCGCCACCAGTCAAAGGCTTTCGCGGAAGGTTTCGCCACCAACGCCTTGAATCCCAAGGTCTCGATGTTCTACCTCGCCGCCTTTCCCCAGTTCATTCCCTTCGGCGAAGGCGCGGTCGCTTCGGCCTTCCTGCTGGTCTGTGTGCATGCGCTGCTGAACGCGGTCTGGTTCACCGCCATGATCCTGCTCTTCGCACGCCTCACGCGGGCGGCGCGCAGCGGGCGCTTCCAGCGTTGGCTGAAGGCGGTGACAGGTGTCGTCTTCGTCGCCTTCGGGGTACGGCTGGCCGCCCTTAATCCTTGAGGGCCTGTCTGCGGCTTCAGTGCTGCGAGGGCTGGTCGTCGTCGGCGCCGAGGTGCTCGCGCAGCTGATCCTGCGCTGATTCCGGCAGTTCCTGGATCGCCTCGTTCAACTCCGCCAGGGCGCGGCGCAGGCTGTAGACCTGGTCGAGCAGGCGCAGCACCACGGGGATGGCGTCCTCGTTGACGCCCAGATCGTTGCGCAGCTCGGCGATCAGCTTCACGCGCGCGACGTCGGTTTCGTCGAACAGGTAGTCGCCTTCCTCCTCGACCGGCAGCACCCAGTGCTGCTCGATCCAGGCATGCAGTTCGCTGGCGCCGATCTCCAGCGTGACGAGAACCTCGTCGAACCTCACCAACATGGTTTCGCGCTCTCCTCTCCCTGCACAGCGGCGTCCCTTTGCCGGGACGTCTTGGCGCCTCAGGTCATGCCCGCCTTGCGCCGCGGGTCGTAGCCGTGCGAACGGCTCCAGTTTTCGATGAACTCGCGAAGCTCCTGGTCCGGGCGCTCCGGCAGCATGACGCGCAGCTTGACGTACTGGTCGCCGACCTCGTCGCTGTCGCGCGCCTGGATACCCTTGCCTTTGAGGCGCAGGGTGCTGCCGCTGTTGGAGCCTTCCGGGATTTTCATCGACACGCTGCCGTGCACCGTCGGCACCGTCACCGTGGCGCCGAGCACGGCTTCCTGCAGCGTCACCGGCAGCTCGACGTGGACGTTGTTGCCTTTGCGCTCGAAGAAGGCGTGCGGTTCGATATGGACCTCGACCAGCGCGTCGCCGGCCGGCCCGCCGCCGACGCCTGGCATGCCCTGGCCCTTCAGGCGCAGGGTCTGGCGGTCCTCGGTGCCCGGCGGGATGCGCACGTCGAGGGTCTTGCCGTCGGCCAGCTTGATCCGCTTCTTGGCGCCCTTGGCGGCATCGAGGAAGGTGATCGGCACGGTGTAGGAGACGTTGGCCCCCGGCCGGCGGACGCGGCGGCTGCGTGACCCGAAGAGGTCGGCGAAGATGTCGTCGACGTTGACGTCCTCGCCGAAGTCGAAGGTGCTGTATTTGCTGCCGCGCTTGGTGCCGGCGTGGTTGCGGTAGAAGCCGCCCTTCCAGGCCGTCTCCTGGCCGCTGGCGTCGATCTCGCCCTGGTCGAAGCGCTTACGCTTCCCGGCGTCGCCCAGGATGCTGTAGGCCTGGGAGATTTCCTTGAACTGCTGCTCCACGGCCTTGTTGCCCGGGTTGATGTCCGGGTGCAGTTCCTTGGCCAGTTTGCGGTAGGCGCGCTTGATGTCCTCTTGCGAGGCCGAGCGCTCGACATTCAGCAGCTTGTAGGGATCCTGCATGGTGCTCTAGTGATGATGCCCCGAGGCGGCGGGGACTGGAATCGGGAAAGGAGGCATCCCGAAAGATACCTCCTCCCGTTCCGGCACCCAAGGGGGTGTCGTTATTTTCCCGCGATCTCTGTGCCTTGCGTCAGTTGCGGATCTCCCAGGCGCCGTCCGGCTGGCGGCAGGCCACGCCGTAGGCCTGCTCTTCCTTGCCGCCGATGATCACCGTCTGCTGGAACTCGCGGCAGTAGGCGCCGCTCGAGGAGGTGCCCTCGCGCGTCGGGGTCACGCTGCCACGGTTGCCGCTCTCGGGATTGCTCCAGGTGATGGTCTCGCCGACCGGTGCGGTGGCGGCCCTCTGATAGGCGCTCTGTGCCTTCTGCCGATCTACCTCGTCCATGGTGCGGCCGATTTCGCTGCCGACAAAGGCGCCCAGCAGGGCGCCGGCGGCAGTTGCGGCGAGCTGGCCGGTGCCGCTGCCGAACTGGGCGCCGAACAGGCCGCCCGCGGCGGCGCCGCCCAGGGTGCCGATGGTCTGCTTAGTGCCGCCCAGACTGCTGTTCTCGCAGGCGGCGGCGGTCAGCGCGATGGCGGCGGCGGCGATAATGACTCTGAATTTCATCGAAACACCCTTTCCGAACGGTAGGGTCCCCCCCACTGAAAATCCCCATTCTTGGCCCAGGGGGAACTGTTAGGCGCCAAATGGGGCAAACCGATGGCAGGCGCCGGAGCGTCTTTGGTTCCTGCCGTGGTACGGCCGGGCGCTGGCGGGCATCCCCGCAGCCGACAGGGGGCCCGATTCCGGGCCTTTCCGGCCTGTTCTAGACTACGCCGCCGCTATATGGTGGCGCTCTGCGCTAGATCAACGCCGCGCCCGAGGGATGGTTTCCCAGCGGACGGTTTTCAGGGGCCGGCGCCCTAATTGAGGTTGAGTTGCATGGAGATCAGATCGGAAAGGCCGGCCGATCCCCTCGACGTCTTCGCCGCCTGGCTGGGCGAGGCCGAGGCCAAGGAACCCAACGACCCCACCGCCATGGCGCTGTCCACGGTGGGCGAGGACGGCATGCCCTCCTGCCGCATGGTGCTGCTGAAGGGCTACGACCGGGACGGCTTCGTGTTCTACACCAACTACGAGAGCCGCAAGGGCCGCCAGCTGCTGGCGCATCCCAAGGCGGCGCTGCTGTTCCACTGGAAGAGTCTGCGCCGCCAGGTCCGCGTCGAGGGAGACGTTTCCCCGGTCAGCGACGCGGAAGCCGACGCCTACTTCGCGAGCCGCCATAAGCAGAGCCAGATCGGTGCCTGGGCCAGCCGGCAGTCGCGCCCGCTGGAAGGCCGCTTCGAGCTTGAGAAGCGGGTCGCGCTCTTTGCCGCCAAGCACGCGATCGGGCAGGTGCCGCGCCCGCCCTACTGGTCGGGCTTCCGGCTGGTGCCGCGGCTGATCGAGTTCTGGCAGGACGGCGCCTTCCGCCTGCACGATCGTCTGGTCTACAGGCGCGCGCAAGCAGCAGAAGCGGGGGAGAGCGGGGGTTGGACGACGGAGCGCCTCTACCCGTGAGCGCCTCACAGGACGCCGGTGTCAGGGTCAGCGGGCCGGAGGCTGCCCGTCTGCTGCGCCTTGCGACCACCGCTTCGGTGGCGACCGCGGTTGTGCTCATCGTCGTGAAGCTCGTCGCCTATGTGCTCACCGATTCGGTCAGCATCCTCTCGACCCTCATCGACTCTCTGCTCGACGCCGCCGCGTCCATGGTGAACCTCATCGCCGTGCGCCATGCCCTGGTCCCGGCCGACCGCGAGCACCGCTTCGGGCACGGCAAGGCGGAGCCGCTGGCCGCCATGGGGCAGGCGGCCTTTATCTCCGGTTCCGGCATCTTCCTGATGATCGAGGCGGTGCCGCGCTTCTTCTCGCCGCGCCCCCTGGCCAATGGCGAGGTCGGCATCGGCGTCATGGTGTTCTCCATCGTCGCCACGCTGGCGCTGGTCACCCTGCAGCGCCATGTCGTGCGCCGCACCGGATCAGTGGCGATCAGCGCCGACCAGTTGCACTACACCGGCGACATCCTGATCAACGGCGCGGTGATTCTCGCCCTCGTGCTGACGGCCTGGCTGGGCTGGAGCTTCGTCGATCCGCTGTTCGGCATCGCCATTGCCGGCTACATCCTCTACAACGCCTGGCAGATCGCCAGCGGGGCCTTCGACATGCTGATGGATCGCGAGCTGCCGGAGGACGAGCGCGCCCGCATCCGCGCGGTCATCGACGCCCACGACGGCGTCCTCGGCATCCACGACCTGCGCACCCGCGCTTCGGGGCCGCAGATCTTTATCCAGTGCCATATCGAACTCGACGCCGACCAAAGCCTGCGGCAGGCCCACGCCATTGCCGATGCCGTCGAACTCGACCTGCGGGAGGCCTTTCCCGGGGCCGAGGTGATCGTGCACCAGGATCCCTACCCGGCGGCGCCCGACTCCTCGGACCGTCTTTCGGCAGGTTGATCCGGCCGCATGGCTGGTGCATCCTGCGCTTGATACAGGTCAATGCCCGGTTGGATGCTTTGCCCTTTTGTTAGAGGGTCTTGCGGACTTTCCCGCCGGTTCCATCTCCAGCCTTAGGAGTCAGTGATGACCTGGGCCTCAATACTTGCCGTGACCGACGGCGCCGCCGGCAGCGACGTGGCGATGACCGCGGCGATCGATCTGGGTCAGCGCTTCGGTGCGCGGGTGACCTTCCTGCATGTCGCCAACGACTCGCGTGACCTGCTTCCCTATGTCGGCGAAGGCATGTCGGCGACGGCGCTGGAGCAGGTCATGGCCTCGGTCGAGGCCGGCAATGCCCGGCGCCGCGAAGCGGTCGAAACCAGTTTCAAGCGCCTCTGCGGCGATCTGCCCCAGGTGCAGCCCGAGGAGAGCGTTGCGGCCGGAAGCTTCGCGGTCAGCCTGAACGTTGTCACCGGCCGCCAGCCGGAGGTCATCGAGCGGCTCGGCCGGCTCAGCGACGTCATCGTCATGCCGCACCCGGCACTCACCGAAAGCGAAGAGACCGCCTCCATCGATGCCGCTCTCTTCGGCACGGGCCGCCCGGTCATCGTGGTGCCGGCCGAGGCGAAGAAGGGCTTCGGCGCGACGGTCGCCGTCGCCTGGGACGGTTCGCGCGAAGGCGCTCTCGCGGCCGCGGCGGCGCTGCCGCTGCTCGGCCAGGCGCGCGAGGTGGTGGTGGTCACCGCGCGCGAGGACAGCGACGTGGTCGAGCCCAGCGCCCTGGTGCGCTATCTCGCAGGCCACGGCATCGAGGCCAAGACCTGGGCCTATACGCCGGGCGGCGAATCCATCACCGACGGGTTGCTGGACCAGGCCGGCCGTGCCGGGGCCGACTTCCTGGTGATGGGCGCCTACGGTCACAGCCGCCTGCGCGAGCGCATTCTCGGCGGCGCCACCGAGGGCGTGCTGCGGAAGTCCCGGCTTCCCGTTCTCATGATGCACTAAGTCGGCCATCGCAGCACCGCTGCGGAGCCTGTTTGGAGGTCTTGCGTGTCAGTAAAGTCTATTCGTCTGGAACTCGCCCGGGACGCCGATTTTCCCAACGGCAGCCCGGAGCGCGGCTACATCCTGAAGGCCCCGCTGACACCGGAGGGCCATATCGACGCCGAGGCCTGGCGCAAGCATCGCGAAAGCTGCACCGTGACCCGCTTCTGGGAAGGCGAGGCCGACGAGGTCGGCCACCTGCGTCATACCCGCGGCGGCAAGTGGGCCTTCCACTACGACCTCGAAGGCGATCCTGACGACGACGAGACCGGCTTCAAGTTCGAATCCCACGTCTTCAACGAAGGCGAGTACGTCTCGGTGCGTGAGCACGACGGTGATCTGCGGACTTTCCGGGTGGTGAGCGTCCGCTGACGGCGGCCGCCGCTTCGCCGCGGAAATCGCTGCTGGCGTCGCCGGGCGCGCGGAGTAAGATCGCGCCATGACAACCGCAGGCGAAGAAGACGGCAAGGGTCCGGCGAGCGGCTCCGCGAACGGGCGGCGGCCGCGCCTGGTCCTGACCGGGGCCAGCCGGGGCATCGGCCATGCGACGGTGAAGCGGTTCAGCGACGAGGGCTGGGAGATCATCACCTGCTCGCGCGAAGCGGTGCCGGAACACTGCCTGCGCGATCCCAACTGGACCCACCACATCACCGCCGACCTCGCCGAGCGCGAGGACGTCGCCCGCTTCCTCGCCGAGGCCAAGGCGGTCATCGGCGACGGGCCGGTGCACGCCCTGGTGAACAATGCGGCGGTTTCTCCCAAGACCGAGTTCAAGGAGCGTCTGGGCTGCCTCAACGGCAACATCGACCTCTGGCGCGAGGTCTTCGAGCTGAACCTCTTCGCGCCCCTGGCGCTCGGCCGCGGTTTCGCCTCGGCGTTGCGCAAGGGGCAGGGCTCCATCGTGAACATCACCTCGATCGCCGGCCACGGCGTGCATCCCTTCGCCGGCTCGGCCTATTCCACCTCCAAGGCGGCACTCTCGGCGCTGACGCGGGAGATGGCGGTCGAGTTCGCGGAACTGAACGTGCGGGTCAACGCGGTCGCCCCGGGCGAGATCGAGACGGCGATGATCGGCGAGGAATACGAGACCCTGATCCCGCGCATTCCGCTGCACCGCATGGGGCGGCCGGAGGAGGTGGCGGCCACGGTCTACCGGCTCTGCACCCCGGACTTCGGCTACGTGACCGGCACCGAAATCTTCGTCACCGGCGGCCAGCACCTTTACTAGGCAGGGGAGCGCTTCTTAGCCCAGGCTGTCGCGCAGCTTCGCGAACCAGTCGAGGCGCGCCTGGGTCTGGGTGATCTCCGACTCCAGCCAGGTGCAGAGATGGCCGCCCTCGTCGCTGTGGTGGGCGCGCAGGTCGGTGAGGCGGGCCAGTTCGCGTTCGCTGATATCGTGCAGCAACTCGGCCTGGACACGCTGCTCGGCCGGCTCCATCAGATGCAGGAAGCGCATCTTCAGGGCGACGATCAGCTTGTTGAGGTCGCTCACCTGGGCGCGCACGTTGGCGGCCAGCAGGCGGCGCAGCTCGGCGCGGCCTTCCGCCGTCACCGTCAGTTCGCCCCCATCCTCTTCCGGGTCCTCGGCGCCCACGGTGGTGGGGCTGAGGTTCTCCACCAGGCCCTCGACCTTCAGCACCTCCAGCGGCGCGCCGACCAGGTCCAGCGAGGGCCCGACGATGCGCCCGGTGAAGTGGCGCACCTCGCGGGCCAGTTCGGCGTAGCTCATCGGCCGGCTGGCCAGCATGCCGAGGGCCAGCAGGCGGACGGCCTCACTGGGGATCAGGGTGTTGTCGCGATACATGGCGGGCGAATCCGGTCGACTCTTGCCTGTCGCAGGGCGGTTGCAGGCCGTCGGGCTGACGGCGCTGTCAGGGAATATAGGTGGGAAAGTCTTGCCTGTCTATAAAGATGCGAATGAGAACCATTATCACCTATGGGCATTGCAGGACACACGGCGGCAGCCGGGGCAGGCACCAGGGGGCTATTGGGCGGCTATTGGGCGGACATGCCCCGCATGCGCTCGTTGCGCCGGCGCAGCAGTTCCAGGGTGGTCAGCAGCAGGATGGAGATCAGCACCAGCAGGGTGGCCACCGCCAGGATGGTCGGGCTGATCTGCTCGCGCACGCCGGCCCACATCTGGCGCGTCACCGTGCGCTGCTCGAAGCCGGTGAGGAACAGCACCACCACCACCTCGTCGAAGGAGGTGACGAAGGCGAAGAGGCCGCCGGAAATCACCCCCGGCGAGATCAGCGGCACGATGACCTTGAAGAAGGTCCGCGGCGGGCTGGCGCCCAGGCTGGCCGAGGCGCGGATCAGGTTGCTGTCGAAGCCGGCCAGCGTCGCCGTCACGGTGATCACCACGAAGGGCGTGCCCAGCGCGGCGTGGGCCAGGATGATGCCGGGGAAGGTCTGGCTCAGGTTGACGCTGGAGTAGAAGAAGAACATGCCGGCCGCGGAGATGATCAGCGGCACGATCATCGGCGAAATCAGGATCGCCATGATCAGCTTGCCGAAAGGCATGTGCGGTCGCGTCAGGCCCAGCGCCGCCAGGGTGCCCAGCGTCGTCGCGATCAACGTCGCGAAGATCGCGATGATGAAGCTGTTCTTGGTCGCGTGGATCCACTGCGCGTTGTTCCAGCTGTCTGACAGCCACTCGCCGCTCCAGACATTGGTGCTCGGCGCCGTCATGCCGTTGGTCATGATGTCCATGTACCAGCGCCAGGAGTAGGCCTCCGGCTGCAGGGTGACCATTTCCCTGGTGTAGGTGAAGTAGGGCTCGGCGTTGAAGCTGAGCGGGATGATCACCAGGATCGGCAGGATGAGGAACAGCAGAACGGCGCCGCAGAAGGTGCGGAAGCCGTAGTGCCAGGCGATGGTGCCGGGGCCGGCATAGGGCGGAAGCGCTGCCATGTCTCTAGCCCAGCTTCATGTTGTTGATGCCGACGATGCGGTCGTAGACCCAGTAGAGCGCCATGACGCCGGCCAGCAGCATGGCGCCCAGCGCCGCCGCGAGGCCCCAGTTCAGCGACCTCTGCATGTGGTGCGCGATGAAGTTGGAGATCATCGTGCCGTCCTCGCCGCCGACCAGGGCCGGCGTGATGTAGTAGCCGATGGCCAGGATGAAGACCAGGATGCAGCCGGCGCCCAGGCCGGGCACGGTCTGCGGCATGTAGACCCGCAGGAAAGCGCGCGCCGGCGTTGCGCCCAGGTTCTGCGCGGCGCGCATGTAGGACGGCGAGATGCCGCGCATCACGCTGTACAGCGGCAGGATCATGAAGGGCAGCAGGATGTGGGTCATGGCCACGATGGTGCCGGTCATGTTGTAGATCAGCCGAGGCCGGTCGCTCTCGCCGACCAGGCTCAGAAAGGCGAGGATCTCCAGGAACACGCCGTTCTGCCCCAGCACGACAATCCAGCTCGTGGTGCGCACCAGCAGCGAGGTCCAGAACGGCAGCAGCACCAGGATCATCAGCAGGTTGGACGTCCGCATCGGCAGCGTCGCCAGCAGGTAGGCGACCGGATAGCCCAGCGCGACGCAGGCCAGCGTCACCGTCAGGCTGATCATGAAGGTGCG
>MRWG01001839.1_pt1 | contig 12091 bp, 15 predicted proteins | sample 1013341 | NCBI WGS metagenome assembly MRWG01 (sample SAMN06117577, study PRJNA244670) | biofilm metagenome | biome: Water; feature: Cathode Biofilm; material: Biofilm; isolation source: microbial consortium enriched at the cathode of a solar microbial fuel cell | place: USA: District of Columbia ... | reverse complement strand
GAAGGGCAGGTCCTGTCGGCCCGTTTGCAGCCGGCCACTGCCGTCGACCGCGATGGCGCGGAAGCCCCCGATTACTTCCTCGACTGGGCGTTCGAGGAGGTCAAACGTGTCATTCCCAATGGCACAACCCATTCGCTCGTCGCCCGCACCACGCTTGACCCGGATCTGCAGAAGGCGGCCGAGGAATCGCTGGAATTCCATCTGCGCCAGTACGGCAAGGATTACGATGTCTCCGAAGGCGCCATCACGCTCATGGACACGAACGGAGCCGTGCGCGCCATCGTCGGCGGACGCGACTATGGCGCAAGCCAGTTCAACCGCGCCACCAAGGCTGAGCGCCAGACCGGCTCGTCCTTCAAGCCCTATGTTTACGCCGTCGCGATGGAAAACGGGTTCGAGCCCGATTCCCTCATTTCAGACGGCCCCATCTCATGGGGCAGCTGGTCACCCCGCAATTACGGGCGCAGCTATGCCGGCCGCGTCACCCTTACGCGCGCCCTCATCAAATCCTACAACACGGTGCCGGTTCGCCTGGCGCGCGATCATCTGGGCATCGACCCGATCATCGCGCTGATCAAGTCATTTGGCATCGAATCCCCGCTCAACGGTCACAAGACCATGGTGCTCGGCACCTCCGGCATGACCACGCTCGATCAGGCCACCGGCTATTCCGTTTTCGCCAATGGCGGCTACGCCGACACCCGGTTTGGCATCTCGCAATTATCGACCCATTCGGCCCGGCTGCTCTACGACCATGGCCGCGATGCCTCACCGCCGCGCCGGGTTCTGTCCGAAAAGGCAGCGGCGTCCATGAACCAGATGCTCATCCTTGTCCCTGAACAGGGCACGGGTCGCCGCGCCGCGCTTCCCATGACGCGCTCAGCCGGCAAGACCGGCACCACCCAGTCCTATCGGGATGGCTGGTATGTGGGCTATACGGGCAATTATGTCGCCGCAGTCTGGCTCGGCAATGATGATTTCCACCCCACGCGCCGCATGACTGGCGGCTCCCTGCCCGCCATGGTCTGGCAGCGCATGATGGCCTACGCCCACCAGAATGTGGAGATCAAGTCGCTGCCCGGCATCGAAGGCCCCATGCGTATCGAAACAGGCGAAGAGCTGGTCGCCAGCGAAGGCGCGGAGGGCGCCAGCCGCAAGCGCGAAGACCTGCCACTCGCTCTTTCATCGCGCACATCCCGTTTCCTCAGGGAGCTGGCCGGAGACTTCAAAAAAGCTCCGAGCCTCAAAAACCAAAGCGCTCTTGAAACAGTCACCGCCCTGTAATGCCCGGCCCGGCACACTTCAAACCTCTTGAACCTGCGGTTGAAATCAGGCTATCCGGGGCCCTCCGTTTTTTGTCGGGCATCACATGCTGAAGTCTGTTTTCCAGGTGGCAGTGGTTCTGCTCATCGCCCTTGGCGGCGGTGCCGGCACGGCATGGCTTGCGCTGGAATCCACCCGCACGATCGGTTCGAGTGAAATCGGCCCCTGGGTTACATTTCCCAATGAAGGCACCAGCGACGCCGATCCCTATGCACGTGCGCGCAGCGCTCGCCTGGGCACGCTTGCGCTCGGAAACGCAGAAGGCATCGTAATCACCGCCACTCAGGACAGTCTGCGCCGTCCGCTTCTGCGCGAATGCAGCTATATGATCCGTGGCGACATGCCGCCCACCCGGTTTTTCACCCTGCACCTGACGGATCTTGAACGTCGCCCCCTGCCCGCGCCGGCGCGGTTTGCATCCGCACTCCACTCACAGTCCCTGGTCTGGCGGCGAAACACCCCCCTGCGCATCATGGTTTCGCCACATGCCCATCCGGACAACTGGATCGCCACCACGGGCCCCGGCCCCATGCGCATCGTTCTGACGCTGGTCGATACCCCGCTGTTTACCGAGTCCAGCGTTGGCGAAACCCGGCTTCCGGTCATCATGCGGACGGGCTGCGATGCTTAGATTTGCGCACCTTGTCCTTCTCGGCCTCTTCGGCGCAGCCGCCGTCCATCTCGCCATCCTGTTTCTGCTACCCGCCTATTCGGAACGGGACATGTGGTCCGCGCTCGCCGCAAAGCACGACCTTTACACATTCACGCGCCTCGGCAAGGACGATGCCAACGCGCTGCTCGCAGAGAAGCAGAATCCATTTCTTGAGGAGGCTGCCTGCCGGTTCGATCTCGAAAACGGCATGACCTGGCTCAGTGCAGAAACCCGCGTGCCCTTCTGGTCTTTCTCGGTCTACGACCGCGACGGAATCAATGTTTTCAATGTAAACGACCGCGGCGCCGAGAATGGAAAACTCGATGCGCTGATCATGAACGCACCGCAACTTCTGGAGTTGCGCAAGGAAATGCCTGAGATGGTGAGCACCTCACTCATTGCCCAGACCGATCTGGACGAAGGCATAGTTGTCGTGCGGGTCTTTCAGCCAGACAAGAGCTGGCGCGCCACAATCGAGCGTTTCTTTCAGGAACTGCGCTGCTCGGCACTTTGAGTTCACGCGCGCGCGCAGACCCGCTCTCCGGTCCGCCTGTTTGGCCAGAGCAATTCCAGGAAAAGTGCGAACCGGTTTTCCGTCCGGAATTGCACAAGAACAATGAATGAAAGCGTTTTTGCGATTCGACGAAAAGCGGAAATGCCCTAGCGTTTCGTCACACGCCGGCCGACGCTTTTCGGCTGGTTGCCACCGCTGTCATCCTCTGGCCCCATATCCGGATGCTGCTCATAGCGCACGCCGGGAAAGATGATGATCGCGGCGTCCGAACGGCGCTGCCTCGGCACATTTGCCGAATTCTTTTTTGCTGTTGGTACGAAGCTCAATATCGTTGCCATGACATCGCGTCCCTTTCTGTGACGGAGTGGTACGCAACGCCTCCGTTACTGAGTAAGGCAGCACATGGTTAAGGTTTCGTTACCCCTGACAATCCGTTTCTGAACGGAGCTCTAAAGAAACCGGTTAACAGCTTGCTAAGGGAATTCGTGTAATTCTAACCAGGCATCGGGCATTGGCGCGTCCGCCCGATGGCGTTTCATGTAACCATTCGTGTTTCTGGAGGTTTAGGTCTGCGTGTCATCCGCTGTATTCAGGCAACTGGCTTCGGGCGGGGAAGCGCATAGACCGGAGCGCCTGTTCCGTGCTGCCATATCCGCTTTCGTGTCGCTGACGCGACCGACCAGACGCGAGATTGCGCAACTGGACGACCTCGCCCTGCCGCTCTATCCGCTGATCGCCGCAGAGACCCGCCGCTACGCCGCTGCGGTCCTGTCCGATTTCGCAACGCCGCCCCCCGGGCTCCTGCGCAGGCTGACCGACGAGCCGGCGGAAATCTGCGCGCCCCTTCTGGTCCGCTCGCCCACCCTCTCGGATGTCGATCTCATCGGCCTGATCGCGCGGCACGGGCAGCCCCACGCGCGGGTCATCGGCCGTCGCGCGCACCTCAACCCGGCCATTGCCGCACTCGTGCGCGCATTGTCGGCGCAGGCGCATGATGATGAGCAGACCGCACCGTCCGCCGGAAGCGCCAGCGAGGCTGATGTCCGCGATCGCCTGCGCCTCATCATGAGCGCCGCCAACACACAGGCTCCGGCTGCCCGCCAACGTAACGAAAAGCCCCTACCGACGGTCGAGACTGCCAGTGCGATACTGCGCAAAGCCGTCTTCTCGAGTGAAAGCGGGGCGTTTGAAGCCGCGCTCACGGAGCTACTGGGAATTTCTTCAGACGCCGCTCGCGAGATCACGGGTTTCCCTACCTACGGCGAACTGATTGTTGTTCTGAAAGCGCTCGGATTTGAGGATGCAGAGGCATTTCTCCTGACCGCAGCCGTGTTTCCAAAACTGTTCTCGCAGCGAAGCGCCATCGGCTTTTTTCTGGAGCGTTACCGGGCGCTTTCCGCTGACGATGCACGACACAGGCTGCAGGGCTGGCGGGACGGCACAAGCGCGCCCGGCCATGCAGATCAGCCGGTGGCAATCTCGAAATAGCGCTCCGCCTCATCGAGGTTCATGACCTCGATTTCCACTAGCCAGAAATCCGGATCGAACCGCCGCTCGCGTTCAAGGCGTTTCTCAATCGCCTCTTCGTCATTCTGCACGATCAGTGCAAAGCGGCGTTCATTGGGACGCGCCTCGTCGTAAACCGCCTGTGCGGCCGGACCATAGAGCGCCTGCTCGCCGAGCCTGTTGCGCAACAGAATGTAGATTGTGCCGGCTTCGCGCGCGCCCTTTTGCAGGACGGTTGCAAAACCGCCCTCCGCAAACAGCCTCTTGGTCAGGGCAGAGACCCAGAAATCGCTGGTCAAACGCATAGGCGCATCGGCCTCCTCGCCGCAGTTTCAGCCGTGCAAAACAGATGGCAGGGGTCATCTCACGCGCACCGCCCCTGTGCAAGGGCCGGTCTGGCCCGTCAATTGGTCAGGCCGACTTCGCGCATCTTGGCAAGGAAAGTGTCATCAGGGCGACCGGTGACCGGTAGGCCGAACAGGCTCTGAAACTCCCGGATCGCCGTCTGCGTGTCCTGGCCGAGGATGCCATCCACCGTGATCGCATCATTGCCGAAGGCTTTCAGCCCCGCCTGAACCCGCATGATGGTGGGATCGGCCTCAACCGCTTCCAGCGCTGCGGTCTGCACGCGCGGCTGCGGCACTTCGGCGGCGGGAACCGGAACGCTTGCCGTCTGCGGCCTTGTGGCCATTGCGGGCTGCGCTTGCGCTGCCTGCGGCTGATAGGCGGGCCGGGGCGTCGGGATTGGTACGACTGTCGGGGTTTGCACGACCGAGGGCGTGCCCGGAGCCTGCTCCGTTGCAGCCGTGGCGTTCGAGAGCCCCAACTGGCGCAGCAGCGCCTCATCGACGACCGGATTGGAATCCAGCCCCACGATGCGCCGATAATTGCCGATTGCCGTGCGCGTGGCCGCGCCCTGCAGACCGTCAATCGTGCCGTGATAGAGGCCGAGGTCTTCCAGAACCTTCTGCACCTTGCGCACGACCGGATCGCCGCCCTGAAGAACATCGGGCCGCTGCACCGGTATCGCACCGGTCGTGTCCCGGTCAGGCGCGATCTGGCGCGGCGCCTGGCTTGGCGTTTCCTGCACCGCAGCCGGGAAAGTCGGCGCAGGCGTCGTTTCAACGAAGACGGGTTCGCGCGTCGAGATCAGCGCGCCGGCGTGGAAATGCGGCTGATACCAGAGCGCATTTGCAGAAACGAAGGAAAACGCCACGGCGAAGGCCGTCGCTCCGCCAACCGCAATCGGGTTGCGGGCGATGGCCATCCCTGCACCGGCTGCACCAGCGCGCAGCAGGGCTCCAAAGGTGACCTCCGGTTCAGGCCGTCTTGCGGTATTCTTCATCGCTCCACTCATCGTCAATCGCCGGTTTGCCGTTACCGGTATTCTGATCCTTGTCCTCGCCGACGCCGACCGGCAGGGAGATGCTCACCCGCGTGCCCTCGCCGGGCGCGCTGTCGATGGTCATGCCACCGCCCTGAAGGCCGACAAGCCCTTTCGCCAGTGCGAGGCCGAGGCCCGTGCCTTCCACATGCCGCGTCTCGTCGGTGCGCACCTGGGCGAACGGTTCGCCAATCCGCTCCAGATCGGCAGCTGCAATGCCCACGCCATTGTCGGAAACGCTGAAGTCCAGCCGGTTTCCTGAACGCTCGGCCGAAACGCACACCTTGCCGTTCGCATGCGAGAATTTGACCGCATTCGACAGGAGATTGATCAGCACCTGCTGCACGGCGCGCCGGTCGCAATAGACCACGCCAACCGAGTCGGCAATGGCGACCTCGATGTCGATGGACCGCGCCGATGCATCCCCCTGAACGAAGGCAACACTCGGGTCCACCACTTCGCTGAAGCGGAAGGCCTCGGGATGAAGCGTGTAGGTGCCGGCCTCGAGTTTGGAGATTTCCAGAGTCGAGTTCACCACCGAGAGAAGATGACCGCCAGCCTCATTGATCAGCCGCACATATTCGCGCTGCTTCTCGTTGGAAAGCTGCCCGAAAATCTCCGAAAGAAGTGTGTCGGAGAAGCCCAGAATGGCATTCAGCGGCGTGCGCAGTTCGTGGCTGACGGCAGCCAGCATGCGCTTGCTCTCTACCTTCGCCACACGCGCCTCTTCGCGGGCGCTCGCCAGATCATGCTCCAGCTCGGCCATGCCGGCTTCATCGCGCAGAATGACAACGGCCCCGCCCTCGCCGGCTGCCGACAGGAGTTCGACACCGAACTGGCGGTAACCGGGTGCGCGCAGTGCGCCCTGTTCCACTGGCATGCGCAGGCGCATGCTGATCGTACGCGCCTCGGCGCCTTCATTGATATCGGAGACGGCGCACAGATAGGCGACGCGGTCGGCCACATGAATGCGCTGGAAGAAACCATTGCCGAGAAGAATGTCCGAACGCACGTTCAGAAGAGTTTCAGCCTGGCTGGATGCGTGCATCACATCGCCGGAACGGTTCACGCGAAGCAGCACTGCGCTCATCCGCTCTTCAATGCCGGAGGCTTCGGGAGCCGCATCCGCGTCCGCACGCGCCGGCTCTTTCACGGTGAAACGAAGGCCAAGCGTTGCAACGTAGATGAGCGGCACGAGCCATTGTGCAGCCGAAGGCGTCACGGAAGGCAGACCACCAAAACCAAGAGTGCCTGCGCCGAAGGAGAGCGCCACCGCGACCGCACCGGCGAAAGCGCCGGTCATCGCCGCGCGACGGGTCCGGGCAATCCAGTAGCATTCTGCGGCCAGCGCCCCGGCCAGCAGCGTCATCGGCGAGGAAACCCCGCCGGCAATCGCGATCAGCGCCGCAACAGCCGGAACAGCCATGACAAGCGCGCCGGCTTCGACGAGCCTGCGCCGTCCGGTTGCCAGAAGCAGGGCAGCCGTCAGCCAGCTCGCGGCGAACACGGCGCTCGCCAGCGCCAGCGTCTGGGCAAAGCCAACCGTCGCGCCAAGAAGCTGCGCCGCAGCGCCTGCAAACAGAAAGGGAGCGGCAAACAGAACGGCAGCAAGCCTGAGCTGATGCGAGCGTTCGGGCCCCTGCTCGACACTCGGATGGATCAGCCCTTCAAATGCTGCCGAAACGGCTGCCAGCCACTCCGGATATGGAGATACTCGTGAACTCAACTCGACGCGCTCTTGTTTGGTCCGTTCGGCGGGTTCTTGTTCCTGAGGAGACTCGCACCGAGCGTTTAAGGAAAGGATAAGCGCAGCGGTGAAACGGCCGCCTCAGGCCGCAAAACGCCGATTTCTCGCAGTAGAAAGCCGGCTGAATGTCGTCATGGTTAACGCCGCCTGAACAAAATACGCAGCTCCCCGCCCTCCAGAAAAACAGGCTTTCGCCCTTTGACCATCGCCGACACCTCAATCGGCACAGGCGCTTGGATGGTAAACCAAAGGTTAAGGCGCTTCACAGGCTTTGATGCAGACTTGTCTCGAAGGCGGTCATTTTCGAATGCGAGAGAAATTTGCATTCAATTTTAGCAAAAATCTCAAGAGCTCCTTGGCCGGACCGTGCAATGGTAATGAAAGGGACGCCCCCTTGAGTTGGATCTTGAGCTAAACGGGGCAGGAAACGGGACTGGACGTCATGGGCTTTCTTATTCGCGCAATCTTCTGGCTTTCGCTTGTTCTGCTGTTTGTGCCGATTGGCGGCGCCGGTAATGATGGCGATGGCGCAGCGCCGCAGATCGGCGCCCTTCAGGCTCTGAGCGCTGCCCGCGATGCGGTCAGCGACATGGCAGGCATCTGCGAGCGCAAACCGGAAGTCTGCGCCACGGGTGTCGCCGCCCTTCAGACCATCGGCGTCCGCGCCCGTGAGAGCGCCCGCATGGCCTATGAGATGATCGAGGAAAGCGGCAGCGAAGCGCCCGACGCGGCAGCCGCTCCCGAAGACGCCATCACCACCGGCAGCATTCCCGAGAGCGCCGAGAACCGCTAAGCGCGCTCTTCCTGAAAAGGTTTTGCGTGACGACAGGCCGGACAATCACTATATCCGGCCCAATGAGCACGACGATTGACACCCTCTACGACGACTTCGCCTTTCTGGACGACTGGGAAGAGCGCTATCGCTACATCATCGATCTGGGCAACGGCCTTTCGGCCTACCCGGAGAGCGCGCGGGATGAGGCGCATCGCGTTCGCGGCTGCGTCAGCCAGGTCTGGCTTTACACCGAGCGCGCCGATGGCGACGATCCGGTCCTGAACTTCAAGGGCGATTCCGACGCTCACATCGTGCGCGGCCTGGTGGCCATCATGATACTGCTCTTTTCGGGAAAGCGCGCCAGCGAAATCCTCGCCATCAATGCCGAAGACGTGCTGCGCAAGCTCGGTCTCGACGAGCACCTCACCCCGCAGCGCGCCAATGGCCTGCGCGCCATGGTTCAGCGTATCCGGGATGAGGCCGCCGCCGTAGCTCCCGCAGCGGGCTAAACCTCCTACTAGACTGAAATGCGAAGGCCCACATGGGCCTCCGCGCTGGCGTATCGTTGCGCCACACGTCAGGCGATTTTCGGGCGATAATCCTCAGCGCCCCAGTGAAGAATGGGCTTTTGCGCCGCCGCTCTCCCGGCGTCCCGTGGCGCATAATGGCGGTCGAGCGCGCCAAGCGCCGTCTTCAACACCACCTTCGCTGAACGCACGGGCCAGCCGCGCTCCGTCTCCACCTGCTCGAGCCCTTTCAGGAAGCAGCAGATATCGACGAGAACGCCGGCAAGTTCCGGCCCCACCGCATTGAGGGCCCGGTCTACTCTCTGGCGCGCTGCGAGCGCCGCATCGGTGAGTTCGGCCCCCTCGCCTGCCCCACCGCTTCTCCTGCCCGCCGAAACCGTCGCCACCCAGTTGGCGCTCATCCGCGGCATGATCTGCCCGCGCGTATAGTCTGCGCGCAGCCTTTCCCCCGCATCGAACTCCGCCTGGTTCAGAAATGGCTGGCCATTGCGGGCCCGCCGGCGGGCAAGCTGGGCGAGCGGCGATTCGCTCAGTGTCGCCGACACCACTTCACGCTCCAGCCCCTCGCCAAAACTTCGCTGTTCGAGCTCCCAGTGCTGCCTGCGAAAAGGTTCCTCACGCGCGCCAAGCCTGCACGCATGTGCGCTTCCCGCCTGCGTCAGCTTCACCCGTTCCCCATCACGAGAGACCAGATTATCACGGCTCAGCCTTTCCAGCACATCACGCGCGATCGAGATCGTTCCCCGCTCTCCGCCATCCAGAAGCACCGCCCCCGTCTTCGCCCCGCGCTGAAGCCAGGCGGGCCCTTTCTGCAGAAACCGCAACGCCCTCTGAAATTCACGGCGCTGACGCACATCGTCCTTCATCACCGCCATCTCAGCGCACCTCCATATTGCGAAACGCAGCCGAGGTGATCCGCTCCGTCATCAGCACGATCCGGTCGAATTCTTCATCGTCGCGCATGTCCTCGATCAGATGGCACGCATATTGAACCGTGGTCCGGTCACGCCCGAAGCCACGCCCGACCTCGGTCATGTTCAACCCAAGCACAACATGCGCGACATACATTCCGATCTGGCGCACCCGCGTCACGCTGGTGGATGACCGACGGGCCTCGCGCAGCTCGCGCCCGCTCACATTGAACAGCGCTGCGAGGATATCGATGACGCATTCGCAGACGTCGCCCAGCCGCTCTTCGGTGACGGGGCTCAAGCGCCGCGCAAATGCCGGACGCTCGGTCTCCTCGGACACTCCTTCCGGCTCGGCTGCGTCTTGCGGCGGTTTGGTGGAATTTGAAAGCACAGGCATTATCCCTTCCCAAAAAAGAGGAATAAATTCTTATACCCTACACAATCACCAAATCGAACAAAGAGGGAACGATATTTCCCCATCGATCAATCAAGATCTTGAAATACAGACATAAAAAATCTGAGGAACTGTTTTCCAGCACAGGTTTATCCCCGCCCGTGCCGCGCGCCCTCATAGTCACCCCAAATCAAGACAGGGATCGACCATGACCGCGATGAAGCAAGAACGCCTTGAGTTCCTTGAAGAAAAGAGAAAACGCCATGAACTGTCACGACAAACGGCAGCACTGTTCCTCATTGGCGGCATCGATCTTGCCAAAGCGCTACAGACAGAAGGGGCAGAACGCGCCGCTGTCGTTCAGCGCCTGAAGCGTCTGATCGAAAGAGAGCGCCTGAAGGGTGTGCGCGGGCACTGGAGCTATGATCTCAACCGACACATCGCTCTAAAACAGGGGCTGGAACGCCTGGCGCCGGAAACACCATGCCCGGCACGAAGAAAATCCACACATCCGCCCGCAGCATTCTCTCTGGGCGCTCGCACAGTCCGGCGAATTCCCGGAAGCGCATGAGAGGCGTCGCATTTTGCGCAACAGGAAAAGCCGCCCCCCCTGAAACAAATCAGGCGTCGCTGTGGCAGCGACGCCTGAACCTTGAAGCGTGTAATCTCGGCGTAGCCGTTACACTGGATCACCCTGCGCCCAGCCGGGCAACAAAGGATGATCGAAACTTTTATAGAGCAGCCGAACAACCGAAAACCGGATGCCGCCTCTCGGTCCGAAGCTCTAGGTCTCTTTGCGCTTGCGGCCTAAACCCATCTGCTTGGCCAGCTTCGAGCGGGCAACCGCGTAGCTGGGCGCAACCATCGGGTAGTTCGGATCAAGGCCCCACTTCTCCCGATACTGCTCCGGCGTCATGCCGTAATGCGTCATCAGGTGGCGCTTCAGCGATTTGAACTTCTTACCGTCTTCGAGACAGATAATGTAGTCTTCATGCACCGAGCGCTTGGGGTTGACGGCCGGCTTCTGCTTCTCGGCCGGCGGCACCTCAGGCGTTCCGCTGACACGGCCAAGAGCCGAGTGCACATCAGAGATCAGGTTGGAAAGCTCAGATGCGGGAACCGGATTGTTGCTGACATACGCGGCAACAACGTCCGCGGTCAGCTCTATAAGCATGTTGTCGTTCTTTACAGAATCGTCGTTCATTTCGTTACCTTGCCCCAACGTCATTAAAATTGGTCTCACCTCAAGTCGCCACTCATGAGGTCTCTAAAGGGAGCCAGATGTTTTTGGCATTTCTTGGCCCGACTCCCGATGAGGCAGCAATCTTATGATTACTTTTCTGCTTTCGGTCAACTCACTTTTTAAGTCTTATACTAGGCGACACTAGAAGCCGATTGTTTATCTCATCTCAAAAAAATCAAATTCATTCCAAAAATCAGACAAAATTGAGCTTACTGGAAAATTATATCTAAGCCCGCCTTATTAAATTTGAGTATTGAAGCCATGCCTTGTGAGGTATGGACCTGTACCCGAAGCCGCACTTCCCGGGAAAAGCCGGCTTCAGGCTTTTCAAAGACCATCATAAGTAGAATCCATCCCGGCAATGCCTCAAAAAGGATTTACCGGAAAATTATTCCACTATTCTTTGTCACTTCTTGCCTCTGCGTCAGGGGTCGTCGCATCCCCTCCCGCATTCGCCATCTCATCATGCACCGAACGACCCCAGAGCTTGTAGCCGGCCGCATAGGCGGCCTTGGCCAGGAGATGCGCGGAAATGGGCGCTGTCAGCAGGAAGAAGACCACGGCAGCGAGCGCGCGCGTGACGATGGCCTGATCCTGCGCAAAGATCGCCAGGGCGATCAGCAACAGGCCCGAGCCGAGCGTGCCCGCCTTCGACGCCGCATGCATGCGGGTGTAAAGGTCAGGCAGGCGCAGAATGCCAATGGCCGCCACCAGCGTGAAGGCAGCGCCAATGATCATGAGCGCGCCGGTGAGAATGTTCAGCACGTCGCCCATCATTGGTCCTTGTCCCCGTAAATGCCCAGCGTATCGCGCTTCACGAACTCCTGCTCATAGCGGCGGCTGAGCACAAAGCGCGCAAACGCCACCGTCGCAAGGAAGCCGACAAGACCAAGCGCAATGGCGATGTCGAGATAGAGCGTGAAGCCCGTGCGAATGCCGATGACGGCGATGAAGCCGATGGCGATCGTCACCAGCATGTCGAGAGCAAGAACCCGGTCGGGCAGGCTCGGCCCCACCAGCACCCGCACCACCGTGAGAAGAAACGACAGGCTGAGCAGGGCGAGCGCCACGAACTCGGCGAAGACGAGGAATTCTTGACTGGCGCTCATCGAAAC
>MRWG01001837.1_pt1 | contig 12099 bp, 8 predicted proteins | sample 1013341 | NCBI WGS metagenome assembly MRWG01 (sample SAMN06117577, study PRJNA244670) | biofilm metagenome | biome: Water; feature: Cathode Biofilm; material: Biofilm; isolation source: microbial consortium enriched at the cathode of a solar microbial fuel cell | place: USA: District of Columbia ... | reverse complement strand
TAGATAGCTTTGGAGGAACCGTAGTTCATCGGAAAGCGGGATAAAAGGCACGAGCGAGTTTTCGAGGTTTTGCCTCATTAAGCCAGCAAATTCCGAAAGGTACTCCAGGACTTTGTCCGTTTCGTTGGACAATATGAACTCCTGTATGGACGATAGGGCGTTGAATATGAAGTGGGGGTTCATTTGGGAGGATAACATCTTCATCTTTGATTGCAATGCTTCCTGACGCTCCCTTTTCAGTTCGTTCTGATGGAAGCGGGAGGCTGAAATGATCGACTGAACGCGTACCTTCAGAACCTCGTGGTGAATGGGTTTCCGGATATAATCGTTCGCCCCGAGTTCAAAACATTTAGCCAGGGTATCATCTTCATCCTCCCCGGTAATAATAATCACTGGCAGGCTGGCATAGCTGGGGTTGCCACGTAACATGCGCAACAATTCGTAGCCATTTAATCCCGGCAGGTTTACATCGAGAAGGATGAGGTCAAATTTTTGCCGTTCCAGGCGTGGAAATAAAAATTCACCTTTGGGGATAAAGGAAATCTCAAATCCTTCTCCTCCTAAGATGTGATTGATCTGGTCCAGCACCTGGCGGTTGTCATCCACAACCAGGATCGAAAAATTACTGTTCATCCAGGGAGTTTGATAAAATATCCTGCAGCACCAGATCATCTCCGGAATAGATGGCCTCTTCCAATTTGTTGAATACCAAAGGAGATAATAGAGAATTTAAAGGTTCTGCAGCGGCAACTAGTTTTTCTGTCTCAAAGATGGGCAATACGCGAAGGGACTGCAATGCTTTGTCCCTTTGCCGCCTTTGTTGGTCGCTCAGGGGCGAGTCGCAACCATTGGCATTGACCCTGTCTTTGATCAAATACTGCCTGAGCACCTGAATTAACAGGGTCATTTGTATAGGCTTGGTAAGGTAATCAGAGAAACCAGCCTTAATGGCGGCCTCCTGATGTTCTTTAAAGGCATCCGCCGAAAGCCCAATTATGGGCACCTCCTCATTAAAGGTCCGGATCCTGTTAACGGTTTCGAAGCCATCCAAATGGGGCATATGGATGTCCATGAAAATGATATCCGGCTTATATTGCCTGGTAATCTTGATGCCCTCGCGTCCGTTACTGGCCAACAGGATTTCAGCGCCCAGTTCGGCAAATAGGGCCCGGATCATTTCCTGGTTCATCGTGTTGTCCTCGACCACCAAAATTTTGCTGGATTCAGGGATGTTAAAATTGGCAAAGAGTATTTCGGGCATCTCGGTTTTGTCCATACTGGCTTTTTCATAAGGAATACAAATGGTGAACGATGTTCCCTCTTGTACCTTGCTTTGCACATCAATGCTCCCCTGAAGGATCTCTACCAGTCTTTTGGTAATGGCCAAACCAAGACCGGTGCCGCCATACTTCCTGTTAATGCCGGCATCTGCCTGAACAAAAGGATTAAAAATCTTCTGCAGTTGGCCCTCTGGGATGCCGATACCTTCATCAATGACCGAAAAACAGAGCAAGGAACCTTCCCTTTTTACCCGTAAACGTACTTCCTTGTCCGGGGGGGTGAATTTAATCGCATTCCCAAGGATGTTCATCAGTATCTGTTTCAGTTTGCTACGGTCTGAATGGATATAATGTGGCGTACCTGTTTCCCAATCGCATACCAGAGTCACATTCCTGGTTTTCCCCAGGCTTTTATGAATCCGGAAGACAGACATTACCATCTGTTTCAGGTCCATGTCTTCCTTTTTCAAGGTCATTTTTCCGGCTTCGATCTTGGACAAATCAAGGATGTCATTGATGATTTCAGATAAGGATTCAGCACTTTGGTGGATATTATTCAAATATCGCTTGAACTTGTAGGTCAATTGAAGGGCCTGACTCTGATTCATCAAGATTTGTGCAAAACCGACGATGGCATTTAACGGGGTCCGTATTTCATGGCTCATATTAGCCAGGAACTGGGACTTTGCTTTGTTCGCGTTATCAGCGTCGTTTTTCGCGAATAACAAACCCCTTTCTGCTTCCTTCCGCATCTCGATCTCATGGCGCAGGTGCTTGGTCCGTTCCTTGATGCGCTCTTCAAGGATGAGATTCATTTTACCCAGTTCTTCCTGGGAGGCCGCCAATTCCTTGTTAAGGGACATCGCTTGCTCATACAGTATCGAATTTGTAATGGAGATGGCTGCCTGGGATGCGATTACCCTTAAAACTTCCAGATCCCCTTCGGTAAACAATCCGGAAACCTGGCTATTTTCCAGGTATAGCACCCCTACCAGGTCGTTTTGTTTGACCAGGGGCAAGAGTATCAAAGAACAGATCTGGTTCGATCGAAAGTAGCCATCCTTGTTCGTGCTGAATTGGTTTACGTTGTCTATACTAAATTCCTTCTTACTGTAAATTACATGCTCAATGAGGTTGGTGGGGAGTCCTATGAAGGAAGCCAATTCAGCTTCTTTAAATATATTGTCCTTGTGATTTTCACCAACAATAACTGCCTGTACGTAAGGCACATTATCCTTCATCAGGACAAGCGCCCCTTTATCGGCCCCCGCATTTTCCATGACAATATTGAGAAGCCTCTGTACCAACGCATCTCGGTTAACTTCGGCTGAAATAGCCTGGGTAGCCTTAATAAGGCTTTGCCTATCAAAACTGATGTGCCTACTATCTGTGCTCAATACTTTTTTGCTAGCAACTTCCCTATTGGCGCCTTTTGTGTTCACCCCCCAATTGCCATATGCCTCGATTGCCGCCGATTTCAGATGTTTCTTCATAAAACCATACTCCTTATTGGGTAAGAGCCTGCTCCCCAAATCATACAACATTGCTTGTATTGCTCTTAGATTACCTTTCTCAGACCATTTTAAAGCTTCTTCGATTTTCTCTACGGCTAATGGGTATGCATTGCGCCTACAGGCAAGAATGAACTCAACCATAGTGAATTCGGCTCTAAAGTTTGTCGGATTTTGGTCTGCCCATCCACGAAGCGAATTTTGCCGATCCTCTATAATTTTAAGGTCTTTCTTCCTGGGAGATTTGACTAGCATAAGTTCGCATACCGATTTTAAAACGTGGTGTCTGAAGACATTTGGTTGCGATGTGGCATAAGATATAAATTCTTCATTAGATTGAAGTAGATCATAGGCTTTGACATAATTTCTTTTTAAACAATATACCCAGCTTCTAAATACATTGTGATTAACCAATGCTGAAAAGTGCTTCTTTTCAATCAATAGATTAATAGCCTTTGAATCTGCGAGTTCATCTTCAGTACTAGGATTGTTTTGGAGTAGCAGGACCCCACTTTTGATAAGTGACATTTGAGCCATAAAGCCGTCACAGTTATTTTGGGACATTAGTTCCAACGCTACTTCACACTGTTTAAGGGCTTCTGGTAAAACCGTACCAGACAAAAACTGGTTGCGGACTTTTACATAATACAGGTAGTTTGTGCACATGCTATCACCCATATCTGTACAGGAGGAAATTCCTTCTTCTAATTTAGCGTGTATGATTTCATAAGATTCCCTAAAATGGCTTAGAAGAAGATGAAAGCTAGAGACTGTCCTAGTGCCATATTTGTCCGATTTTACCTTTTCCAAAAGATCAAGGCCAAGCTCGCCAACTTTTAGGCCTAGCTCATATGAAGTGTACTTTGAAATCAAAAGAGATCCAAGACACACAAAAGCCAGCGGGGTTGATTCTGAAAGGCCAAATTTGAATGAGTGGTTTACCATTTTTAGTACTACCAAAGAGTATAGCTCCTGGTTAGTAAAATGGGCAGAGGTAATCATGTTCGCAAGGATATCCATGTAAATCCGTTCGGAATATCCTTCCATAAGTTCTTGTGGGATTATTTGCTGGAGTTCCTTTCCATTGGTGAAGGAAATAAAAATCTCATATTCCCGGTTGATCAAGGATGCGATTTCATTTCCGGAGCCTGTGGCCCTTATGGGTTTGCCGCATATTTGCAAAGCCTCTAGACCAGCTGAAATATTGTCCTCATAGTAGGTATAGGCTTCATAAAATTTCATGGTAAGGAGGATTATTTCAATCCTTCCTAACTTTTGTTTGTATGCCAATTTTTTTGTCAGCTTGGCATATTTTCTACCCTCATCTATATCGTTCAGAAGCAAAAAGGCTGTGGTCAACCCCTTGTGCAATTCGTACTCAAATCGCTTTAAATCAAATCGCTCAATCAAATCTATTCCCAGGTTGAAGTAGGATTTTGCAGTTTGTGGGGCATTGGATTCATTGGCCAAATTACCGGCTTTTACGATATATTCAAGGGCTTCATCACTGGTTTTTCGCGATAGGAGATTTTTGGATTCCTGTAAATGATACATCAATTGATTTAGCTCCAGGGACTTATCAATAGAATACTCTTGTAACCTGTACAAGGCGATCATATGGTGCAATTCTTCAGGCGAGTACTGAAAATTGGGAATTACCAAAGAGAGGGCTGCTTGCTGTATACGCTTGTGAATGAAGCTATAAGTGCCTTTCGGCCCCTCAATCGTTGATAAAAGTCCGGCATGTACCAAGACGTCCAAAAGGAGTCGAATAATGTCTGCCGAGTAGCCAGATATTCTTGCGAGAAGTGGTATATCGAACCGTCCATCGTTGTAAGCGGCAACCTTCAGCAAATTTTGCGCCTGGAAGGACTGCAGTTCCAGTTGTTTTTCTTCTATGGTTACGACATTTTCAGTAACCTCCAGCAGCTTAACCTGATCGAGGTTGCACCTCCATCGCTTTGTTGATTGATCAAAGTACAATGTTTGATTGTCATGTAGCGAGCGCAAGAAGTGCTTTATGTAATAAGGGTTCCCGTAGGTTTTTTTGTATATCAATCCAGCCAATTCACGGACATCTCCTTCATTCTCAGATAATATATCGGATACCATGCGATTCGTACCCGCGGGCGAGAGTGGTTTAAGACTGATGATGGAGAAATACTTAGGAGAATTTTTTAGTTCATTTTGAAACCGTAGCAATGGGTGGTCCTTATGAATTTCCTTCGCATTGTACGAAAGGACGAACATCAGTCTGGGAACAGATGATTTGATCAGGTGCTCCACAATCTTCAGGGAAGGCAGGTCGCACCACTGCCAATCATCTAGGAACAAAACCCTCCTGAGACCGATATTATCCAAAGTGCGACAGTAGCGGGAAAAAACATTTATGAATCTGTTTTGTGTCTCAACGGGATCTAAAGGCTCTGGTGGATCCATGGATCCAGTTAAATCCTTGAGATCGGGGAGAATATCAAAAAGGAGAGACAAATCTGAGCCCAGGCCTTTTCGGAAAATCTTTCGTATTTCCACGTGACTTTGGCTAGATTTTAAAAATATTCTTTTGGCAATATTCTTAAAGGCCCGTTGCCATACTAAATAAGGTGAAGAGTTTGACTGATCAAAACCTCCTATGTTACATAACGTATTAGATTCAGATATCTTAGATAGAAAGGCTTCCCCCAAACTGGTTTTACCCATTCCTTCCGAACTTTCGACAAAAACAATGGCCGACCCTCCTTTTTTCACCTTTTCATAAATGGCCAATAATTGGTTCAATGGCTCTTCCCGCTCATAAAATGCTTTGTTCAGATTCAATACACCGGGATTATAATCCCGACTTATTTCTATTTTATCAGAGAATTCACCCTTAGAATTATGGAATTGGAGATTAGTAAGGTCTTTTATAACACCATGGGCAGAACGGTATCGATCTTCTGGATTTTTGGATACAAGGTTCGAGATAATTTGAAATATTCCCGTATCATTCCATAAAGCAGGGGTTGCTTCTTTATCGTAATTTTTGATCAGATGCTGGTGCAGCATTTCCTGCCGGTCTTGCCCGTCTACAAAATGCTTCCCTGTCAGCCAATAATGCAATAGTGTACCCAGGCTGTAGAAGTCGGCCCATTTTTCCGGGATACCATTGGTTCTGCTGCTAAATTCCGGAGCCAGGTATGAAAAATCAGAAGTCTGAAAGCCAGACAGGTCAATATCTCCGTAGTCTTTCCTGACCATTCCCAATCCGATAATGACCAATTGACCTTCCTGGCTTACAAGAAACCGATCTGCGTGGAAGACCCCGAAACAATGATCCAACTGATGAATGACCGACAGCGCCTTTGTAGCGGAAATAGCGAGGTCCAGGAACTTTTCGAATTCTTCCTGGGTACGAGGTGCCACAGGAAACTTATCTGAAATAGGCGGAATGGTATAGGTGATGCTATCACCTTCTATAGCGGTAATTTTCTCAATACCGCAATACTTCAAAAAGGAGGTACTGTCCAGCTGATTGATCAGTTCAGCATTAATGCCATCATCTATCTTTTCCTCCACGACAAACTTTTTGGAATGTGGTTTCTGCCTAAGAAACACATTCGTAATTCTTATCGGATCCATAAGAGCTGGTTTAGACTTCAAATTACTCATTTTATCGCTAATAGCCTTTACGTTAAGAAGGTAAATGCCAACGTTAAGAAGATTTTTTCCGCGCCGTGGCGTTCAAAGCCTGCTGCTTTCCCTGCATTGCCCCCCTATTTGCACCGTTAGTTAAACAAATGAAGACATTAAAAAGTTGGTACTGGCAGCAGGGGTATTACCGGCTTAATTTTATGCTTGTAAATGTTGAGGTTGCCTTCAGAACTAAGACCCACAGACCTTTTGCAAATGAAAACAAAGCGCTGTGGGATATAAAAAGGAACCTTTAGAGCGATAAACCTGAAAGGCAGATACTATCTGAAAAGAATAAGGCGCCTTCAGAGAAAGAAATAGTACGGATTCAACCTAAAAACTACATCATGCGTTACGTGAAAAATCTCAAGCAAATTATCAAAGACACGGATAAGGTGCGCAACCTTGCACACAAGAACCCCATCATCCTATTTCTTAGCAATAAAAAGGACTATAAGAGCACGGACTATGCTGAAGGGGAAGACTTCCAATTCGTATTCCATTTGGAGGCTTCCGAAGAGTACGCCAATGAAGGGCCATTGATATTGGGGCTGTATAACGGGGTCTTTGGCACGATGGATGTCGATTTAGATCCGGAGAGTTTTGTGCAAAAACACTTTATGGACGGAGCATTGAGCAACCAGTTGGCCATCTATCTGATCCAGGAATTGCTGTATTGCCCCGGGGATGATAAATGGTACCTGGAAAACATGATCGTTTCGCTGGGCGACTACCTGGTTAAAAGGGTTTGTCAACAAGAAGCCCTTTGCTCCACACGTAAAATGGGCATTACCCCTTTTCAATTGCAGAAAATACAGCGCTACATATTGGACCATATAGATTGCCAGATCAGTACCAACGAATTGGCAACACTGGCCAAATTAAGCGTCCACCATTTTATTCGAATGTTTAAAAGAACCACAGGCGAGACCCCGCACCAGTTTACCAATCGCTTGAAAATGGAACACGCGAAGGAGCTCTTGCTGGGTACAGAGGAAAATATCATCCAGGTGGGGATGGGCATTGGCTATGACAACCCCAGTCATTTTTCGCAACTATTTAAGAACAGTTTTGGCATTACACCCCTCAAATTCCGCAAAGCCTTCCGCCAATCCCTGCTGTCGGCCTAACCCGGGCCGTGGGATGCGATACCAGATCCCGGGGGTGAAGCAATAGTCGCACCAAGGGTTGAAGGAACTTTGGAATTAAACAGTATAAGGCAGTTGCAGGTATGGCATAGCAGGTAGACGCATACTGTTTCCTGGGAATCAACATGAACCGATATCAGCCGGCTCCGATCGTATTAAACACATACAAAAAACACAGCATCATGAAGGTCTATAAAAATAAAGTAAAGCTTGAGGATTTGCATTTAAAAATGTTTAAAGAGAGCATACATCCTTATACGATATACGAATTTATTGAGAACAACATCAACCTGTTGGCTCCGGGGCTGTTCATATCCCTGAATTGATACAGTGCTACAGAAATCGGCACACCAAACCCAAATATGGTAAAGAATGGGGTGAGGCAGGTCTTGGCGCGTTACCGGGAGTGGGGGTCGGTGGATTGCCGGTTACGTACGAAACAAAGTCAACAGGGACATCTTGCCTATCACCGGGGAATACCTGCATAACACACTGATGTACAACGGGGCTACCTTTGCGGCATCAAAGAAAAAACAAAGAGTTTATGGATTTTTTACAGACACTACTGAAAGACATTCGGACAAAAGCAAACTTCTTCCTGGGCCATACCCGTGACAGGCTCCCGATGGCCCCAAATGATACGTATGTCGAGCAACCAGCAACCAGGGAATACTACTGTGACGACCATGGGTGGTTTATTTAGGAAAACCAGGGCGTAGCCTGGAATCTTGAAAGGGCCTTGTGCCCTGGTACATTTTACGATTAAGATCCCACCCGGGGATTTCGTGGCCCCTGAAAAGGCATTGTTCTTTAGTGACATCCATTTCCTTATGGAAGACCTCCGGTACGGCCGGGTAGACCAGGCTAGCCCCCCTTGCCACGCTTCAGCGCCTGAATACCACTTGCTGGCAAGCTTGTACCATGTGTCTTGTCGGAAGATTAGGCATAGGAGGTCCAGGCCTTTCCCGGAATAGATCATGGCCTTGCGATGGTCCGATTTTGGAGATTGGATTTCCGGGGATTTTGTAGTAGCAACCGGATGCCTTTTTGGTAATCACCCTGAACCTGAATGATTTAAATGTTACAAGGTGCGCCTAAGTCTTGTCTGCACCCTTGAGGCCCCGGCAAGCAGCCCCTGCCTGAGGTATTCCTGGTCAGCCGGTGCCTTTGGGGCACTTTGGACCGCTGGTGGGGAATACCTGAAAACCCACTGCTTGGTAATTTTACCGGTTTTTTGATCACCCTGTAATAGGCATTTACCTCCTCCGGGATCAATGGAATCCTGGTCCAGTTCCAGAACTACATTTTCAAGGTCCTGTTCTTTTCCGTCCGCGATTATTTTCAGGGTTACCGGAGAACTGCCCGTTGAAGGCAGCAAGAGTATCCCAACAGGGATCAAAGGCTGGTTATTTATAGAAACTGTTGGCTTGCCACATGCCGACGTATACGATGGTGTGGCATTGTCCTCACCGGAAAGTATCTTTGCAGGTGTTGTATGATCTGTGGCCATATAAATAGGTTCTTCTGTTATTGTATTGTTTTGTCGCGAGATCCGTCGCTGTCGCGGGGTATTGCTTGTTCCTCCTTCCGTTGGAAGGGTATCCCATAGGGTGGCAAGTCGCCTACCTTTGTTCCCCTAGGAGGCCAGATCCCATTCGGTGTTCAAATAGGCTTTAAGCTTTCGCCTCGCCCTGTGGAGGGCCACCCAGCAATGGGATTTTGAAATGGACAATTTGTCGCAGATATAGTCATTGTCAAATCCCTTACTTTGCAAGTGATAGACCTTTAGTTCGACACCGTTCAATGATTTCAGGCCTTCATTTAAGGTCTGCTCCAATTCTTTGAAATGGATATAGCGGCTAACCGGGTTGTTTTCATAGGAGTCCTCTGTGGGTTCCAGATGATGTTCCGAGCCAAAAGCGCTGAAAGAGACTGTTTTTCGCAATCCCTTCCCTTTAAACGTGTTTGCCTGCCGATAGTGGTCCACGATCTTATTCTTTAAAATGGCGGTTAACCAGGTTTTCTCGCTGGCATTTCCTTTAAACAGCCCCCTGTTCTTAAAAGCGGCTAAAAAGGTATCCTGGACAATGTCCTGGGCGGTGTTGGGATCCGCAATTCTGTTTCTGGTGTAGTTCATCAGGTACGTTTCGTACTGATTTACCCAATTCTCTGGTTGCAATTGTGCTGACATGATTAGAAGTTTTAACACCCTTGGTATTCCTATTTAATCGACCCAGGGTTAGTATACTGTAAATGTCCTTTGGTTTTGCCGGCTATTCTGTTGCCATTTTGCTCTAATGTCGAAATAAAGGCAGGCCGTTGGGATTAGCGCCCTGATGGAAGGCGCAATTTTTTGACAATTCGGTTAGGATAGAACAAATTGGCCTGATATCAATTAAGAATTTTGGGGCCAGTAGCAAAGAAGCATGTGCAGGTGGCCAATGGCAACCTAATAACAGGGAAGATGGATACGGCTTCAAAACCACACCGGCCCCTCCTGCATGCACCCTTAAAAACACCGCGATGCGGGGAGGGAGTACAAAGTTCCATTCCACCGGTGCACATGCGAATTGTTGCTTAAATAATGTTTCACTTAAACTTTTTTAAAATGAAAAATCATCTTCAAAATTCATTGTTCATCCTCGTTTTCATGGTGGCATCAAGTTTTAAACTGGTCGCGCAACTACCCGATCCCGGCTTCACTGTTGATGCTACCACAGCCATTGTTATCATTGACCCCCAGAATGATTTTCTAAGTCCCCAAGGGGTGACCTGGGGCGTTATCGGGGAAAGCGTTACAAAAAACAAGACCGTAGAAAACCTGGAAACGTTGTTTAAACTGGGTGAAGAAAATGGTATTAAAGTCTTTATCTCACCCCATTATTACTACAAGCACGACCATGCCTGGAAATTTGAAGGGACCCTGGAGAAACTGATGCACGATATCGGAATGTTTGACCGAGGAGACCAGTTAAACACGGAAGGGTTCGAGGGATCTGGCGCGGATTGGCTGCCACGGTACAAAAAGTATATAGAAAAGGATTTTGTGACCGTCGTCAGCCCCCATAAGGTGTATGGTCCGGAACAAAACGATCTGGGTTTACAGTTGAGAAAGCAGAAAATAGACAAGATCGTGTTGGCAGGTATGTCGGGCAACCTTTGTGTAGAATCCCATTTAAGGGAACTTTTGGAACTGGGATTTGAAGTCGCCGTAGTCAAGGATGCCACGGCCTCTGCCATAGTTCCCGGGTACGATGGGAACCTCGCAGCAGAGATCAACTACAGGTTCCTGGCCAGCCATGTATACACCACCGCCGAATTTGAAAAGGAGTTTAAAATGTAATTTCCGGAGGAACAGCGCCCTATTTGGTGCCATCCAAATGGCACGATAGGGTGTCTTTACCCTCCCAAAGGTCATACCAGGTTTGTTTGATTTTTTGACAGAATAGCGGGGTTGATCCCCGCTATTTTTTTGTCGGCCATTTAATGGGGGCTGTCCTCAAGCAGTGGTCTGTTACGGGGGCCTTTGCAGAGACCGTGAGCGGCCGCACTGAGGGTTTGTAAACCGCGAGGGGTTTTGTCGACTACCCTCTTCAACGGTTTCACCGATAATCAAATAAAGCGGTAGTGGTGGCTGCACTCCGGTTGGAATTTCACTAAAATATGTTTGGACTATGATGGATTTTTTGAAAGGGACCAAGGTGTATAGTATATTTAATGGGGCGTGCCCGGTTTGCCAGCAAGAAAGTATGTATCGCCAAAAGAACCCCTATAGGCTTACGCAGACGTTGAAGATGTGGGAGCGTTGTGGCAATTGCGGTACCAGGTATAAGATAGAGCCTTCCTTTTTTTATGGGGCCATGTATGTAAGCTACCCTGTGGGCCTGATCTTTGCGGGGATGGCTTTTGTCCTGTCCTATTTCCTGGTGGGCCTCGGCCTGGTAGACACCTATATAGTCATTGTAATCACCATGATTGTTTTATTGCCGGTCATCCTGCGGTTGTCCCGCAATATCTGGATCAACTTTTTCATGAGCTTCGACCGGTCTATGGGTAAAAAGAAACGATAGGACAAGGCAGGGGGACTATCCTATGAAAAGGGCAGGTTGGTGGCATTTAACCCATTGGGTACTAATGGCGGGTAGTCATTTTCCAGACTGATGGCTATTTGCAGTCATAAGTGGTAAATTGTCATAGGGGAGGGGGATATCATCCCCTTCGATGGATATCGTTTTTTGACCAGTAAAGCGGCAAGCGGAGACTGATGCGGAGGTCTTTTCGAGGTATAATGGCATGCTACTTTTGTGGCGGCTCTCAGCGTACCCGGGCTTTATGAATCAATGATCCGGAAAATATATTGTGTTCAGGACGGGAATTGCCCGGCTGTTCGCCTCGCGAGTCCCGCCCGAAGGGGTTAAAAAGGAAAAGCCCATCCGGGTTGCCTCTGGCGAAATCTGCACAAATCGGGATGTTTTCAGACGGGAATTGCCC
>MRWG01001836.1_pt1 | contig 12100 bp, 10 predicted proteins | sample 1013341 | NCBI WGS metagenome assembly MRWG01 (sample SAMN06117577, study PRJNA244670) | biofilm metagenome | biome: Water; feature: Cathode Biofilm; material: Biofilm; isolation source: microbial consortium enriched at the cathode of a solar microbial fuel cell | place: USA: District of Columbia ... | reverse complement strand
GGGTGGTCAGCGCGAAGATCGTCACCAGGGCGGCCGCCATCAGCATGGCCGAGGTGCCGATGCCGTAGGCCCAGGCGGGCTGGAAGCCGCGCTCCTGCCGGGCCATGATTTCGCGTCCGGCGAAGAGCACCATGGCCAGCGCGGCGAGGCTGGTCCACCAGGGCGAGACCAGCTCGAAGAGCTTGGTCAGCACCAGGCCGACGAGGGCGAGCTGCAGGGCGCAGCGCAGGCCCGCCCACAGCAGCTTGCGCTCGATCTTCAATTGCAGGGCCAGCGACAGCGCCGCCACGCCGACCAGCAGCAGGGCGGCGAGGCCCAGGTCCCAGTAGTCGAGGCGGATGTAGTTCATCGCGCTTCTGCCTCTTCCAGCATTTCCTCGCGCAGGCGGCCGCGGTCGATCCAGAAGCGCCGCGTCGCCACGCGCTCGGCCTGGCGCTTGTCGTGGGTGACCCACAGCAGGGCCAGGCCGTTTTCCTGCTTCTCGCGCAGCATGGCCTCGACGGCGGCGGTGGCGTCCTCGTCCAGCGGCCCGGTGGGCTCGTCCAGCAACAGCACTTCGGGGCGGTGCTCCAGGGCGCGCAGCAGCGCCAGGCGCTGGCGCTCGCCGGTGGAGAGCTGGCTGACCCGGCGCGTCTCGGCTTCCGGCGAGACCTTCAGGCGGCGGGCCGGGCCCGCCTGGGCCGCCCAGTCCCGGAAGTGGTCGCCCAGGCGCTCGGACCACCAGCCGGGCTCGGCGGGAATGTAGCCGACGCGGCGGCGCCAGGTGGGCGCCGGGATACTGTCGCGCGGCGTGCCATCCAGGGCGACTTCGCCTTCGTTGGGGTCGAGGTCGGCGATGGCGCGCAGCAGCAGCGACTTGCCGGCGCCGGAGGGGCCGCGCAGGGCGATGCATTCGCCGGCGGCAAGTTCCAAGGAGACCGGCTCCAGGCCGGGGCGGGTGAGATTCTTGATGCTGAGCATAGAGCCGCCAATTTAAGACATCGCGGCCCGGATGTCGCTATGCTCCGGCGCTTAGCGCTCCGGCATGGCGGCCATGCGCGGCTCGACGCCGCCGCTGACCGGCCCGGCCTCCCCACCGGCCTCCAGGTGCACGCGCTCGGCCGGCAGGACGAGGGTCACGCGGGTGCCGCCTTCGGCCAGGCCTTCCAGTTCCAGCGTCCCGCCGTGCAGTTCCGCCAACACCTTGGCCAGCGGCAGTCCCAGGCCGGTGCCTTCGATCTGTTCGGCGGCTTCCAGGCGCTCGAAGGGAGTGAGGGCCTGGGGGATGTCCTCCGGCTTGATGCCGATGCCGCTGTCGATGATGGCGATGGCGAGCGCGCCGTCGTCGCGCAACTCGGCGGTCACCAGGATGCGGCCCCCTTCCGGCGTGAACTTCACCGCGTTCGACAGCAGGTTCAGGACGGCCTGGCGCAGCTTGGTCAGGTCGGCGTCGAGCCGCAGGTCCTTGGGCAGCTTGGCGGCGACGGAGATCTTCTGCTGCTCGGCGCGCGGCCGGATCAGGCGCAGGCAGGGGCCGACGGCTTCTTCCAGGGTGATCTCCTGGGTGCTGAGGCGCAGGTGGCCCGATTCCGCCCGCGCCAGGTCGAGGATGTCGCTGATCACCGTCAGCAGGTGCTGGCCGCTCTTGTGAATGTCCTGCGCGTAGTCGGCATAGCGCGCCGGGATCGGCCCCATGGTCTCCCGCGTCATCACCTCGGAGAAACCGAGGATGGCGTTCAGCGGCGTGCGCAGCTCATGGCTCATGAGGGCCAGGAAGCGCGACTTGGCGCTGCTGGCCGCCTCGGCGATACGGCGCCCTTCACTGGCGCTGCGCGCCTGCTCGGCATTGGCGGAGGCCAGGATCTCGGCCTGTTGCCGGCGGTGCTGCAGGAAGAGGATAAGGCCGCTCACCGTGGCCAGCACCAGAAACAGGACGCCGCCGGAGACGGCGGCGTCGCGGCGCGCGGCGGAGAGGAAGCCGGCGGCGGGGATGTCGATGACGAAGGCGCCCATGACGTCGCCCAGCTGCCAGGGCGTACCGTCGGCGACATAGAGGTTGTGGCAGTCGACGCAGGCCTGCTGGCTGGCGACGGAAGGCGCGATGGTGCGGAACATCAGCTCGCCGTCCCGGGGCAGCCACTCGCTGCGCGGCGTGCTGCGCCCGGTCCGCGCCGCCTCGCGGATCGCGGCGGCGGTGGTCTCGTCCTGCGGCGCGGTGGCGATCTCGCGCCCGGGGATGCCGAGCCAGTCCATCTGCAGCTGGTGGTCGCTGTCGCGTGCCGTGTTGAAGCGGTCGATCGCGTGGGCGCGGAAGGTGGCGGGGACCGGCGCGTCGTCGGCGTGCAGGCCGCTGCGGATTTCGGTGTAGTTGGCGACCATGGCCTCGACCAGGCGCAGGGCGGTGGCGGTCTCCTCCGCCTTGTTGGTCTCGAACCAATGCAGGTTCGAGCGGTAGAGGGCGTAGCCCGCGGCGACGCTGGTGACCAGGATGAGGACGAGCAGCAGCAGCCAGGCCTTGCCGGCCCGGCACTGCAGGAGTGTCGTCCTATCGGGTCTTGCGGTGTTGACGCCTGACAACTGCCGTCCCCAGCGTAATTTCGGCCGTTTGCCGCTTGGCCGTCACCCAATTGCAAAAGCCAAAGCAGATCGTTGACGCCAATGGTTAACAAAGTATGAGCAAAGTGCCGTGCCGCGGCGCCGGCATGGTGGAAAAGGCAGTATTAGGACTATGATCACCGGCGCCGCCTCCGCCGACGGAGGCCGGCCCAGTGCCCACTAGGGGAAGGAGAGCGGCGTGCGGCGTCTTCCGGCGGTCTGGCAACTCGCCCTGGCGCAGACCATCGTCTGGGCGGGCCTGTTCTACAGCTTTCCGGCGCTGATCCTGCGCTGGGAGACGGCTTTCGGCTGGGCCAAGGCGGAGCTGACCGGTGCCGTCACCCTGGCCATCGGGCTTTCCGCCGTGTTCTCGCCTCTGGCCGGGCGCCTCATCGACCGCGGCCTGGGCCCGCAGGTGCTGGCCGGCGGGGCGCTCGCGGGCGGGCTCTGCATCGCCCTGTTGGGGGCTGTGCAAACCCTGTGGCAATTCTATCTGCTGTGGTGCCTCATCGGCGTCAGCACCGCCTTCTGCCTCTACGACGCCTGCTTCGCCGTGGTGGTGCGCGCCGAGGGCACGGAAGCGCGCCGGCCCATCACCCTCATTACCCTGGTCGCCGGCTTTGCCGGGACCCTGTCCTTTCCGCTGGCCCACGGCATCGCCGAGGCCTTCGGCTGGCGCTGGAGCTGCCTGGCCTTCGCGCTGATGATCTGCCTTCTCGGCCTGCCGCTCATGTGGCGGGGGGCGCGCGCGATGGAAGCGACGGCGGAGCCGGAGGTCGAACTGGCGGGCGGCAGCGGAGAGGAGAGCCGGAGAGGCGGCTTCCTGCGCCGCCCGGCCTTCTGGCTGCTGGCCGTGGGTTTCGCGCTGCTGGGCCTCAACCACTCGACCATCCTCAACCACCTGCTGCCGCTGCTCGACGAGCGCGGCATTCCCGCGGGCATGGCCGTCTTCGCCGCCTCGATGATCGGGCCCATGCAGGTGGCCGGGCGCCTGGCCATGATGGCGGTGGAGCGCCACGTCTCCAACCGTGGCATCACCGCCGCCTGCTTCTGCTCGGTGGCCCTGGCGACGCTGTCGCTCTTCACCGCCTCGCTGGTGCCGATGATGCTGGTGCCCTTCGTCATCCTGCAGGGGGCCGGGCACGGGGTGACCAGCATCATGAAGCCGCTGGTCATCGGCGACGTCCTGGGGCGCGCCAACTTCGGCGCCATCAGCGGCAGCCAGGCGATGATCTTCAAGCTGACCGTGGCGGTGGCACCCTTCGTCGGCGCGCTCTTGTGGGAGCTGGGCAGCTACGACCTGGTGCTGGGCGTCATGCTGGCCGCGGCCGTCGTCGGCCTCGGCCTGTTCCTCGCCGCCTGGAAGGCGCGCCCTGCCTGAGCGCAAAACGAAACCGGCCGGATGGAGTGCTCCACCCGGCCGGTCGCTTTGGTCATGAACCCCCTGGCGGACAGGGGGTGGACGGCGGCCCGTTAGGCCGCCTCGTTTTCGATCACCTTGGCCTTCTTGTCGCCATTGGTGATGGAGATGCTCCGCGGCTTCATGGCCTCGGGGATCTCGCGCACCAGCTCGACGGCGAGCAGGCCGTTCTCCAGCTTCGCGCCGGTCACCTTGATGTGGTCGGCGAGGTCGAAGCGGCGCTCGAAGGCGCGGTTGGCGATGCCGCGGTGCAGGAAGGTCACCTCGTCCTCACCCTCGGCCTTCTCCTTGCGGCCGGAGATCACGAGGCTGTTTTCCTTCGCGGTGATGTCGAGTTCGTCCTCACCGAAGCCGGCGACCGCCATGACGATGCGGTAGGCGTCTTCGCTGACCTTCTCGATGTTGTAGGGCGGATAGCTGAACGCGCTCTCCTCGACCCGGCTGGCGGAATCGAGCGTCTTCAGAAGCCGGTCGAAACCGACCGAGGCGCGGTACAGGGGGGAAAGATCCATGGTACGCATGTCCACATTCTCCTTTGAGCAACATGGTTTTGGTCACCGGGCCCACCGGATGGTCGGGCCCTCGCTTGCTTGCCGCCGGATTTGGGACCCTGCTGGGAGGCATCCCCTTGGCGACACTGGATATATCGTGAGGGTCCGGGGGCGATTCAAGACGTGCCGGGGCCTCGGAAATGAAGGAAATAATGCCTAATTCCGGGCCGGTGGCGCGGCGATCTGTCCCCCCAAGACCAAGGGATTATTAAGCCGGCCTCGGCTAAAATCACCGCAGTTAGCGCGGGCCCAGAGAGCACCGACCCAGAGAGCACCGACTGGGCGCCTTTGGCCGGCCCGCTATTATTCATGGTCGCCGCAAGCGATTTCAGGCCAAGAGACTTCAGTTTGAGTGATACCACCGTTGCCTTTTTCGACAGCACCTTCGAGGAGGCCCTGGCGCTGACCCGGGAGGCCCGCGATTACCTGACCCATCGCGAGCCCGTGGAGCGCGAGCGGCTGACCCCGAACGACCGCATGCTGGCGAGCTGCGAGGCCATGCGGCTGACCTCGCGCCTGACCCAGGTCATGGCCTGGCTGCTGGTGCAGAAGGCGGTGCACACGGGGGAGATGACCCGCGAGGAGGCCAAGGCGCCGGAATTCCGCCTGGCCGGGAAGACGGTCTGTGAGGAGACCAGGCCGCCGGTGGAAGGCTCCCTGCAGCCGCGCCTGGCCGAACTGCTGGAGCGCTCGCTCAGCCTCTACCAGCGCGTCGCCCGCCTGGACGCCCTGCAAGACCCGCCGCGGCGCCAGTTCAGCTAGATCGGATCACGTTTAGACGGAACCACCCTGTGGTTCCGTCTAAACGTGAGAATCCGATCTATTTCAAAGGCATAGAGCAGATTCACAGGGCCGGTGGATCGCCTTAGGCGATTCCAGCCGACCCTGATCTGCTCTAGGCTCTGTCCCCTTGGGACTTGGGCCCATCCCCCGGGCATGACAAAAGGGCGGCAGAACTGCCGCCCTTTTTGGCGTCTTGAGGGGCGCCGAGAGGCGCCCCGGCTTGCTCAGCCCGTCTTACTTCAGGCCGAAGCTGCCGAAGCGCTTGTTGAACTTGGCCACCTGGCCGCCGCTGTCGACCAGACGATGCTCGCCGGTCCAGGCCGGGTGCGTCTTGGGGTCGATCTCCAGGCGCATGGTGTCGCCCGCGGCTCCGTAGGTCGAGCGCGTCTTGAACTCGCTACCATCGGTCATCTGGATGGTGATCTCGTGGTAGTCGGGATGAATGTCTTTTTTCATGGCTTTGATCCTTTAAAGCGCCGCGCTGTATACCCGAGACTGCCCGGCGGCGCAAGCCCTGGCCGGGGCTTCGGCGGCATTCTGGATTACCTATATTTTCCAAATGGTTGACGAGGCTTTCCGGGGGAGTTTCGAGATGTTGCGATTGGCGCAATTATCACCGGTCCCCGCCGGGTGCCTGAGGGTTCGCCAAGCGCCTTGCGAGGCGTTATCTTCTCGCCACCCGCCCCGATATGGACCTTAGGCCGGCGGGGACGAAGGGATCGTCTGTTTATGAGAATGTCTTCTGCCGTACCGGCGCCGCAGCGCGAGGAGGCGCGGGCTCGGGGCAGCCTGAAATTGCTGGGCGAGCTGTGGCAGTTCGTGCGCCCCTACAGCCTGCAGCTGGCCGGTGCCATGACCGCCCTGGTGATCGCCTCCGGCACGGTGCTGGGCCTCGGCGTGGGTCTGCGCCGGCTGGTCGACGAAGGCTTTTCCACCGGCAACGCGGCGCTGCTGAACCAGGCGGTGCTGGTGCTCTTCGGCGTGGTCTTCCTGCTGGCGCTGGCCATCTACGCGCGCTTCTACCTGGTGTCCTGGATCGGCGAGCGGGTGGTGGCCGACATCCGCGCGCGCGTCTTCGATCACATCCTCACGCTTTCGCCGGCCTACTACGAGCTGACCCGCACCGGCGAGGTGCTGTCGCGGCTGACCACCGACACCACGCTGCTGCAGACCGTGGTCGGCTCCTCGGTCTCTATCGCCATCCGCAACTTCCTGCTGCTCATCGGCGGCAGCGTGCTGCTGGTCGTTACCTCGCCGAAGCTGACGGCGCTGGTCTTCCTGGTGGTGCCGCTGGTGCTGCTGCCGATCCTCACCTACGGGCGCCGGGTGCGCCGCCTCAGCCGCGACAGCCAGGACCGGGTCGCCGACCTGGGCGTCTACGCCGGCGAGGCGCTGGACGCCATCCGCACCGTGCAGGCCTTCGTCCACGAGGACGTCGACCGCAAGCGCTTCAGCGCGCGGGTCGAGGAGGCCTTCGGCGCGGCGCGCCAGCGCGTGGCGGCGCGCGCCATGCTGACCGCTTTCGTCATCGTGCTGGTCTTCGGCGCGGTCAGCACCATCTTGTGGATCGGCGGCCACGACGTGCTCACCGGGCGCATCTCCGCGGGCGAGCTTTCCGCTTTCGTGTTCTACGCCATCGTGGTGGCCGGTGCCGCCGGGGCCTTCTCCGAGGTGATCGGCGACCTGCAGCGCGCCGCCGGCGCCACGGAGCGCCTGCTGGACCTGCTGGCGGTGGAGCCCGACATCACTGCGCCGGCGACCCCCGTGGCCCTGCCGCAGCCGCCGCGCGGCGCCGTCGCCTTCGAGAACGTGGTCTTCCACTATCCCTCGCGCCCCGACCATTCGGCCCTGCAGGGGCTGAACTTCGCCGTGGCGCCGGGGGAGAAGGTCGCCGTGGTCGGCCCCTCGGGCGCCGGCAAGACCACCATCTTCCAGCTGCTGCTGCGCTTCTACGACCCCCAGAGCGGCGTCATCCGCCTCGACGGCGTGGGCCTGCCGGAGGCCGATCCGGCCGATCTGCGCGCGCGCATCGGCCTGGTGCCGCAGGAGCCGGTGGTCTTCTCCGCCGACGCCTGGGAGAACATCCGCTACGGCCGCCCCGAGGCCGGCGACGAGGAGGTGCGCGCGGCGGCGGAGGCGGCCGGCGCCCTGGAGTTCCTCGAGCAGTTGCCCGAAGGCTTCGACACCTACCTGGGGGAGAAGGGCGTGCGCCTTTCCGGCGGCCAGCGCCAGCGCCTGGCCATTGCCCGCGCCATCCTGAAGGACCCGCCGCTGCTGCTGCTCGACGAGGCGACCTCGGCCCTGGACGCCGAAAGCGAGCGCGTGGTGCAGCAGGCGCTCGACCGCCTCATGGCCGGGCGCAGCACCCTCATCATCGCCCACCGCCTGGCCACGGTGCTGAAGGCCGACCGCATCCTGGTCATCGACCAGGGCCGCCTGGTGGAAAGCGGCACCCATGCCGAGCTGGTGGCCGCCGACGGTCTCTACGCCCGCCTCGCCACCCTGCAGTTCGGCGAGGCCGCGGCGCTGAGCAACGGCTCAGGGGAAGAAGGCGCCCGCGCTTCGGGGAGCTGAGCTGTCGCCTCACGCTCGGCTGTCGTCCCGGCACTTGTTGCCGGGACCCAATGCCCTAATCGCTTCATCGAAGTTCACGTCGAAAGGTACCGCCACCGGCCAACGACAATGGGTCCCGGGGACAAGCCCCGGGACGACAGTCTTGGACGTGGTTGGAGCGAGCGCTGTCAACGAGAGAACAGACGTCAGTCGATGACAAGCACGTCCGGCTTCAGCGGATCCCTCAAGGCAATACCCTCGGCAATGATCTTGATAACTGCCTCTTGACCTTGTGGTTCGTCCATGACCGAGCAGACCGACAACAAAAAGCAGTAAGTACCATCTTTTTGATCGATCGCTTCCAGCGAATTGATCAAGTCATTCGGAAGGTAGCCGTTTTGATCGAGGAAGATCTTCTTGACGTTGGTGAACACCAAACGGCCATTTTCGACGTCTTCGTCAGTGTAGAAGTTCCAGTTGCCATCCGCCGACCGAACTCTCGAGATGACGTCGACCTGGACGCTTACCTCCGCGGCCCAAGTATCGATCTCAATTCCTTTGCAGGCTCGATCACCCAGATAGATTGTGGAGACAAAATCCTTCGCATCCATCGGCAAAATGCTCAGCGCTGGGTCAGCTTGAACTCGATGCGGCGGTTGCGGCGGTAGGCGATCTCGTCGCCGCCGGGGTCGAGCGGCTGGAATTCGCCGAAGCCGGTGGCGGCCAGGCGGTCCGGCGGGATGCCCTGGGCGATCAGGAACTTCACCACCGAGACGGCGCGCGCCGTCGACAGCTCCCAGTTCGAGGGAAAGGCGGAGGTGCTGATGGGCGCGCGGTCGGTGTGGCCGTCGACGCGCAGCACCCAGTCGAGCTCGCCGGGGATGGTCGCCGCGATCTCCTTCAGGGTGGCCGCCAACTGCGCCAGCTGCCGTTGGCCCTCGCCGCCGATGGTGGCCTGGCCGCTGGCGAAGAGGATCTCCGACTGGAAGACGAAGCGGTCGCCGACGATGCGGATGTCCTGGCGGTTGCCCAGCGCCTCGCGCAGGCGGCCGAAGAACTCGGAGCGGTAGCGCGCCAGCTCCTGCACCTTGCTGGCCAGGGCGACGTTGAGGCGCTTGCCGAGGTCGGCGATCTGCACCTCCTGCTCCTTGTTCTTGGCTTCGGAGACTTCCAGCGCCTCGGCAACCTCGGCGAGCTGTTCGCGCAGCGCTGCCAGCTGGCGGTTCAAAAGCGTCACCTGAAGCTGGGCTTCCTCGGAGAGCTCTTTCTGTTCGGCGAGCGCCTGGCGCTCGGACTCCAGCTCGCTTTCCAGGCCTTCGCGCGAGCTCTGCGAAGCCTGCAGCTTCTCCACCAGGTCGTCGCGCAGGGATTTGAGGATCGCCAGCTCGGCGAGTTGCGCCTCGATCTTTTCCTTGTCGACCTCGATGGTCGAATAGGCGTCCTCCAGCTCCGCCTTGCCGGCGGCGATGGCGGCCAGCGCCTCCTCCAGCTTTTTCTGCTCGACCTCCAGGCGGGCGAGGGCGGCGTCCAGCTCGTTGCGCTCGTCGGCCAGCGCCGCTTCGGCCTCGCTGAGGGCCTGGCGGTTCTGCTGCAACTCCACCCGCGCGGCGGCCAGCTCTTCCTCGCTGCTGGCGACGACGCCGGCCAGGCGCTCGCGCTCGGTCTGCTCCTCGGTCAGCAGGGCGGCCAGGCGATCACGCTCGTCGGCCAGGGCGGCCAGCTGATTGACCAGGGATTCCCGCTCCTCGCTGACGGTGGCGAGCTGGCTGGTGAGCGACTCGCGCGAGGCCAGGGAGCTCTGCAGCTCGGCGGAGAGCTGCTGCACGTTGAGGCGCAGCTCGGTATTGGCGCTGCGCTCCAGCGCCAGCAGCTGGGCCAGCTCGTTGATTTCCGATTCCAGGCGCGTCAGCGCCTCGTCCTTGCCGGTGATGGCGACCGAGAGGAAGAACTGCGCCACCATGAAGACCATGAGGACGAAGATGACCACCAGCAGCAGGGTGGCGAGGCCGTCGACGAAGCCCGGCCAGATATTGATCGAGCGGCGTGAGCCTCCTCTGCCCAGCGCATACATGGTGCGCTAGCCCTCTTCGGCCATGGCTGCCAGGGTGCGCGTCAGCAGGCGGATTTCGCTGCGCAGTTCCTCGACCGCGGACTCGCGGCCATGCGCCATCTCCGCCGAGATGCGCTCCAGGCGCAGGTCGAGATTGCGGATATGCCCCTTGGTGGCCTTGTCGAGGCCGCCGCCGCCTTCCTCACCGGAGTCGGCCAGGCGCTGCAGCAGGGGTTTCAGGCTGGCCTGGGTCTCGGCGATGGAGAGCATCACCGACTGCTCGGTGCGCATGTGGTCGGTGAGGCTGCTGAGCCGCTCTGACAGCGCCACCAGGTTCTGGTTCACGCTGGCGCGGTCTTCCTCGCCGCGCGCCACGGTACGGTGCAGTTGCTCCAGGCTGTCGGCGGTCTTTTCCAGCAGGGCGTGGACGTAGGCCGAGACCGGCTGCTCGCCTTCGCCGCTGAAGCCGCCGCCGCTGCTGAGCTTGGTGACGCTGGAGAGCCACTCTTCCAGCTCGTTGAGGAAGCGGTTGTGCGCCTGGGCCGAGTTCAGTTCCAGGAAGCCCAGCACCAGCGAGCCGGCGAGGCCGAAGAGCGAGGAGCTGAAGGCCGTGCCCATGCCCGACAGCGGCGCCTGCAGGCCGCCTTTCAGTTCTTCGAAGAGGGCGACGGCGTCGCCGCTGCCGCCCGACAGGCCGCCGATGGTCTCGCCCACGGCGTTCACCGTGTCGAGCAGGCCCCAGAAGGTGCCCAGCAGGCCGAGGAAGATCAGCAGGCCGATGACGTAGCGGGAGATCTCGTGCGATTCCTCGATGCGCGCCTGGATGGTGTCCAGCAGCGAGCGCATCGACATGGTCGAGAGGCTGAGGCGCCCGGCCTTGTCGCCGATCATGGTGACCATGGGGCCCAGCAGGCGCGGCGGCGTGTCCTGCGACAGGGTGCCGGGGAAGACCAGTCCGCCGCGGCTCTCGCGCCGCAGGGTCTCCAGCCAGTAGATCTCGCCGCGCAGGCCCAGCACCTGGATGAAGCTGTAGGCGATGCCCACGACCAGAATCAGGATAATGAAACCGTTCAGCCAGAGATTGGCGACGAAGGCGTCCTGCAGCTGCGGTGCGATGAAGGCGCCGGCCACGGCGCAGGCCGCCAGAAACGCCACCATTCGGAGGAGATAGGTCTGCAGGAAGGACATCGTGACGGTCTTACCCTCGGGTCCGCGGGGCGGATGTGTCAATCATAAGGCAGATTCGTCCGCGCTGCGACCCGCGCAGCCGAGAATCCGCCTTAAGCTCACGTCCCTAAGGGTTAGCTGTCAATTGGCCGGATGTCGACCCGATTTGCAGCACCGCTGCCGGTCTGGTTGCCGGCGGGGCGGACCTGGATGCGCGTCGAGGGCACGCCGGCGTCGATCAGGAAGCTGCGAACCTTGAGCGCCCGGGACAGGGCCAGCTTGCGGGCCAGGTCCTGGGAACTGTCCTTGGTGCTGGCGAAGCCGAACACTTGGATGCGGCCCGCTTGGTTGGCGCGCAGGCTGCTCGCGAGCGAGAGCAACTCGGCCTGGACCAGGTCCGAAAGCTCCGCTGAATCGCTGTCGAAGGCGACGCTCATGTCCTCCAGCGGCTCGCCGACCGTCAAACTGGCGGTCTGCACGCCCGGCGCAGAGGGGGCCGGCGCAGAGTGGGCCGGGGCAGAGGGGGCCGCTGCGACCGGCGCCGCAACGTCGGCGCTGGCCACAGTTTCACCGGCCAGGGACTCGTTCGTAGACATATCAGCCGCAGCGGCCGCGCGGGTCTCTGCCGGCAGCAGATTGACCGGGCCTTCGCTCTCCGTCTCGGCCATCAGCTCCTGAGGAGGCTCCTGAGGGGCCGGCTCGGTCATGGCGACGGGCGCCGGCATGTCGGCGCTGCTGGCCGGGGCCGTGCTCTCCGGCATCTCCGCGACCTGCGCGGCAGGGGCCGGGGCGGGCCTGCTTTCGGACTCGGCTATCGCCGCGGCCGGTTCCTCGGCGGGCGCGGGCTCGATGGCGGTAGTCTCGACCTCGGCCATCGTCGGGGCCATCTTCGGGGCCATCGCCGGGGCCTCGTCGGCGCTCGGCGAGGTCTGGAATTCCGGCGCCAGGTCGGTCGCCGGCTCGTCGACCGTGGTCACGCCGACCTCGGCCAGCATTTCCGGC
>MRWG01001833.1_pt1 | contig 12108 bp, 8 predicted proteins | sample 1013341 | NCBI WGS metagenome assembly MRWG01 (sample SAMN06117577, study PRJNA244670) | biofilm metagenome | biome: Water; feature: Cathode Biofilm; material: Biofilm; isolation source: microbial consortium enriched at the cathode of a solar microbial fuel cell | place: USA: District of Columbia ... | reverse complement strand
TGCGTCTCATCTGCGAGCGCGAAGCGGAGATCGAGGCCTTCAAGTCGCGCGAGTACTGGTCGATCGACGTCAAGCTGGAGAACCCCGAGGGCGCCGCCTTCAGCGCGCGCCTCACCCACCTGGACGGCACGAAGCTCGACAAGTTCGACCTGCCCGACGAAGCTTCCGCCCGCGCCGCCGCCGCCAAGCTGGAGAGCGCCGCGCGGCTTGCCGTCTCGCAGGTCGAGCGCAAGCAGACCAAGCGCAACCCCTACCCGCCCTTCACCACCTCGACGCTGCAGCAGGAAGCCTCGCGCAAGCTCGGCTTCAGCGCGACGCGCACCATGCGGGTGGCGCAGCGGCTCTACGAGGGCGTCGAGCTGGCCGGCGAGACCACGGGCCTCATCACCTACATGCGTACCGACGGCGTGACCCTGGCGCAGGAAGCCCTGGACGGCACCCGCGCGCTGATCGGCAGCGACTACGGCGACGCCTACCTGCCGGATGCGCCGCGCCAGTATAAGTCGAAGCAGAAGAACGCGCAGGAAGCCCACGAGGCAATCCGCCCGACCGATCTCTTCCGCCGCCCGAAGGAGATGCGCGCCTACCTGGACGACGACGGCCGCAAGCTCTACGAGCTGATCTGGAACCGTACCGTCGCCTGCCAGATGGCGAGCGCCGAACTGGACCAGGTCGCCGTCGACATCGACGTGGACGGCCAGACAGCAAGGCTGCGCGCGACCGGCTCCATCGTCACCTTCGACGGCTTCCTGAAGCTCTACCAGGAAGACAAGGACGACAAGGCCGCCGACAACGGCGACGAGGAGGCCAGCGGCGACCGCCGCCTGCCCAAGCTCTCCGAAGGCGACGCCGTGAAGCGCCGCGAAGTGTTGCCGGAACAGCACTTCACCCAGCCGCCGCCGCGCTACAGCGAAGCGAGCCTGGTGAAGAAGATGGAAGAGCTCGGCATCGGCCGGCCCTCGACCTACGCCTCCATCCTGCAGGTGCTGCAGGACCGCGACTACGTGCGTCTCGACCGCCGCCGCTTCATTCCGGAAGACCGCGGCCGCCTGGTCGTCGCCTTCCTCGCCAGCTTCTTCGAACGCTACGTGCAGTACAACTTCACCGCCGAGATGGAGGAGCGCCTCGACGACATCTCCGGCGGGCGCGTCGACTGGCGCCGCGTGCTGCGCGATTTCTGGGAGGCCTTCAGCACCTCGGTGGAAGGCGCCAGCGATCTGTCGATCACCCAGGTGATCGACGCCCTCGACCACGACCTCGGCCCGCACTTCTTTCCGGCCGACCCGGCGAACCCCGACAAGGACCCGCGCGCCTGCCCCTCCTGCAAGGAGGGCCGCCTTGGTCTTCGCCTTGGGCGCAACGGCGGCTTCATCGGCTGCTCCAACTATCCGGACTGCCGCTACACCCGTCCCCTCGCCGTGCCCGGCGAGGAGGAAGACCACGGCATCGACCTGACCAACCCGGTGGTGCTCGGCAAGGATCCGGAGAGCGGCAAGGACGTCACCCTGCGCAAGGGCCCCTTCGGCGTCTACCTGCAGCTCGGCGAGGCCGAAGGCGACGAGAAACCGCGCCGCGCCTCGCTGCCGAAGAACCTGGCTCCGCCGGAGGTCGACCTCGACAAGGGCCTCGCGCTGCTCGCCCTGCCCCGCGAGGTCGGCACGCACCCCGAGGACGGCAAGGTCATCACCGCCGGCATCGGCCGCTATGGCCCCTACGTGAAGCACGGCTCGACCTACCGCTCGCTGACCGAGGGCGATGACGTCCTCACCATCGGCCTGAACCGTGCGGTGACGCTGATCGCCGAAGCGCCGGCGCGCCGCCAGTCCGCCGGCCGCCAGCTCGGCGAGCACCCCGAGGACGGCAAGGTGGTGAGCCAGGGCAAGGGCCGCTTCGGCCCCTACGTGAAGCACGGCAAGCTCTACGCCACCATTCCGGCCGACATCGATCCGGAAACGGTCACCCTGGAGCAGGCGCTGCCCTTGCTGCAGGCGCAGGCGGAGAAGAAGGCCGCGAAGGGCGGCACCAAGAAAGCGACAGGCAAGAAGGCGACCGCGAAGAAAGCCACGAAGAAGAAGGCGACCAAGAAGAAGGCCGCGTCGAAAAAGAAGGCGGCCACGAAGAAGACGGCCGCCAAGAAAAAATCAGCGAAGAAGGCCTCCGCCGGCGAAACGGCGGCTGACTGACCTTGGCCGCCAAGAAGGACCGGCACGACCCGAAAAAGGCGAGCGGGGCCAGCACCACCCCCTTCCCCAGCAAGGAACAGGTTCTCACTTTCATCAACGAAAGCGCAGAACCCGTCGGCAAGCGCGAGATCGCGCGCGCCTTTCGCATCAAGGGCAGCAACGAGCGCATTCGCCTGAAGGCCCTGCTGAAAGAACTGAAGCAGGACGGCCTACTGGACAAGCAGCCGTCGCGGCGTATCTCCGCGCCGGGGCGCCTGCCCAACGTGCTGGTCGTCGAGGTCCACGAGCTGGACGAGGACGGCGAACTGCTCGCCCGGCCCGCCGTGTGGGACGACGACAAGGCCAAGCCGCCGCGCATCTACCTGGCCCCCGAGAAGCGCAGCCGCGCCGCCCTGGCGATGGGCGAGCGCGCCCTTGTGCGCCTGAAGCTGGGCGACGACGGCGCCTACGAAGCCCAGGTCATCCGCAAGCTCGACCGCCAGGCACAGCGCGTGCTCGGCGTCTACGAGCTCGGCAGCGAGGGCGGCCGCCTGCGCCCCACCGACAAGCGCGCCAAGAAGGACTTTGTGCTGCGCGCGCCGGATACCGGCGGCGCCGTACCGGGCGAACTGGTGCTGGCGGAGATCCTGCCGGCGCGCCGCCACAGGGACAGCCTCGGTCTGCGCAGCGTCAAGGTGCTGGAGCGCCTGGGGCGCGGCGACGATCCGCGCTCGCTCAGCCTCATCACCCTGCACGAGCACGGCCTCATCAGCGATTTCCCGGAACAGGCCGTCGCCGAAGCCGAGGCCGCCGAAGCGGCGCCGCTCGGCAGCCGCCAGGACCTGCGCGACATCCCGCTGGTCACCATCGACGGCGCCGACGCGCGCGACTTCGACGACGCGGTCTTCGCCGAGCCCGACGACGATCCGAAGAACCCCGGCGGCTGGCACCTGCTGGTCGCCATCGCCGACGTCGCCCACTACGTGCGCTCCGACTCGGCGCTCGACCGCTCGGCCTATGCCCGCGGCAACTCGACCTACTTCCCCGACCGCGTCCTGCCCATGCTGCCGACGGCGCTGTCGAACGGCTGGTGCTCGCTGAATCCGCGCGAGGACCGGCCCTGCATGGCGGTGCACCTGTGGATCGACGCCCAGGGCAACGAGGTGCGGCACAAGTTCGTACGCGGCCTCATGCGCTCGGCGGCACGGCTCACCTACGAGGAAGTCCAGGCGGCGCACGACGGCGCGCCGGAGGGCGACAACGGCCCCAACGACAATGGCCCCAACGACAATGGCTCCGTGCTGCAGGCCGTGATGCCCAGCCTCTACGGTGCCTTCCAGGCGCTGCTCGCGGCACGCCACGCGCGCGGCACCCTCGAGCTCGACCTGCCGGAACGCAAGATCCGCCTCGCCGAGGACGGCACCGTGGCGGCCATCGAGACCCGGACCCGGCTCGACAGCCACCGCCTCATCGAGGAGTTCATGATCGCCGCCAACGTCGCCGCGGCGAAGGAGCTGGAGCGTCTGCGCCAGCCCTGCATGTACCGCGTGCACGACAAACCGGACCCGCTGCGTCTCGCCGCCCTGGCGGAGGTGCTGCGCGATCTCGGGGTGCGCCTCAACGCCTCCCAGGTGGTGCGCCCGCGCAACCTCACCCAGATCCTGGAGAAGGTCGCCGGCAAGCCCGAGGCGCCGATGGTCAACGACCTCATCCTGCGCGCCCAGAGCCAGGCGATCTACAGCCCGGACAACCTCGGCCACTTCGGCCTGGCGCTCACCCACTACGCCCACTTCACCTCGCCGATCCGGCGCTACGCCGACCTGCTGGTGCACCGCGCCCTGGTCGGCGGCCTGAAGCTCGGCGACGACGGCCTGCCGTCGGGCAGCGAGCACCGTTTCGAGGAGATGGGCGGCCACATCAGCGCCACCGAGCGCAGCTCCGCCGCCGCCGAGCGGGACGCCGTCGACCGCTTCACCGCCGCCTTCCTGCAGGACCGGGTCGGCGCCTGCTTCCAGGGCCGGGTGAACGGGGTGACCCGCTTCGGGCTCTTCGTCACCCTGGACGATACCGGCGCCGACGGCCTCATCCCCATCAGCACCCTGCCCAACGACTTCTACCACCACGTCGAGTCGCGACACGCCCTGGAGGGCCAGCGTTGGGGCCGCGTCTATCGTCTGGGCGACCGCCTGCGGGTGCGCCTGGTGGAGGCCGCGCCGATGACCGGCGGGCTGATCCTCGCCCTCGACGACTCCGCCCAAGGCGAGGGGGAGCACGAGGAAGAACTGGTCGCCCGGGGCCCGGGCCGGGCAACCCGAAAAAAGCCACAAAGTCCCGCTAAAACCGGCAGAACAGGGAAAAAGAGAGTTAAATCAAAGGGTTCATCCGGGGACCGTAAGGCGGGATCGAAGCGGCCCGGCGCCGCCAAGGGTAAGGGAACCCGCCGGCGCTAGCGCCGCAAATATTACTCGGATATTAACGAATCCTTGACTCTGCCCGGTGCTTACTAGGGCGGTAAAGCTGAGCCAAATAGCTCTGAACGAACGAATTTGCGCTTTGCGCAGCATTAATGACTTCGTTTATTGTGGCCGACGCAGGGAGCGCAAGGGGTTGCAGAGATTGCATAAGTTTCTCGGGGTGGTCAGCCGACGCCGGTCGCCGGTTATCGAGGCACACGGCCTGCTGCGCCGTGCCGGACCGCTCTGCTTCGCCTTCTTCATGGTGGCCTGCGCCTCGCAGGACAGCACCGTCCCCGTCGGCTACGACCAGGCCCGCGCCGAGCGCCTGTTCAGCACCGGCTACCAGAACGTCAGCGACATCTACATCGAGGCGGTCCCGGTCGAGGATCTCGCCATCGCCGGCCTGAACAGCCTGGCGAGCATCGATCCCGCGATCGGCGTGGAGCCCGTCGGCAACCGCCTGCGGGTCAACATAGATGGCCGCCAGATGGCCAGCTACCCGATGCCCGACCCCAACGACGCCCAGGCCTGGGGCGCCCTCACCGCGGCGGTGATCTCCGCCTCGCGCTATCATTCGCGCGATCTCGACTCCGCCGATCCGGAGCGCCTCTACGAGGCCGTGTTCGACGGCCTGCTGACCGAGCTCGACAGCTTCTCGCGCTACGCCGGGCGCGACGCCGCACGCGAGAACCGCGCCAGCCGCGAGGGCTTCGGCGGCATCGGCGTGCGCATCCGTCTCATCGAAGAAGGCGTGCTGGTGCTCTCGGTCATGGAAGGCACGCCGGCCGAGGATGCCGGTATCCTGCAGGACGACGTCATCGTCGCCATCGACGACAGCAGCGTCGAAGGGCTCTCCCAGCGTGACGTGGTGAACCGCCTGCGCGGGCGCACCGGCACGGAAGTTCACCTTTCCATCGAGCGCGAGTCCGTCGCGCAGCCGATGCCCGTCGCCGTGAAGCGTTCCCACATCGTGCCGCAGACCGTCAGCTACCACCGCGAGGGCAACCTCGCCTACATCCGGCTGACCGGCTTCAACAACCGCACCGCCGACACGCTGCGCCAGAAGATCCGCCAGGCGCAGAACGAGATCGGCACGGACCTGCACGGCTATATCCTGGACCTGCGCGGCAACCCCGGCGGGCTGCTGGAGCAGGCCATTGCCGTCTCCGACGTCTTCGTGACCGGCGGGCGCATCGTCTCGACCCACGGCCGCCACACCGACAGCCATCAGTATTTCCGCGCCAAGGTGGAGGACCTCACCGAGGACGCGCCGGTGGTGGTGCTGATCGACGGCGGCTCGGCCTCGGCCTCGGAAATCGTCGCGGCCGCGCTGCAGGATTCCGGCCGCGCCGTGCTGGTCGGCAGCAGCTCCTTCGGCAAGGGCACGGTGCAGACCGTGCTGCCGCTGCCGAACAACGGTGAATTCATCCTCACCTGGGCCCGCTTCCACGCGCCCTCCGGCTATGCCCTGCACCGCCGCGGCGTGCTGCCCGACATCTGCACCACCGGCGAGGTCACCAGCCCGGCCGACGTGCTGGCCCGCCTGCACAGCGGCGCCCTGCCGATCGCCGCCGACCTGCGCCGCCTCGACGTCGACACCAACGACGAGGTCGCGGTGGAGGAACTGCGGGCCAACTGCCCGACCCGCGAGGGCGACGAGGAAATCGACATGAAGGTGGCCCAGCAGCTGCTGGAGGAGCCCGGGCTCTATGCCCGCACCCTGCACGGCCTGCCGGACACCGCCGCGGCCGGCAAGCACCCGGTGGCCGGCTCGGGCTCCTGACCTTAATAGACTGATATTCCTATCTCGGCTTCGGGCGCCGCTGCCCCCGGCAGGGGCTCGGCGCCAGGCTTGAGCCCGGGCTTGACCCCCGGGCTTGACCCCGGGCTTGACCCCGGGCTTGACAGGGCGCCAGGGCGCAGTATTTTCCCCGGCAACTTCCCCGTCGGGGCCAAGCCGGCCTCGACGCGTTTTACGCAAAGGACAGCGGACATGGCCAAGCCAGCCACGCAACTGATCAAGATGGTGAGCACCGCGGACACGGGCTATTTCTACGTGGCCAAGAAGAACCCGCGCACCATGACCGAGAAGCTGGAGATGCGGAAATACGATCCGGTCGCGCGCAAGCACGTCGTCTTCAAGGAATCGAAGATGAAGTGAGCCTGTCCGGCTCCGGAGCTTCAGGCGGCCGCCCCTTGGGCGGCCGTTTTGCATTTGGGGGTTCGGAAAAGGCCGGCGCCTAGCGGCCGCTGGCGGGCTGGCCGATCTGGCGGAAGCCGCGCTGGTCCAACTCGGCAGAACTCACGCAGTTGCGCCCGCGCCCCTTGGCCCGGTACAGCGCTTCGTCGGCGCGGCCGATGAGGGACTCGGTGGCCTCGGTCGGATCGCGCGTGGTCGCGACGCCAACCGAGATAGTGACTTTCAGGGACTTGCTGCCGCCGGCAACAAGGAAAGGCTGGTCGGCAACAAGGCCGCGCACGCGCTCGGCGACGCTGAGCGCCACTTCAATGTCCGCGTCCGGCATCACGATGACGAACTCCTCGCCGCCGTAGCGCGACACCAGGTCGATATCGCGCACCCCGCGGGAAACCCGCCGCGCCAGCTCTGTCAGCACCTCGTCACCGGCGTTGTGGCCGTGGGTGTCGTTGATCGGTTTGAAGTTGTCGATGTCGAACATCAGCACCGAGACCGGCTTTACCGTCTCGGCGATCTCGATGATCTTGCGGTCCAGGTGGGCGTTCATGTAGCGCCGGTTGTAGATCCCGGTCAGGGTATCCGTGTAGGCCAGCGCCACCGAGCGCTGCAGCATGTCGCGCAGCTTGTCATGATAGCGCCGGCGGCGGATCTGGGTGCGCGTGCGCGCGCGCAGCTCGTTGCGGTCGATCGGCTTGATCAGGTAGTCGGTGACGCCGATTTCCAGGCCCTTGGGCAGGCGCGGCAGGTCTTCCTCGTCGAGCAGCAGCAGGATCGGCACATGGCGCGTGTCATCGTGTGAGCGGAACTGCGAGCTGAGGCGGAGGCCGTCTTCCTTGCCCAGGTGCAGGCTGACGATCAGCAGGTCGAAGGGCTCCGACTGGGCGAGCGCCATGGCCTCACTGCCGGTCTTCACGTGGGTGGTGCTGTGGCCGTCTTCGGCGAGGTAGCTCTGCACCTTGCCGGCCAGGGTCTCGCTCGGATCCGCCAGCAGCACGCGCGCGTCGCGCAGGCCGTCGGCCAGCTCCAGTTCGGCCTCGGAAAGCAGGGTGCCGTTGCCGCTGGCGGCCTGGCGCACGCGCAGCTCGTCCATCATCTGCTTCAGGCGCGCCAGCGAGCGCACCCGGGCGAAGAGCGCGATGTCGTTGACCGGCTTGGTGAGGAAGTCGTCGGCGCCGGCCTCCAGGCCGCGCACCCGGTCCGAGACGTCGGAAAGCGCGGTGACCATGACCAGCGGGATGTGGCTTGTCTCGCTGTCCGCCTTCAGGCGACGGCACAGCTCGAAACCGTCCATCCCCGGCATCATGACATCGGCCAGGATCAGGTCGGGCGCCTCGCTGTGCGCCAGCTCGATGGCCGTGGGGCCGTCCGCTGCGGTGATCACGTCGAAGTACTCGGCGGTCAGCTTGACCTCGAGCAGTTTGACATTCGCCGGAATGTCATCGACGACCAGAATCCGGGCGGTCATAACAGAAAGAAACCTTCAGCGGTTAATTGAGGAACCGCTCGACGGTCTCCAGGAAATTCGTGACGGAGATCGGTTTGGCGATGTAGGCCTCGCAGCCGCCTTCGCGGATCTTCTCTTCGTCGCCTTTCATGGCGAAGGCAGTCACCGCGACCACCGGAATGGACTTCAGGTTGTCGTCTTCCTTGATCCACTTGGTGACCTCCAGACCGGAAACCTCCGGCAGCTGGATGTCCATCAGGATCAGGTCCGGATGGTGCTCCCGGGCCAGACGCAGCGCTTCCATGCCGTCTTTGGTCTGCAGGATGTTATAGCCGTGCGCTTCCAGCAGGTCGTGGAAGAGCTTCATGTTCAGCTCGTTGTCTTCCACAATGAGCACGGTCTTTGGCGCCCCTGCCTCTTTGACGGTGTTCGTTCCATTCATCATCTTTGCTTGCCCTGGCCAGTGGGACTCTTGAAATGAGGGCACTGTCCTTTCAACAAAGACGGCACCGCCAACTCCTGAATTTCGGGCTGCCGGGCCGCGGCGCGGCGGGACAGGTCCGTCATTCAAACGTTGATAGAGGGATAAAGTTAATTTTCGGTAAGCTTTGGCAAGAAACCTCCCACTTCGGCGACGGCAATGGTCATTGAAAAAGCTAAAGATATCATGCGGATCGGCGTGGACCTCGGGGGCACCAAAATAGAAGTCGCCGCGCTCGGCCCCGAGGGCGAGCTTCTTGCGCGCCAACGCCAGGCCACCCCCCGCGGCGATTACAGCGCTACAATAGGCATTGTCGCTGCCATGGTCCAACGGCTTGAAGGGGAACTGGGCCGCCGCGGCAGCGTCGGAGTCGGCATTCCCGGCGCGCTGTCATCAACCACCGGTTTAATAAAGAATGCCAGCGCCACCTGGCTGCTGGGCCGGCCGCTCGACCGCGACCTCGCCGCCGCCCTCGGCCGCCCGGTACGCCTGATGAACGACGCCAACTGCCTCGCCTTGTCGGAGGCCGCCGACGGCGCCGCCGCCGGCCTGCCGGTGGTCTTCGCGGTCATCCTGGGCACCGGCGTCGGCGGCGGCGTGGTGGTCGACGGCCGGGCGCTGGACGGCGCCAATGCCATCGCCGGGGAGTGGGGCCACAACCCCCTGCCGTGGGCGGGCGCCGACGAGCGCCCGGGCCCCGACTGCTACTGCGGCAAGCAGGGCTGTATCGAGACCTTCCTCTCCGGCCCCAATCTCGCCCGCGACTACCGGGAAGCGACCGGTGCCGGCGCCATTACAGCAAAGGAGGTGGCAGAGCGTGCCGCGGCAGGCGAGCCGGCCGCCAGGGCCGCCCTGGAACGCCACAGCGACCGCCTCGCCCGCGCCCTGGCGGGCGTCATCAATATCCTCGATCCCGACGCCCTGGTGCTCGGCGGCGGGCTCTCGAACCTCGCCCACCTCTACGACGACCTGCCGCGCCTGCTGCCCCGCTACGTCTTTTCCGACAGCCTCTGCACCCGGGTGCTGAAGGCGCGGCACGGCGATTCCAGCGGTGTCTTCGGCGCCGCCCGTCTGTGGCGCCCGGAAGAAGTCCCGACGGCCCTGACGGCGGCCCGCTGAGCCATGCCCGGGCTGTGCCGCGACTGCCTGGAAAGCTTTCCCGATCCGACTGCCGGGGAAGCGGCGCCGCGCTGCCCCGCCTGCGACTCGCCGCGCCTGGTCTGGCATCGCGACCTCGACCGTCTGTCCTTCGCCCACATCGACTGCGATGCCTTCTACGCCAGCGTCGAGAAGCGCGACCGGCCGGAACTGCGCGACAAGCCGGTGATCGTCGGCGGCGGCCAGCGCGGCGTGGTTTCGGCGGCCTGCTACGTCGCCCGTCTCTACGGCGTGCATTCGGCCATGCCCATGTTCAAGGCGCTGAAGGCCTGCCCCGACGCCGTGGTCATCCGGCCCGACATGGCCAAGTACGTGGCGGTGGGCCGTACCATCCGCGAGCGCATGCTGGCGCTCACGCCGCTGGTCGAACCGCTCTCCATCGACGAGGCCTTCCTCGACCTCTCGGGCACTGAGATCCTGCACCACGGCTGGCCGGCGCGCAGCCTCGCCCGCCTGGTCAAGGAGATCGAGGAGGAGATGGGCCTCACCGCCTCCATCGGACTCAGCTACAACAAGTTCCTCGCCAAGATCGCCTCGGACCTCGACAAGCCGCGCGGCTTCGCGGTGCTCGGCTTCGATGCCGCGCGGTCGTTTCTCGCCGAGCAGCCGGTCGGTGTCATCTGGGGCGTCGGCAAGTCGCTGCGCGCCACCCTGGCGCGCGACGGCATCACCCTGGTGCGCCACCTGCTGCCGTTCAAGGAGGTAGAACTGATGGCGCGCTACGGCAGCATCGGCCGGCGGCTCTACCGCTTCGCCCGCGGCGAGGATGACCGCGGCGTGAACCCGGACTCGCCGGCCAAGAGTATCTCGGCGGAGACCACCTTCCAGCGCGACATCAAGGCTGCGCCGGACCTGCTCGACCAGCTCTGGCCGCTCAGCGAGAAGGTTGCCTGCCGCCTCAAGCGGGCCGGCCTGGGCGGGCTCACCGTGCAGCTGAAGCTGAAGACCGCCGACTTCAAGCTGATCTCGCGCTCGCGCCGCCTCGCCGCGCCGACCCAGATGGCCGAGGAACTGTACCGCACCGCCCTGCTGCTGGTGCAGCAGGAGGCCAGGGGCCGCGCCTTCCGCCTGATCGGCATCGGCGCCGCCGAACTGGTCTCGGCGGAACAGGCCGACCTGCCCGACCTGCTGGACCCGGAGCGGGAGAAGCGCGCCCGCGTCGAGCGCGTCATCGACCAGGTGCGCGCCAAGCTCGGCGACGCCGCCATCGGCAAAGGACGCGCGATTTCGCTGGCCGGTACGCTGCAGCCCGCCAAGCCCAAGCCCCAGACCAAGAAGACATAAGGGCAGTGCCGCTCAGCAGTCCGGCTGCGGCAGTTCGCTGAGCGCAGTGAGGTCGGCGTTGAGCACGAAGTCGCCGTAGTCGAGGCGCATCTCGTCGACCACACCGTTGGCGAAGAGGCGCAGGGCCTGCTCCTGCTCCGGCTCGGCGTTGGCGGCGCCGGGCTGGTAGAACGCCATGTTGACCTGCCACGACGCCTGGTCGCGCAGCAGCGGGCTGGCCAACTGCGTCGCGCTGCCCGGCGGCAGCCGCGGCGAGAGCGCGGCGGAGACGCCCATCAGCCCCTCGTCGCCGGAGCCGTCGAACACCAGGGTCCACAGCGGGGCACCGCCGGCGGCGGCACGCTCCAGCACGTGGGAGGTATGGCTGGTCGGAAACAGCGTCCCGGCGGGCAGTTCGATCTCGCGCGGCTCCGGTTCGCTGTAGGTGGCACGGCCGCTGCCGTCGGCCCCGATGACGGCGGCGCCGCGCACCGACTCGCTCTCGCCCGAGGCGTCGAAGCGGCGGATGAAAAAGCGGTAGCGCTTGCCGTCCTTGGACTCCCAGGACGACAGGCTCCAGCCGTAGCTGACCGTGAGGCCGTCTTCGTAGAGAAAGGCGATGCGAAACCGTTGGTTGATGGCCCAGCCATCGCAGACGTCGGTCCACTCGAACTCGAAGCGCCCGGTCGCATCGACCACCAGGCTGGAAGACCGCATCTCGCCCAGCGACAGGCTGTAGACCGCCTTGTGCGGCAAGGCGTCCACGACTGCCGGTGCGCCCGCGGCGGCGCCCGCCCCCGAGGCGGTGCCAAGGCAGGCACAAAGCAGCGCCAGCAGGAACGCTGTTGTCGAACGTCGCATGACCATTACCCCCGATCAGCCCGCAGTTTAGCGCAGGCCGTCTCAAGACCTAAGCGTCAAGTGATTGATATTCTGCTAAAAAAATT
>MRWG01001832.1_pt1 | contig 12108 bp, 12 predicted proteins | sample 1013341 | NCBI WGS metagenome assembly MRWG01 (sample SAMN06117577, study PRJNA244670) | biofilm metagenome | biome: Water; feature: Cathode Biofilm; material: Biofilm; isolation source: microbial consortium enriched at the cathode of a solar microbial fuel cell | place: USA: District of Columbia ... | reverse complement strand
GTGGTAATCGTTGCCGCCGCGCTCCTGGTTCTCGGCGCGCTTGAAGTACGGCAGCACGTCGGCGTGCGACCAGCCGGGATTGCCCAGTTGCCGCCAGTGATTGTAGTCCTCGGCCTGGCCACGGATATAAAGAAGCCCGTTGATCGAACTGGACCCGCCCAGGACCTTGCCGCGCGGCCAGTCGAGACGGCGTCCGGCCAGCCCCGGTTCCGGGTCGGTCTTGTAGCACCAGTCCGTCTTCGGGTTGTGCAGCGTCTTGAAATAGCCGACGGGGACGTGAATCCACGGGTTCGAATCGCGCCCGCCCGCTTCCAGCAACAGCACGCGGAGCCCGCGATCGGCGCTCAGGCGGTTGGCGAGCACGCACCCTGCCGAACCGGCGCCAACAATGATATAGTCGTAGGTATCGTCTCCCTCACCCATGCTGGACCCTAACCAGCTTGCAAAAAAGTTGCAACAATGAAACCCTATGTTCCATAAATGAGAATAAAATCGATTTTTTGACTGATTTGTTTGGGAGATTGACGTGTCTGACGTAGCCAATGCCGGTTCCCGCTCGATCCGCGTCCTGGAACTTCTCGAGGTCGTCTGCGACATGGACCGGCCCGCCAGCGCCATGGACATCGAGGTCGCGTCCGGCCTGCCGAAGGCGACCGTGCACCGTCTCTGCAACCTTTTGCTGGACGAGGGTTACCTGCGCCGCGACGTCAACGGGCGTGGTTACGAGGCCGGCGAGCGGTTCTCGCGGCTCGCCCTCAAGCTGCTTTCCAACCAGAGCGGGCGCGGCGAGCGCCATGCCATCCTCGAAGCCGTGACCCGCGACATCGGCGAGACCTGCAACATCGCGCTGCCGCTGGCGACGTCGATGCAGTACCTCGACCGGGTCGAGAGCGAATGGCCGCTCCGCATCCAGTTGCCGGTCGGCTCGCACGTCCCGCTGCACTGCACGGCGAGCGGCAAGCTCTATCTGTCGAGCCTGCCCAAGGCCCGGCGCGAGCGGCTGATCGCCAAGCTGCCGCTGGACCGGAAATCCGACAACACCATTACCGACCCCGACGATCTGAAGCGTGCCGTCGAAGCCATCGCCAAAACCAAGGTCGGCACCGACAACGAGGAATTCATCCCCGGCATGGTCGCCGCCGCGGTCCCCGTCACCGACGCCGACGGCAAGATGTTGGCGACGCTGGCGACGCACGGCCCCGTCGTGCGCATGAGCTTCGAGCGCGCCATGGAACATGTGCCCCGGCTGCAGCAGGCCGCCAAGGAAATCGCCGCGTCGTTCGAATAGATGCAGAAACCCGACGACATCCTGGAAGCGCTTCGGCGCGGCGGCAATAACGCCGCCGGCGAGGACCCCGACTGCACCCCGCTGACCGGCGGGGTCAGTTCCGACATCTGGCGGATCGACCTCGCGAGCGGACCCGTTTGCGTCAAGCGCGCGCTCGCCAAGCTCAAAGTCGCCGACGACTGGCGCGCGCCGGTGTCGCGGAACGCGTTCGAGGTCGCGTGGATGCGGACGGTCCGCGAGATCGCGCCCGACGCCGTGCCCGAGGTGATCTTTCACGATCCGGAAAGCGGGCTTTTCGCGATGTCGTTCCTGGACCCGGAAACGGCGCCGGTCTGGAAAGCGCAGTTGCGTGACGGCATCGCCTCGACGGCGAGCGCCGATGCCGTCGGTCATATTCTCGGCCGCATTCACACGGCGACGTCGACCGATCCGGAAATTCCGGCCAGGTTCGACAACGACGACATCTTTCACGCCATCCGGCTGGAGCCCTACCTGCTGGCAACCGCCGAGCGCTGTCCCGACGTCGCCAACCGGCTCAGGGAACTGGCCGATATCACGGCCGCCAACAAGGTTGCGCTGGTGCACGGCGACGTCAGCCCCAAAAACATCCTGATCGGCCCCAAGGGTCCGGTGTTCCTCGACGCCGAATGCGCGTGGCATGGCGACCCGGCGTTCGACCTCGCGTTCTGTCTCAACCACCTGCTGCTCAAGTGCCTGTGGACCCCGGCGGCGCGGCCCGGCTTCAAGGCGTGTTTCGAGGCGCTGTGTCTGTCCTACGAGGCCGCGACCCAAGACATCGCCGACCGCGGCATCGTCCGGCGCACCGCGCACCTGCTGGCCGGGCTGTTTCTGGCGCGGGTCGACGGCAAGTCCCCCGCCGAATACATCACGGCGGACGCGGACAAGGATCACGTCCGGCAAGTCGCGCGGCAGTTTTTGACAAATCCCGCCGATCATCCGATAGACATCTCTGACGCGTGGCACGCGCACCTGAAACAAAACCAATAAGCCGCCATCCGCGGGGGAAGACATTCATGGCCAAGTATTCCATCAAGAACGTTCACGCGCGCCGGGTCTGGGACTCGCGCGGCCGCCCGACCGTCGAGGTCGAGGTCGAACTGGACGGCGGCGCCAAGGGCATCGCCATCGCGCCGGCGGGGGCGTCGCGCGGCCGCTTCGAGGCCATCGACCTCCGCGACGGTGGCAAGACCTTCGGCGGCTGGGACGTGACGAACGCGGTCAAGGCGGTCGATATCGAGATCGCCGAGGTGCTCAAGGGCCAGGACGTGCGTGAGCAGGAACGCCTCGACAAGTTCATGATCGAGCTCGACGGCACCCGGAACAAACAGCGCCTCGGCGGCAACGCCACGGTCGCCGCCAGCATGGCCGTCGCCCACGCGGCGGCGGCGTACGAGGGCGTGCCGCTCTGGCAATACCTTCGGGGGAACGCGGACGGCGACGTCACCCTGCCCCTGCCGGAAATCCAGATCTTCGGCGGCGGCGCACATGCGTCCCGCCGCGTCGACGTGCAGGACTTCATGGTCATCGCCACCGGCGCAAAGAGCTTCCGCGAGGCACTGGACTGGACGGCGGAGGTATACCTGAGCGCCGGGCGCATCATGGCCGATGCCGGCAAGCTCGCGGGGGTCGCCGACGAGGGCGGCTACTGGCCCGACTTCGACACCAACGAGGAAGCCATGGAAACCCTGGTCCGCGCCATCGAGGGGGCGGGCTTCACACCCGGGAACGAGGTCTCGATCTCGCTCGATATCGCGGCGTCGGAATTCGGCGAGAACGGCAAGTACACCCTCGCCAAGGACGACCGCACCATGTCGAGCGAGGAACTGTGTGCCATGCTGGTCGACTGGATGGAACGCTATCCGGTGGTCTCCATCGAGGACCCCCTTGGCGAGGACGACCCGGACGGCCTGATGAAATTCACCTGGGCCGTCGGCGAGAAAATACAGGTCGTCGGCGACGACGTGCTTGTCACCAACGCCGAGCGGGTCCGCGCCGCCGCCAGGGACAAGCTCTGCAACTCCTTGCTATGCAAGCCGAACCAGGCCGGCACGCTGACCGAGGCCAAGGCCGCGTTCGACGCCGCCGCGGCCGCCGGCATGGGCCGTATCGTGTCGGCGCGGTCCGGCGAAACGGAGGACTGTACCATCGTGCACATGGCCGTCGGCTGGGGCGCGCCGCAGCTCAAGGTGGGTTCGTTTACCCGCTCCGAGCGCATGGTGAAATGGAACGAGGGAATCCGCATCGCCGATACCCTTCCCGACCGGGACGGGCCGCTGATGCCCAGATCCGCGTTCCCGTGGCGTTAGGCGGGTAACGGCGTGAGGCCCACCGATGTCCTGCTGGCGATCACCGTCGCCGTGACATGGGGGCTGGCCTTCATCGCCACCGAATACGCGCTCTACAGCTTCACGCCGGCGCAACTCGTCGGTTTCCGTTTCGTCATCGCCGCGCTGCCGGTCTTTTTCATCAAGAAACCGGATATCCCGTGGCGGCTGCTGATCGCGCTCGGGCTTTTCCTGTTCACCGGCCAGTTCATGTTCCTGTTCTTTTCGTACAAGGCCGGGATGCCGCCGGGGCTGGCGTCCGTGGCGACCCACACGCAGGCACTGTTCACCATCATCATCGCCGCGCTGGTATTGCGCGAGGTGCCGACGCCGAAACAGATCTCCGCCGTCGCCATCGCCTTCATCGGCCTCGGCATGGTGTTCGCCAGCGTCGGCGGCGAACTGACCTACCTCGGACTCTGCCTGACGCTTTCCGGCGCGGTGAGCTGGGCCATCGGCAACAACATCCTCAAGCGCCTGGGCCATGTCGACATGCTGGCACTGATGATTTGGCTCAGTATCGTGCCGCCAATCCCGGCGTTCGCGGTTTCGTCCATGTTCGGCGACAGCTTCGATTTCATCGCCGTCTTCCGGAACGCCGAGACGGTCAGTCTGCTGTCGCTGGGCTTCATCGCGCTCATGTCGACGACGGTGGCGTTCGCCATCTGGGGCCGCCTACTGAACACCTATCCCGCAGTGATGGTGACGCCGTTCGCGCTGTTCGCGCCGTGCGCCGGAGTGCTGGGATCGTTCCTGATCTTCGACGAGGGTTTCGGGACCCTGCGCGGTGCCGGTATGATCCTGATCATGATCGGCGTTGCCGGAACGGTCCTGCTGGGGCCGAAGCGCGACAAACAAGCGGGAGTAAAAGCCGAATGAGCATCACCGGATCGTGCCTGTGCGGCAACGTGACCTTCGCATACACGGGCGACGTCGCCGCCGCGGCCTATTGCCACTGCACCGACTGCCGCAAGACCACCGGCAGCGCCTTCAATATCTCCATCGGCATGCCGCGCGCCGGTTTCGAGATCACCGGGGGCGCGCCGAGGGAATTCACCAAGACCGCCGAAAGTGGTCAGCCCATCACCCGGCATTTCTGCGCAGATTGCGGCGCACCGCTCTATACCTCATCGCCGGGCAATCCTGACATGGTCTATGTGAAGGCGGGCGCGCTCGACGATCCGGACACGGTCAAACCCGCCTACCAGAGCTGGACGCGTTCGCGGGTTTCCTGGTCGAAGATCGATGACGGCCTGCCCGGTTACGAGACCGACCGCCCCGCCGAATAGGGATGTTATTCGTATAGCCGGGCCTGCCCCCTGAGCCGGTCCACGAACACGTCGATCAGGCGCCTGAGCACCTTGTCGTCGTTGCCGAGCTTGCCGAGCCGCGCCGCCAGGTCGTCCTGCGTGATCACGGTCAGCTTGGCGTTGCCGATCACACGCGCCGAGGCCATGCGCGGCTGATTATCGATCAGCGACATCTCGCCCAAGATGTCGCCGCGGCCCAGCGTCGCCAACACGATCTCGCCGTTGCCGGATTGACGATACACCTGTACCTGGCCGTCCAGCACCAGATAGGCTTGGTCGGCGGCGTCTCCTTCCTCGAACAGGATTTCGCCGTCGCCCGCTTCGCGCCGTTCGATCTTCTGGTTCGTCACGGTCGCATCCTCCATCTTGAATTCCAGGACCGATCCTTCTGCCGCCCCCGGTTGCTCCTTGGTGCCGTCGTCGCGCGATACCAGACGGTCCAGCGTATCGGTGAACAGCGCCCGCCATTTTTCCGGCAGCGCATCCGAGGCCAGCTTGCCCTTCAGCGCCGCCATGACGTCCGTCACCTCGTCGCGCGGCATGTCGGCGGGGACCAGCGACGACAGCGACGTCAACTGCTGCACCAGCCGCGCCATCACGTTGAGCACCGCCTGCTCGTTCTTCTGGCCCAGCGGCGAACCGATCATGTCGAGCAGGAAGCCGAGGCGCACCGCCCGGTACGGCAGCAACGCCAGCACCTGGCTGATCGCTTCCTCGGCCGAGAGGTCGTCCGGGTCGGCGAACGCGATCCGCGCCCGGCCGACGAGGGCCCCGGCCATCTCCGGCCCGCCGGCGAGACCGGCATGCCCGGTCAGCTCGCGGATCAGCCCGCGTAGCGCGTCCTGATCGGCCGTCACGCCCTCGCGCGTCAGCGGCCGGATACCGCCCAGCGTCCTAGCGATGCGCGCCAGCAGGACACCCCTGGTTCTGGGCATCGGCCTCGAAGCCATGAAGGTATTGAACGCCTCGATGCAGGACCGCGTGTTCTTCGTCTTGCAGCGGCCCTGGGTCAGATGGACCATGTCGCGCATCCCCGACGCCGCATCCGGGAAGCCGCCGAACAGGTCCGTGACCGCCGTCGGGCTTTCGAGAATTTCCGCCGCAATCTCGTCGAGGAATTCCTCGACCAGGTCGTCGGAGGCTTTTCCGCCGAGTTCCATCAACAGCGCCAGCTTGTCCGACCAGTCGCCGCGTTTCTGCAACGCCAGTGCCAATCCGCCCAGCACATATATGTGCCGCCCGGCGCCCGGGGGCGCCTTCGAAACAAGGCCCTCCAGTTCCAGGTTCTCGAGAAAACCGAGCCGCGTCCGGTCCTCGCCGGTGACGCGCGCGGTCTCCCTGATCTCGTTGAACGCGGCATAAAGGATATCGTTGCGCTCGGCCGGTTTGCCGCCGGTCTTCCTGGCGTGGATGGCGCCGATCCGGCTGATCGCCGCCGGGAACAGTTTGTCGTCGCGCTCGAGCGCCCTGAGCAGGCCGTAGTCGAAGGCGAGTTCCAGCGCCGTGATGCCCTTTTGTTCGAACAACTCGCGGAGCAGCCGGCCCGCCGTCTGGCGCGCCGGGAACCTGTAATAATCCGCGGTCTTGTCGCAGACCGGCGCTTCCTCGATGGGGACGATCTTAACCGGCTTGTCGCCGAGCTCGATCATTTCCTCGAGGACGATTTCCTCATCGCCGGTGCGCAGGCTCTCGGCGACGACGCGCACGCCCTCGAAACGCTTGTCGGCAATCAGTTCCTCGGCCCGCTCCACGGCGGCCGAGCGTGTCTCATGGTGCGAGTCGACGAGCCAACGCTCGTCCTCCAGAATGAAAACTTCGTAGGTCTTCTGCGCGAGATTCTGCCGCACCGCCTATCCCCCTCTGAGCCGTCCATCATTGCCCCGCACGGCCCGAGAGTCCACAGGGTTGGAGTGAAGTTTATTAAAATTCCAGATAACCCCGGCGGCTACTCACCTTCCGTCGCCGCTACGACAGTTCATCCGTCGCGCCGGACGACGCCTTGCAGCGCGCGCTCGATGATCTCGCGGCGTATCTCGTCGGGCTGGCCAGCGACGGCGCCGGTCAGCGCCGACAGCTCGCGCCGGAGCCCGTGCACCTGATCCAGCAGCGACAGCACCACCGGCATGGCGTCGGCGTCGATCTCCATCTCGACGCGGCATTCCCGGATCAGCCGCACGCGCGCGACGTCGACATCCGAAAACGCGGCATCCGCGCCCTCGCCTTCGGGGCGTACCCAGCCGCGTTCGATCCAGCGCGCCAGCGCATCCGCGTCCAGGTCCGCGATCTCCTCGAATATCTGTTCGTATCGCAGCATGGTCAGACCTCCATCCCGGCGCGCGGGTCGTGTTCATGGCCCGCCTTCCAGTCGCTGACGAACGCCTCCAGCTCGGCGTCCGGTTTGTCGGGCAGCACCACCTCGAGCCGCACGTACTGATCGCCCTTCCGCTTGCTCTTGGGATCGAGGATTCCGCGTCCCTTGAGCCTGAGCGTATCGCCCGTGTTCGCGCCCTTGGGCACCGTCATCTCGACGGTGCCGCCGATGGTCGGCACCTTGACCTTGCCGCCAAGCACCGCTTCGCGGAGCGACACCGGCAGTGTCATGTGAATGTTGCTGTCCTTGCGGGTAAAGAACGCGTGCGGCTGAATGTGCACCTCGATGTAGGCATCGCCCGGCGGACCGCCGCCGATACCCGGCATGCCCTTGCCCTTGAGCCGCAGCGTCTGCCGGTCGCGTACGCCTTCGGGGATCGAGATATCGAGCGTCTTGCCGTCGGCCATGGTGGCGCGGCGCTTGGTGCCCCTGGCCGCGTCCAGGAACGCAACGTCGAGGGTGTAGCTGATGTCGCCGCCGCGAATCTTCAGCCCCTCCGCTCCCGGGCCCCGGCCGCGGCCATGCCCTTCGCCGAACAGGTCGCGGAAGATGTCGCTCATGTCCTCGTACCCGCCTGCGCCGTAGCGCGCGTACTTGGCGCCGTCGCCGGCGTCTGCGTAGGTGCGGTAGTATTGATGCTCGGGGCGCTCGTGCCCCTCGGCGTCGATTTCACCGGCGTCGAAGCGTTTGCGTTTTTCAGGGTCGGACAACAGGCCGTAGGCGCCGCTGATCTCCTTGAACCGCGTCTCGGCCTTGGTGTCGCCCGGATGCAGGTCCGGGTGACACGTCTTGGCCAGCTTGCGGTAGGCCTTGCGGATATCGTCGTCGGATGCGTCTTTTTTGACCCCGAGGATGTCGTAGGGATCGCGCATGCATATGCCCTCTTCGGTTAAGACGTGAACGGTTGACGCATAAATATGTGCGTTCCGGAATCCGTACAATGATTCAGGTCAATTTGCGGACGGCACTGCCCGGCGTTATGCGCAAAATACCTGTCGGACTCGTGAAACGATCCGCGCCGCCGCCCGGTTAGTGTCCGCCTGACGATACCGGCAACGCGTAAGGAGGCGAGTCATGATCCAGACCGAGGAATTCGGGTTCGGCACGCAGATCCGCAAGTCGCCCTATTTCGACGCCACCGTGCGCTGGGGCGCGCGTGCCTTTTCCGTCTACAATCACATGTACTTCCCGCGCGACTTCGGCGATCCGGAACGGAATTTCTGGAACCTGGTCAACGCCGCGATCCTGTGCGACGTCGCGGTCGAGCGCCAGGTCGAGATCACCGGCCCCGACGCGGCGGCGTTCACGCAGATGCTGACGCCGCGCGATCTTTCGAAGATGGAAGTCGGGCAGTGCAAGTACGTGCTCATCACCAACGTCGACGGCGGCATCCTCAACGATCCGATTGCGCTGCGCCTCGGCGAGGATCGTTTCTGGCTGTCGCTTTCCGACAGCGACATCCTGCTGTGGGCGCAAGGGGTCGCGGTTCATGCCGGCATGGACGTCACGATCCGCGAACCGGACGTCTCGCCCCTGCAACTGCAGGGCCCGGTCTCGGGCGAGATCATGAAGGCGCTGTTCGGCGAGGACATCATGGAGCTGCGCTATTTCCGGCTGCGCGAACTGGACCTCGACGGCATCCCGCTCGTCGTGTCGCGCACCGGCTGGTCGAGCGAGCTGGGCTACGAGCTCTATCTGTGCGACGCCACACGCGGCGACGAGCTGTGGGAGCGGATCATGGCCGCCGGCGTGCCGTTCGGCCTGAAGCCGGGCCACACCTCGACGATCCGCCGGATCGAGGGGGCGATGCTGTCCTATCACGCCGATGCCGACATCCGCACCAACCCGTTCGAGCTCGGCATGGACCGGCTGGTCGCCCTCGACACCGACATCGACTTCATCGGCAAGGCGGCGCTGAGGCGGATCCGCGCCGAAGGGGTGCGGCGCCGGCAGGTCGGGCTGCACATCGGCGGCCCGCGCCTGACCGGGCCGAACACGACCTACTGGCCGGTGCTCAGGGACGGCACGGCCATCGGCGAGGTCACGTCGGCGATCTATTCGCCGCGCCTGGAACGGAACATCGCGCTGGCCATGGTCTCCACGGACGGGGCGGCGGCCGGCACCGCCCTCGAGGTCAGGAAACCGTCGGGCACGGTCCCGGCCGAAGTCGTCGAGATCCCGTTCTACGATCCCAAGAAAAAACTCGCGGCGGGGTGAGGGGGGTCTGTGCGCGCGTAAGGCCCGGCGCCTCGCCGGGAGTGCCATCCCGATTGAACGCATCGCCCCGGCCATCCTTCGAGACGCTCGCGATGCTCGCTCCTCAGGATGAGGCGCGGAAGATTCCCTCATCCTGAGGAGGCCGAAGGCCGTCTCGAAGGATGGTGCGGACGGGGGGACTCGAACCCCCACACCCATACGGATAACAGATTTTAAGTCTGCTGCGTCTACCGGTTCCGCCACGTCCGCTTGCGCCCGGAAGTTACCCCGCGGCGCATGCCGACGGCAAGCCGGGAAGCGTCGCGCACACGCTTGCCGGACCGCATTGCCCGTGCCACCCTCGCCCCATGGATGCGCACGATCAGGACGGGGAGACGATGACGGACGCGCCGCAGTTCGACCGCCGCTTCCGCGACACGCTGGAGACGCTGCTGGTGTGGCGCCGCGACGTGCGCCGGTTCCGCCCAGACCCGCTGCCGGACGGACTGCTTGAGGACCTGCTGCGCATGGCCGCGCTGTCGCCCAGCGTCGGCAACGCCCAGCCGTGGCGCTTCGTGATCGTCGAGGACGAAGACCGCCGCAACCGGATCGTCGCCAACTTCGAACGCGCCAACGCCGACGCGCTGGCCGACTACGAGGGCGAACGCGCCGAGCTTTACGCCGGGCTCAAACTGGCGGGCCTCCGGGAAGCGCCGGTGCACCTCGCCGTCTACTGCGACGAGGAAAGCGGCATGGGCTTTGGTCTCGGCCGCAAGACCATGCCGGAGATGCTGGCCTATTCCGTGGTCGGCGCGGTGACGACGCTGTGGCTGGCGGCGCGCGCGCACGGCGTGGGCCTGGGCTGGGTGTCGATCCTGGAGCCGGACGACGTGGATAAGACCCTGGAGGTCCCCGACGGCTGGAAGCTGGTCGGTTACCTGTGCATGGGGTACCCGGTCGAGGAACACACCACGCCGGAACTGGTCCGCGCCGGCTGGCAGGACCGCGCCGATATCTCGGAATTCATTTTACGGCGTTGAGGCTCAGCCCGGCGGGTCGTGCCACTTGCCCAGGTTCCAGATGCCGACGGCGATGGTGATCCCGGTGACCGTCACCCAGATGTCGAAGCAGAAGAACGCGATCCACAGCCACGACTGGTTGGCGCGCGCCATCAGCGAATAGATGCCGCCCATGTCCGACCACAGGAACAGTGCCGCCAGCACCAGCGAGATCACGGTGCCCATCAGGCCGCGGCGGATCAAGAACCCGAAGAACGCACGCCGGCTGCGGCTGAGGTCGGACGGAATGGCGTTCATGGCCCTGTGCCTCCTGCTCAGGCGTCCGGCTCTTCCATGACCGGATCGCCGCCGAGTTCCTTCAGCATGTCTACCACATCATGCGCGGCGGCGTCGGCCTTTTCCGGATCCTCGGCGCGGATCACGATGTTCGCACCCGGCCGGTCGTTGCGATAGAACGGATACGAGCCGATCTCGGTTTCCGGATGGCGCGCCTGCAGTTCCGTCAGCGGGCCCCCGGCGCGGCCCTCGGGCACGTGCGAGGTGACGGTGCGGCTGACCATCGGCTTGCCGCCGGTGAACCGGTGCTTCATGCCCGAGAACATGGCCTGCATGATCCGCGGCACGCCCGGCAGCACGAACACGTTCTCGACCTGGAAGCCGGGCGCCTTGGAAACCGGATTGTCGATCAGGACCGCGTCGGCCGGCGTCCTGGCCATGCGCAGCCGGGCCTCGGTCAGTTCGCCGGGCTCGTAGTGATCCTCCAGCAGCTTGACCGCCTCCGGGTTGAGCCCGAAGTCGAGGCCGAACGCCTGTGCCACACATTCCGACGTGATGTCGTCGTGGGTCGGGCCGATACCGCCGGTGGTGAAGACGTAGGTGTAGCGCTGCCGGAGCGTGTTGACGGCCTCGACGATGGCGTCGGGGACGTCGTTGACGACCCGCACCTCGGTGAGGCGGATGCCGAGCTTGTTCAGCTCGTCGCCCAGGAACTGCAAGTTGGCGTCCCTGGTGCGCCCGGACAGGATTTCGTTGCCGATGATGACGAGCCCCGCCGTCACCGGCTTTACATTGGATGTTGCGTTCTCTCCCATCCCGGGAATGTAGGAACCCGTCCGGGCCTTTGAAAGAATTATCGTTACGGCAAGAGAATGGGCGGCCCGGTGGGGTGAACCGGACCGCCCGTCTCGCATCGCGCGCCGCAGGGCCGGAGGACTACCCCCGGGCGCGACGCAGGTGCAGGGAGATTGCTACGACGCGATCTTCCAATCGCCGTCGGGCTGGCGGCACGCCGTGCCGTAGCCGACCTGGGACTCGCCGCCGACGATCACCTCGGTCTGGTATTCGCGGCAGTAGGCGCCGGTGCGCGTATCGGTGCCGGTGCGGGTCGGCGTCACGGTGCCGTAGTTGCCGCTGTCCGGGTTCGACCACGAAATGGTCTGGCCGACCGGGGCTTCCAGCGCCCGGTCCTGGGCGCGCATGGCATAGGCCTGGTCGGCGCGGTCGAGGGACTGGCCGACGTTGTTGCCGAGCAGCCCGCCCAGAACCACGCCCGCCGCGGTCGCCGCGAGCTGGCCCTTGC
>MRWG01001831.1_pt1 | contig 12110 bp, 7 predicted proteins | sample 1013341 | NCBI WGS metagenome assembly MRWG01 (sample SAMN06117577, study PRJNA244670) | biofilm metagenome | biome: Water; feature: Cathode Biofilm; material: Biofilm; isolation source: microbial consortium enriched at the cathode of a solar microbial fuel cell | place: USA: District of Columbia ... | reverse complement strand
CGATACGCGGCCCATTGCCGCACGCTGCGGCGCGGTCTCGACGTCCGCTGTCGAGGCGCGTACGACGCTTCTGGTCTCGCGTTTCCGTTTCCACCTGAAGGTCGCGGGTCGTGATGGCGAGACCTTACTCTGCGAGGAGATCCTGCCCCTGGCCTTTACCGGTCCGGTGGATGCGCCGCAGTGGCTGGGAGCGGAAATAGCCGAGCGTCTGCTCGACGCGCGACCCGAGCGCAACCTTCTACGCACGGCAATCGAGCAGCAGATGAACCTGCTGCTGCCGAGCCTGCCTCGTGTCCAGAAGGCGCTAGAAGCTCTGGCGGCGGAACGGGCAGCGACCCAGCTCGAGGCCCACGAGCGCGTGCGAGAGGCCTCTCGAACCCGGGGGCGTGTCTCGATCGAACCCGTATTGCCTGTGGACATCCTCGGCGCCTACGTCTTGCTCCCGAGGCTCAACTGAGATGGCGCGCCGCAAACAAGAGTTCCAGACTATCCGCTCGGAAGGCGGCCTGCTGCCCGCGGACCTGCTGCGCCGTGTCCTGGACCGTAGCGGAACTCTTGCCGGCACTCGGCCGGAGGACTACGGCCTGCCGGCCGGTGAGCGGCTGAACGAGGTTATCACCCAATCATGGAACCGCCTGCTCAAGCACTGGGCGGAGTTTCGTGAGGCCACGGCGAACTTGCCCGAAACCGAAGCGGGGACCGGCCTCACCAACGACCGCTGGAACCTGCCATTGTTGCGCGAACTCGGATTCGGACTACTGCCAAGCAGCGCTGGTCCAGAAATCGGTGGGCGCACCTACGCCATCAGCCGCTTCTTCGGGCCGGTGCCCGTGCACCTGATCGGCTGCAACCTCTCGCTGGATCGCCGCGCCGCCGGCCAGCGCGGGGCGGCGGCCGCCAACCCGCACGGCCTGGTGCAGGATTTTATCAACCGCAGCGATGCTCACCTCTGGGCGCTACTGTCGAACGGGCTGCGTCTACGGATGCTGCGGGACAACCAGGCCCTGTCGCGGCAGTCCTTCTTTGAGTTCGACCTCGAGGCGATCATGAGCGGCGAGGTCTATTCGGACTTCGTACTTCTCTGGCTGGTAGCGCACGCCACCCGCTTCGCGCCCAGGGAGGGCGACCGCCCCGAGACCTGCTGGCTTGAGCAGTGGACCCAGGAGGCCGAGGAACAGGGCACCCGGGCGTTGGGCGAGCTACGCCGTGGCGTCGAGCAGGCGCTGGCCATCCTTGGCGAGGGGTTCACGAGCCATCCAAGAAACGCTGGGCTGCGCGATGCCCTGCGGTCCAGTGCGTTGTCGCCGACTGATTTACACGCCCAACTCCTGCGCCTGGTCTACCGGCTGATCTTCCTGTTCGTCGCCGAGGACCGCTCGCTTGAGGGCCAGCCCGTGATTCATCCCTTGGATGAATCTGATGCGGCGCGAGTTGCCCGCGAGCGCTACGCGACCCACTACGGCACCGGTCGACTGCGCGAGATGGCAGGCAAGATCAAGGGCAGCCGGCATGGCGACCTCTGGCGCCAATTCCAGATCCTGGTCCGGGCCCTTTCGGGAGATCCCGAATCCGAGACAGTCCGGCGGGCGCTCGCTCTGCCGGCACTCGGCAGCTTCCTATGGGATCCCGCCTCGACGCCGGATCTCAACGATGCCGAGCTGGCCAATTTCGACTTGCTGGAGGCCCTGCGCCACCTCGCTTTCACCCGCCAGGGCAAGTTGCTGCGCCCGGTGGACTACAAGAACCTGGGCGCGGAGGAGTTGGGCGGCGTCTACGAGAGCCTACTGGCGCTAACCCCTCAGGTGAGCGGTGATGGTGCGCGATTTACCTTCGCCGAGTTTGCCGGCAACGAGCGCAAGACCTCCGGTTCTTACTACACGCCGGATCCTCTGGTGCAGTGCTTGCTCGATTCTGCCTTAGATCCGGTCGTCGAGGAGGCCATCAAGGGCAAGCCGCCGGCCGAGGCGGAGCAGGCCATCCTCGCGCTCAAGGTCTGTGACCCGGCGGTGGGTTCCGGCCACTTCCTGGTTGGTGCCGCGCACCGGCTGGCGCGGCACCTGGCGAGAGTCCGGGCGCTCGCAGAGGGCGAGAGCGAACCGTCGCCGCTCCTCTACCAACACGCTCTTCGCGATGTCATCGGTCGCTGCCTTTACGGCGTGGACATGAACCCGATGGCGGCTGAGCTCTGCCGGGTCAGTCTGTGGCTGGAAGCGCTGGAGCCGGGCAAGCCGCTGTCTTTCCTCGACCACCACATCCGCGTCGGCAACAGTCTGCTCGGAACCACGCCGGAGCTGATCGCGGGCGGTCTGCCAGACGACGCGTTCAAGCTGATCGAGGGCGACGAGCGCGCAGTCTGCACACAGTACAGAAGGCAGAATACACGTGAACGCGAACATGGTGATCGTGGCCTGCTGCTGGCTGTCGCTGAGCCAAGGGCGGAATACGAGACGCTCGCATCGCGCAGCCAGGGGATAGACCGTGCGCCGGACGACAGCTTGGATGCGATCAAACGTAAGGCCGAACAGTTTCGTCGGCTAGTGGTCTCGCCTGAGTACCGTCACCGGCAGCTGGTGGCTGATGCTTGGTGCGCGGCTTTCGTTTGGCCGAAGACGGTCGATAGCGCGGAACCGATAACCACGGACACTATCCGGCGGCTAGAAGAGAATATTGAGGCTCTAGACCAGCGGCAAAATGAAGAGCTTGAGCGCCTGGCAAGTCGGTACCAGTTTTTTCACTGGCATCTCTCCTTTCCGGAGGTGTTCGCACGCGGAGGATTTGACTGTGTACTGGGCAACCCGCCATGGGAAACGATGAGTCCGGACTATAAGGAGTTCTTTTCCAGCTACGAGCCTTCTGTGCGCGCCATGTCCCCGACGGATCAGAAACGAGCGTACGGGCGTCTGCTCGAGTACGAGAACGTCGCTGCCGACTGGGAAGAATACTGCCGGTACCTGTACGCCTCCGTGCACTTTATCAAATCGAGTGGCCGATACCGCCTGTTCGCCCCGGGTAATCTGGGTAAAGGAGATTTCAACGTCTACAGGATGTTCGTCGAGACGGCATTGACGGCAGTCCGTAACGAAGGCGTGGCAGCGCAGTTCGTGCCGGAAGGCTTGTACAACGGCGCCAATGCCACTGCGATTCGACGGGAATTGTTCGACAGATTTCTACTGACCAAACTCGGTGGCTTTGAGAACACAAAAGAAATTTGGTTCAAAGGAGTTCACACCGCTGCCAAGTTTTGCCTCTACGTAGCCTTCAGGGGCGGGCGCACGGAACAGTTCTCTGCGGCGTTCCGGATAAACACCATGGAACGTCTGCAGGACTTCGCCTCAAGCCATTCGCTATCCATTCCCGTCCCGGTCGTAGCCGAATTCTCGCCTGACGCCATGGCGGTGATGGAGTTCGCAGCACAATCTGAAATCGCCATCTGCAGCAAGATGTACGCGAAATTTCCGAAGTTCGGAGCCGAGGTCGACGGACTGCCGTATCGTCATTACATGGCCGAAGTTCATATGGGTAACAACCGGGATCTGTTTTCTGAGGGCGAGGTAGGGTTGCCCGTGTTTGAGGGTCGCATGATCGACGCGTACGACTACCGTGCAAAGGGGTATGTGTCCGGGCGCGGGCGGTCTGCGGTCTGGGCCGATATGCCATTTGGCTTGCCGACCAAGCGTATTCAACCTCAGTGGCGCATATTGCCCGAGAACGTCCCCGGAAAGCTAGGGCGTCGAATCGAACGCTACCGGATTGGATTCGGCGATGTAGCGAGCCCAACCAACCAGAGAGGACTACTTGCGGCGCTGATACCACCGTCGACAATCTGTGGCGACAAGGTTCCAACAATCATCCTCAGCGACGATGTGAAGGATCACTTGCTATGGCTTGGGGTGGCGAATTCACTTGTGATGGATTTCCTCGTACGGAAGAAGGTCTCGCTAAAAATGTCGTATACGGTAATGGACAGCTTGCCCTTCCCGCGGGATTTCGCTAACACCCCAGCCTCGTATGAGATCGCTAGTCGTGTCTGCGCGCTCTGTGCTGTTGGTCCCGAGATGGCCTCTTTTCGAGAGGCGGCGGTAGAAGCTGGTGTTCTCTCTACATTGGACAGCGTGGCCGACGATCCGGGGGCTCGCGCAGTCCTCGCTTCCGAGATCGACGTCCTGGTGGCACGAGACGTCTACGGCCTAACCAAGGATGAGATGCTCTACATACTCGACCCGACGAATGTTCTGGGCGAGGGCTGCGACACAGAGACTTTCAAGGCACTGCAGAACCGCGAAATCCGCGAATTCGGTGGATACCGAACACAACGACTTATCTTGGATGCGTGGGATTTCCCTGCAGCCCCTATCGGTAACGAGCAACGAAATGCTATCCACGACGAAATCGTAGTGCCAGAATCAAGACTCTTGCTGCACTTTCCTGATTATCCCTTTCAGCTGCAGATGAGTTCCGAATCTGGAACCGAACGTGTCCACGTTGTACCTAGGGAAACAAATCGAATTGAACAAGGAGACCTGGTCGTCCTGGCTAGCTCGCGTTTGAAGCGCCAGAGCACACGCGTATCCGTCGCGATAGGGCGACTCCGTGTCGAATCGCGCACCGATGCGAATGACGATTCGTCCTATGTGCTGGTATCAGTGCGCAGCGACGATGGTTTGGCTCAGGCGAGATTTTCGGAAGAAGAGTGGCGGACTCTCACGACCATAGGTGTCGTCGATGACGCTGCCTCAGCGGCGGCAACCGATGGCTAGACTTTTCCCTGCCCTTTACCTGGACGAGATCGAAAACCCGGGAGAGCGTGCGGTTGCACAGGCACTGGTCGAGCAGTTGCCGAACCGTGTTGAGATCTTCCACAGCTTCAACTGGCTGGGTCGTGATCGACAGGGCACGATTCAAGAGGGGGAATGCGATTTCGTTTTGCTGGATCCGGAAAGAGGTCTGTTGTTCGTCGAGGTCAAGGGTGGCGCGCTGCTCTTCGATGGACGTGAGTGGGTCCGAGATGTGCGCGGCGAGCATCGGTCACTCAACAAGGACCCTTTCGCCCAGGCGAGCCGGGGGATGCACGACATCGTTGACCTGGTGAAACGGCGCTTCCCGCGCGCTGGGGATGATTTACCGTTCACCTACGGCTTCGCCGTTGCTTTCCCGGATTGCCGCGTGACCGGTACATTGCCGCCCAGCATCCAGCCCGAACTGATACTCGACGCGGCCAGGTTGAGGGATGTGCCGGACTCGGTTCGTCGCATTTTTGCCAGCTTCAACCGGCGAAGACACCGTGCACTGAAGGACCGCGAAGTGGAGTTTGTTCGGGAGGCTCTCTATCCGAAGTATCAACTGGTTCCGGTGATCTGGCGCAAGATTGAGGATCAGGAAGAACGATTGCGGCGTCTGACCGCCGATCAGCAGCGGCTACTCGATTTCCTCGCCAATCAGCCAAAGGCGGCTATTCGGGGCGTGGCCGGGTCCGGGAAGACCATATTGGCCCTGGCGAAGGCGCAAGCCATCGCACTCGACGGCGTGCGCACACTTTTCCTCTGTTACAACCGTCCCCTTAAGGACTGGTTGCAGGACGCGATTCCCGAGTCATTCAATGATGACCTGGTCATCGACACGTATCACGGCCTGGCCGATGACCTGTGCAACGCGGCCGGCGTGCCGCTGTGGGAGATGGGCAATCCGAATTCCAAGGAATTCTGGACCGACGTGGCACCCGAGGCCTTGATGCAGGCCTCCGAACTGCTCGGCCCAGAGCACAAGTTTGATGCCGTTATCGTGGACGAGGGTCAGGACTTCCAGGACCTCTGGTGGACCAGCCTCGATTCGGTTTTCCGGGACCCCGACAACAAGGGCTGCTACTACGTCTTCTACGACCCGAAGCAAAACCTGTACGTCGAGAATCCCTCGTTGCCGGGAGAACTCGGCCAGCCGTTTGAGCTGCCGGAGAACTGCAGGAACACGGTAAAAATCGCGGAGCACTGCGCCACGTTAGTTGGGTACGAAAATAGGTATCGCGACGGAGCACCGATCGGCGACGAACTGGAGACCAAGCGAGTACGCACCCTGGCAGACGCCTTCCGCGAGGCGGGGAAGCGTGTGAGAGCGCTTTGCATGCCAAACCTCGGCGGACTCAAGATGTCGCAGGTGGCGGTACTAGCCCCCGGATTCACCGAAAAGAAGTGGCCGGCCCATTTTGACACGATTCCACTGACCAAGAGCTTCGAACAATGGAACCGGGATGAGTGTGTCCTGATTGCATCCTGGAGCCGGTTCAAGGGGCTCGAAGCCGACGCCATCGTGATCATCGAGACGCCGTCAAACGACGATGCCAAGGACAACGCCAATCGCTACGTGGCACGCTCGCGAGCAAAGCACCTTTTGACCATTATCGAGGTAGAAGAGAGATGAGCGGCCACGTCGCCTTCCCTGCTAACCCCCAACTCACCATGCGACCACATGACTGAACACGAGACCTTCACAGAAGATCCCCTCCAAGCAAAGGAGCGTGATCGCTCCAACTTCGTAAGGGAGTTGGTCCAACGCCCGACAACCTTAGGCCCTGTATTCCCTGCACTACGAACCACACCCCCCAAACGCATAGTCCAGTTCTGGGATGATCTTGACGAATTGCCAGAGGATGTCTGGGAGTGCATGGAGTCGTGGAAGCAACTCGAGCGATCCGGCTTCGAGCTTCAGGTTTTCGACGACAGTTCAGCGAGAGAGTTCATCCGCGTCAACTTGGGGTCGAGACATGTAGAGGCTTTCAACAAATGCTACCACCCTTCCATGAAGTCGGACTACTTCCGCTACTCCTACATCTTCGTGGAGGGAGGTTTCTATATTGACGCTGACGATGTGTATCACGGAGCGGCTATCGATCACCTGTTTTCCGATGGCCGATTGAAGCTTCAACCCTTCTGCTACGACATAACTACAGCTCAGATGGTTCCGACCTCAGATTTCATAGAACCGGGGGCCGACCAATTGAGCTGGATCTTTTACTTCAATACCACGCCATTGATCGCAGTTCGCAACCATCCAATCGTCGAGCGCGCACTGCTGAACGCCACGACATCTCTTGAGAGCGAATCGAATGGTGAGCTGCCCGAGGTTCAGGCAACTACTGGCCCTGGCAACCTCACACGGTCTGTATTCGAGGTGCTTACTGAAAATGGCTATCCAGAGGACGCGCTGCTCGTAGTTCATGATTGGGAGAACATTTCCACCAGTAAGTGGCCACTTAGCTACCGGAGTGATACGAGAAACTGGAGGCTATCGAACCAGCAAGCGTATCGGGCTTCGCGGCGCGGCGAGAGGGGGTGAATCACCAGCGCCCTCAAATAAGGTCTCTCAGTCTGATATTCCGCGTCTGGCTGTCTCTTCGGAGACTACTGCCAAAGCAGAGGTGTCGAGCATTCGGTGGCCAAGGGGCGGAAAACAAGGGTATTGACAGAATCTATGTAATCAATCTAGATCGCGAACCCGGTCGCTGGTCGAATATGAGGAAAGAGCTTCGGTGCATATTGGACTCATCCGGAGCTGAGCTTTTGAGCATGACCAAACGCCACGTAGCCATTGACTCCAATGCGTTCTCAGATGAGCCATCTAAGGACGCGGATGTTGATCCATTCTATACGCTTGGGGACCAGCTCTTCGTTGAACCCCAACCATTGGTTTTTCCCACAACACTCGAACTGACTGCTCCCATTCGCATGAGCCGAGCCGAAGTTGCCGTCGCTCGATCTCACATCAAAGCTTGGAGAAACGTCTTCGCGAGCAGTCATGCTTACGTCCTTATTCTTGAGGACGACGTGTGGTTTCGTCCCAGGTTTTCGCAACACTTTGGCCAAGTATGGGAGGAGGTCACCGCCGAAAGCGATACAACGGGCAGGTTCGATATTCTCTATTTGTCATATCTCGAAGCGAGGCACGGCGCGCCAAAGATCCATCTATCAGAGAATACATTCCGGCCAAAGCGAGGGCTCTGGCACTTGGCGGGATATGTTCTGTCCCGTGAGGGCGCACAGAAACTCCTTCGGTTCCTTCCATGCCGCGGCCCCGTTGACCTTTGGATAAATCAGCAGTTCGAAGCTCTGAATGTGCAAGCGAGCAAAAGGCCTCTAATAAGTCAGCGACGCGATGCTAGCTCCTCCAACTCATATTCGATTCTTCCCACTCTCACTTCAATTGGCGCGATCACCAGCGAAGGAGCATCCCTTTTCAACGTCCGGCCAACTCATCAGCCGGTGTTTGCTTTCGGGCCTGAAGGGTCAGGTCACTCATCGCTGGCTATGGCCTTATGCATGCTCGGATACAGATGTTGCAGTGATTTCCAAGAGCTACCAGAAGTTGAGCTAGAACGACTTCTGGAAGGAAAGCGCGACAAAGTCTTTAACGCATATGTCAACATTGGCATTTTGGGCGCGAATATACCGGCACTCCGGCGTCGTTATCCAAGGGCTAAATACATCATAACGTCGACAAAGGGCGTCACCGAGGATGAAGCATTCGCCAGAATCGAAGGCAGTCTCAAGGGCGCTGACGTTGTGGTGCTTCCTTCGGGGGCGCCGAACAAGTGGCAGATTGTTTGCGAGCACCTTAGATGCGCACCGCCGATCTGCTCCTTCCCGCAGTTGAAGGACCTTGGTCAAAGGCGAATTCTGGAAGGAACCGTTGAGGCGAACCAGCTCTCCGAATGCCAAACACCTCGGCGTGATGAGTCGCCGTGGGTCGTTGAGCCCCGTACGTGGTGGCAGGGCATTCGCACTAGCCCGATAGAAGACGGGCAGCTGGCTGCAGGAACACCCGTTAGAGTCAACGATAGTCTGCGGTATCTCGACACAAGACGTTGGCTCCTAAGAACTGACACGTTTACAGATAACTTGGCGCTGTTTCGGTCGTCGAACTTCAAACTCAGACCAGGAATTGGGGCTGCACTGTTCGTCAGAAATGAGCCTCTAGGTGCTCGCGACTATAGCGCCGCATCAATATGCAGCCGGGACCAATTCCTGTACGGAACGTTCGAAGCAACCATCCGTGCCTCAAATGTGCCCGGCGTAGTAACCGGCTTTTTTCTTCACCGCAACTCACCACGACAGGAAATAGACGTCGAGATTGCGGGGAATCGACCAGACCGCCTGGTCGTCAACGTCTTCTACAATCCTGGTGGCGAAGGAGCGAATTTCGACTACGGCTATAGGGGAGCCCCACGCTATATCGATCTCGGTTTCGATGCATCAGAAGCAAGCCACCGCTATGAAATCGAATGGAGCCCATGCGAGATTCTCTGGCGAGTTGACGATCGTCTGGTTCATAGACGGGTGATCTGGGACCCGACGCCGATTCCGCACCTCCCAATGGCGCTCCATGTCAACAGCTGGCCATCTCGTTCCACCCAACTTGCTGGGCGAATCAATAGTCGACGGCTCCCAGCAACCACGATAGTTGAGTCTATCGCTCTGGAAACGCGATGCGCCGTTTCGTCCGCCGGACCTGATGATTTGCGTCAGACGGATTCTGAATCGCTTCCCGAGAGTCAACGTCCACAATGATGATTCTGTCATTCAATCCGGGCCACGATGGCGCGTTCGCATACTTGGAGGACGGAAAACTAGTAGCAGCAGTTGAAGCAGAAAAGAACTCCCGTTATCGATACTCTCCTTTGTCCGTTCCGGACGTATTTAGCATCCTTGGTGAGCTTAGAGAAGTTCCCGATGTGCTTTGTAGAGGTGGCTGGTGGCCTGGCCACACACATTCACAGGAGGATAACGCATATGCTGGATACCATGGAATCCACAACAGCGGGGTTGTGGTTAGCAAAACTCAATTATTGGGGAAGACTATCGAATTCTTCTCTTCTTCCCACGAGCGCTCCCATCTTCTCTGTTCCTTTGGAATGTCGGATCTGCCAAAGGGCACTCCGTGCTATGCGCTGCTTTGGGAAGGCGTGATCGGCTCATTCTATGAGATCGATTCCGAATTGAACTTGACAAAGCTTGCCAATGTTATGCCCGAACCGGGCCATCGATATGCCCTGCTCTTCGGTCTGGCGGATCCGACATTCAATAAGAGCCTTGCAGAATTCTCTCGATTCTCCGATGCCGGAAAGCTTATGGCCTTAGCTTCGTTTTCGAAACGAAGTGCGCCTTCGGATGAGGAGGAGCAGATCATTGAGTTCTTGATGCAGGATTGCCAACACCTCAAGCCGAGAGAGTGCGAGATGTTGAGGCACAGCCGACACTACAACGTGGGCCTGGATGACCAGGAGTTTCGAAACTTCGCAGGCATTTTTAGCGAACGAATATTTGACCGCTTCTATCAATTCGCGAAGTCGAACACCAAGCGAGGCATGCCATTACTTATCAGTGGCGGATGCGGATTGAACTGTGACTGGAACACGAAATGGAGGGACTCTGACCTATTTTCCGAGGTATTTGTGCCGCCCGTTGCCAATGATTCAGGGTCGGCAATCGGCACTGCGATTGACGCACAGCTCTATTTCACAGGAAACCCTAAGATAGATTGGAGTGTGTACTCTGGACTTGAGTTTGTCGCCAACGACGCGTTCGACTCATCATTGTTTGATGCGCATGAAACGAACTACGCACTGATAGCAGACATGCTGGCCAGTGACCTAATCCTCGGATGGGTGAATGGGAAACACGAAATTGGACCACGCGCGCTGGGAAATCGGTCAATCCTCGCGTCGCCGTTTCAAGAAAGCACTAGGGTGCGTCTGAATGAAATTAAGCAGCGCGAGCAATATCGACCGATTGCGCCAGTCTGTCTCGAAGAAGATGCCGCACGATGGTTTGACTGCGATCGTCCCAGTCCATACATGCTCTATACGCAGCCGGTATCTACGGATGCATTGGCTGCGGTGACACATATCAATGGGACGGCACGAATTCAAACCGTCTCCTCTGTGACCAATCGCCACTTGTACGATTTGCTTAGGGCATTCAAGACGCGCACCGGCTACGGTGTTCTATGCAATACGTCCCTCAACTTCAACGGAAGAGGGTTCCTAAACAACATAGCCGATCTCTCGTTTTATACCGTAGAACATGGTCTGGACGGCTTCGTAGTCGAGGGAAAAAGCTATTTCCTGAAATCGTCGAAGACCTATCAAGCGTATCTGAAGACCAACAGATCCAGCGCGAGTCCATTGACCTTTCGACAATGAAGGTAGCCATCTCGAAACAGGGGCCTCCCTTTAGATCGGCCGATGAGAACCCTTTCCAAACGTCTACGTCTACGTCGACGTTGAGTTGGACGATGTGGACCTAAAGTTCCTGATGGGCAACGCTGGTGAGAGCGCCGCGATCGACATTCACTTCGACGTTAACCCCTCCGTACCCTGGCATTCGAACGGAGACCATCCAACAGGCATCAATTCTATTGAGGCCGTGAAGAACGGGATCAGCTACCTCGCGCTGGGCCGAGTCTCTGCATCTGAAGATCTTCTGCCAGGTTCCGGTGCAGCCGGGCGCCGCCGTTGAACTTGATGGGCACTAGGCTCCCTCCGACTTAGAAATCGGCGCCAATCGGATGACAGGGAACACGACCATGAGCGTCTACAGAGTGAAAACTAGCGAACTACGCCAGTTGGTGGAACCACTCGACGGGTGTATGTGGAATTGCGGGCCCATTGATGAGGACGATATCCGCACTGCGAAAGAAAACGGCGGCTTCGAGTACCGTTCGTGGGACGGGGACGGAGTGGTTCACAAAGAACTCACCCTAGAAGAAGCTCGCTTATTCCACACTCGTCGAATCGCAGCGCTCTTGGACAAAGGTCACGACGGGCGAATCATCATGATCCTGGAGAACCATACAGATAACCCGAGCGCCAAGCTCAACGATGAGAATCACAGCCTGGCCGCTGCGTACCTTAGAGGCGACGTGGAAATCGAGCTGGTTTTAGCAGCATCCAACCCGGATGGCATCAAAAGGGTTCTCCCCTCTGCGACCGTGGTTACCAGTACGGACGCCTAATCGGACTGTCCGCGCTGCGCCGATTGAGCAACACTTCTTCTGTAATTTCGAAGTCCTTTCGATGCCTCGTTAGTCGCCGAACACCAGGTACCGCTTCTCCGCGGTCTGCC
>MRWG01001830.1_pt1 | contig 12114 bp, 11 predicted proteins | sample 1013341 | NCBI WGS metagenome assembly MRWG01 (sample SAMN06117577, study PRJNA244670) | biofilm metagenome | biome: Water; feature: Cathode Biofilm; material: Biofilm; isolation source: microbial consortium enriched at the cathode of a solar microbial fuel cell | place: USA: District of Columbia ... | reverse complement strand
TTTCATCGACCTGCTCGGCGGTGAGTGCCGGGACGCAGCCGAGCCGCGCGCCATCGGCCGGGTTGAAGACATCCACGACCGGGTCGCCGGGGGCGGCGATCCAGTGACCGTTCGCATAGGCGTATTCGCGGAAAAGACGCGGATCGGCGAGGTCGGAAAGGGCGGTTTTCTGAAGGGCTGCAATAGCGGACATCGGCTCACTCCCAAGCGGATTTCCAGTGTTTGGATTGACTGGAATTATGCCGTTCGGGCCGCCAAATTTTCTGATGAACTTGCCATGGCGCGCCAACGTTTCTTCTGAACTTCGCGCCGCTCGCCCATTATTCCTTCTGTGTCGCCTCGTCGGCATTCACCAGAACGCCAAGCGGGAACGCGCCCGGCTGCTTCACCGGCTTGGTGACGATGTAGGTGAAATACCGCGCCAGACCGACATTCATGTCCAGAAGCCGGTCGACCAGACGCTGATAGGTGTCGATATCGCGGGCGATGATCTGCAAAATATAGTCGAAACCGCCGCCGACAGCCCAGCAACCGGTGATTTCATCGATCTCCTGAACGCTGCGCTCGAATCGCTGGAAGTCTTCGGCGCGGTGGCCGGCAAGCTCCGCCGCCATGAAGACTGCGATGTGCGGGGCGAGCTTCGCCAGCGCCACTTCGGCGCGGTAACCGGTGATGATCCCCGCCTTTTCAAGGCGTTTCAGCCGCTCCCAGCAGGGGGCGGGCGTCAGGTTCACCCGTTCGGCCAGCGCCGCCTTGGAGATGCGGCCTTCCCTTTGAAGGATACCGAGGATTTTGAGATCGCGGTCGTCGAGCTTGAGCATGGTCAGCTCTGGATCGTCGTACCGGCTCCCGCTGTCAAGGCCCGTTCACGCGCCAGGGTGGCGATGGCCGTGTCCTGCGCGCCGGTTCCGGTGAGGTCGCAAATGGTGATCTGGTCGTCTCCGGTGCGACCGGTTCTGGCTCCGGTCACGATCTCGCCGAGCTCTGCGGGCGTGCCGCCATTCCAGTCGCCGGCGCGGATCGCTGCCGCCAGTTCGCCCAGTTTTTCGCACTGGCTCACACGGTCGGCGACATAGAGATCGGCGCGGGAAAGCGCTGTGGGCTGCAACTCGTTCTTGCCTTCCTGATCGGACCCCATGGCGGTGACGTGAAGGCCCGGATGCAGCCAGTCGGCCATCAGAACTGGATCGCGCGCGGGCGTGGTGGTGACGACAAGCTGGCTTTCGGCAACGAGACGGGCCGGGTCTGCTTCAGCTTTCACGTCGATGCCGAGGGTTTTGGCCAGATCGGCTGCGCAGGCTTCTGCCTTTTCTGCATCGCGCCCCCAGACGAGAAGACGGGAGAAGGGGCGTACCTGATGGGCGGCGATCATTTGCAGGCGGGCCTGCACGCCGGTTCCCATGACGCCGGCGGTCTCGACACTCGACGGGGCCAGATGGCGGGCGGCAACCGCGCCGGCGGCAGCGGTGCGCACATCGGTGAGAAAGCCATTGTCGAGCAGAACCGCTTCCACCAGCCCGGTTTTTGCCGAAAACAGGATCATCAGGCCATTGAGGCTCGGCAGGCCGATTTTCGGATTGTCGAAGAAGCCAGGGCTGACCTTGATGGCGAACCCGTCGAAGCCGGGAATATAGGCGGTCTTCACATCCACCTCGCCATGAACCTGCGGAATGTCCATGGACAGGATGGGCGGCATGATGACGTCGCCGGAGGCAAGGGCGCGGAAGGCGTTTTCCACCACGTCGATGGCTTCGAGGTCGAGCCGGACGGCCTTGCGCAGATCGGCTTCGGTCAGAACGAGAATGTCATGCGGCATGGATGTGTCCCTTGAGCGTTGTGTCGCCGAGCTGCACCGCCCGGCCAGACACGATGTCGGTGAAAACCTGCATGTCGACATTGCGCCCGGTGATGAGCGTGGCCGTGGGGCCGTGGTTCCTGCCCAGCCTGCCGGATAGAAGTGCGGCCGCGCCCACCGCACTTGCGCCTTCGCAGACCAGCCGGTCTTCATGGTAGTGCACCTGCATCGCGCGGTAGATTTCTTCCTCGCTGACGAGGATCACCTCATCGAGGAAATCGCGGCAGAGCGCGAAGGAATGGCGGTTTTCGAGTCCGATGCCGCCGCCGAGCGAATCGGCAAGGCTTGCCATTTCTGTGACTGCCACCGGTTTTCCGGCCGCAAGCGAGGCGTGCATGGCCGCGCCGTGCTCCATGGTGATGCCGACGACCCGGATCGATGGCTTGATCGTCTTGAGCGCAAAGGCGATGCCGCCGGCAAGACCGCCGCCCGACAGCGGGATCAGCACGGTCTCAAGGTCCGGGCGCTGTTCCAGAAGCTCAGGCCCGATCGTGCCCTGGCCGGCGATCACATGAAGATCGTCAAAGGGCGATATCTCGTGGAAACCCTCTTCCTCGGCGAGGCGGCGGCTTTCCACCTGCGCCTCGTCCTGGCTCTTGCCGATGATCCGCGCTTCCGCGCCCAGAGCGCGGATGCCGGCAAGCTTGGCCTCGGGGACGAGGCTCGACATGCAGATAACGGCCCGGAAGCCGCGCGCACGGGCAGCATAGGCGACGGCCCGGCCGTGATTGCCGGTCGAGCAGCAGGTGACGCCTTTCGTGCTCTCCGGCAGGCTCAGGACGGCGTTCGCCGCGCCGCGCAGTTTGAAGGCTCCGGTCGCCTGACCGTTTTCGAGCTTCAGGAGAACATCGTCACCGGCGATGGCGCTGAGACAGGGCGAGGGCGGCAAAGGCGTGTCGAGCGTGGCGATGCCGGCAATGCGTTTACGGGCGGCCAGAATGTCTGCAAGGGTGAGCGACGTCATTTGGGCGCGACCGGAATGCGTGAGGTCGTGTGACACATGAAAAGGCCCCCCGTGATGCGCGCCCCGTGATGCGCGAATACTTGATGATCAGAGGATTTGTACACATCATCATCCGGGTGGAGAATAGAACAACGACATTTGATGTCGTTTCTGTGCGATTCAGGCGTTCAAAAATGTGATGATGGATTAGTTGTACACAAGGTGGGAGAGCCTGATCGGTGTACGGTTTGTCCGGGTGCGTCAGCGTCCGGCTTTTCTCAGGTGGAGGAACCATGCCAGCAGCCGAAATGCCCTTCAGCGCGCAGGAATATGCCGCGCGTCTGGAAAAGACCCGCAACGCCATGGAGGCGAAGGGTATCGACGTTCTCTTCGTGGAAGATCCGTCCAACATGGCCTGGCTCACAGGCTATGATGGCTGGTCGTTCTACGTCCATCAGGGCGTGATCGTCTTCAAGGATGCCGATCCGATCTGGTGGGGCCGCGCAATGGACGGAAACGGCGCGGTGCGCACCGTCTACATGGATGATGAGAGGGTGCTGCGCTACCCGGATCACTATGTGCAGGCCAACACGTTGCATCCCATGCAGCATCTGGCGGAAATCCTGCGCATTCACGGCTATGGCAATCAGCGCATCGGCGTGGAGCTGGAGAATTATTACTTCTCCGCCAAGGCCTATCTGGTTTTGAAGGAAGAACTGCCGAACGCCACATTCGTCGACGCGACGGCGCTGGTGAACTGGCAGCGCGCGGTGAAATCCGAAGAGGAAATCGTCTTCATGCGCCGGGCGGCGCGGATTTCGGAAAAGATGATCGACGGCATTGTCGAGCGCATCGAGCCGGGTCTCAAGAAGAACGACCTGGTGGCCGAGATCTATGCGGACGCCATTCGCGGCGTGGATGACGACTGGGGCGAATATCCGGCCATCGTGCCGCTTCTGCCGACGGGCTCCGATGCGGCCGCACCACACCTGACCTGGGACGGGCGGCGGTTCGAACAGGGGCATGCGACCTTCTTCGAGATCGCCGGCTGCTATCGCCGCTACCACGCGCCGCTCTGCCGCACCGTGTTTCTCGGGACGCCGCCGCAGCACATGCTGGATGCGGAAAAGGCGCTGGTGGAAGGCATCGAGGCCGGGCTTGAGATCGCACGACCGGGCAACCGCGCAGGCCAGATCGCCGATGCGCTTTATGGCGCGCTGGAGCGGGCCGGCATCACGCGTGACGGGCGCTGCGGTTATCCGATCGGCATTTCTTATCCGCCGGACTGGGGCGAGCGCACGATTTCGCTGCGCCGCGAGGACGAGACGGTGCTGGAAGCTGGCATGACCTTCCATTTCATGCCGGGCCTGTGGATGGCCGACTGGGGGCTCGAAATCACGGAGAGCATCCTGATCACGGAAGACGGTCCGGCCGAGGCGCTGTGCCGCCGCCCGCGCGAACTGATCGTGAAGTCGTGATCCATGCGCACTGAAAGGCTTGATAACACGACGCGCATTCTGGCCGATCTGGTGGGGTTTCCCACCATTTCGGCAGAGAGCAATCTGGAACTGATCGCCTATGCCAGCGAAATGCTGAGCGCATTGGGCGCGCGGCTTTCGGTGACGCTGGATGAAAGCGGGCACAAAGCGAACCTGTTCGCCACGCTCGGACCGGAGGGCGATGGCGGCATCGTCCTTTCCGGCCATTCCGATGTCGTGCCGGTGGACGGGCAGGAGTGGACCGGCGATCCGTTTGCGCTGCGCATGGGCGACGGTAATCTCTATGGGCGCGGCACATGCGACATGAAAGGGTTTATCGCCTGCTGTCTCGCCATGGCCCCGCACTACGCCGGGCTCGACCTGAAACGGCCGCTGCATTTTGCCTTCACCTATGACGAGGAGGTGGGGTGCTTCGGTGCGCGGGCGCTGGTGGAGGAGCTGGAACGGGCCGAAATCCGCCCGTCCGTCGCCATTATCGGCGAGCCGACCATGATGCGCATCATTGAGGGGCACAAGGGCTGTTTTGAATACACGACCGAGTTCCGTGGCCTTGCGGGCCATGCCTCCGGGCCGGAGCGCGGGGTCAATGCGGTCGAATATGCGGTGCGCTATATCACGCGCCTGATGGCGATTGCCGAGGAACTCAAGACGCGGGCGCCGCTCGGCAACCGGTTTGACCCGCCCTGGACGACGCTTCAGGTGGGGACGATCTCGGGCGGTGCTGCGCGCAACGTGATTGCCGATCACTGTTCTGTGGAATGGGAGATGCGGCCGGTGCGCAACGAGGATGCGGACTTTGTAAAAGACCGCATTCGCGCCTATGCAGAGCTGGAACTGAAACCGGCGATGCGCGCCGTGTTTGAGGACGCCGACATCGTGACCCACGTGATCGGCGAAGTGGACGGGCTGGAGCCGGTGACCGAATCCGAAGCGCGGCAGATCGTTTCGGAGCTGACCGGTCTTACCGAAGCGGAAGTGGTGGCGTTCGGCACAGAGGCCGGGCTCTTCCAGAAGGCGGGCATCTCGTCCGTCATCTGCGGGCCGGGTTCCATCGAGCAGGCCCACAAGGCGGACGAGTTCGTTTCCATCGAACAACTCGACCAGTGTCTTGGGATGCTCGAGCGGCTGGGAAAAAGGATGAGCTGAGGACGATGGAGCAAAAACGATGACAGGCGAGGGACGGGCGCGGTTCGAGCGGATCTATGCGCTGCTGCGCTCCCGGATCTGTCTTCTGGATTACCCGCCGGGCATGCGGCTGCGTGAAGAAGACCTCGCGGAGGAATTCGAAACCAGCCGCACGCCGATCCGGCGCGTTCTGGCGCGGCTTGAAGACGAGGGCTATGTGCGCTCGGTGCACGGCGTTGGCACAATGGTGACCGATATCGACAGCGCCTCGCTCGAGCAGGTCTACCGGCTGCGCGTGGAGCTTTCCGAACTGATCGGCCGGCTTTCGCCCATCGTGCCGGACGCGGAGACCATCGAGGCTTTCGATGTCATGCGGCGGCGCTGCGAGGCGCTGGCGAAAGCGCCGGACCAGCGCACCTTCGCGCAGCTCAACATGGATTTTCTGGATCTCCTGATGACGCTCACGGAGAACGAGCCGCTGCGGGAGTTTTCCGAACGGCTCTACTACCAGACCACGCGCTTCTGGCTGAAGACGGTGGCCGGTCTTGAGCGCCATGAAGAAGCGCTTGCCAGCGAAACGGACTATTTCCTGCGCGAAATCTCTGACATCGCCACGGCGGTTTCGTGCGGGGCGCTGGAAACGGTCGGGCAGGTGCGCCGGGCGCATGTGGCGATGAGCTATGCAAGGCTCAAGGCGCGTGCGCGCGGCGATGTGCTGCCCGACGAGGTTTAGGCGCAGTGAGTGGCTCTCTTAAGCTTCGGCCTCTTGCGCAAGGGCGCTGAGGTCTGGCAGGTTCGAGGCTCCGCCAACACGCATCACGGCTTCAGCACCACATCGATTGCCCGCTTCAAGGCACTGTTTTAGCGGCAGTTTCGAAAGCCAGGCGTCGATGAAGCCGGCATTGAATGCGTCGCCCGCACCGGTGGAATCGATGACATCCACGGGCTTTGTCGGTGCTGAAACGGTTTCCTCCGCCGTGATGGCGATGGAGCCATCCGGCCCACGCTTCACGATTGTGAGCGGGGCCGGCGGGGTTGCCGCCTTCAGAATGCCAAGCCGCTCTGCTTCCGTCTCGTTGGGAAGGAAGATGTCCACGGCGGAAATCAGCCCGGCCAAATCGTCGCGCGCGAGCACCGCATCGTCCCAGGAGCAGTCCAGCGAAATGGACAGGCCCGCCGAACGCGCCTTCTCGATGAGGTCGGGCGCTTCGACCAGCGTGGCAAGCTCGCCGATATGGAGATGCGCAAACGCGCCGCTTGCAACCGCCGCATCGAAAGCCCCGGGTACGGCGGGGCCGGCGCGGCGCGTCAGGAAGGCGCGTTCCAGACCCGACGCCATGGCGACCGTGATCTGCGGATCGAGATTGGCCGGGGTTTCCTCCGATGCCGAAAGGTCGACGCCGCTTGCCTCAAGGTCGGCCATCAGGGCGCTGGCGAAAGGGCCCGATGGAAGCGCCGAGGCGAGCGAAACCGGGCGGCCGAGAGCGGCCACATAGGCTGCGGTGATGAACGCGCCGCCACCGGGCTTGATCGACAGGCCGCCGGCGAACACCTCTTCGCCGAGTGTCGGCATCTTCGGCAGTTCGGTGAAGATAAGGTCGCAGTAAAGTCGGCCCACACTCAAAACGCGGCCCGAGCGTTTGGCTCGCGTCACGGCAGGGCCTCCCCGGATTTCGCGTCGAAGAGATGCATCTCGCCGGCGCTTGCCGTCAGGTTGACCGTCTCGCCGGGCTTCGGCGGCTCGCGGCCGGACGCCTTGGCGATCACTTCGTAGCCATTCACGCCGACATAGACCAGCGTGTCCGCGCCAAGCGGCTCGACGATGTTGACCTTACCGGAGAAGAGGCCGTTGTCGCCGGTCACGACCAGATCGTCCGGACGCACGCCGACCACCACGTCAGCGCCTTCGGCGGCCTTGCGGTGGGGCAGTTCGATGCCGAGACCGTCGCCAAGCTTCACGCCATTGCCGTTCCAGGTGCCCGGCAGCATGTTCATGGAGGGCGCGCCGATGAACTGGGCGACAAAGGTGTTTGCGGGCTTGTGGTAGACCTCCAGCGGTGTGCCGACCTGCTGGATATAGCCGTCCTTCATGATCACGATACGGTCAGCCATGGTCATGGCTTCAACCTGGTCGTGGGTCACGAAAATAATTGTGTTTCCAACGCGTTGATGCAGCTTCTTGATCTCAAGCCGCATCTGCGTGCGCAATTGCGCATCAAGGTTGGAGAGCGGTTCGTCGAACAGGAAGACGGCAGGGTCGCGCACCATGGCGCGGCCAATGGCGACGCGCTGCCGCTGACCGCCGGAAAGCTGGTTGGGACGGCGCTCGAGAAGGTCGGTCATGCCGAGAATGGCGGCAACCTCGTCAATGCGCCTGTCCTTGTCCTCTTTCGAGAGTTTGGAGGTGCGCAGGCCGAAACCGATATTCTTGCGCACGGACATGTGCGGATAGATGGCGTAGTTCTGGAACACCATCGCGATATCGCGGTCCTTGGGCTCCAGATTGTTGACCAGGCGGTCGCCAATGTGGATCTCGCCGCCGGTAACCTCTTCGAGGCCGGCGATCATGCGCAGCGTGGTGGACTTGCCGCAACCCGAAGGGCCGACGAAGACGACGAATTCGCCATCCGCCACATCGAGGTCGATGCCGTGCAGCACCTCGACCTTGCCATAGGTTTTGACGAGTTTGCGAAGGTTGAGTGTGGCCAAGGGTCTACTCCTGCAAGAGTGCGCCAAAGGCGGCGTCGAGCGCGGCCCCGGCATTGGCAGCGCGGGCAAGGGCCGCGGCCTGTTGTTCTGAAAGGCTGGCAAGCGTGGCGCGGTAGGTTTCAAGCGCCTCGTTCATGGCTTTGGGCGCGGGACCGCCGAAACGTTCGCGCACCGTCACGAAATGACGCGCGCTGACGGCTTCGCCATAGGCTGCGCGGTCGAGCGTGCTGTCGCGGCCGGTCAGGCCCGTAAAGGCTTCGGAGAACGCCTCGAAGCCTTCGCCGAGCGGCTTGCCGGCGGCAATGACGGCGCGGGCCGTGGCGGCTGCGATCTCATGCGCCTGCCGGAAGGACAGGTTCTCGCGGCGCACCAGCGTATCGGCGAGTTCCGTCACGGTGATGCAGGCGGCGTCGATGTTTCTGGCCACGCGCTCGCCATCGATGGAAACGGCGCTGATCAGGGCTGCCAGAAGGTCGAGCACGCGCGCGCCGCTCTGGAAAGCCGCATAGCCGGCCACCTGAACCTCGCCCTCACTGTCATTCATGTCGGTGAACGGCGTGTTGTGCATCGTGTTGACGACCGCATCGGCCCGACCGCAGGTCATGGAAGCGAGGTGGCGCAGGTGCTCGATGGGCACCGGATTGCGCTTCTGCGGCATGATCGAGGAGATCTGCACGAGGCTGCCGGGCACATGGAGCTGTCCCACCTCGAAGGCCGACCAGAACTGCATGTCCTGGATCAGGCGGCCAAGATGCAGGAAGGTCAGCTTCATCGCGCTGTAGAGGCCGGTGACATAGTCGACCGAGGCGATGCAGCCATAGGAATTGCGCAGCGGCTCGGAGAAGCCCAGCAGATCAGCCATGCGGGCGCGATCAATGGGGAAGCCGCTGGTGGTGATTGCGGCTGCGCCCATCGGGCAATGGTCGATATTGGCGCGCGCGGCCTGAAGGCGCTCGATGTCGCGCAGAAGCACTTCGACGGCCGCCGACAGATAGTGGCCGAAGGTCGAGGGCTGTGCCGGCTGGCCGTGCGTGTAGGCAACGATCAGCGTGTCGCGCTCGGCTTCAGCCTTGGCGATCAGGGCGGAGGCGAGGGCCTGCGCCTTTTCGATCAGCGTGTCGGCATGGGCCTTCAATGTGAGCTTGAAGACCGTATGGTCCATGTCGTTGCGCGAGCGGGCCGTGTGCAGCATGCCTGCGAGATCCGGCCCAAGCCGCTTCTTCAGCTCGGCCTCGACGAGGAAGAAATAGTCTTCCACCTCGCCGGTATAGGTGAGGGCGTCGACATCGACAGTCTCGTCGATGTCGATCAGCGCGCCGGCGATGCGGGCGGCGTCCTCACGCGTCAGGATGCCCGTTTCGGTGAGCATCACCAGATGCGCCCGGTTGATGGCGCGGAACGCACCCACATAATTGGCCTTCACGCCTTCAAAGAGCGGCGCAAGCACCGTGTCCTTGTAGACGGGATGGGGAAATTTCTCGTTGAGACTCATCGTTCACTTATCCCTTGAGGCCGGCCATGACGACACCACGGATGATGAAGCGCTGGAAGATCAGGAAGACGACCAGCGTCGGCAGCGTGGAGATGGCGGCGCCCGTCATGATCAGTTCCCAGGCCACGTCCACCTCGTCGCCGAAGCTCGAGAGGCCGACCGGCAGCGTGTACATCTCGGCAGAGTTGGTGACGATCAGCGGCCAGATGAAGGCGGTCCAGTTGCCGAGGAAGACGAAAATCGCCAGGGCGGCAAGGGCGGGGCGCACGAGCGGCATGGCCACCTGCCACCAGATCTGGAATTCGTTCAGCCCGTCGATGCGCGCAGCCTCCAGGAAATCGTCGGGAACGGTCTCGAAGAACTGCTTCATGAGGAAGGTGCCGAAGGCGGTCATGACGCCCGGGAACATGATGCCCCAATAGGTGTCGAGCCAGCCAAAACTCTTGCTCATGAGATACCACGGGATGACCAGCATCTCGGTCGGGATCATCAGCGTCGACAGGATGGCGATGAAGACGAGATAGCGGCCGGGGAACTTGAACTTGCAGAGCGCGTAGCCAACCAGCGCGTCAAAGAAGACGGCCGACACGGTGGTGAGGATGGCAATGACCAGCGAGTTGATGAACCAGCCGTAGAAGCGTCCGTCTTCGAGAACATAGGTGTAGTTCTCGATTGTCGGCTCTTCGGGGATCAGGTTCAGATTGTAGACCTCGAAGGGAAATTTCAGCGAGGTCGAGATCATGAACACGATCGGCATGACCATGAGGATGCCGCCGCCGAACAAGAGCACCCAGCGGATGAACTGGCCCATATTGCGCCGTGAATTGCGCGAGGAGCCGGAGAAGAGCGCGTCCGTGGACGCTTTGACTGCAATGTCCTGACTGGCCATGTCAGCTATCCTTCAGGAGACGAAGCTGGATCATGCTGACGACCAGCAGAATGGTGAAGAGAACAACGGTCTGCGCGGCTGCGTAGCCCATGTTGAAGCCGTTGAAAGCGGTGTCATAGATCAGGAGCACCAGTGGCTTGGTGGAGTTCAGCGGACCGCCCGGATTGTTGGTGGTCATGTTGAACACCTGATCGAAGATCCGCAGGAAGCCGATCGATGAGAAGACGACCAGGAACACGATGGTGGGCTTGAGGAGCGGAATGGTGATTTCCGTCAGCACCGTCCATGTCGAGACGCCATCGATGCGGGCTGCCTCGTAATAGCTCTGCGGAATGGCGCGCAGGCCGGCCATGAAGATGATGACCTGAAAGCCGAGACCCGCCCATACGGCCGGTGCGAGCACCGAAGGCAGGGCGTTGGTGGTGGAACTCAGGAATTCGATCTGCGCAAAGCCGAGGCTGGCCAGGAAATTGTTGAACACGCCGATGGGAACCGGCTGGTAGAACCAGCGCCAGACCCAGGCCATCGCCACCGCGCTCGTCATGAAAGGCAGGAAGTACAGTGCGCGGATCGTGCCGTGCATGAACCGCACCTTGTCGAGGTGATAGGCAATGATGAAGGACAGGACGAGGCTGATCGGCGTGCCGAGGATCAGATACATGAAGGTGTTCTTGAACACTTTCCAGAAGACCGGATCGCTGAACAGCTTTGTGTAATTTTCCAGTCCGACGTATTTGCGGTCGCCAAGCAGGTTCCATTCCTGGAAGGAAAGAACGAAGGCGTTGGCCGTCGGATAGAAACGGATGACGACGTAGAAGAGAACGGGGAGGGCGAGGAAAGCCCAGGCCCAGACGATCTGCTTCTGCGGTATGGATAGGTTTTTGTAAAAGCGCATGGCCCCGTCCCGGTCGGCGCCAGAGTGTCTTCGCCCGTGCCGAAGCCCGCGAAACCACCCTGTCTGTCTGTCGATGCGTCGATGCGAAGCCGGATGTGTTCACCCGGTAGCAGAAAACGCTGAAAGGGCGTCCGAACATGGTCCGGACGCCCGACAGGCCTTATTTGTTGTAATACTCGTCGAGGATTTTCTGCTCTTCCCCGGCGGCCTGGGAGACGCTCTCTTCAAGCGCCTGACCCTGCAGCTCGATGCGCTGCATCATGTCCACCATCGTCTGGCGCTGGGCGCTCTCATTGGCGAAGACCGTGGTCTTTGCGTATTCGAGACCCTTGATGAAGGGGCCGTAGACGGGGTGGTTGACATTCTCGTCGGTCATTGCGGCAGACGGCTTGGCCGGAAGCTCGCCAACGGTCTCAAGCCAGATCTGCATGGCTTCGTCGGAGGTGAGGTATTCCATGAACTTGACCGCCGCATCGAACTTCTCGCCTTCCGCCTTGGAGGTGATGGCGTTCACCCAGTAGGAGGAATAGTTCGACTTGGTGCCGTCAGGACCGGCTGGCAGCTCCGCCACGCCCCATTTGAGGCCGCGCACGTTTTCCAGCGCGCCGATGCGGAAGGAGCCGTCGATGTGCATGCCGGCGCGGCCCGCCTTGAAGGCTGCCTGCGGCTCGTCCATGAAGGCGGCCTTGGTGACACCGTGCTTGGCC
>MRWG01001829.1_pt1 | contig 12115 bp, 7 predicted proteins | sample 1013341 | NCBI WGS metagenome assembly MRWG01 (sample SAMN06117577, study PRJNA244670) | biofilm metagenome | biome: Water; feature: Cathode Biofilm; material: Biofilm; isolation source: microbial consortium enriched at the cathode of a solar microbial fuel cell | place: USA: District of Columbia ... | reverse complement strand
GTCTATGCCTTTCCACAAGGCCTTGAGCACGGCCGGGTCTTTATTGATGACCGCCATGCCTTCTACTTTGAGTTGCAATAACTTCCCGGGATCAAAAAACAACAGGCTCACCAACTTGTTTTCCTTGATATGGACGACCTTCTTGGAACGTTTGTCAGTATAGATCGAAAAAACAAAGTCCTTCCCGATATTCCGGACGGCCACCGTCCTGAGGCGCGCCATACGATCCAGGCCCACGGTGGCCATCGTGCAATAACGGAAGGGGTGCCCCTTTTCTGTGATGCCTTTATGCAATTCTGTCTGTAGTTCTTCAAAAAAGGCGTCAGTCATGATTCAGCTTGTTAGTGCTCATAAATATAAAAAATTAAAAAAGGTGGTAGGGTATTTTCAACCTGGATTGTTCTATATAAAAATTGCTGTGAAAAAGATTATTTGAAATCGCAAAAATTGTGTCATAAATAGTTCATGTGTTTAGGTTGGTTTTTGATTAGAAAAGCCTTGACTGTAGGGGTCAGGGCTTTTTCTTTTTTCTTGCCTTCCCGATCCGGCCCTTACCCGCCCAACCCCTTGCCGCCAGGGTGTTTTTTTTAACGCAGTAGGATCCAAAAAACAGGTGGCACCACCCCAGGACACGGAAAAATCAACAGATTTACAATTTGTAGGAATAGGTCTAAACATTTTATAACCAGTGTCTCTACGTTTATTACCTGAACAATAAATATAAGTAAGTGATTCTATAGGGAAAGTAGCGGGAAGAGGCGCGGGTTAGGATCCAGTACCCGACACAAGTTGCCAAGATACGCGGAAGTATTGGCTTCCACAACCAGGGCCTCCTATGTACTCCTTGTCGCGCTTGATCCGGCCTTGCCTGGACGCGCTTTCCTCCAGGCCTGGGCAACCGGTATGCGAGGAACTTTCCCAGGTTTTTCTGGGTAGCATGTTAAAATCGATAAACGGTCATCGCGGTCTCGGATTTGTTTGATAGGTTTATAACTTCTCAGAAATATGGCTAAAAGGGGAAGCCCAGTTTTTTCATTTTAGTATTTTTGCCCATGCAAAATAACGTCCTGATCCTCGATTTTGGTTCCCAGTACACACAACTCATTGCCCGCAGGGTAAGGGAACTCAATATTTTTTGTGAAATTAAACCATATAACCACCTGCCTTCGGACCTGTCTAATTACAAGGCGGTCATCCTTTCGGGCTCCCCGTTTTCGGTAAGGGCTGAAAACGCCCCGCATCCTGACCTTTCCGGGATCAAGGGTAAAAAACCCCTCCTGGCGGTCTGCTATGGCGCCCAGTACCTGGCCCATTTCCACGGGGGCGAAGTAGCGGCTTCCAATACCCGTGAGTACGGGCGGGCCCGTCTGTCTACTATCCTGAATGGCACGCCTTTTTTCAATGGGATCCCTGAGAATACGCAGGTGTGGATGAGCCATAGCGATACCATCAAAAGACTGCCGGCCAACGCCAAATTACTGGCCAGCACCCAGGAAGTGGCCAACGCGGCCTATACGATTGAAGGGGAACCCACATTCGGGATTCAATTCCACCCCGAGGTATACCACACTACCGAGGGGAAGACGCTGCTTAAAAACTTTCTGGTAGATATTGCGGGCCTCGAACAAACCTGGACGCCCGATGCTTTTGTGGCCTCAACGGTGGAGAAACTCAAGAAGCAACTGGGCAAGGACAAGGTGATCCTCGGCTTGTCCGGGGGCGTAGATTCTACGGTCGCTGCGGTATTATTACACAAGGCCATTGGCCCACAGTTGCATTGCATCTTTGTCAACAACGGGCTTTTGAGGAAGCATGAATTTGATCAGGTGTTGGACCAATACCAGCATATGGGGCTCAACGTAAAGGGGGTTGATGCTTCGGCACGCTTTTTGAACGCTTTGGCCGGGGAGAGCGATCCCGAGAAGAAACGCAAGATTATCGGGGGCGTTTTCATAGAAGTCTTTGATGACGAAGCCCACAAGGTCCGGGATGTGAAATGGCTGGCCCAGGGGACCATCTACCCAGACGTGATCGAATCGGTGTCAGTCACCGGCGGACCATCGGCAACCATCAAGAGCCACCACAATGTTGGCGGGCTACCTGATTTTATGAAGCTCAAGATAGTGGAGCCATTGAAAATGCTTTTCAAGGATGAGGTTCGCAGGGTGGGGGCCAGCATGGGAGTCGAGGACGAACGACTGGGGAGGCATCCGTTTCCGGGGCCCGGCCTGGCCATTCGCATCCTGGGCGATGTCACCCCCGAAAAGGTGGCCATTTTGCAGGAAGTAGATGCCATATTTATCAACGGGCTCAAGGAATGGGGGCTTTACGACAAGGTATGGCAGGCCGGCGCCATGTTGCTGCCGGTACAGAGCGTGGGGGTCATGGGCGATGAGCGTACCTACGAAAAATGCGTGGCCCTGAGGGCCGTTGAAAGTACGGATGGGATGACTGCAGATTGGGTCAATTTGCCCTATGAATTTTTGCAGAAAACCTCCAATGATATTATTAACAAAGTTCCGGGCGTTAACAGGGTGGTATACGATATCAGTTCCAAACCCCCGGCAACCATAGAATGGGAATAAAATCTCTAGAACCGATGCGTAGAACACTGTTATCCTTTCTGGTATTTATGGTGCTGGTATTCCAGGGAATTGCCCAGGAATTTACCACCCATGCGGTAAAGCAGGGGGAAACCCTCTACGGGATTGCCAAAAAATACCGGGTGACCCCTTTTAATATCCTGAAGGCCAACAAGGAACTCAAACAGGATGAACCCCTGCGTCCCAATACCATCCTAGTCATTCCCCTGGATGCCAAGGCGGCGGCCATTGATGTAAAACCCTCGGAGATCACCCCGCAGGGCGGCAAGAAACTGTCGGTAGAAGAGGCCCTGGAAAAAATTAACGATTCGGTCCGGAAGGAAGACCCAAGGGTGCCGCTCCGTTTTGAAGCCCATCGCGTGCGGAAAAGGGAAACGCTTTACGGCATAGCCAAACGGTACGATCTGGGCGAGGACGATTTGAAGCGCTACAACAAACAACTGTACGCCAGCCAGCTCAAAAAGGGAATGCGACTCCGAATCCCCGTGTTTGGTGAAACAGAGGACAGCCCGGAGGGCCCGGACCCACAGGATTTTGAGATCTACACGGTAAAACCGAAGGAGACGCGATGGAGCATCGCGCATACCTATGGCATTCCCATAGACAGCCTGCTGGTCCTGAACCCCGACCTTTCTGCTTCCAACAATTACCTGCAGGAGGGACAACAACTGCTCCTGCCAAAAATTGCCGGGAGCAGTGTGGATAACCAGCAAATAGCCTTGTTTATGTCCTACACGGTACCCCCAAAAAAGACGCTTTACAGCCTGAGCAACGAATTTGGGGTGCCCCAGGAAACCATTATCCGGCTCAACCCCGAAATAGTAGCCCAGAACGGACTGAAAGAGGGAATGGTGCTTCGCCTTCCAAAGAAAAGGGCGGCTGATACCCCGGTAAATACGGAAAATTTCGTGTTTTATGAGGTGAAGCCCAAACAAACCACCTATTCACTTACCCGTAACCTGGGGATTGGTTATAACGAGTTGCTCGAACTCAACCCCGACCTGGCAAACGGCCTCAAGGCAGGAATGATCCTGAAGATCCCCAGGGCGGATGTGGCTGGCCTGGAAGTGAAAAATTCCCTGGTGCTCGATAAGATCAACCTCCTGGACAGCATCAACCCCGAGCTCAAACCCAGGGTAGTCTTCATGCTGCCATTCCGCCTGGACCGCATCAACCTTTCCGATACTGAAAACGCCCTCAAGGCCATAGAAAACCGCAATGACATCAAATACAGCCTGGGCCTTTATTCAGGCGCCTTAATGGCCCTGGACTCCATTGCAAAACTGGGCGTCTCAGTAGACGTCCGCACCTATGACAACGAACTCAGCCTATCAAAAACCAGGGATATCCTCAGGCGTGAACGGCTTGGGGAGGTGAGTGCCATTTTTGGCCCCCTGGACCAACCCTCCCTGCAGGAAGTGGCCGTAAAAGCGGCCGCCTACCAGGTGCCCGTCATAGCCCCGGTACCTGTGAGCGCCGAGGTGAGCCTGGACAATGTTTTCTTTTCCTATACGTCGGATGAGATCCTGAGGGAGCGCATGCTGGATTTTATGCAGGAAAAGGTAACCGACCAGAATATCATTGTCATTGCAGATCTAAAAAACAAGGCGGTTAAGGATTCCATACTCTCCAGGTTTCCCAAAGCCCGGGTGGTAAAAGTGAAGGAAGAAGAGAAGAACATCGCGATTGATTACGATCACTTTACCTCATTGTTATCCGTAGACAAGGAAAATTGGACCTTTGTGGAATCGGACAACTTCAAGTTGATCTCGAGCGTTACCTCGATCCTCAATTCGGCCAAAACCGATTCTACCATGGTGCGCATGTTTAGCACAAACAAAAACAAGGCTTTTGATAACGATGTGATTTCGGGCTCCCACCTTTCCAACCTGAAGTTTACCTACCCTTCTGTTTACCGGGAAGCAGGGAGCGCTGCCTTTGTGAGAAACTACCGGGTAAAGTATGGGAGTGAACCGGACCGCTATGCGGTGAGGGGGTTCGACCTTACCTTTGATATGTTGCTGAAGCTGGCTTACAGGCCCGACCTTTTTGAAGCCTCGGCACAGGTGGGGACCACAGAATATGTGGGTAACAAGTTTAGCTATAGCAAGGACCTGCTCTCAGGGTATTTTAACCAGGCGACCTATATCATGATGTATGACGATATGCGCATCAGGGAGGTAAATGATGAATTATGACTTCGAAAGTAACCTATACGGGCGAATTGCGAACACGGTGTGTCCACCTGCGTTCCGGCAGTGAGTTTATAACGGATGCCCCGGTTGACAACCAGGGACTCGGGCAGGCATTTTCACCGACCGATACGGTGGCGACGGCCCTTGCCAGCTGTATGCTTACGGTTATGGGGATCAAAGCCCGGGGGATGGGGGTAGACCTTACAAATGCCACAGCCGGGGTAACCAAACACATGGCGTCTGACCCGCGAAGGATTTCAAAGGTGGAGGTGCGCCTGGAGCTACCGGCCAACATATCCGATAAAGACCGGAAGATACTGGAGCATACGGCGAGGACCTGCCCGGTACTTTTGAGCCTTCATGAAGCCATCGAAAAGGAAATAACGTTTTATTGGGGACTATAAGAAACATAGTACTTGCATGGGTTTTCTGCCTTAGCCAGCATGGCCTGGCACAGGAAAGCACCCCTATTGCGTGGGATGTTTCCAGGAAACTTGCCTGGGAGGATTTCAAGGGGAAACCTTTTAAAACAGCCTGGGCTGCAGCCACTACCGCCAGTGGTATCAGTTATGAATATACCGGGCGGGAAACGAAAGGGGGGTACGAGTTGGAGTTCAGCGTGGGGGCCTATTTCTATCCGGAAAAATCCTGGTACCAGCCACACCTTTGCGACGCCCTGGTCCTGAGTCATGAACAGCTGCATTTTGATATTTCCGAGCTATTTGCCCGTAAATTGCGGAAGCAACTGGTGGCGGCCAGGTTTACCAAAAATGCCAAAGCAGAGGTCCAGGAGATCTATAACCGGGTGCTTCTGGAACTCAACGCCTATCAGTCGCGCTACGACCAGGAGACCAATTACTCCCGCTACCCCGATAAACAATTGGAGTGGAACAGGAAGATCGGCGATGCCCTGGCCAATTCCGCCGGATTGCCCTGAGGCTGACGAAGGCCGGGCCAACCGGCCCTCTCGCCTGGCTATCCCCGGTGCCCCCGGACCTCCCCGGAGGCAGGTATGGTCGGGCAGGAATCCCGTGAATGAACGGGCGCCAGGCCCGGACGCCTTTGCCCCAACCAATTATACGTCACAGATGGTCACCCCCTGTTTCAGGGCTGCGATCTTATCTTCCCAGCTGGGGATGAATTCCTGGGCCACGTAACCGGTATAGCCCGTTTCCAGGATGGCCCTCATGATGGCGGGGTAGAAGAGTTCCTGGGTTTCATCGATCTCGTGCCTGCCTGGGTTCCCACCGGTATGGTAATGCCCGAAATACGGGTGGAATTCTTTGATGGTACGGATAATATCTCCCTCCATGATCTGCATATGGTAAATGTCATATAAGAGCTTGAAGTTGTTAGACCCCAGTTGCTGGCAGAGTTCCACACCCCATTCCGCATGGTCGCACATATAGTCGGCGTGGTTAACCTTGGAGTTCAGCAGTTCCATTTGCAGTACCACCCCGTGTTTTTCTGCCAGCGGGAGTACCTGCTTTAGCCCGTCTACACAGTTCTTCAGGCCCGCATCCCTGGCAATGCCGCGACTGTTGCCGCTAAAGCAAATAAGATTGGTATACCCGGCTTCGGCTACTTTGGGGATCATTTCTGAATAACTTTGGATCAGGGTGTCACGGAATTGGGGGTCGTTCCATCCGTCTGTAATCCCTCCGGCCCCCCAGCACATGGAGGCATGGATGTTGTATTTCTTCATCAGCGGCCAGTCATCGGGGCCCACCAGGTCAATATTGGGGATTCCAAGCGTGTTGAGGTGCTGCAGGAATTCCTCCAGGGGAATGGTGTTGTAGCACCAGTAGCAGACGCTGTGGTTGATGTTTCCTTTGAGTTTGAGTTCGGTCTGGCCGTTTATGGCAGGCATGGCATGGGTAGTCATCATGCCTACTGTCGCTGCGGCTGAGGTGCCGAGAAAGGTTCTTCGTTTCATACTGTGGCTTATATTTAGGTTTTTAAAGATAGTGGAATTCTGTTTTATCCATGGTGAATTTGTGGAAGTTTCCCCAAAAATACCCGCTAATCCCCGGTAGCGATACAAGGCCCCAAACCTAACGGAAACCTCATGAACATGAGGCCCGGGGGGATTGTTTGGGAATTTCCGGCACATTACCCGGGATTTTTTACAGCATTTCGTATCTTTGAATCCCGTAACCAAGAAAGGCCAAATGGCAGCAACAAAATACATATTCGTTACGGGAGGCGTTACTTCATCCCTTGGAAAAGGAATAATCGCCGCTTCACTGGCCAAACTACTCCAGGCCCGCGGTTACCGGACGACCATACAGAAACTGGACCCGTATATCAATGTAGACCCCGGCACGTTGAACCCCTATGAACACGGGGAATGTTATGTAACGGACGACGGGGCGGAAACCGACCTGGACCTGGGGCACTATGAGCGTTTTTTAAATGTGCGTACCTCCCAGGCGAACAACGTCACTACCGGCAGGATTTATCAGAGTGTTATTGAGAAGGAGCGCCGGGGCGAATTCCTGGGGAAGACCGTACAGGTGGTCCCCCATATTACCAATGAAATAAAGGAGCGCATCCAGATCCTCGGAAACAGCGGGGAATACGATATTGTGATCACAGAGATTGGCGGTACGGTGGGGGATATTGAGTCTTTACCATATATTGAAGCTGTTAGGCAGTTGCTTTGGGAATTAGGGGACAGCAACGCCATTGTAGTGCACCTTACCCTTATTCCTTACCTTTCTGCAGCCGGGGAACTTAAGACCAAACCCACGCAACACTCGGTAAAAACACTGATGGAAAGCGGGATCAAGGCAGATATCCTGGTATGCCGTACCGAACATGAGCTTACCGGAGACATCAGGCAAAAGCTTGCCCTGTTCTGTAACGTGAAACCCGAGGCGGTGATCCAGTCTATAGACGCGTCTACGATTTACGATGTGCCTATCATGATGCAGGAGGAAGGCCTGGATACGGTGACCCTGAAGAAACTTGCCTTGCCCGATGACACCCCTCCCGACCTTACACAATGGAACGAGTTCCTGGAACGTCATAAAAACCCCCAGCATGAGGTGACCATCGGCCTGGTAGGCAAATACGTGGAATTGCAGGATTCCTATAAATCCATATTGGAGGCAGTGACCCATGCAGGCGCCCTGAATGAGGTGAAGGTAAACGTCCGTTCCATTCATTCAGAACACATCACCGATGCCAGCCTGGAACAAAAGATGAAAGGGCTGCAGGGTATTATCGTGGCACCCGGGTTTGGGGAACGCGGTATCGAGGGTAAAATACGGGCCGTCCGCTTTGCCAGGGAACAGGGGGTTCCATTCCTGGGGATTTGCCTGGGCATGCAAATGGCTGTCATCGAATTCGGCCGGAATGTGTTGGGCTTGGAAGGGGCCAATTCCACAGAAATGGATGAAAATACCCCTTATCCGGTGATTTCATTGATGGAAGAGCAAAAGTCCATTACGAACAAAGGGGGGACAATGCGCCTGGGGGCCTGGGATTGCGAGTTGCAGGCAGGCACTTTGGCACAACAGGTCTATCATGGACAAACGGCCATTTCCGAAAGGCACCGCCACCGTTATGAATTTAATAACGACTATAAGGCAGAATACGAAAGTGGCGGGCTGATCGCCTCGGGGATCAACAAGGAGACCGGCCTGGTTGAAATTGTGGAACTTCCGTCCCACCCGTGGTTTATTGGTGTCCAGTACCACCCGGAGTACAAAAGTACCGTGGCGAACCCGCATCCGCTTTTTGCAGGCTTTGTAAAAGCGGTCCTCCAGCATAAAAAAGAACAATCTAACGCCAGGGTTGCATAAACCCGCCATTTCGGGCTATATTTGCGCACTTAATACAATCTGGCCTGCCCAGGTCCCAGCCCGGGCGGGCCTTCAGTGAATCAGTACATGGAAGAGAAGAAAATAGATATAAATTCCATCATAGGCTTCGCGCTGATTTTTGGGATTCTCATCTTCTGGTTTTACCAGAATCAGCCCACCCCTGAAGAATTGGAAGCCCAAAAGGCCGAACAGCAACAAATTGAAGCCCAGGCCAGGGAACGGGAAAGTGCGGCAGAACAACCGGAAATCCCATTGCCGTCGGCCCTGGACCTCCGCGATTCCGCCGCAATGGCCAGTTATCGCACTACGATGGGTAGCTTTGGCTTTAGCGAGGTCAGGGAAGGGACCACCGTACTGCAGAACGACCTTCTTTACCTGGAAATAAGTAACAAAGGGGGGCAAATTACCGAAGCGAGGCTGAAGAATTTTGTGACCTATGATTCGGTGCCCGTTTACCTGGTCCGCGAGGGCAATGCTTCCTTTGGATTGCAATTCGCTACGACAGACAACCGGGTGCTGAATACGACCGATTTATATTTTGAGCCTGCGCTTTCCAGCAATGGGGAAAACCAGGTGTTGTCCATGAAGGCCAAAGTTGCGCCAGACAGGTACCTGGAATACCGGTATGAGATGAAACCCGACGATTACCTGCTGGATTTTACGATTCGTTCGCAGGGCCTGAACGGGGTTTTCAGCACAAGCCAGCCCGTGGCGCTCAAATGGTATTTAAAAGGCATCCGGCACAACAAAAGTATTCAGTACGGCAACCGCTACACCCGGCTGACTTATAAGCATGAAGACGGGAAAGTAAGCAAACTTTCGGAAGGCAGTGACGACGAGGATACCGAGGAGGCGGTGGAATGGCTTTCGTACCGCCAGCATTTTTTCAGCTCTATCCTCGCCACCGGCACCCCGTTTGAAAAAGCGGAATTGCGCTCGGTAAACCTGGTGAACGAGGAAAGCCATACCCAGGAATTTACCAAGGAGTACAGCACGGAAGCCCCGCTGAAGCTGGAAGGGGGCGAACTGTCCTATGCCATGAACTGGTATTACGGGCCTACAGACATTAAAGTACTCTCACAATACAAAAACCTGGGGCTGGCCGACTCTATCCCCTACGGATGGGGTATCTTCGGATGGATCAACCGTTACGTTTTCACGCCGTTTTACGGCTTCCTCAGCTCTTTCCTTCCTTACGGACTGGCCATCGTGGTGATGACCATCCTGGTACGGCTCGCCATGTCGCCGGTGACCTATAAGTCGTATTTGTCCCAGGCCAAAATGAAAGTGCTGAAGCCTGAAATTACCGAGCTCAATGAGAAGTACAAGGACAACGCGATGAAAAAGCAGCAGGAAACCATGAAGCTCTACAACAAGGCAGGGGTGAGCCCCATGAGCGGTTGTATTCCGGCCCTTTTGCAATTGCCTATCTTTTATGCCCTCTTCATGTTCTTCCCCACCTCTTTCGCCCTGAGGCAAAAGTCGTTTCTGTGGGCCGATGACCTTTCGTCCTATGATACTATTGCCCAGTTGCCGTTCAGTATCCCCTTTTACGGGGACCATGTGAGCCTCTTTCCCATATTGGCTTCGGTGGCTATTTTCTTTTACATGATGATGACCACAGGGCAGAATATGCAGACCCAACCCGGGATGCCCAACATGAAGGTGATCATGTATATTTCTCCCCTGTTGATGTTGTTTTTCTTCAACAACTATGCGAGTGGCCTGAGTTTGTACTACTTCATTTCCAATCTGATTACCATCTTTATTATGCTTGCCATCAAGAAATTCATCCTGGACGAAGAAAAGATCCATGCCCAGATCCAGGAAAATAAGAAGAAACCGAGGAAGGAAAATAAATTCCAGCGAAAAATGCGGGAGATGATGGAGCAGGCAGAACAGCAAAAGAAAAGCGGAAAGCGCTAAGGAGGGGCTATACACCCCCGCCGCCGCCCGTCAAATAAAAAAGCTCCCGTCTCTGGGAGCTTTTTTCCTGGTAGATGAGGTTTGATAAGATTTGGGATTTCGAAGATGCCCTTTCCTTTCCTTTTATAAAAACAATAGTTGTATAGCGCGTTTTTTTGTATGCTAATCCTGTGGAAGCTGATGTGTGGTTTGTCGCCATGGACTTGCGCCCTGTGCTGTTCACTGGAAAAAGGAAGGCCAGGGCAAAAAAAAACTGCCCCGGAGGGCAGTTTTCAGTTGATATATCAGGGACCATTTAGTTTGTAGTGTCGGGAATAAGGACTGCGTCCAGGACATGCACTACACCGTTGCCTGCCTGTACGTCCACAGCGATGATGCCGATCCCCGTGTTTCCGGCCCCATCGGTTACATCCGCGATGTTGTCGCCGGTTCCTGGCAGGTTGATCGTAATGGCATCTCCTTCCAGGGTGGGAGGGTTGATGCCATCAGTCAGGTCTCCTGAACGAACGTTGCCTTCTATTACATGGTGGAGCAATACGGAGGTCAGCAGGCTTTCATCTATATCGCCCACTTCGTTCCAGTCTGCATTGCTGTCCAGCAGGGCCTGGAAAGCCGCGTCTGTAGGGGCAAATACCGTATAGATAGTTTCGCTGCTTAGGATTGTGGCAAAATCCGTTCCCGGGGTTGCCGTGGTTAGGGCGGTCACCAGGGGCGCGAATGTTGGGTCTGCCAGGGCAAAAGTTACCACGGTAGGGATGTCAATGACCGCATCTACCGCGTGTATCACCCCGTTGGTGGCTACAATGTCTGCCGCGGCGACCGTGCTGGTCCCGTTCAGGGTTACGCTGTTATCCACATTGATGTAGAGGCTGAGGGCATCTCCATCGGTATTCTGGGCGGCGGTTGCCACATAGGAATTACTCAATCCCGAAGCAAATGCGGCAGTGCCCGCCAGGACGTGGTTCGAAAGGATGTTGTCCAATTCATTCCCGTTGGGGTTGGTGAAATCGGCAAAAGCAGCATTTACCGGGGCAAAGACCGTAAAATCCTGGCTGTCGTCAGAGAGCAGGGTGGTAAAGGTGGTATTGCCATTGGCAGTCAGTGCGTCTACCAGGCTGCTGAGGTCTGGGTTGGCCAGGGCATGGTCTACAATATTGGGGAGGCCTATCACCGCATCCACGACATGGATGACCCCGTTGGAGGCCTCTATATCGGGCAGGGAAACAGCAGCCACCCCGTTGATGCTTACCCCGGAAGCGGTATCTATAAATAGGCTCAGGTTGCTCCCCCCGGGTCCTGCGGTAGAAAGCGATGAAACATAGCCGGTGCTCAGGGATGCAGACAGGTTCTCACCGCTCACCACATGGTTGAGCAGTACCTGGGTCAACACATCTACCGGGACGTCGTCAACGCTCGCAAAATTGTTGTCTGCCAGGAAGGCTGAGAAAGCGGCATTGGTGGGGGCAAAAACCGTAAAGGGGCCTTCTGCCTCCAACGCGGAAACCAGGTCGGCACGTTGCAGCGCCAGTACCAGGTTGCTGAGGTCCGAAGAGGCCAGGGC
>MRWG01001827.1_pt1 | contig 12129 bp, 15 predicted proteins | sample 1013341 | NCBI WGS metagenome assembly MRWG01 (sample SAMN06117577, study PRJNA244670) | biofilm metagenome | biome: Water; feature: Cathode Biofilm; material: Biofilm; isolation source: microbial consortium enriched at the cathode of a solar microbial fuel cell | place: USA: District of Columbia ... | reverse complement strand
AGGAAGGCCCCCAGCATCATCATATCGCCCTGGGCGAAATTGACCGCTTCCGACGCCTTGTAGATCAAAACAAAACCCAGCGCCAACAGACCGTAGATACAGCCGTTGGCAATCCCGCTGACCAGCAGCTGGAGTATATCCATGGTGCCTCTCTCCCGGGGCTTTTTCTTGTTGGAGTTGTTGTGTAATGAACCTGAGACTATCCGAAGTTTTACATTCCCACCAGCGGGTAAACTGTAATCGTTTTAATTTGGTCATTGACAGGTGAGGGGGAGGTTTTTTGGAGGGGTAATAAAGGGATTTTAAGGCAATTTAGTGGACCCTTTTAGGGTCGCACAATTTCGCACCCGTCGCGGGCCGGGCTCGCTTTCGCCGCTGGCGAACAAAAAAAGCCCCGCCGGTTGGCGGGGCTTTTTTTGAGGTTTGGTGCCCGGAGACAGAATCGAACTGCCGACACGGGGATTTTCAATCCCCGTTCCTTCAATCGCAGACCTCTAAATACCTTTTAAAATCAGTGGCTTACATATCACCTCTGAGCCGAGGGGGAGATCGGGGGAGAACGTTCGCCTCTCACCGCAGTACAAGCCCTCTCTTCTTTCCCACCACGTTACCTTTTCTGTCCTTCTTCTCGATGATACCGAAGAGACCTTCTTCCTCAAGGATGTTGATCACCGTAGAGCAAGTTGTTCGGTGCCCGCTGCGCCTCAATGCTTCCGTGATCTGGTTAGCTGACTGAAACGATCCTCCGCGTGCCAAAGAGATGACTTCATGTCGCAGTGACTGGGGAGTGAGACGAGCCAGTGTCTTCGGGCGCCGGGACTTTGGCGACAGCGCTGCTGTATGGCTATCTTCGGCTTGCTTTAGACGCGCCAGCCATCGATAAAAAGTAGCCTGATGTATACCTTCCGCTCGGCAGGCGCTTTCCGTCTCTCTCCCTGCCGCTCTCGCCTCAAGAATCCTTTTTACTATCGCCAGCTTTTCGGTTGCTGACCGTGTTACCGGCTTCATAGGCGCAAAGTTTATTGAGACACATGCGAAAAATCAACGACCTCCTTCATAAATAGAGCGAAACAAGGAGGAAACATGACAAACCTCATCAACCTAGACGACCTGCACCCGGAACAGCTTATCGATTGCCGAACGGCTGCCAAGCTTCTCGGCCTGTCTTGGCGAACCGTCAGCGACATGGCTTCCAGGAGGGAGTTGCCGCTCTACAAGATTCGCAGACGTGTGCTTTTCAAGGTAGGGGAGATTCTTGCCTATAGAGAGGAAGCCCGGATCGAAGCAAGGGGGGCTGTCTAATGTACCCTACGATTTCAGAGCAGTATGTGGACCTGGAAGCGTGTTACTTCGACTTCATTAAAGAGGGGTGGTCTAAGAGCGAAGCTCTTGACCAAGTTCTGGCTTTCATCGCAGAAATTGGTGTTGTGACGCCGGTAGAAGACATGGAGTTTCTTAAATGAAAATTTCCATGCATGAAACTAGCCATCAAGGGACTCGACACGAAAAGAGCTTATACAGAAAAGCAGCAGTCGGCTGGCTGTCGGAGTTCGATTTCGATCTATCTGTGACCCTGACTTTTGGTAACGACGTCACCGTTGCGTTTGCACGCCGACAACTCGAACTCTTCAACTTTTGGCTTAGTCAGGAGGTGTATGGAAAGAAGTCAGCAAATGCTGGTCAAAGGGTTGTTATGGCTGCTTTCCTTGAAGAGCAAGGATATGGTCGTTTGCACTGGCATCTTTTGATCGAGCGTGCTTCGGAGACTAAAACCTTTAGAGGGCCACCTGAGAAGTACATCAAAAAATGCTGGCGCCGTTGCTTTTGTCACGGAACGCAGATTGACGTTAAAAAGGTTTACGACGTGGACGGTGTAATTGATTATGATTCTAAAGAAATGAATTGTGATCCTGATACTTTGCATGTCGACTGGTTAAGAAAACATAAATAACTAAAAGAATTAAGTTCCGAGTCGTAGATGCGTCTCGGCTTGAAGATCAAGTTTCTGGTTGTTTCAGCCGAAAGGAGAGATTCATTGACAAATTGATCAATTGCTGGACTCCGATAGATCGGGGTCTTGATGTTAGAGTAATGTCTAAAGGAAAGTGAAAACGAAAAATATCGAGTTCGTGTTACCCTTCAGCTACCAGATCGATCATGAAACCATCCGGTAGATGATCAGTGATAGAACGGACGCAAACGTTGAATTCCTGATCTTTTATAGGATCACGTTTACTGATCAGTTCATTGATATGTCGACTTACTTTAGACCAGAAATGAGTTCCATATTCCTTAAGGATCTGGTCTTCGGAGATGATGCCTGCCCAAGCAGGAAGATCGAACGAAGCAAGCTCATCCATCACTATCGGCATGAGATCAAAGTAACGATCAATGATGATAGGTTTTGATCTAACTCTTCTACGAGTTTTGAAAACGACGTACTCGGGGGCTTCCATTTTGTACGCCACCGCGATCTGATCGATACAGCCTTCCACCGCCTCTACGATGATATCTTCCAGCTTCCTGGCTACTCTCTCTGGTATGCAGTTAAGCACACGCCGAACAGTGATATCCCGCTGTCGACTCATGACGGTATGCCAGATGACGGGGCAGACGACGGCATCATCAACATCCGCACCATTCAGCAGGTTTAGAGCTCTCGATTTATCTAAAGAAGGCGCCTGATCCCAGCAACCAGGGTTAGCAGTCACATGAAGCGTGTTCCTGGCTTTTGCTAGCTGTCCCTTGAAGCCATATAGCTTATTCTCGGATGAGTTGACGTAGGTGATGACGCTGCCCATTGAAAGGATGTTGACTGACGTCACCAAGCCTCTCAGTGCCTCGTAGCCTGGACCGGTTAGCCGCCCTCTGGACAAGAAGCGGAAGGCTGCCTTCAAGGCATGCTCTACGCCGGTTACCTTCTCTGAGATAGAGGGATAACGGGTGCTGAGCAAAACCAACCAAGAAACGGCGATCTGTGACGGGCGGAAGGCATAGTCATAAGCGATGTCGCGGGGTAGAGCCTTGAATCGCAAGAGCGACCATGACCCGTATGCGCGTACATCCGCTTTGTTGGTATTTTGGTTATCGACTAGGTACCGCGTGAAGGAAAGTATTTCTTCCTCGGTCAACATCTCAGGAGTTTGCCCACCGATCCGAAGCAAGTACAGCCGGACCAAGAACTGGTCGACAATGACGTTGAATCGACGTTCATCAAACATCTCGATGGGAAGAGCAGGCAATTCCAGCTTCCGGACAAGGTCATTGACGGAGTGCTGGACGTCAGGAATCGGTTTTTGAGTGGGAAGGTGGTGCAACGTATTATTGACGATCATTCTTACCTCGATACTGACGATAAAGATACAGTATCAATAACCAGATGACAATACAGTATATGGAACTGATTCCCGTTCAGATTGTTTTGGTCTCCCTGACCATCCAGAAGGACAGCCTCTCTCTGGTCGGACTCAAGAACGATGAGGGACTGCCAGTCGCCTCACTTCACAAGGGTCAGGAGCCGGATCACGTCGCCGGAGCGTTAGCGGAATCAGTAACGGGCACTCGGAAGCACCTCGAACGCCATGCCTTCATGCCCAAATCAGACACCGGGCAAGACGTCCTCTGCCTGATTTACTGTCAGATGGTGCCCTACGAAGACGTAGTCGCTGGCGGGACAATGCCGGATATTCCTTATGGGGAGGATGCTGTCGACCTGCCCGAACCCTGGCAGCGTCGGGTCTTGCAGAGGGTGGTTAGGGACGTCAGAGATGACCTGCGCAGCGTTATGAAGGCATCCCAGAACAAGAAGGGCCTGGTAAGGCTGCTGAACCTGCTGCCGGACATCTTCGACCGCAAGGAGCTTTCTGCCGCGTATATGGCGCTGAGCGGGGACAAACCACCAAGCAGTGTAATGCTGGCTCGGATGATGCTGGACAGCTACACCATGGGAAGTGGCGATAAAGCGCGGATCGTCCAGGGACGGAATCTTATCTCCGAATATGATGCTCCGACGCCTGATTTAATTACTATGAAGTCCCAGAAAAACAAAGGGTTGTATTCAACTGGAGGGCCGAAAGCCAAACGGTTGTATATAAAACTATAATTAATATCCGCAGATGTTTCTATATATAAGAGACAAGACTGCCTCCGCTAACAAAGGGGGAACACTATTGCCAATTTGACGAAAGCTATGCCATTTAGTGTCATCAAAGCGAAACCAATCGGGAAATGACTGGAGTCTTGCCGCTTCTCGCGGCGTGATAACCCTTGGATATCTATGATGTATAGGGCGGACAGCCTGAAAAGATCCTTTGTCGACATTAGTGCCGGCGCGCAAAGTTGGGCAGAGTCCCGATGCAACTAAACGAATCGATTTCGTTGTTTTGTCCTGCTGGCCTTGACGTAATGCCCCATAACGGTCTGTTAGTGCTTGGCTATGATTTGTAGCGATATGACCTAAAACAACCTTCTTTTCGCGAAGCAACTTGATGGTTTCTTTGTTCCCGACCCCATCAGGAATATTGCCTATTATTCTATCGAAGTAGTAGCTACTCTTTATGGCATGCAGTTTGGTTCGTCCATTAGGATTTTTCTTCCAGTCGGAATCTAGCTTGCCTCTCAGCCCAAACAAGGCTTCCCTGACATTAACCTCTGGCCTCTTAAGGTTAGAAAAATCTAGATCTATATCTGCTTGGCTTGGGAAAAGGTCTTTCCTGAAACCTATAAAAAAAACTCGTGTCCTGGAAGTCGGAGCACCAAAATCAGAAGCTTTGAGTTTGATTGGCGGGAATGTGTAATACTCGCCCTCTACCTGGGATAGCGCACCTGAAAGCAATGAAGAGAAGCTTTCTGCAAGAATGCCAGGAACGTTTTCGGCAACGTAGAACTCAGGTAGGACTTCTTTAACAATGCGAAAAAAATGACCAAATAACGTATTCCTAACGTCTTTGTCATGCTTTCTTCCAATCGTGCTAAAGCCTTGGCACGGTGGACCGCCTATAACGCCTGAAACCTCACCTTTCTTCAAGCCCGCTGCGGAAAAGACGTGTTCAGCGGTCAGCTTCGCAACGTCAACGCTTTGGCTATTGCAAGCGGGGAAATTAAAGTGGTGAGCTTGCAGTGCTTTGGCGTCTGTTTCGAAAGCACAGCGAATGTCAAAGCCGGCGCGCGTAGCTCCTAGGCTTAGTCCCCCAACGCCGGAAAACAGCTCGCAAACGGTAGGTCGGTTACTCACTCGGCTCACATCTCCATCTGATAATACGATCCTATTGTATGGCATCCTGGGGATGCTGTCGACCGTTCGGGTGGGGCAGAGCGGCGAATCTTAAGCTCTTAAGATGCTGATAATCAAGGCATTTTTGTTAGGGGTGGAAACGTCAAGGAAAAGAAAATTACTATGGTGGCTAGACCTCTATGCCTGCTGAAACTACCAATAAGAGATAGACCAAGGGGTGGATGATGACGATGGAAAAGGAAAAAGAAAAGAGAAAGGCAGACGTAAGACCCACGAAAAAGCTATTCATTAATACGCTCACTCGTGACGTGGATATTTGGTCTGCCATATTAGATCTCGTTGATAATTCAGTCGACGGCGCTAAGCGAGTTACACAGAGTCGCGATAACAGAAATGATTATTCAGGACTCTATGTTGATATAAAGTTGAGTGAGAATGAGTTTTCGATATCCGATAACTGCGGGGGCATCGATATAGACCTTGCAGAAAGCTACGCATTCAAGTTCGGTAGACCTGAAGTTGCCGATGGTGTTCCAGGCTCAGTGGGCCATTTCGGTGTGGGTATGAAGCGGACGCTTTTTAAAATTGCAGACGAGTTTAGAGTCGAATCCACCACTCAAAAATCGCACTTTGTGGTCCATGTAGATGTCGCAAAATGGCAAGTAGACGAAGATGACTGGAGTTTTGACCTCGATGAGGCTGCACAAGACAAGGATCAGCCAGATGACCAGATAGGCACAAAGATAGAAGCTCTAAGGATTAAAAGCGAGATATCAAAAGAATTGGCTGTCAATACCAGGGTTAACGACTTTAGAGAGAGCTTGAGAAAAGTGTATGCTCAGCCCATGAGTTATGGGCTAGAAATCAAATTAAATGGCATTAAGGTTGATTATTTAAACATCGACATCTTCGAATCTGAAGAATTGAAAAGCAGTAAGATCAGCCACTCTTGGAATATCGATGGAAAAAATATCAGTGTGAAGATCGTTGCTGGCGTAGCCGAGCGCGACACAAAGGCAAGTGGCTGGTATTTATTCTTTAATGGCAGGATGGTTTTAGGGCCTGATCAGAGCCCAATAACTGGCTGGGGAGAAAATGGCTTGCCGATTCACCACCAGCAGTTTAACAGGTTTCGGGGCTTTGTCTTTTTAGAGTGCGATGACGCAGGTATTTTGCCTTGGAACACCACCAAAACAGGCGTTCGAACCGATTCCGATATCTATAGAAAGCTCCTTCAGGAGATGAATAAGGCTACTAGATCGGTGGTGAATTTTCTAAACAATCTGCGACAGGAAGAGAAGAACAGCAAGGAAGAGAATGAGGAATCCATGCCCCTCCGGGATGTTGTCGATAACGCTAAAAAAGTTTCAGTGGCAGCCTTACTAACATCTCAGCTTGCTCAAGGCGATATCCATGAAAAATTCTACGCGCCCGAGTTAAGTCAAAAGAGAAAAGAAAGGCCAAAAGTGAAGAGGATCGTGTACGACGTTGACATCGAAAAGTTTGACCTAGCTTACGAGCAAGCTGGAGCTTCGTCGGCATCGGATTTGGGGCGTGTGACCTTCGATTATTACTATCAAATGGAAGTTGGGGATTAAACGTGGCGAGTTTCACAAAGATTGATTATAGGCTGCGTGTTGCAAAGCAGATTGAAAGGAAAATGATAAGCGAAATGCTGATTAGAATGTCGCGGGTCTATGATTTGAGCGAGTATCAGTATATTGGGTTTGGTTCAATCGCATTCCAGGATTTCTCGATTATACATCGTGTTCTGGGCATTAACGATATGCTAAGCATTGAAAAAAGTGGAAAGTCTGATCGCTTTGATTTTAATAAACCTTATAAGTGTATAAAAATGGAGTACGGCGACGCGTCAGTCGTGGTGGATAGATATGACTGGAATAAGAAAAGTATTGTTTGGTTAGATTACGACGAGAAAATTGATGACGATAAACTTTTGACAATGGCTAAATGTGTACAAGAGATGGAGGCTGGAAGCCTAGTCTTGGTGACTGTGAATATAGATTCCAGCGGGGATGTCGACCAACGTATGGGTGAAATTGAGAATGCTATTAGCCACAGGCATTTACCTAGTGGATTTAATCGCCGAATGCTGTCTGGCAGGGAATATCCAGGACTGGTAAGAAAGATGATGTACGATCAAGTCGAGGATGCATTTGATGCTAGAGCTAGCGTAGAAGGGGATAAACTCGAACAGTTTATTAACTTCATTTACAGGGATGGTGCGCGGATGATGACTCTAGGATGGGTAATAAATGGTAAAGACGAAGAATCATTTATTAAAAAAAGTGGAATTGATCAGCTCGAATACTATCGGCATGACGACACACCTTTCGAAATCAAAACACCAATCCTGACTCCTCGAGAAGTAGCTCATATGAACAAACAGCTTCCAGTAGATGATGGAGACCAGCCTGAGTGCCCAGGATTATCTGAAAGAGAGATAGCTGAGTATAGCTCCGTCTATAGATACTACCCGGTATTTCATGAGGTCTCCGAGCATTGACCTGATTGACAATCTTTGCTCACTCCTGGAAAATGATACTGTATCTTTAACCATGGGATGAGCTTATGAAAAAAGCAGGGGGTATCATCGCCCTGATTGCGGGCATCTTCGGTATTTTCGCAGCGGGAGCGACCCTCCTGCTGGGTGGCATCTCTAGCGTCTCCGGCGCTGAGCATGCGGGTACGGTAGTCGGTTTGGGCTGGGGAGGCGTCGGGTTCTCCTTCCTGACCATCGTATTGGGGGCTGTCGCAATGGGAGCCAAAGGTCCGCTCCCTGGAATCCTTCTCATACTGTGTGCGCTCGCGGGAGCTGTTCTCGGGGGAACACTAGTGGCAATCTTCATGGCACTTGCGCTTATTGGCGGCATCCTGGCGCTGTTCGGCAATAAGAAGTCGAACGAACAGCAAATGCCGTCAGAAGCGTGATGCGACGCCACTTTTAACAACCGATTCGAAGGTTCTGTGGCACCGCACCGATCTACGCCATTGCTGAGGCAGCAGGTTCAAGATTGCCAGTGCATCTCCTGGACTATTTCCTCAGTGGCGAGAACCATCGATGAAATAAACGCATCGGGGCTGGTGGATGGTGGCGGATTCACGGAGTTCCACCTGTCCGGTTTGAATCGGGCTATCGTTTTCTTAATCGAGCATCAGAACAGGCAATTGGAGAAGATTGCTTCGATTGCTGATGAGCTCTGAAGAATCTGTTTTTGCTGGGGGCATAAAAGCTAAATGAAAATAAAGCTATCTACGGTTCTGTCTATTTTCCTTCTGTCCTTTCCTGTTCTTTGTTCTGCTGAGCAGTACCAAGTATCAGACTGGACCGCAGAGTCTCATACCGGAAAGCTTGGACAGATAAACAGCAGGGTGATTAAGACTCCCACTGTCCAAGGACCGGATCACGTGTTCTTGCAGTATGACTGCGCACGGTTCATCCCTATGTTGACCGCGAGCAAGGGCGTAACGTTTCCGCATGGCGGCGCTACGGAGTGCAGTAGCCACGGGTGCGTGGCGATCCAGTTTGCCAATGCGAAGCTCGATAGCAGCCCCGTTACCGGAATGATGATGTTCGTCGATCCGCTGCATCCTGATAAGGTATCTTTCGATCTTCCCTTCGGTCGTAGCAAGCTCGAGGGTGCAAGTTCGCTCAAGATTGAGATGTACACTGGTAACCCGATGATGGGTGATCGGAACAGTGATCTTTACGAGTTCTCTCTGATGGGATTCACTAAAGCAGCTGAGTGGTGCCGAAGCGGTAGACACCCGGCTTCTTCCTTGAAAAGCGGCGGTCAAAGCCCCGCCTCAGGGGGCTAGGCAACTATTCGATCTAGATACGCGGGCGCCCTGCTAGGGCTTGCAATTGGCGATGCAATGGGTGCTCCTGTCGAGGGGCTGAGACGCGGCGAATTCACTCCGATAACCGGATATCGATCTGGTGGTCCCCATAACCTTGATGCAGGACAATGGACAGACGATACGTCATTGGCGCTTTGTCTCGCCGAAAGTTTGATCAAGAAAGCAGGCTTCGACGCTTGCGACCAGATGGAGCGCTATCTGCGTTGGTATCAAGACGGTCACCTTTCTTCTACCGGTGAATCCTTTGGGTACGGCGCCACTACCAGGAAAGCCCTAGAACGATTCGCCGTCTGGGGCATCCCATATGTCGGGGGCAGCAGCGATCAAAGTGCCTCTAATGGCTCCTTGATGCGCATTGCACCCATCCCAATGTTCTTCCGGCATAACCCTGTTGCCGCCCTTCGGTATGCCCGCGATAGCTCCAGAACCACCCACGCCAATATTGTCGTGCTCGAAGCCTGCCAGTACCTCACGGCGCTGATGATCAAAGCGTTGAACGGCGCCGATAAGGAAGAAGTGCTGTTTGGTGATCTGTCGTCATTTCCCGGATTTGAGGGCAGAAGAAGCCTAGAAGACTTCGCGAACCGCCTGAGGCCAGTCTGGTGGGGGTGCCGTGCCGAAGACCTGGAGCCTAGCTCCTACGTGCTTGATACGTTGACCTGCGCGCTGTGGGCGTTACATGAATCTGAGACCTTCGAGGAAGGGCTGCTGATGGCGGTCAGCCTCGGCGGCGACACCGACACCGTGGGGGCCGTTTATGGACAGTTGGCGGGCGCAATCTATGGATATTCTGCCATACCTCAACCATGGTTTATGAATCTACACTTATCCTCGTTGATTCTCGTAAACGCAGAAGAGTTATTCATAAGCGATCGCCGAGAGTGCGCTTCTTCGCATGCGACGCTGGAATTTAATTGATGCGTTTTTCCTTCGTCTGGTTGTCCGCCTTGAGCGTCTAGATTCTTCCGGTCATGTCAAGCATGATGGTTGATGTCACTTAATGACTATCTTTGCAGGGGGGGGGTATGAGATTGCTTATAAAGCTTTTTATTGTCTTGGTCTCTATGCCGGGGTATGTCCATGCGGAGGACACGGAAGATCAGCTTCTTTGTGAGCGATATATCGACGCGATGAAAGCAGGTAGAGAGTCCGTTTATAAATCAATGCACGATCAGATGCGAGAGAAACTGGTTTATTTTGGCTATAGATCTATTGCTGAAACTCTTCGAAGAGAAGAGTTTAGAGGCATTAAAAACCCTGAATCCGTGGCTTATAGTATGTTCTCAACGACAGCGTCCGCATTGAAGATTGTGACGTTTGATTATGTTTATGAGATGTGCTGGTCTAACAAGAGTGCCACATTGGAGCAGATAGGCCGTGGAACATGGTTGGTAACCCAGAGGAAGCGTTTAAATATTAAGTAGCCTATTGGTGGCGGCTTTACTCAGTTGGGTAGTGGTATGAGCGGCTGGGGTTTTGGAATTCAATGTTGACCAAGGAAGCATCTGCTTTATCTTTTGGCAGATGCTTCGTTTAATTTATGTCTGTTTAACCATAACGATTTATCGTTGCAGTTACGTCGTTATTCGAGACGTGAGTATAGAGCATTGTTACTTTTAAATCCGAATGTCCAAGAAGTTTCTGAACATGCGGCATTGGCGCTCCGTTATTCGCGAGACGGGTAGCATAAGTGTGACGCAAGCAATGGAATCCCCCTTTTATATCCATCCCTGATTGTTCTTTTATTCTCTTGAAAATTTTTTGGACTTGGAAATATGGCTTTTCACCATCTCTAGAAAAGAGGAAGCCTTTGTCGCGACCCTTTTGTACTTGCTCTAGTCGCAAATCCCATAGGAGCCTGTTTAGTTCATCTAAGAATGGTACAACCCGAACTCGGTAGTTTTTTGTCCATTTTCTTAATTCCCCGTCTAGAGCTGTTTGTTGAACGCAGATGGTGTTTTCTTCAAGATCGACATCCTTCCATTCGAGTCCGAGCACCTCAGAGCTTCTAAGCCCTGCATAAAGCGCGAGCCCAATCATCGCTCTTGCTTCAGTGGTCCTCCTTTGGTCAGGGATTAATTCACCCTTGCGAGCACCGCGAGTAATAGTGCTGTGCATTTCACAGCCAGTTTCTAGCATGGCGCTGGTTTCCCCCTCGGTGAAGACATCTCTGACTTTGGTTTGGGTTCCTACACGACTTAGATTCCTGGTTGGGTTGCTAAGTAATGGATCGGACTTGCGAGCATGCTCAAATACGCCAGAGAGAAGGCTGACGATGCGTTCTACAGTATTGCGTTCATGAGTGTTGTAAAGTTCTGATCGCATAGACTCGATTTGGCTAGTTTGGATCTGATCGAGCCTCAAGTGCCCAAATCTTGGGAGTAAATGATTCTTCATCCGACTTTTGTTATGTCGAGCGTCCTGATGGTGGCTTTCGCTCCACTCAAGATATTCCTGAGCTACATCAAAGAATTTTCTGGTTGCCTGGGTTGAGCGACCGATCTTGCCGTTTATGCGATCTTGTACCGCATTGGCGCGCATAACCCTTAGGACCTCTCGTGCCCTGCTCAGGGTTACGCCGCTTCTCTCCGCGCCGATCACCCCTTTGTGCCGCTCCCCGGCTTCCATGAAATCGTATCGCCAAGTGCCGGTTCCGTCCGCCAGCTTCCGGTACACCAGACCGCCTTGGCTGATCTCTTTCCCGACCTCTAGTTCTTTCTTTGCTTTCGTTGAAAATGCGTTGTTGGTTTTCTGAACAGCAGTCACTTTTACCTCCTTTGGTTTGGAGGTATTTAGGGGGGAGAAAAGGGGGACGACGGCAGCGTAGCCCCACGTAAACCCACGTATTCCAGCGGGTAAACGAGCGGGCACAAAAAAGCCGAATCAGGCGATTACGTGGCGTAAGTCCTTGATTCGGCTGCAATATCTGGTGCCCGGAGACAGAATCGAACTGCCGACACGGGGATTTTCAATCCCCTGCTCTACCGACTGAGCTATCCGGGCGTTGGGCGCGT
>MRWG01001826.1_pt1 | contig 12130 bp, 9 predicted proteins | sample 1013341 | NCBI WGS metagenome assembly MRWG01 (sample SAMN06117577, study PRJNA244670) | biofilm metagenome | biome: Water; feature: Cathode Biofilm; material: Biofilm; isolation source: microbial consortium enriched at the cathode of a solar microbial fuel cell | place: USA: District of Columbia ... | reverse complement strand
TGGGCGGGCGCACCGTGCCACTCGGTGACTATGCGATAGACCTTGGCAAAGAGCGCGGTGCCCATTCCGATATTCTTGCAGGAATCGAGAAGGTCCGGGCTGAGCTCGGAGATGTCCTGAATGCCGAGACCGGCCGGATACTGAGTCACTCCTACCCTGACAATCGACTGACCCAAATTCCGCTGGATGAGCTGCATTGCCTCGTCCTCGGTTGACGGCTTCGGTACGAGGATGATGCGCTCCCCTGCCCGCACAGTGACGGTCAGATGGTCGGCGCCGCCGGCCTCCTCGATGAACTTTTGCACGATCTCGACCTTGAGGCTCGGATCGGCGCATTGCTGAATCAGGTCGGCATCGATCATGACTCCATCTCCTATTCGTTGAACGCCATCACCAGCGGCAGGCCGAACAGCGAGGCCCAGGCCTGCGCGCTCGACCGCTGGATGGCGACGATACTGGTGTTGCCGGTCCACCAGGCATTGCCGGTCGCGACAATCACGTCCGGCGCATGCAACATCGACTGGATGACGGGCCAGATGATCAGCTGCTCGTAGCAGATGAGGGGCGCAACCTTAAGCCCGGCGAACTCGAAGACCGGATTGGCGAAGAACCGCGCATGCGCCCCACCGGTCGTCCAGGGTTGCCACATTGAGACCGGGACCGGCATGCGCTCGCGGTAAAGGATCTCCGCGCCCTCCCCCGAAACCCCGATCATTACATTGTCGTAGCCGACAGGATCGACGATCGCCGCACCGCCGTTGACCATGATGTCGAGGCTGGAAAGCTCGCGGGTCCAAAGCCGCTCGGTGGTGGCGCTCCACAAGCCCATGGCGCTTTCCGGCAGGATCGCGACACGCACGCCGTCGCCGGCGGCGGTCCCGATCAACCGTATCGTCGAGACCTGCTGATGATAATCGGCATACTGGCCCGATGCTTCGAACCTGAACCTGGTGTCGATGCCCCGCCAGCCTTCCGGCTCGACCGGCGGCGTCCAGCTCGAGGCGGACCAAGCGAAGGCGAGCCCTGCAACGCCGGTCGCGATCGGCCATACGCGTGTCGTCATCGCGACCAGCAGGGCGGCGGTCGCGGCCAAGCCGAACCAGGCCCAGCCCGGAAAGAGAATTCCGGCCGCGGTGATCGGATGCGCCCAACCGACAATCCCGAAGGGCGGCACGCTCATAAGCACGGCCGCTATCGCGTAGCGCACCGGCCGGCGCCCGCCGCGCGATGTCCACAACACAGCATGGACAGCAACGTACATGAGCGACGCGGCTAGCCAGAGGCCGAGGCCGATGGCGAGCTGCGCCCCGAAAAAGATTGACGCACCGACCGGCAAGCCGCGCGATGCACCGAGAAAATGCGCCAGCGCGACCATGCCGGCAACCGTCCGCGTCGGCGCGAAGGCCCAAAGCGCTGGAAACGCGATACCCACTGCGAAGGCGAGAGGATGCCCGCTCCACCCTATCGCGCCGGTGACAGCGCCGCCGGCGACCAACAGAACGGCCTGTGAGATCCTACGGCGTGAAGGTGAGGACTTCCCGTGCGAGGCCAAGGATGCCTGCGGCCGGAAGCGGCCCAAAATATCTTGAATCATAGGAACCAACGAAATCGGAATGGAGAAACAACTCGCCCGTGGGCACGATGCCGCCCGACCAGGGCGTCATCTGCCGCCCTTCGGAGTCCTGGGCGTGAACGGTCGAAGCTGCCAAGGGCACGTCATCGATGATTACCTGGTTCTTGACGCGGATGGACTGTCCGGCCAATGCGACGACGGTCTTGATGAGCGGCGCTGTTCCGGCCGGGCAAAGACCTCTCGGCAGATAGAAGCGCTCTCGGGCAAGATCGACGGCGGGACCGGAAGGCGGGCAGATGAACACACGGTCGCCGACCGCAACCGGACGGTCCAGCGTTTCGATCTGCCAAAGGCCCAACGGATATGAGGGTGTGAAGTTCACCCGATAGCCGCCCCATGCGAAGGCTGCCGCCATCGTTCCCAGGATGACGACGCCGGCGCCGATGATCGCAAGCGCCCTGCCCTGTCGCGTCATCGGGTCACGCCCTGATCGCGGACCTGGCTCTGGGCCCGGGTCTGCTGCTGCGCCCGCTCATAGGCAGCAATGCGCTGCGCGGCGCTGAAGCTCGGCCAGGCTGCGACCAGATTAGATCGGTCGCCCTCGGCGACTTGTGCCGCGGCTGCGTCATAGGCTGGACCCTTGGCCTCTTTCGAGCCAAGGAAGGCGCGTTCCCCAAACCGCTGGTCGAGCACCTTGTTGAGCTGGTCGATCTCTGCCTTCACCATTTTGTCGGCCAGGGCAAAACCGAGCGCGGCCGAAAGGTCGTTGCGATCGATCGCATCGCGGATGCGGTCAAGCACGCCCTGCGCCGATCCGGACAATGCAGGAATGTCGACCCGACTGCGGTCGCGCTCGCGCGACAGCTCCACGGTGCGAAGATCTCCGATCTCGGCGCGCAGCCGCACATAGCGGGCAAGGTTGTCCTTGAGTGCCGGAACGTTGTTCAAGGCCCGCTGCCGCTCGGCCTTCGCGTCCGATGAGGCAAACATGCCGGTCCTGCCCCGCATCGCGCCGAAGGCCTCCGGATCGCGACCGAGCTGATCGACGATGCGGCTTTGCGCTGCCTGTCTTTCCGCTTCATTGGCGTTCATGATTGCGGAAAGGTTCATCGTCGTCATCGCGCCATCGGGCTTCTCATAGACTTGGGCAACGCGGTCGCGAAGCTGGGTCCAGGCATGGGTGAGTGTGGCGTCTGACTGCAATTTGGCCTCCACGAGTTGCGGGATGGATTGTGCCCAGGTCGCGAGGCCGCGAATCCAGGCATGGGAAACGGGAGAGGTAGTCGCCATCGCGACAGCTGCTGCCTGACGATCGGCGGCACGACCGAACCGCGCGATGAAGCTTGAAAGCCTGGCCGCGGCTGTCTCGAGCCGTTCGCGCTGCTCCCTGATCCAACGGAGCTGGTTTTCGACCAGGGCTTTCGCCACGCGCGCGCCGTAGAGGCCGCGGCTGTTGGCATAGGAAAGCGCCTGTTCGTATAGCTTCGACCCGGCGAAATCGAGCGTCGTGTCCTTTGCCCCGCGCTTCGACAGGTTCTGGATGAGTCCTCCCGACTTCTCGAAGGACCGCTTGCCGTAATAGAGTTTTGCGTCATGCCGGTGGCGGGTCATCGCCACATAGGTCAGATGCCGGTCGAGCGAGAGGGTCGCCAGCACCTTCACCCGATCGATGGTGGCGCCCTGCGACTTGTGAATGGTGGTCGCATAGCCGTGGTCGACATTGCGATAGAACCGCTGGTCGACCTCGACGCGCTGTCTGTCGTCGCCGACTTCGGCGACGAAGCGGCCCTTCTCGGCCTCGACAACGCGGCCGATCATGCCGTTTTTGACGCCAAGCGAGCCCTCGTTCTTCAGGAACACGATCTGGTCGCCGGGAGCGAAGTTCCGCATGCCGTCCTCGGTGCGGAAGGCGTGACCTTGCTCGATCAAACCACGCTCGAGGAGCGCGCCGCGTGCCAGCTCGTTCAGTGTCCGAACATCGCGGCGAAGATGCGCAAGGATCAAGCTCGACCGGTTCGGGTCGTAGTCGGCAATCCAGTCGCGGACGAGCGCGCTGACCGCGTGGTCCTTCAACTCCATCCCGACCAAGCGCCCCTGCTTCTGATAGGCGGAGATCGCCGCCCCGATCTTGCCTCGGGCAAGATCCATCGAGGCATCGCGCATCCACTGCTCACGCTGCCGGTAGATCGTACCGAGCTCGGCATAGCCAACGCGATCAGCAAGCGAGCGGAATGCGGCGCCCGCCTCGATCGGCTGCAACTGATCCGCATCGCCGACAAGAACGAGCTTGGCGCCCGCATGGGCAATGGCCGAAACGAAGTCGGCCATCTGGCGCGACGACACCATGCCCGCCTCGTCCATGACGAACACAGTTTTGCTGTCCAGGTGAAGGCGGCCCCGCTCCCATTGGAGTTGCCAGGACGCCAGCGTTCGCGAGGCAATGCCCGCTTCCTTCTCCAGCCCCTCTGCCGCCTTGCCCGCGAGCGCACCGCCGACAACGCGATAGCCGGAAGCCTCCCATATTTCGCGAGCGGCCTTCATCATCGTGGTCTTGCCGGCGCCGGCGCGGCCGACGATGATGGCAAGGCGCTCGTCTCCGTTGATGCGTTCCAGCCCGATGCGCTGCTCGTCGGAAATCTGCGCCTGGCTGGCAATGACTTCGGCGCGCGCGCTCACTGAGACACCGAACCGGCCGTTCGTCGCAAGATGCTCGGCCTGGTTCCCCATCTCGGCCTCAATGCGGATCATGTCACGCGTCGCGAAGCGCTCCGGCAGTCGCTCGCCGGTCTCTGGATCGACGCCCTCGACCTCAATCCTCACGGCTTCCGGGCTTCCAATGACGCGCGCCAACAAGTTCGTGAACTGGCCGGGATCATCGACATAGCGGTGCAGATATTTGGCGACATCGCGCTCATCGAAGACGCTCTTCTCGCGCGCGATCGCGTCCAGAACGATCTCCGGCCGGCGCTCTATCCGGCGCGCATTCTCGCGCCGCGTTTCCTCGTGCAATGCGAGCCGTTCAAGCCTGGCCTCGCGTCCTTCGGCTTGCCGCTGGCGTTGAATGTTCTTGCTGGCAACCCCGATATGCGAAGTCGGTTCAAGGTCGATGCCGCGCTCGGCATAGGAGCGGCCATCGACCCGGATGTCATGACCGTTCAATTCGAGATGTTTGTTCTGGGCGCCATACCAGGCTTCCCGCAATGCGAGGAAGTCGGTCTTGTCACCGGCCCAGAGCTTGTAAACGATCTGGCCGGATTTCGATCGGACCGGCTGTCCGTCCTCCCCGCTGACCAGCACCTTTTTGCCACCGAAACCTTCTTTCGTCAGCGGGCGCAATGTCGTCATCAGATGCACATGCGGATTGCCCGGCGCGTCATGGTAAACCCAGTCCGCGACCAGCCCGCGCGTGCTCACATGCTCGGCGACAAACTCGCGCATCATCGCGACGTTCTGCTCGGTGGTCAGCTCGCGCGGCAGAGCCAGAACGAATTCCTTGGCGAGCTGAGCGTCCTTGCGGGTCTCGAACGCTTCGACCTTGTTCCAGAAGGCCTCGGACGCGCCGGCAACCGAGCGATCGGCAATAAGCGCTCTCGCCCAGTCCGGTGCATCGGCCGGCAACACGAACTCGTCATGGACCATGCCGGGCTTGCGCGAGAAGTCCGCCACCCTGCCCTCCCGCTCGTTCTCCATGCGGGCGCAATGGCGATAGGCCGCCGCCGCGACAGCACTGCGGCCTTCGCCGCGGCTGATCAGTTGGGGCGTGAAATGCGTAATCGCCACTGCCAGGTGCTTTCTCGATCCGAACGCGAATGCCGTTCGGTCGAGCGGCCCACCGAGGGGCCGAACGCAGCAACGTTGCTTGCAACGTATTACTGCGCCCTTGGACCGTTCTTCCGAACGACGGGATTCTTCCCGAAATGCGTAGGCTTCGCCTACCTGTGGTTTTTCGCAGGGTGCGCTCCGCGCACATGCAATGCGATTCTCCGCACCGTATTGACGATCCACGCAACCGGAGAACCAAGCCGATGAGACGACCCTCTTCTCGTATCCGCGAAGAAATCGAACGCTTGCAGGAGCAGCTGAAGGCTGCCGAGACCAAGGAGGCCGAACGCATCGGCCGGCTGGCGCTGAAGGCGGGCTTGGGCGATGTGAACGCGTCCGATGCCGAGCTGATCGCAGGCTTCGAAGAGATGGCAAAGCGATTTCAAACGAGAACAAAGCAGAAGGCGTCCGAGCCGGCTGCTCGCTCTCAAGCGGCCGCTGTTGATGCATGAACGCCGCTACCGGGCGTCACAAACGGAGGCCCGGAAGAAGGATGCGCGCGAGAAGATCCAGCTCGGCGGGCTCGTCGTGAAGGCGGGACTTCGCAGCGAGGATCGCGCCTTCATTCTCGGCGGCCTCATAGACACGGCGGCGCGGCTCAGCGACGCAACAGAGCGCGCACGATTGACGGCAATCGGAAAGGCGATATTCGACAATGACAGCAAAGAAGCTGATGATGCTGGCCGCACCGGCGGTGATGATGTTGGGGATCGTGCTCGCGCTCCAGGGGATTGAATCCTGGCTCGCCGCTTTCGGCACTTCGCCGGAAAGCTACCTGACCCTCGGGCGCATCGGCCTTGCCGTCCCCTACGCAGCCGCGGCCGCGATCGGCGTCATCTTCCTGTTCGCCGCGAATGGCTCGCTTGCCATTCAGTCGGCCGGCCTCGGCGTCCTGATCGGCGGGCTCGCCGCCGTCGCGTTCGGAGCCATCTCGGAAGCGCAACGCCTGTCCGATTTCGCCAGCCAGGTGCCGGACGGGACAGTGTTCTCCTTCCTCGACCTCTACACCATCGGCGGCGCGGCGACGGCCTTCGTCGCCGCGATGTTCGGATTGCGGGTTGCACTGCGCGGCAATGCCGCCTTTGGAGCGACAGGTCCGAAACGGCTCTCCGGCCGTCGCGCCATCCATGGCGATAGCCACTGGATGGACAGCGCCACGATCGCTCGTCTCTTTCCCGAGAGCGGCGGCATCGTTCTCGGCGAACGTTATCGCGTCGACGAGGATTCAGTCGCCAGCGTCAACTTCGATCCGCGCCGCAAGGAGACATGGGGCAAGGGCGGCAAGTCGCCTCTAGTCTGCTTCGATTGCGGCTTCGGCTCGACGCACGGAATCGTCTTTGCCGGTTCCGGCGGCTACAAGACCACCTCCGTGGTCGTGCCGACGGTGCTCAAGTTCAAGGGCTCGATGATCGTCCTCGATCCCTCGACCGAGATTGCCCCGATGGTCGCGGCGCACCGCGAAGCGCATGGGCAGGACGTGCTCATTCTTGATCCGAAGCGCCCCGACGTTGGGTTCAATGTGCTCGACTGGATCGGCCGGTTCGGCAATGCTCCCGAAGAGGACATTGCCTCCGTAGCAGCCTGGCTGATGTCGGAAAGGCCGCGCGTCACGTCAGGCGCTGACGATTTCTTCCGCGTCTCGGCCGAACAGCTCATCACCGGCGTCATCGCCGACGTGATGCTGTCCGATCCCGACGATACCAAGCGCGAACGATCGCTGCGCGTCGTTCGCGCGCGGCTGGCCGAGCCGGAAGAAACGCTCAAGGAAAAGCTCGCCGATCTCTATCAGAGCTCGACCTCCCGGTTTGTCAAAGAGGTCATCGCGCCTTTCATCAACATGACGCCACAAACCTTCTCAGGCGTCTATGCGACCGCCGCCAAGGAGACGCACTGGCTCTCCTACGACAGCTACGCGGCCATCGTGTCGGGGAACACCTTCAGGACCGACGACATTGCCAATGGGCGCACGACGGTGTTCATCAACATCGATCTGTCGACGCTCGAAAACCACCCCGGCATGGCGCGCGTCGTCATCGGAGCGTTCCTAAAGGCGATCTACAATCGCAATGGCAACATGCAGGAACGCGCCCTGTTCCTGCTCGATGAGGCAGCCCGTCTCGGCTACATGCGCATCATCGAAACCGCGAGAGACGCGGGCCGCAAATATGGCATTACTCTCCTGATGTTGTTTCAAAGCCTCGGGCAGATGCGCGAAGCCTTTGGCGGCCGTGATGCGACCTCCAAGTGGTTTGAGTCCGCGTCCTGGGTGTCGTTCTCGGCCATCAACGATCCGGAGACAGCGAAGTACATTTCCGAACGCTGCGGCATGACCACGGTAGAGGTGAACCAGGTCAGCCGGACCTCGCGCGACATGGGTTCGTCCCGCACCCGCTCGCAACAGCTCTCGCAACGCCCGCTGATCCTGCCGCATGAAGTCACCCAGATGCGCGCCGATGAGCAGATCATTCTGACCGGCGGCAACCCGCCGCTACGCTGCGGTCGCGCCATCTACTTCCGCCGTCCGGAAATGGCGGCGCTCGTCGGCAAGAGCAGTTTCCAACCGAAGACTGAAGCGGCTGCATCCTAAAACGGCAGCCGTCCCGCCCCCGTTTGCCACAAGCTCGGGGGCTTCTCTTCGGCGCAATTTGGGGAGCGCGTTCAGCCCCCTCGCCTGCTCCGCTGCGCTCCGCCCCGCCGTGGGCGGGGTGGAAAACAGGGACGGCACGGGACCCCGTCCTTGGCCGCCTGACGTCGGCCGTTCACGCAGCTATGAAGGCCGCAGACTTGCGGGCTTTCGTTCGTGACCTTGCTCACGCCAAGCTGCTGTGTCGCGCGCCAGCGTGGTTCACAGTTCGAAAGTTCTTGCTTTCGGACGGGATCCGTCTCGGACGGGGCATGGAAGTCTTTGTTGAATGAGGATCACTTGGCAGGATGGTAAGATCGCGCCGACAGGCGAACTGTCGGCAGCTCATGTTTCCAACAGCGCAAGCTCCGATCGCAACTGAGGCAGAATCCTCTCCAACCGCTCCCGAGCCTGGTCGTCCATGTGCCTAAAAGGCCATGGATCCGCCGCGATCCTGTCGATCACGCCGAGCACATCGAGAAGGATCCCCGGCAGGCCGGCCAGCTCGATCGACCAACCCCTGGGGGTGAAATGCGCGAAGTTCTTGCGAAGGCTGTTCAACCGGCGAAATGACTTTCGCTGCTCGCGCGTTACCGCAATGACGGCTCCGGCTCCTCCCTCGCACCGCCTGTCCTCACGGTGGAGACGCTCGAAAAGGGTCCCTGGGTCAGCAAGCCACTGGTCGGGGAAGGCATCCTCCTCGCGTTCTAGCCTATACACGGGTAGCCCCCACTCATCACTGCCGTCGAGAACTTTTTTGATCTCGCCACCTCGGTCTCGCTCATGCCACTCAAGCGAAGCGATCACGGATCTCTTTGCTAAGGCTCCCAATTGCGCTGTGCCGGAAAGGTGACACACGATCGCGCCCTGCAGAGCGTTGTGTATCGAAAGGATAGCCCATTTCCAAAAGGCGGGCTCCTCGTGCACCCGCCTCACGCAGTTCAAGCATTCGTCTAACGAGACTAGGACGTCCGTTTGTTCGTCGACCCTGAGCCAATCGTTAGCATCCATCAGTGCCTACGCCTCTCTCCTGTGTGCCGCCGATGATCATTTGACCAACCTCAAGTGTGGTCCCCTTTGCTCTCGCGTGATCGTAAGCCCATAAAACACAGTAAGGTCCTCCGGGCGCAAATGGAGCATCCCGGCGAGGTCAGCGATAGAAAATCCAAGCTGCTGTATGTGGGCGTCAATCAACTCGGGAAGCGTCGTCGGCGCCTCACGGGAAAAATCAAGTTCCGGCGGCTCGCTCTGCCGGATTTTGTGCATGCTGAACTGCTGCCAGAGATAGCGTTCCTGGTTGTAGGCTAACGCGCCTACCGAACGAGCGCGCATCAACAGCGAGGCCATCGACACCCGCCAAACCGGCTTGAGCTCTGCCAAAAGGCGGAGATCGATCCGCCGAGCGAAGTAAGGACGGATGTCCCGCGTCGGCATCAGAAGTGCGCTGGCGAATTCATTCGCCTCTTGCTCCATGTTCTGCGTCGGCTGCGCATGGTGCATGACCAGGTGCCCCAGCTCGTGGGCCAATGTAAAGCGCATCCGGTCGGCCGGCTGGTCGGTGTTCAGCACGACCAATGGCGGTAAACCAGGCGCCCGGAACGTCACACCATCGACAGTGGAACCGCTCAATGAGGAATGCACGACAATCACGCCGGCCGCCTCCACGGCACGGGTGAGATTGGCGATCGGGCCTTGCGGAAGCCGCCATTGCGCCCGCACCAGGCTCGCAACCCGTTCGGCATCGCCGCCAAAGTCATCGATGGGCAATCTCGGCAGCTCGTATGTCGCCTCGATGTCTACGGCATCGAGCAGGCGCCGCATGTGCATTAGCCGCACGTTCAACTCGGCGACGATCTGATCCATTTCTCGAGCAGAGACGCTCGCTTTCTTGCGCCACATGGGGTGGACGCTGACCGGAGCGCCAAGCACCGGGTCAGACTGCCAGAAAAAGCTCTCAGGCAGGTCGTATACCTCGGCGGCCTTGCTCAATATGTCGTCTGTAAGGCCGGAGAGTTGGTTTTCGAATCTCGACAGCATAGCTTGGCTGACACCAAGAAGACGAGCAGCTTCGCCCTGCTGGACTCCTCGCAGTTGCCGCGCAGTGCGCAGCAGATTGGCATTAGCGCTTTGCATAGCCTACTCGCTGGCTTCAGATCTCTTGTCGTCGTTCGCGGCTGGCCTTTTGATCGTGATCTTGGCGCCTCTCTCCTGTTCGGGCTCGGTCGGCGAGGTCGGCAGCCGCACGATTGCGGCGGTGTTGTCGGACATCACCACGTAGTCCCATAGGCGGACGTCGCCATCGCGCGCGACGACGACCACGCGGTCGATCTGGGTCTGCAGCCGGTTGAGTACGTACACGACCTCGACCTTGTGGACGTTCGGTATGCCCGGCAGCTCAGCCTGTTGCTCTTCAAAGTCGAGGGACGCTTGGGTCGGAATGTTGGAGCCTAGACCCCTGTCATTGGCCTTCTTGAAGCGGAGCAGCACGGAGTTTGCGATGACAAACTTCGCCGTTTCATCGTGCTGGATGACCCGAACCGTCGGGTCAGCAGACCAGGCAGCGATCGCTTTCTGCAATATAAAGTCATGGACCAAGCACGCGCGGCTGCGACCGGGAAAGAGCAAGCGTCCAGACAAGGGGAGCGCCTGCCAATCTTTCCACGCCCCATGCGCCGCCTGGAAGATGATGTCGTGATGAGGCTGCAAGGCTGCCCTGACCGTGTATTCGTCCGCTCGAATCATCGTTTTGCCTTCGGTTGTGAAAGCATCATGCGGATGTTCTTTTGCAAATGCAACGTGTTTTTTGCACAACGCGATGCAAGCCGCCGGAACAAGGATGTCCTCGATCGCCGCTCTGTTATCTCTGAACGAAGTCGGAATTATCGAGTAGGGCCGCCCCTCTCGAGAGGCCGCAAACGTGCCCTGGTGCGCTGCTGGGCCTGGGCTCGGTCGAGCGCTTTGAGTACGCCTCTCGCCTCCTCGAGCTGCTTCTCGTCGACACCATGCCTCGTGGCGAGTAGGCCGAGATTCTTGCCCAAGCGCAATGCTGCCAGATCATCACCGAAACGACGCTCGAATGCGCTGGCCATCTGCCGCAATTCGACCTTGAGCTTGGGCGACAGCACATCACCCCGATCAAGCGCGGTCATGAGCTGGTCACTCGGCCGTGAGACCTCCGCGCTCGCGCGCCGCACCTGGTCGTGACGCTGCTGCTGCATCGTCTGCCGGATTCCATGCACGATCTTGAGGTAACTCTCGGCGATCCCGCGAAGGCTGGGCTGTGCGGCAACAGCCCTGCTATGCGCCTCCCGCTCCTGGCGGCTGGCAAGAATGGCGCCCTTGCCTGCGAGCTGCCCGAACCGCTCCGGAGCATCCCGCAACTCCGAAATCACCTGCCGATTGCCGATCTCGCCCTCAAGAGCGGCATTCTGGATGGTTTCCACCGCCGGCCGATAGTCGGCGAATACCGTCTTTGCCGTGGTGGCAAGGCGTTTCATCGCCTCGGTGGCGCTTTCCGAAGCGGCAATCCGTTCTTGCAGCTCGGCCTTAGGAACTTCCGCGGCGAGGGCCCGGCCGGGAAGCAACACCGCCCGTTCTGCCTGCCTATCGTCGCTGCGACTTTGGGCCTCCAAGGGCGCCTGGCTCTGCTCGCGCGCAAATTCGCGTTGTCGCGCGTCGGTCAGGATGCGTGTCAGATAATGGGTGTCGCCATGGGTTCCGACCACCAGCGCATGACGGACATATTCGGCATTCGCACGGATCAACTCACGGTCTAGCGCGAAGCCCTTGGCCGCCGCAAACTGATGCATGAAGGTCATGGTCGTGCGTGTATTGCCTTCCCGGAACGGATGGACTTTCCAGACGTCGACGATCATGCCCGCAAATGAGGCCATGTCCTGCGGCCGCGACAGATCCCTGAGACCCGACCAGTCACGGGCATTGAGTTGCTTCAGGTGGTGCTCGGCCTGGAGGCGCGCCAGATGGAACGGCGCGTACTCGACACTGCCGCCGCCCAGCTTCTCTTCGGCCTTGACCATATCGATGCGGCGGATTTCGCCGGCGAACGGATACACCGGGGCAAAGATGCGCCGGTGTATTTCCAGCAGGTGCGC
>MRWG01001825.1_pt1 | contig 12130 bp, 8 predicted proteins | sample 1013341 | NCBI WGS metagenome assembly MRWG01 (sample SAMN06117577, study PRJNA244670) | biofilm metagenome | biome: Water; feature: Cathode Biofilm; material: Biofilm; isolation source: microbial consortium enriched at the cathode of a solar microbial fuel cell | place: USA: District of Columbia ... | reverse complement strand
GCGCGGCGGCGGGCCTGCGCCTGGCGCCACAGACGCCGGTCGCCAATTCCGGCCACTCCGTCGCCTCGGCCTTACAGGGCCTCTCGACCGAGGCCGCGGCCCGCGCCGCCGGCGCCCCCAGCGGCCCGCAAGGGGCCCCCCAAGGAGCTCAGGGCGCCCCGGCCGCCCCCGGCGGCGGCGACGCCTCCGGGGCGGGCCTGCGCCTGACCGGCCTGGTCACCGCCACCACCAGCAGCGGCCAGCCGATCCTGCACACGCCGCTGGGCACCCTGACCCTGGACACCCGCGCCGCCCTGCCGCTTGGCAGCAGCCTCGCGCTGCAGATCACCCTGCCCGATGCCCTGCATCCCGGTCAGGACACGCCCGCCGCCCGCGCCCTGGCCGCCGCCTGGCCCAGCCTGGAGGCGCTCGAGGAAACCATCTTCCACGGCCTGCAGCCGGCGCAGGTGGACGCGGTCGCCCGCGCCCTGCCCCAGGTCGGCCCGCGCCTCGCCTCCGGCATGCTGTTTTTCCTCTCGGCCTTGAACCAGGGCAATCTCGGCGGCTGGCTGGCCCCGGCCGCGGCCGCCGCCGAGCGCGCCGAGCACGGCGACCTCTTCGAGCGTCTGGGCCGCGAGTTCGCCGGCCTTAACCGCAGCATCGACACCCCGGCCGGCGAATGGCGCTTCGTGAACCTGCCGCTGTGGAACGAGCAGGGCCTGCGCGAGCTGCGCTGCTTCTTCCGCCACCAGGATCACGGCGGCGGCAAGGACGGGAAAGGCGGCGACAAGGCCACCCGCTTCGTGCTGGAGCTGGAACTGGAGCGCCACGGCGAGCTGCAGCTCGACGGCCTGGTGCGGGCGCGGCGCTTCGACCTGCTGCTGCGCAGCCGCCGTCCCCTGCCCGCCCTGGTGCGCGGCGACCTCATGGCGCTCTTCGAGGAGGCCAACGCCATCGCCGGCTACAACGGCCAGCTGGTCTTCCAGGCCTCAAGCGACTGGCTGCAGCTGCTGGCGGCGCAGTCCGCCGACCGGCCGCACGACGGCCTCAACGTCTGACTTCTGATTGTTCCGCCTAGCCCTGGGCGGCGCTGGCCGCCTGGCGGCGGTGCAGCTCGATGCCCAGCTCGTCGGCGGCGTTCTGCTCGCGGCGCGACTGCTTCAGGGCCTCGCGGCGCTGGTGGTTGCCGTGCGCCGTCTCGTATTTCTTGAACTCCTGGAAGGCCTGCGCGATCTCGTCGCGGGCCAGGGCGATGGAGCGGTCGACCTCGGCGATCGAGCCCTCGATCTTGCGGCGCCGGTCGACGGTGGCCTTGATGAAGGCCGGCAGGGAAACGCTGGTGACCTCCGAACGCTCGGCCGCGGCCTGTTCGCGGGCCAGCTCGGCCTCCAGCGACTCGATGTTGCCCAGCAGCTTGCCGCGGAAACGTTCCAGTTCCGCAAGCTTCTGACGCTTCTCGTCCAGATTCCAACGGTGCAGACGCACCAACTGATCAAGAGCACTCACCGCAAATCAACTCCTAACAAAACCACTGTCTCTAGGTGCCCAGGCTCTAAGTGCCGGGGGCGGCAGTTTTCGCCTGGGCCAGATTGAGTGCCGCGGCCATGCGGTCACGGCGCTTCTTGAAATCACCTTCGGCCGGCTGGTGGCCCTGGGGCGATGTCTGGGCGGGGGCCAGGCCGCCCTCGGGCATCGCCGTCTGAGCCGCGGCCAATCCTTCCACCTGGATGTCTTCCGGCGCCCCGGCGGCTTGGGGCGCAGCATCGGGGGCCGCTTCGGCAGCCGGCGCCTCGGCAACAGGATCGTCCATGCCGAGCAGCGCGGCGAGCTGGCTGTAGCCCTCGGCCAGATGGCTGATCTCTTCCTTCTTCTGGCCGAGAAACGCCTCTAGGGCGTCGTTGTAGTGGATCGCCTCGTCGACCGCCGGGTCGCTGCCCTGCTTGTAGGCGCCGATGCGGATCAGCTCGGCCATGTTCTCGAAGGTCGACAGCAGGTTGCGCGCCCGGTCGACCAGGGCGTTCTCGCCGTCGCTGTTGCAGTCGGGCATGGTGCGCGAGACGCTGCGCAGCAGGTTGATGGCCGGATAGCGGTTGCGCTCGGCCACCGCGCGCTCCAGGACGATGTGGCCGTCCAGGATGCCGCGCACCGCGTCGGCGATAGGCTCGTTGTGGTCGTCGCCCTCCACCAGCACGGTGAAGAGGCCGGTCACCGAGCCGTCTTCGATGCCCGGCCCGGCGCGCTCCAGCAGGCGCGGCAGCTCGGCGAAGACCGAGGGGGGGTAGCCCTTGCTGGCCGGCGGCTCGCCGGCGGAAAGGCCGATCTCGCGCATCGCCATGGCGAAGCGGGTCACGGAATCCATCAGGCAGAGGATGTCCTGTCCCTCGTCGCGGAAGTACTCGCTGAGCGCCATGGTCAGATAGGCGGCCTGGCGGCGCATCAGCGGCGGCTCGTCGGAGGTGGCGACCACGACCACCGAGCGGGCCAGGCCCTCCGGCCCCAAGTCGTCCTCCAGCCATTCCTGCACCTCGCGGCCGCGCTCGCCGATCAGGCCGATGACGTTGACGTCGGCCTCGGCATAGCGCGCCAGCATGGACAGCAGCACGGACTTGCCCACGCCGGAGCCGGCGAAGATGCCCATGCGCTGGCCACGGCAGCAGGAGAGGAAAGTGTTGATGGCGCGCACGCCCAGGTCGATCTTGCCGCCCAGACGCTTGCGGCTGTGGGCCGGCGGCGGCGAGGCGCGCAGGCTGTAGGCGGCCGGCCCGTCGGGCAGCGGCCCCTTGCCGTCGATGGGCTCGCCCAGGGCGTTGACCACGCGGCCCAGCCAGGCGCTGGAGGGCCGCACCAGCGGCTCGCTCTCCAGGACCTCCGCCTTGCAGCCCAGGCCGACCCCTTCCAGGGAGCCGAACGGCAGCAGCAGGGCGCGGCGCTGGCGGAAGCCGATGACCTCGCAGATCACCCGCCGGTGTCCCTCGAGCCGGTTTCCCTGGGCGTGGATGGCGCAGCGTGAGCCTATGGAGAGAGCCTGCTCGAGGCCCGCGACCTCGACCAGCATGCCGAGCACCCCGGCGACACGGCCATAAAGGCGGTAATCCGCCAGCTGACCGATTTCCTTAACGACGGTGGAAACGACCATCCAGTAATTCGCCTGAGGGCCCCCCTGGCCTGAGAACAACGACCTTTCAAGGCAGTCTCGGGTATCGGGCTTAAGGTTGGGTAAAATTAAGAAAATCGACGATCGAGGATGGCGCCGAAACGGCAGCAGATCGCTTGTCTACCGCCGATCGACGATAATTAACGCTGGTAAGAATTTATTAACAATGCTTCGGCAAAATGGTTAATAATCAAATCCCAGGGGAACTATACAGGCATTAGGTCACCACCATGAGAGTTCTGCTTGTCGAGGACGATACCGCCACAGCCCAAGGCATCGAGATGATGCTCCGGTCGGAGGGCTATGTGTGCGACACGACCGATATGGGCGAAGACGGCCTTGAAATCGGAAAACTCTACGACTACGACATCATCATCCTTGATCTGATGTTGCCGGACATGGACGGTTACGAGGTGCTGCGGCGTCTCCGGGCCGCCCGGGTCAAGACACCGATCCTGATCCTCTCGGGCCTCAGCGGCCTCGACGACAAGATCAAGGGCCTCGGCGTCGGCGCCGACGATTACCTGACCAAGCCGTTCGACAAGCGAGAGCTGGTTGCGCGCATTCAGGCCATCGTCCGCCGCTCCAAGGGCCATTCGGACTCGGTGATCTCCACCGGCAAGCTGACGGTCAACCTGGATACCCGCACCGTCGAGGTGGAAGGCCAGCCCCTCCACCTGACCGGCAAGGAATACGGCATCCTGGAGCTGCTGTCGCTGCGCAAAGGCACGACCCTGACCAAGGAGATGTTCCTCAATCATCTCTACGGCGGCATGGACGAGCCGGAGCTGAAGATCATCGACGTCTTCGTCTGCAAGCTGCGCAAGAAGCTGGCCAACGCGACCGGCGGCGACAACTACATCGAGACCGTCTGGGGCCGCGGCTACGTGCTGCGCGACCCGGTCAGCAGCGACGGCGCCGAGCCGGCCAAGCACGCCGCCAACGCCTGACTCCCGGGGGGGGGAGCCTCAGGCAAGGCGCAGCTTTCCGCCCCGCCCACGGGGCCTGGAAGAGATCACAGAAAAGGCCGCTATCCAATTGGGATGGCGGCCTTTTCTCTGTGCGCTTAAAGTGAATTCTGAGAATGTTTCCGACCCCAGCGCAGGCGCCGGCGGGGCTCAGCCGACCTTGCGGTCCAGATTGGCGTTGCCGTTGGTCAGGCGGTAGATGCCGCGCTGGCCGGGCACCACCTCGAAGGAGTCCGAAATGCCCAGCACCGTCTCGGCGCCGCCCAGGTAGAGGTAGCCGTCGGCCGGCATGATCTGGGCGACACGGGACAGCACCTGGCCCTTGGTGGCCTGGTCGAAGTAGATCAGCACGTTGCGGCAGAACACCACGTCGAAGGTGCCCAGCGCCGTGGGGCTGTCCAGCAGGTTGAAGGGCCGGTAGGAGACCATGTTGCGGACCTCCTCGCTGATCCGCCACTTCTCCCCTTCCTGGGTGAAGTGCTTCATCAGCAGGGTGATCGGCAGGCCGCGCTGGACCTCGAACTGCGAATAGAGACCTTCCTTGGCCTTGTTCAGGATCTCCGTGGAGAGGTCGGTGGCGACGATCTCCACCTTCCAGCCGGCCAGCTTCGCCGCCTCCTCCTTGAGGATCATGGCCAGGGTATAGGGCTCCTGCCCGCTGGAGCAGGCGGCGCTCCAGATGCGGATCTGCTTGCGCGCAGCCCGCGCGTCCAGCAGGTGCGGCAGGACGATCTCCTTGAACTGGTCGAAGGGCCGGTTGTCGCGGAAGAAGAAGGACTCGTTGGTGGTCATGGCCTCGGTCACGTCGACCATGAGGCGCTCGTCCTTGTTGCTGCGCAGGGCGGCAATCAGGGCATCAAAGCTGTCCAGGTCCCACTTGCGCGCGACCGGGTTGAGGCGGCTTTCCAGGAGGTAGGCCTTCTCCTGGGTGATCACCAGGCCCGAGCGCTGGTAGAGCAACTGGGCGATAAATTCGAAATCGTTCACATTCATGCCGCTGACCTCATGACCAACTTGCGGACGCTGGGGCCGATCTCCTTGATCGGCAGAACGGCTGAACACAGACCGCTCGTGGCGACGGCTCCCGGCATACCCCATACAACGCTGGTGGCCTCATCCTGAGCGATGACCGTGCCGCCAGCTTCAACCACCTCGACGGCGCCCTTCTGCCCGTCCGACCCCATCCCCGTCAGGATGATGGTCAGCAGGCCAGAGCCGTAAATCTTCGCCAGGCTGCGCAGCATCGGATCGACCGCCGGCCGGCAGAAGTTCTCGGGTGGGTCCTGGTTCAATCGAATGACGCTAGCGGCGCCCTCGCGCTCCACCACCATGTGGTAGTTGCCGGGCGCCAGATAGATCTGGCCGGCGTTGATCTTCTCCCCGTCCTGCGCCTCGGCGCAGGGCACGCCCGTGGCGCGGCCGATGTGCTCGGCCAGCAGGGTGGTGAAGGTCGCCGGCATATGCTGGGTGATCAGGATAGGCAGCTTGACCGCCGGCGCCATGTCGCGCAGCACCTCCAGAAGGGCCTGCGGGCCGCCGGTCGAGCTGCCGATGGCGATGAGCCGCGGCAGCGTCAGCGACGGCTTGCGCAGCTCGATCCTGCGCACGGCCGCGATGGGCGCCGGCGCCGGGCTCTGGCTGGCGACGGGGCGCGCGGCCACGGGCCGACCCGCAGGCCGCCCCGCGGCGGCCAGGGCCTTGACCTTCTCGGTCAGCTCGCGCTGAAAAGCGTCCTTGGAGGTGAGCTCGCTGGTCGAGCTCGGCTTGGGCAGATAGTCCGCCGCGCCGGCCTGAAGGGCGCGCAGGCTGACTTCCGCGTTCTTGCGGGTCAGGGTCGAGGCCATGATCACCTGCACCCCCGGCTTCTTCTCCAGAAGCTTGGGCAGGGCGGTCAGGCCGTCCATGACCGGCATCTCGATATCCAGGATGATGACCTCGATATCGCGACGGTCCAGGGTCTTGATGGCGATTTCACCATTGCCGACGGAGGCGACCACCTTGATGCTGGGGTCTTCCTCAAGCGACCGGGTCAGCAGGCCACGAATGACCGCCGAATCGTCCACTACCATCACACGGTAGGGATCACCGGGTTTTCCGTCAGTGCCGCCAGGGGCGGACTTGCTGTCTGGCATCAGATGAGACCTACCTGGACGAACTTCGATTCAATGATGTCGCTATCAAAGGGCTTCATGATGTACTCGTTGGCCCCGGCCTCCATGGCCTTCTTGATATGCTCCATGTCGTTCTCGGTGGTGCAGAACACCACCACCGGCTGGTCGACATCCTGCATGGCCCGCAGCTCCTCCAGGAACTCCAGGCCGTTCTTCACGGGCATATTCCAGTCGAGCAGCACCGCGTCGGGCATGCTGCGCTGACAAGCCTCAATCGCCTTCTGGCCGTCCTCGGCTTCATCGGTCGCGAAGCTAAGACCTTCGAGGATCTTGCGCGCCACCATGCGCACCACCTTCGAGTCATCGACGATCAAACATGACTTCATTTTCCAGCTCCACTTGCATCCGGCCGGCCGTGCCTTATCGGCACTCTTTTACTTGGCGGTCGGCCCCATATCGCAGTCTCGTATCAGGCGGCCTGGACGCGGTCGTAGTCCAGCAGCCTGTTCACGTCGAGCACCACCAGCAGCTGGTCGTCCAGCCGGTAGATGCCCAGCGAATAGTCACGGAACTTCGGGTCCAGGGTCGGCGGATTGCGCTCCCAGGCGGAGCCCTTCAGCGCCAGCACCTCGCCGACCGAGTCGACCATCAGGCTGTAGAGCTCGCCCTCGTGCTCGGCGACGATGCTCATGGACGCCTTGCGGTCACGCGGCGGCAGGCCGAGGCGCAGGCGCACGTCCATCGCCGTGACGATGCGGCCGCGCAGGTTCAGCGACCCGGCGATCTCGGGCGGCGCCAGCGGAATCCGCGTGATGTTGTGCGAGCTGAGGACGTCCTGCACCTTCAGCACAGGGATTCCGAACAGCTGGTCGGCAATGGTGAAGGTTACGAAGTCTTCCGTATCCGCAAACGCGTCGGCCAGGGGCGAGCGTTCCACCCCGCCTTCGTCCTTGGGGCTGCTCATGCCGCACCTCTCATTTCAGCCAAGGTATCGTGTAGGGTGTTCAACAGGGCGTCGCGGTCGGTCTTCGCGACATAATCCTTGAAGCCGGCCTCGCGGCCGCGCGCCAGGTCGCTCGGGTTGGAGAAGCTGGAGAGCGCCACGATCGGCGTCTCGGCCCAGCGGGTCTCCGCGGTGACCTTGCGGGCGAACTCGAAGCCGTTCATGCCCGGCATCTCGATATCGGAAACGATGACGTCGAAGTCCTCGCCCGCCTCGCAGAGCTCCAGCGCGGCGTCAGCGGATTCGACGCAGACCACATCATAACCGGCAACCGTCAGCAGAGGCTGCAGCAGGTTGCGGAAGAAGGGGCTGTCGTCGACGACCAGCAGGCGCCGGCCATGGCCCTCGCCGTCCAGGGTCTCGCGGTCGGCCTGGAACCAGTCGTGGAAGGCCAGCGTCAGGTAGTAGCCGGCGTCGATGATGTCGGTCGCCTTGCTGTCGATCACGGCCGTGCCGACATAGCCTTCGCGCTCCGAGGACAGCTCGATGTTCATGCGACCCTCGACGATGTCGACGATCTCCTGGACCACCAGGCCCATGGTGCGGTTGCGGTCGGCGAAGACCAGCACCGGCTGGCGGCCTTCGGACTCCAGCTTCTGCGAGGGATCCATCATCACCAGCGGCATCAGCTGGCCGCGGTACTGCACCACGTACTGGCCGTTCGAGAACTCGACCTGCTGCAGGTCGATTTCCTCGAGGCGCGCCACCAGGGCCAGCGGTACCGCCTTGGGCGTCTTGTCCACCGCGCGGAAGATCAGCATCGCGACATTGTCGGAGCTGCTCGCCATGTGGCGGCCCTTGGTGTTGTCCTCGGCGCCCTCGGCAACCGAGATCTCGCCGGTGGCCGCGGCGATGCCGTTCGGATCCAGGATCATCACGACGCTGCCATCGCCCAGGATGGTGTTGCCGGAGAAGAGCTGGATGTTGCGCAGGATCGGCGCCACCGGCTTGACCACGATTTCCTCGGTATCGAAGACGCGGTCGACGATGATGCCCATGGAATAATTGCCGATCTGGGCCACGACGATGAAGACCTCCTCGTCGTCGGTACCCTTGACCGCGTCGGCCTTGGCGCCCTCGGCCTGCTTCAGCGCAGCCGCCTCAGCGGCTTCCTTCGGCGCATCGCTGGACTCGGCCTCCACTGCCGGCTTGGTCTCGGTGACCGAGGCCGACAGGGCGTCCTTCGCCGCCTTGGCGGTGTTCTCGCCGTCCAGCTTCAGCAGATGGCGCAGGTTGACCAGCGGCAGCAGGCGGTTGCGCAGGCGCAGGACCGGGGTGCCGTTGATGCGCTCGATGGTGTGCTCGGTGTGGGCGGAGGCGCGCACCAGCTCGACCACCGAAAGCTGCGGGATGGCGAAGCGCTCGGAAGCGCACTCGACGATCAGCGCCGAGACGATCGCCAGGGTCAGCGGGATCTTGATGACGAACTTGGTGCCGCGGCCCTCGACCGAGGTCAGCTCGATGGTGCCGCCGATCTTCTCGATGTTGGTGCGCACCACGTCCATGCCGACGCCGCGGCCGGAGACGGAAGTCACCGCCGCCGCCGTCGAGAAGCCGGCCTTGAAGATGAACTGCTGGATCTGTTGCTCGCTCATCTGATCCAGCTCGGCCTCGTTGGCCAGGCCGTTGTCGATGCACTTCTGCCTGATCTTGTCGACCGACAGGCCTTTGCCGTCGTCGGCGATCTCGATGATGATGTGGCCGCCCTCATGGAAGGCGTTCAGGGTCACCGTGCCGATTTCCGGCTTGCCCGCCTTCAGGCGGTCGGCCGGCACTTCCAGGCCGTGGTCGGCGGAGTTGCGGACCATGTGGGTGAGCGGATCCTTGATCAGCTCCAGCACCTGGCGGTCCAGCTCGGTCTCGGCGCCCTTCATCACGAGATCGATCTTCTTGTCGAGCTCGTGGGCCAGGTCGCGGACGATGCGGGGCAGCTTGGCCCAGGCATTGCCGATCGGCTGCATGCGGGTGGCCATCACGCCTTCCTGCAGCTCCGAGACGACATGGTTCAGACGCTGCAGCGGCGCGGCGAACTCGCTCTCGTTCTGGCTGCGCAGGATCTGCAGCAGCTGGTTGCGGGTCAGCACCAGCTCGGAGACCATGGTCATGAGGTTCTCGAGCACGTCGACGTTGACGCGCAGCGACTGGTTGGCGACGGAGCCTTCCTTCTTGGCGTCGCCGCCCTTGGCGTCAGCCGCAGCCGGTTCCTTCTCGGCCTGCTTGGGCGCCGCATCCTTCTTCGGCGCGGCCTCCTTCTTCGGCTCCTCGGCCTTCACCGGCTCCGGCTCGGCTTCGGCCTCGGCGGCTTCCGCCTCGGCAGCTTCCTGGGCCGCCTTCTCGGCCGCCAGCTCGGCCGGCCCCTTGGCGTTCTGGAACGCCAGCTCCAGCTCGTCGAGGGTGGTATCACCGCTGCCGCTCTCCTCGGCCGGCGCTTCCCCGGCAGCCGGCGCGGCTTCAGCAGCCGGCGCAGCGTCGCCGTCGGCGAAGGCGTTCAGACGGGCGATAAGATCGGAATCGTCACCCTCCGGCTCCGCCTCGGTCGCTTCCAGCTGCTCCAGAAGGGCGCGGATGTTGTCGAGGCATTCCAGGATCAGGGTGACCGCTTCGGGGGTGACCTCCAGCTCGCCGTCGCGCAGTTTGCCCAATACGTTCTCGCCGGCATGCGCAACGCTCTCCAGGCGGGGCAGACCCAGGAAACCGCAGGTTCCCTTGATGGTGTGCATCAGCCGGAAGATGTTACCCAACAGTTCCTTGTCGTTGGGATTCTGCTCGAGCTGAACCAGCTCGACGTCGAGCTCAGCGAGGCTCTCGTTGGTCTCGGTCAAGAATTCGCTTAGAAGATCATCCATCGCCACAGTCCTACTCTTTGCCCGGAAGGTGGGCGCTAGTCCGGGCGATCACTGCTGTTAACCAATGCCCCCGAATTGACGCTGAACAGTGCCAAACATAGATTAAGAAGCCCTTACTTAACTCTCGGGAACCGCAGGGGAATTGCCGGATAGAGGGGATTTGCGCCAAAGCCGGACAGGCGCAGTCGCAGGCAGATCCACCCGGCCAAAGCACCGCCTCAAGCCCATGAAACTGAACGACGTGAGTAACCCGATCACGAAGAGGCCGTCCCGGGCGCGTGGTGGCCGTTCCCGGCCGCTCTTGACGCAAATCCCGTTACGCCGGCCGCCGCGCCTTGCCCCCGGCCCCGCCCCTATGCCTTGCCGCGGACGGCGAGATGTGAGACAGGACCAGGGATGACGCAGCTTTACCAAACCCTGCCGGCGGCGGTGGCCTGAGTGGCCAGCACCCCGCCGATTTCCCCCTCCCTCGACCCGGCCGGGCCGCTCGATCCGCAGCCCCGCCAGCCGCTGCGCCGCGGCCGGGGTGCGCGGCAGCGCCCCTGGGCGCCCCTCACCTGGCTTTCCATCGCCGTTGCCGGGCTGTTCCTCATTCCCGTCGTCAGCGTGCTCTTCAGCCTGACCCAGTCGGGTGGCGGCACCTGGAGCCACCTGGCCAGCACCGTCCTGCCCCGCTACCTCTTCAACACCGCCGTCCTGGTCGCCGGCGTGGGGATCGGTGTGCCGGTGCTGGGCGCCGGCACCGCCTGGCTGGTCACCATGTGCCGCTTTCCCGGGCGCCGCGTCTTCGAATGGGCCCTGATCCTGCCGCTGGCGGTGCCCGCCTACGTCATGGCCTATGCCTACACCGACTTCCTGCAGCCGGCGGGCCCGGTGCAGACCCTGCTGCGGGACCTCACCGGCCTCAGTTACCGCGAGTACTGGTTCCCCGAAGTCAGGTCGCTGGGCGGCGCCGTCGCCATGCTGACGCTGGTGCTCTATCCCTATGCCTACATGCTGTCGCGTGCGGCCTTCCTCGACCAGTCGGTCTGCGCCCTGGACGTCAGCCGCACCCTCGGCTGCGGCCCCTGGGCCACCTTCTTCCGCGTCGCCCTGCCCCTGGCCCGGCCGGCGATCATCGCCGGCACCGCCCTGGCCCTGATGGAGACGCTGGCCGACTTCGGCACCGTGTCGTTCTTCGGCGTGCCCAACTTCACCACCGGGATCGTGCGCGCCTGGATCTCCTTCGGCGACCGCACCACGGCGGGCCAGCTCTCGTCGATCCTGCTGATCTTCGTGTTCCTGGTGCTGCTGCTGGAGGTGCAGAGCCGCGGCCGGGCACGCTTCCACCATGCCACCGACCGCTATCAGCAGCTGCCGGGGCACCGCCTGAAGGGCCTCAGCGCGCTTGGCGCCTTCCTGGCCTGCCTCCTGCCGCTGTTCCTCGGCTTCCTGCTGCCCGCCGGCGTCCTTCTGAACATGGCCCTGGCGGCCGGCGACCAGCAGTTCGGCAAGCGTTACCTGGAACTGGTGGGCAACAGCGTCACCCTGGCCGTGGTTACCGCCATCCTGGCCGTGGGCCTGGCGACCCTCATGGCCTACGGACGCCGCCTGCAGGGTGGCCCGCTGGTGCAGACCGCCAACCGCCTGGCGGCCATGGGCTACGCCATTCCGGGCACCATCATCGCCGTTGGCGTGCTCGTCCCCTTCGCCGCCTTCGACAACGCCCTGGACGGCTGGCTGCGCGCCACCTTCGGCATTTCCAGCGGCCTGCTGCTGACCGGCAGCATCGCCGCCCTGGTCTTCGCCTACCTCGTCCGCTTCCTGGCCGTTTCGCTGAACACCGTCGAATCCGGCCTGGGCAAGATCCGCCCCTCCATGGACGATGCCGCCCGCGCCCTGGGCGTGCGCCCCCTCAGCACCCTGGCGCGGGTCCACGCCCCGATGATGTGGCCCTCGCTGCTGACCGCCGGCCTGGTGGTCTTCGTCGACGTGATGAAGGAGCTGCCCGCCACCCTGGTGATGCGCCCCTTCAACTTCGACACCCTGGCGGTGCAGGCGCACAACTTCGCCGCCGACGAGCGCCTGAC
>MRWG01001824.1_pt1 | contig 12140 bp, 12 predicted proteins | sample 1013341 | NCBI WGS metagenome assembly MRWG01 (sample SAMN06117577, study PRJNA244670) | biofilm metagenome | biome: Water; feature: Cathode Biofilm; material: Biofilm; isolation source: microbial consortium enriched at the cathode of a solar microbial fuel cell | place: USA: District of Columbia ... | reverse complement strand
CTCGGATCTCCGAGCCGGGCAACGGTCCCAAAAGATCAAAACCGGTGCTGAATGATTCAGCACCGGTTTTTCTTTTGGGACCACCGGGTTTTTTGACTTACGGGGTTGGCTCACGGGGTGCCCATGGTTGGTTCATGGGGTGCCCATGCTTTTGGTTCACGGGGTGATTGCGACAGCGCCGAGGATGGCGCCCGGCCTTCCTTCCCTGTCGACGCGCTGGAGAAGCAGCGCGCAGCCATTGCCTTTCTTCACCAGCTCGCTCTTGGGCATTTCGAAGCTCTTGGCCGTTCCGTCCCACATGCCGATTGTCTGGATCTGGTTCACCGCGTTGCGATATTCGATGGTGCGGCCCCGGTTCTCTCCGGCGCGGATCTCCACCGTCGCGCGTGGCGCAAAGTCGACAAAGACCAGATGCGCGTCGAGCAGCTCGTTGCCCGCGTCGCCGCGAAATGCGCCGACTTCGACGAGAATGGTGTCGCCCCTGTCCTGAAGCGACAGATCCACCTGTAGCCCGTCCGGCGTGCCGGCCATGCTGTCGAGCGATGCGGTGACCCTGCTCCGGTCCGCACCGTTCATGTCGGTGCGGCCATTCACGATCATCTGTGGCGTGTAGACGGAGGCTTTCTGGAGAGAGCGCGCATAGTTCTTCTGCCGCGCGGTGTTCGCGGCGCTGCCAAGCGCATCGCGCCAGCCCAGATAGTCCCAGTAATCGACGTGATAGGCGAGGGAGATCACGTCATCCCTTTCCGCCAGTTCGCTGAGCAGCGCATCCGCTGGCGGGCAGGAGCTGCAGCCCTGACTGGTGAACAGCTCGACCACACCGACCGGGCGCGCCATCTCCTGGGCGCCGGCAATGCCGGTAAGGGCGTAGAAGCCTGCAACCGCCGCCAGCAGCTGGCGGCGCGTGGTGAGCCAAGTCATCTGTACTCCGTTCGGAAACTGAACCCGATCCTGTTTTCAGGCACTATAGGTGGCGGGCGGGCTCAACAAGAAGTCACGTTCCGGTGAGGAAATGCAGCCGGAAACAAAAAAGACCGCCGGCGTTTCCGCCGACGGTCTGTCTCAGGCAGGTGGCAGACCTGGATTATGCAGCCAGGTCGCGCAGCACGTACTGCAGGATGCCGCCATTCTTGAAGTACTCGAGCTCGTCGAGCGTATCGATGCGGCAGAGCAGCGGAACCTCTTTCACCGAACCATCGGCAAAGGTGACCTTGGCGTTGACCTTGGCGCGGGGCTTGAGCGTCTCAAGACCCTCGATGCTCACCGTTTCGTCGCCCTTCAGGCCAAGCTTCTCCCAGCTCGTCTCTTCAGCGAAGACGAACGGGATGACGCCCATGCCCACCAGGTTGGAGCGGTGGATGCGCTCGTAGCTCTCTGCGATCACGGCGCGGACGCCGAGCAGGTTCGTGCCCTTGGCAGCCCAGTCGCGCGAGGAGCCATTGCCGTATTCGCCACCGGCGAACACCACCAGCGGAACACCTTCCTTGCGGTACTCCATGGCTGCGTCGTAGATCGACATCTCTTCCTTGGAAGGATAGTGGATCGTGTAGCCGCCCTCGGTGCCGTTCTCGCCCAGCATGTGGTTGCGGATGCGGATGTTGGCGAAGGTGCCGCGCATCATGACTTCATGGTTGCCGCGACGCGTGCCGTACTGGTTGAAGTCGACAACGCCCACGCCATTGTCCATCAGGTACTTGCCGGCGGGCGACTGTGCCTTGATGGAACCGGCCGGCGAGATGTGATCGGTGGTGATCTTGTCGCCGAACAGGCCGAGAATGCGCGCACCCTCGATGTCCGTCACCTTGCCGGTCGACTTGGTCATGCCGGCGAAGTAGGGCGGGTTCTGAACATAGGTCGACGTGTCGTCCCATGCGTAGGTCTCGCCTTCCGGCACCTGCACGGCCTGCCAGTTCTCGTCGCCCTTGAAGACCTCTGCGTACTTCTTCTCGAACAGGTCGCGGGTAACGTTCTTCTGGATGAACTCCTGGATCTCCTGGTTGGAGGGCCAGATGTCCTTCAGGAAGACGTCATTGCCGTCCTTGTCCTGACCGATCGGCTCCTTCGTCAGGTCCTTGGTCACCGAGCCGGCGAGCGCATAGGCGACGACCAGCGGCGGCGAAGCCAGGTAGTTGGCCTGCACGTCAGGCGAAATACGGCCTTCGAAGTTGCGGTTGCCGGAGAGAACGCCGGCAGCGATCAGGCCCTTGTCGTTGATGGTCTTGGAGACCGGGGCCGGAAGCGGGCCGGAGTTGCCGATGCAGGTCGTGCAGCCGAAGCCGACGAGGTTGAAGCCGATCTGGTCGAGCTCCTTCTGCAGGCCGGCATTCTCCAGATACTCGGCAACCACCTGCGAGCCGGGGGCGAGCGACGTCTTCACCCAGGGCTTCTGCTTGAGGCCCAGGCGGTTGGCGTTGCGGGCCAGAAGGCCGGCGCCGATCAGCACGCTCGGGTTCGAGGTGTTGGTGCAGGAGGTGATGGCGGCAATCGCCACGTCACCATGGCCGAGGTCGTAATCCTCGCCTTCAACCTGCCAGCGCTGTTCCAGCGTGGACGGGTCTTTCTTGTATTCCTTCTCGAGCGATTCGGCGAAGCCGGATGCGATGTTCTCGAGCGGAATGCGGCCTTCCGGACGCTTCGGGCCGGCCATGGACGGCACGACTTCGCCGAGGTCGAGCTCGAGCGTGTCGGTGAACACCGGATGCTCGGTGCCCGTCTCGCGGAACATGCCCTGCGCCTTGGAGTATGCTTCCACGAGCGCGATGCGCTCCTTGGAGCGGCCGGAGACGTTGAGGTAGTTCAGCGTTTCCGAATCAACCGGGAAGAAGCCGCAGGTCGCGCCGTATTCCGGGCCCATATTGCCGATGGTTGCGGCGTCCGCCAGCGTGAGGTGGTCGAGGCCTTCGCCGAAGAACTCGACGAACTTGCCGACAACGCCCTTCTTGCGGAGCATCTGCACGACGGTCAGCACCAGGTCGGTTGCCGTCACGCCTTCTTTCAGCTTGCCGGTCAGCTTGAAGCCGATGACTTCCGGCAGGAGCATGGAGACCGGCTGGCCGAGCATGGCCGCCTCTGCCTCGATGCCGCCCACGCCCCAGCCGAGAACGCCCAGGCCGTTGATCATCGTGGTGTGCGAATCGGTGCCCACGCAGGTGTCCGGATAGGCAATCGTCTTGCCGTCCTCTTCCTTCGTCCAGACGGTCTGGCCGAGATATTCGAGGTTCACCTGGTGGCAGATGCCGGTGCCGGGCGGAACGACGCGGAAGTTCTTGAACGCGTTCTGACCCCATTTGAGGAAGCGGTAACGCTCGCCATTGCGCGCATACTCGAGTTCCACGTTGCGGTCGAATGCCTTCGGCGTACCGAACTCGTCGACGATGACCGAGTGGTCGATGACCAGATCGACGGGCACCAGCGGGTTGATCTTCTGCGGGTCGCCGCCGAGCGACACCATGGCGTCGCGCATGGCTGCCAGATCGACCACGGCGGGAACGCCGGTGAAGTCCTGCATCAGCACGCGGGCCGGGCGGTAGGCGATCTCGTGGCCGGCCGTGCCGCGGTCGTCGAGCCATGCTGCGACTGCTTCGATGTCGGACTTGGTGACCGAGCGTCCGTCCTCGTTGCGCAGCAGGTTCTCGAGCAGCACCTTCATCGAGAAGGGCAGGCGGGAAATGCCTTTAAGACCGTTCTTTTCGGCCTCTTTGAGGTCGAAATAAACATACTCTGCATCCCCAACCTGGAGGGTGCGGCGGCAATTGAAACTGTCAAGTGATTTGGTCACGGGCGATCCTATCCTGTTCTGCTATCCGAAACGGGAACGGACTCCTCGAGGCATCACGCGCAAAAGGTGCGGGTACGGTCATTTCCGCTGTCCGCCCCCAAGCGTCCCGGCCGTTCAAGGCGGCGCGCGCGCGGGGTATCGGCACAAAGAGTTACACGCCGACCGCTGGCGTGGTTGAGGCGGATATAGAGAATTTTGTAGAAGAGTTCTAGAGTGGGAAACGGCAAATCTGCCGCGTCGTGAAAAAATCAGGAATACACCCTTGCCGAAGGATGAAGACATGATGCGGCTCGCCGCCGAAAACGTGAGTGGCGAGCGGGGCGGTGAAACCGTGTTCTCCGGCATATCCTTCGTGCTCGAAGCCGGCGAGGCGCTGACGGTGACCGGGCCGAACGGCGCGGGAAAGTCGACATTGCTCCGGGTGCTCTGCGGCCTTTTGCCCATGGCGGAGGGCGTGGTGTCGTTTTCCGGCGGTGGCGACGAATTTCCCGATGCCGGTGCGGCCTGCCACTATCTCGGCCACCGCAACGCGATGAAGGCCGAACTGGGCGTCGAAGAGAATCTGCGCTTCTGGCAGGACTTTCTGGGGCATCCGCATCTTTCGCCCTTCGAAGCGCTGGAAATGGTCGGGCTCGGTGATATCGGCCATCTGCCCTTCGGCTATCTCTCCACCGGCCAGCGCCGGCGCGCCTCCATTGCCCGGCTTCTCGTCAGCTACCGGCCGGTCTGGCTTCTGGATGAACCCACTTCCGGCCTCGACAAGGCGTCTGAAGCCCAATTTGCCGAACTGATGGGTGTTCATCTGGAAGATGGCGGGCTGATCGTGGCCGCCACCCATCTGCCGCTCGGCTTGACCGGCGCGCGCGAATTGCGCATGGGGCAGGTTCAGGCATGAGGACGTTTGACGGTGCGCGGCTGTCAGGCGCTCTCGGCCCCACACCCGGTCAGGAGCTTTTCCAGTCATGCTAGCGCTTTTCCGCCGCGAGCTGCAGATCGGCGTGCGCACCGGAAACGGCGCGCTCACCGGTGTCCTGTTCTTCCTCGCCGTGGTGGCCGTCATCCCCTTCGGCGTGGGACCGGACCTCAACCTTCTGGCGCGGATCGGCCCGGCCATCCTGTGGATCGGCGCGCTGCTTGCGGGCCTGCTTGGGCTTGAGCGCCTGTTCCAGGCTGATCGCGAAGACGGCTCGCTTGATCTCATGCTTCTCGCCGACAACCGCCACATGACGGCGCTGACCGTGTTCGTGAAGTGCCTCGCGCACTGGACGGTGAACGTCCTGCCGCTGGTGGTGGTGACGCCGCTGCTCGGCCTCTTCATGAATGTCGAACCGGTGGGCATTCTGGCTGCGACCGCGACGCTGGCCGTCGGCACGCCCGCCATCACCTTCATCGGCGCGGTGGGCGCGGCCCTTGCCGTGGCGCTGCCACGGGGCGGGCTGCTGGTCTCGGTTCTGGTTCTGCCGCTCACCATCCCGGTTCTGATCTTCGGCGTGGCGGCGGCGCGCGGCGCGGTTGCCGATCCGGACCCGTTTTTGCCGCCCTTCCTCATTCTTGCCGCGCTGATGCTGTTTTTTGCGGTCATCGGGCCGCTGGCCGCCTCGCTCGCACTGCGGTGGGGCGGCGATTGATGTGCGGCAATCGATTCGATTGCGGAACAGGACACTCGACGCTATGGGTTCAGGCATGACAAACGCCACCCCGCAAGCCTCCACGCTCTCCGGTCGCCTGACGGCGCTCGCCAATCCCACGCGCTTTCTCGCGCTGGCAGACACGCTCGTGCCCTGGCTTGGCGGCACGGCGCTGGCGGTGCTTGCGGCAGGCTTCTACATGGCCTTCACCGCGCCTGAGGATTATCAGCAGGGCATCACGGTGCGGATCATGTACATCCATGTGCCGTTCGCCTGGCTCGCCATGTTCTGCTACTCGCTCATGGCGGCGTCTGCGCTTGGCACGCTTGTGTGGAAGCATCCGCTCGCGGATGTGGCGCTCAAGTCCGCCGCTCCCATCGGCGCGGCCTTCACCGCGCTGGCGCTGTTCACCGGCTCCGTCTGGGGCAAGCCCATGTGGGGCACGTGGTGGGTCTGGGACGCGCGGCTGACCTCCGTTTTCATCCTGTTCCTGATGTATCTCGGCATCATCGCCCTGACGCGGGCGATGGACGATCCCGGCCGTTCGGCGCGGGCCGCGGCGATCCTCACGCTTGTCGGCTTCGTCAACATCCCGATCATCAAGTTCTCGGTGGACTGGTGGAACACGCTGCATCAGCCGGCATCCGTGTTCCGTCTCGATGGTCCCACCATCCACACATCGCTTCTTTGGCCGCTGCTCGTCTGCGCGCTTGGTTTCACGCTCGTGCTTCTCACGCTTCACCTGATGGCCATGCGTGCGGAGATCTGGCGTCGGCGTGTGATCGCCATGCGCAGGCTTTCGGCGCGCGCGGCAGAAAGGGCAGCGCGATGACCCACGCAGGTTATGTGTTCGCCGCTTATGGTATTTCGGCACTGGTGATTGCGGGGCTCTGCCTCTGGATCCTGATCGATCAGGCAGGCCGCAAGCGCGAACTCAAGGAACTCGAAGAGCGCGGCGTTCGCCGCCGCTCCGAGCGCAAGGCAGAGAAGAAATGAGCGTTACCGGCGAAAAGTCCAACCGTTCGCGGCGGTTGCTGTTTCTGCTGCCGCTTCTGGTCTTCCTGGCGCTGGCCGCCGTTTTCCTCATGCAGCTTTTTTCCGGGCGGGACACCTCGCTCGTGCCTTCGGCGCTGATCGGCCGTGATGCGCCGCAGACGGATCTGCCGCCGCTTGAGGGCATGTCCCTGCCGGGACTTTCCTCAGACGCCTTTGCAGGCAAGATCACGCTGGTGAATGTCTGGGGCTCCTGGTGCCTGCCCTGCCGGCAGGAGCATCCGCTGTTGATGGAGCTGGCCAGAGACGGGCGTTTCGTCATCGCTGGTTTGAACTACAAGGACCAGCCGGAAAACGCCCGCCGCTTTCTCGGCGATCTCGGCAATCCCTATGATGCAATCGGCGTGGACCAGAATGGCCGCGCGGCCATCGACTGGGGTGTCTACGGCGTTCCGGAAACCTTTCTCGTCGGGCCGGAAGGCAGGATCCGCTACAAGCATGTCGGCCCTTTCACGCCCGAAAGCGTGCAGAACGACCTGATGCCCGAGATCGAAAAGCTTTTGGCAGAGCGCCCGGCAGGCTGATTTTTCTGTGCCAGTCGGCTGGTCCAGAAAAAATGCTGCGCTGCAACAAATCTCTCGGACAACGCATGCTACCCTCTCCTTCAAACTTTGAAGGAGAACTGCATGGAAAGCCGGATCAGCGCACATTTCGAAAAGCAGGCCGAGGCCTGCGACCGTATGGGTTCCCCTTTCACCGCCCAGCTGTGCCGGCTCCTGCCTGAAATTCTGGATCGCAACACGAGAACCGGCGCGCGCGTGCTCGACTGGTCCGGAGCGCCCGGCGAAGATGCGCTGGCGCTGCGGCTTTGCGGCGGGCTTCATGCGCTGGTTCTGGCGGGAGAGGACGCGGAGTTAGCCGGCGTCTATCCACCCGGAACGGCCTCGCGTGATGCCGTTGGCGCGGCTGTCGCCGGCACCATTGCGCGCCATGATGCACGGCTCTGCGCCACTCTGGACAGCGCGCCGCAGACCAATGAGATCGCCCGCTCGGCCATGCTCCTGCCGGGTTTCCTCACGATTGCCCGCGAAACCGGCCTGCCGCTTGACCTTCGTGAGATCGGATCGAGCGCGGGACTGAACCTTCTGTTCGACCGGTTCCACTATTGTTACGGCGAGAGCATCTGGGGCGATGCCGCCTCACCGGTAAAGCTCGCGCCAGAAGTGCGGGGCGCTGCGCCCGACCTTTCCGGCAGGCTTGAAATCGCCTCGCGCGAGGGCAGTGACATCGCCCCCATCGATGTTGCGCTGGAGAGCGAGCGCCTGCGTCTCACCTCCTATGTCTGGGCCGATCAGGCGGCGCGGCTCGAACGTCTTGTCGCGGCGATCAGCCTTGCGGATGGCGCTTCTCTCTCGCTGGAAAAGGCGGATGCGGCCGATTTTGTCGAGGCGGCGCTTGCCATGCGCGAACCCGACCGGGTGCTGGTGCTGTTTCACTCGATCATGTGGCAATATCTGCCGTTCGAAACGCAGTCCCGCATCGAGGGCGCGCTGGAAAAGGCGGGGCGCGCCGGCGGGGCGCCCATCGCCTGGCTGCGCATGGAGCCTTCCGATATGAAGGAGCCCTTCGCGCGCGTTTCGCTCACCCTGTGGCCGGAAGGAACGCGCCGCGATCTGGCGCGCTGCGACTTCCATGGCCGCTGGATCGAGTGGATTGGCGCTGACGTCTAGGGTCCTGACCCTAGAACGGTTCACCGTTGCAGGGAAACGCGGCCCTGAATGTCTGAGCGCCGAACGCCCTACCGCGCCGCGATGGCTGCTGCTGCACTTGCCATCAGCGATGCGCTTGTACGGTTGGCGATGCGCATGGCGCGCGGGCTTCTGAGCAGCTTTCGGGCCTGCGCCGCCGCGACGATCCAGCCCGCGTCCACCACCAGCAGCACGAGCAGCATGGTCAGTGTCAGCTCTGCCCAGCCCATCAGGGTCACCGAAGCCAGATCAATGATCGTGGGCAGCAGCGAGACGTAGAACATCATGATCTTGGGGTTGCCAAGCGTGACCGCCAGACCGGCGAAGAACAGCCGCCCGCCCGATTGCGCGTCGGGCACGGCGTCGTCCGGGTTCGTCACCGGCGCGGTCCACATTTTCCATGCGAGATAAAGCAGATAGGCCACGCCCGCATATTTGATGACCGAGAACGCCAGATGGAAGCTTTCGGCGAGAACCGCGAGGCCGAAAATCGCGAAGGAAAGCCACACCGCTTCGCCGATCCACATCGCGACCATGAAGGGCAGGACATCGCCCCAGCCGCGCGTGATCACACGGGCCACGAGGGCGGCGATGCTGGGGCCGGGCGTGCCGGCAGCAACCAGAAGCGCGCCGGCGAAGATGACGAGAGCGGAGAGTTCCATCTGTCTACCTTGTCGAAAGGGCGAGTCGCAGTCCCAGCGCCGCAAAGGCTGCCGCGAAGGAGCGGCGCAGCCATTTCATGATCGTCGGGCTCGACAGAACCCTGCCGCGCACCAGCGACGCCATCTGCCCATAGAGCACGAAGACCACGAACGTCATGACCATGAAGACGAAGCCGAGCCATGCCATGTCGAGCGCGGGAAGGGTGCTTTCAGCAGGGATGAACTGGGGCAGGAACGCCAGAAAGAAGATCGACAGTTTCGGATTCAGAATGTTGATGAGAAAACCGCGCCGGATGATGGCGCGATGTGCAATCGCCGTGCGGTCTGGCTCTGCATCAAGCATGCCGTTTTCCTTCAGCGCGCCCCATGCCATCCAGAGCAGGTAGAGCACGCCGGCGAATTTGACGATCTGGAAAAGCATGGCGCTGGCATGCAGCAGCGCGGCGATGCCGAGAATTGCGGCTGCGATGTGCGGCAGGATGCCGAGCGTGCACCCGAATGCCGCCGAAACCGAAGCAAGCCCCCCGCGACCAAGCGCAATCGCCAGCGTGTAAATCACGCCGGTGCCGGGAATCAGCACAACGACAAGCGCCGTGAGCAGAAATGCCGGATCCATCTGAGATCTCCTCCACAACCTTGTGGCGATTAGCGCGGGATGTTCGGTTGCTGTCAACCCGGCTGCGAAAGGCTGCTGCCATGGGAGGTGGCGTGAAGGGGAGTGCAACGTCTCAGTCCGCGCCAGGCACCCTCGCCCTTCGACAGGCTCAGGATGAGGGTTATTGGGACGCATTTAAAACGGGCCTGGCGGATGCTTCAGCCGCCCATGCTGCAGCCTGATGGGATGCCGGTCACACAGCCACAGCCACTGGATTGGCACCCGACGCCTCAACAACCCTCATCCTGAGCTTGTCGAAGGGCGAGGGTGCCTGACGCGGCGTTGAAGCCGGCTCTATCCTGTAGCGCCCAGCAGCCACCATAAACCGGAAAAGCATCATCCAGATGCAATTGAGCCCGCAAGTAGATGCGGGCTCAATATTGGGTTCAGACCTCAAGCCGCGCCGGCGCGGCTTTTCTCGAAGCGCTTGCGCTCGTGCGGGTCGAGGTAGAGCTTGCGCAGGCGGATCGACTTCGGCGTCACTTCCACCAGCTCATCGTCCTGAATCCAGGAAAGCGCGCGTTCCAGCGTCATGCGGATCGGCGGGGTCAGCTTCACGGCTTCGTCCTTGCCGGAGGCGCGGACGTTGGTGAGCTTCTTGCCCTTCAGCACGTTCACTTCCAGATCGTTGTCGCGGGAGTGAATGCCGATGATCATGCCCTGATAGACCTTCACGCCGGCGTCGATCACCATCGGGCCGCGGTCTTCCAGGTTGAACAGTGCGTAGGCTGCCGCCTCGCCGTCATCGTTGGAGATGAGCACGCCGTTGATGCGGCCGCCGATCTCGCCCTTGTAGGGCTGATAATCGTGGAACAGCCGGTTCATGATGGCCGTGCCGCGCGTGTCGGTCAGGAGCTCCGACTGGTAGCCGATCAGGCCGCGCGTCGGTGCGTGGAAGACAAGGCGCTGGCGGTCGCCGCCGGAGGGGCGCAGCTCGATCATCTCGGCTTTGCGCTCCGACATCTTCTGCACGACGATGCCGGAATGCTCCTCGTCCACGTCGATCACGACTTCTTCGATTGGCTCGAGAAGATTGCCGTTCTCGTCCTTCTGCATCACCACGCGCGGACGCGAAACGGCAAGCTCGAAGCCCTCGCGGCGCATGGTCTCGATCAGAACGGCAAGCTGAAGCTCGCCACGGCCGGAGACGTAGAAGGAATCCTTGTCGTCGGCTTCCTCGATCTTCAGCGCGACATTGCCCTCGGCCTCCTTCAGGAGGCGGTCGCGGATCACGCGGCTCGTCACCTTGTCGCCCTCGGTGCCGGCGAGCGGCGAGTCGTTGACGATGAAGCTCATGGTCACCGTCGGCGGATCGATGGGCTGTGCCTCCATCGGCTGGTTGACGGAGGGATCGCAGAACGTGTCGGCCACCGTGCCCTTGGAGAGGCCGGCAATGGCGACGATATCGCCTGCCTGCGCTTCCTCGATGGGCTGGCGCTCGAGCCCGCGGAAGGCGAGGATCTTGGAAATACGGCCGGTCTCAAGCAGCGTGCCGTCGTGATGCAGCACCTTCACCGCCTGGTTCGGCTTGATGGAGCCGGCTGCCACGCGGCCGGTGATGATGCGGCCGAGGAACGGGTTGGCTTCCAGGATCGTGCCGATCATGCGGAACGGACCGGGCTCCGTGCTTGGCTCCGGCACATGCTTCAGCACCAGATCGAAGAGCGGGGTGAGGCCCTCATCCTTCGGACCTTCCGGGCTGTAGTTCATCCAGCCGTCGCGGCCCGAGCCGTAAAGGATCGGGAAGTCGAGCTGCTCGTCGGTGGCGTCGAGCGCTGCGAACAGGTCGAACACCTCGTTGATCACCTCGTCGGCGCGTGCGTCCGGGCGGTCGATCTTGTTGATGGCGACGATCGGCTTCAGGCCAACCTTCAGCGCCTTGCCGACAACGAACTTGGTCTGCGGCATCGGGCCTTCGGCCGCGTCCACCAGAAGAACTGCGCCATCCACCATGGAGAGGATGCGCTCCACCTCACCACCAAAGTCGGCGTGTCCGGGCGTATCGACGATGTTGATGCGGGTGTCGTTCCATTCCACCGAGGTGGCCTTGGCGAGAATGGTGATGCCGCGTTCTTTTTCGATCTCGTTGGAGTCCATGACGCGTTCGGCGACGCGCTGGTTCTCGCGGAACGCGCCGGACTGCTTCATAAGCTCGTCGACGAGTGTCGTTTTCCCATGGTCAACGTGGGCGATAATCGCAATGTTGCGCAGTTTCATATGTGCTCTTTGGGGTCGGTAGGCGCGCGAAAGGCAAGGCGCGGCCCTGTTGCGTTGCCGCGCTCTTACAGGTTTTTTCGCAATTGCGAAAGTCCGCAGTGCCCGTTGTCGACCCCGGGACCGCTCAAATCATTGTTTTTGCGCAATTCCGGACGGAAAACCGGTTACCGCTTTTCCTGGAATTGTCTAGCGCATCGGCCCGAAAATCGGGATCGATTTTCGGAAAGCACGATGCACGGCGCTCTAGCCCCAGGAAGCGCCTTCAAGCGCGTTGAGCGGAAACTTCAGATAGCGCTCGCCATTGGCTTCCGGCGCGGGAAGCTGGCCCGCATTCATGTTCACCTGAAGCGCATGCAGAATGAGCTTCGGCATGGGCAGCGTCCTGTCGCGCGCCTACCGACCCCAAAGAGCACATATGAAACTGCGCAACATTGCGATTATCGCCCACGTTGACCATGG
>MRWG01007860.1_pt1 | contig 12142 bp, 6 predicted proteins | sample 1013341 | NCBI WGS metagenome assembly MRWG01 (sample SAMN06117577, study PRJNA244670) | biofilm metagenome | biome: Water; feature: Cathode Biofilm; material: Biofilm; isolation source: microbial consortium enriched at the cathode of a solar microbial fuel cell | place: USA: District of Columbia ... | reverse complement strand
ACCAGGGTGGAGGTCACCACATTGTCGATGAATTCCCGGTCATGGCTGACCAGCAGCAGGGTGCCCTGGTAGTTGACCAGCTGCTCTTCGAGCAGCTCCAGGGTTTCCACGTCCAGGTCGTTGGTGGGCTCGTCGAGCACCAGCAGGTTGAACGGTTTGGTGAACAGCTTGGCCAGCAGCAGACGGTTGCGTTCGCCGCCGGACAGCGAGCGCACCGGCTGGCGGGCGCGCGCCGGCTCGAACAGAAAGTCCTGCAGATAGCCCATTACATGCTTTTTGCGGCCATTGATTTCAACCACGTCGGAGCCTTCCGCCAGGTTATCGAGCACGCTCTTATTGCTGTCCAGGGTGTCGCGCATCTGGTCAAAGTAAGCCACCTGCAACTGGGTGCCGTGTTTGACGTGGCCGGTATCCGGGGTCAGCCGGTCCAGTAGCAGGCGAATCAATGTCGACTTGCCGCAACCGTTGGGGCCGAGGATGCCGACCCGGTCACCGCGCAGCAGGGTGATCGAAAAATCGTCCAGCAGCGGCAGGCCGTCGATGGCGTAACCCAGGTGCTCGGCTTCGATGACGACCTTGCCCGAGTTGTCGCTTTGCTGGATTTCCAGGCCGGCGGTGCCCTGGCGGTTGCGGCGCCGGGCGTAGTCCTCGCGCATGCTTTTCAGGGCGCGCACGCGGCCTTCGTTACGGGTGCGGCGCGCCTTGATGCCCTGGCGAATCCAGCGTTCTTCCTGGCTGAGCTTCTTGTCGAACTCGGCGTTGGCGCGCTCTTCGTTGTCCAGCGCCGCCTGCTTGCCGGCCAGGTACTTGTCGTAATCGCCGGGCCAGCTGGTCAGCTTGCCCCGGTCCAGCTCGATAATGCGGGTCGCCAGCGAGCGGATGAAGGCACGGTCGTGGGAAATGAACACCAGGGTGGCGGAATAACCCTTGAGGAAGGTTTCCAGCCAGCGGATCGCGTCCAGGTCCAGGTGGTTGGTGGGCTCGTCCAGCAGCAGGATGTCGGGCTCCTGGACCAGCGCGCGGGCCAGCAGCACGCGGCGTTTCATCCCGCCGGACAAACCGGCGAAGTTCTGCTCGCCGTTCAGGTTCAGCTTGGAGAGCACCGTGTCCACGCGCTGGAACAGCTGCCAGGCGCCGCGCGCCTCGATCTGGTTGTTCAGGGTTTCGAAGCGGGCCAGGTTCTCGTCCATGCGGTCGGCCTGGTCCGGATCGCCCAGGGCGCGGCTCAGATGGTCGTGTTCATTGAGCAGTGTGCCCAGCTCGCCCAGGCCCTCGGCGACCATATCGTGGACGCTATGGTCCTGGTCCTCGGGCACCTCCTGTTCCAGGCGCGAGATCATCAGGTTCTGGGTGCTTTCAATCTGGCCGTCGTCGGCCTGCACCTCGCCGGCCAGCACCTTGAGCAAGGTGGACTTGCCGGAGCCGTTGCGGCCCACCAGACAGAGCCGTTCGCCGGCCTCTATGGTGAGGTCGACGTTGTCGAGCAGGGGCTGCTCGCCGAAGTGCAGTTGAATCTGTCGCAGTGTAATCAGTGACATGAAAGCGCGTCGTCGGAGAAATGAGGCGCGAGTGTAGCATTTTTACCGGGCTGTATAGGGTGCGGTCGGTGCCGGTCTAAAGCGTGACCGGCGACGCCTTTTCGGCGGCGGCTGTCGCGGATGAACAATTGAAACGGCGAGCGAATTACGCCTGTATAGGACGGACATACCAAAAACAACATCCTCAGGGAGAGAATTATGAAACGGATATTCATCGGCTTGCTGGTCGCCGCCTGTCTGTGCCCGACCGCGCAGGCCTTCAAACAAGAAACCCACCGGCGCCTGGTGGAAGACGCGGTGGCCTATATGCAGGCGCACCCGCAGACCACCGGTTATTCGGATTTGCAGGCGGTGGCCACCGCCGCCGGCTACACCGTGGCGCAGTTCGCCCAGGTGCTGGGCCAGAGCGCCTACGACGTGGACGACTTCCAGGACACCTACTTTTGCGGCGCGATCACCGGCGACTGCGTCTACGCGCCGGTGTTCAACGCCGGCAGCTCACTGGTCAACTACACCTCGTACTGGCATTTCCAGAACCACACCCGCGGCCCGGACGTTCACGGCAACGACCTGGGCGGCTATAACTACGACAAGCTCACCGTGTGGGGCGACATCGACAACCTGGCGGCGAGCTGGCTGGTGGGCGATTACCTGGACGACGGCCCCGGCGGCATGACCGGCTGGTGGTCCAACGACGATTCCGAGTACGACACTTACGGCATCACCGAGGCTAATTACCGACAGGGCACCACGTCGTCCAAATCCATGTACGACGACTTCGAGGAGATGCCCTTCCAGCCCCTGGATAACCTGGCCCAGTACTGGACCACGTCGTCCAAATCCATGTACGACGACTTCGAGGAGATGCCCTTCCAGCCCCTGGATAACCTGGCCCAGTACTGGTACGACCAGTTTTTGGCCACCCCGACCGCCCAGAGTCTGGGCTATGCGCTGCACGCGACCGACGTGGTCCAGCCGCACCATGTATGGACCACTTCGGCGCTGAACCATAGCGGCTGGGAAGGCTGGGTGGCGGATTACTACGACAGCGAGAACCTGAACGACGACGCGCTGGTGACTCAGGCGTTATCCAACTTCACCGCGCCGGGCAGCGGCACCACCGATATCCGCCCGCTGCTCACCCAGGGCGGCGACATCGCCTACGCCAACGGCAGCCTGGTGCTGTCGAGCACCGATCACTCCGATCGGGTGCAGGTGGGCCAGGTGGTGGTGCCCCACGCCATCGCCATGGTGGTGCACTTGTTGGGCCATGCCTCCGCGCAACTGACGCAGTGATGACGCGCGACAACAGAGCCCGCCGCTGGGCCCTGGCCCCGGCGGCGTTGTTGATGGTGGCCCTGGCCGGGGCCACGCCGCCGGCCCCCGGCGTGGTGGCGGAGATAGGCGGCACGGCTCTCACTCGACCGGTGCTGGACGTCTTTCTGGCCACGGCGCGGTTGCATGATCCCGAGGTGCCGGCGGGGCAGGTCCTGGAAGAGCTGGTGGACATACACCTGATGGGTGCCTGGTATCGCCAGGAGCACGGCCAGGACGCACCGCCGGCGCGGGTCGGTTACGATCGCGTGATACGCGCCGCCATGGACACCGCGGCCCTGATTCGGGTGGCTTATCGCGACGAACTGGCGGCGGCGATCACGAAACAGGGTTGGACCACGCCGTTGGACGCGGTGCAAGGGGGTTGGCACCTCGACGCAAAGGGGCTGGCGCCGATTCTGACCGCCCGGCCGGGCCTGCGTCTCGCTCTGAGCGAAGAGCAGGAGAATGCCGCGCGGGCCTGGGTGGTGGCCGAGTACCGTTTTCCCGGTGGCTCGGAACGTCACCTCTCCCTGGCCGAGTTGTACGGGGCCCAGAACATTGCCCTGAAGACCCGGTTCCACAATCTCGACACCGGCGCCATGGCCGACGCCGCCCGCGCTTATCTACGCCGGGCTTTTATCCTCGACTGGTTCCAACGCCAAGCGCCGCTGCAGCCGGAGGAGCGGGCCTGGATCCGGCAACTGGTGTTGGACAGATTGGATCAACGCGCGCTGATACGCGTCCTCGGGCTCAGTGACGACCCCCACGACGACAACACCCGCTTGCGGGAGGTGGCCGAGGCGATACCGGACAAAGAGATTCATCGCTACTACCGGTTGCACCGAGACCGCTTTCAGCGTGTCGAGAAAGTCCGCGCGGCGCGTTTATACCTGCCCACGCAGGCGTTAGCCGACGAAGCGCACGAGCGTCTCGACGACGGCGCCAATCTGACCGGTCTGGCGGCGCTCTATGCCGACCGGGAGGGCGTGCGCTATCGCGAACCGGCGTGGATAGAACGTGGCCCGGGCGAGGACGCCTGGCTCACCGGCTTTGCCTTCACCTTGCCGGAGGGTGGGGCGTCACCACCGGCCCGCGTGCCCGGCGAGGCGCGCTGGGTGATCGTGCGGGTGGACCGTCGCCAGGAAGGGTTTCAGGCCGTTGATAGCGAAGCGGTGCGTTACCGGGCGTCGCGGGTGCTGGCCCGCGAACGGCTGCAAGAATGGCTGCGCAGCGGCCTGGCGCGGCGCCAGGCCGCTGCCGGGGTGCGGTTCTATCCGGAGGCCCTGCCGTGATCAGAGCGGCGTTATTAGCCACCGTCGCCTTCGTGGGCCTGACGGCGGCGGCTATGTGGTGGCCCGACGAGCCCGCCCAGGACCCTGTAGCGGTGATTTCCGAACGCCGTTCGAACGATGAGGCGCCAGCGCCCCCGGCCTTACCGGCGATGCCGACGGCGACGCCGGGCCCGTCCGCGCCGGCACCGCCTTCAAGGCCCCACGCCGCGTCCGCCCCGGTGCCGGATGTGACGGTGCCACGGGTACGTCCGCAGGCCGTGGACGCTTTGCGCCAGGCACGGCAGCACGGCGATCCGCGCACGCCGCCGGTGGCGCGGCGGGAACCCCGGCAGGCGCCGCCGCCGGAGATACTGGACGATCCCGAGCGCTACCGTCTCTACGAGCAGGGGGAAAAGATGGCGGTGTACGCCTCCTTCGTGGACGCCTCGAAGCGGCGTATCCCCGAGCGCTACCGTCTCTACGAGCAGGGGGAAAAGATGGCGGTGTACGCCTCCTTCGTGGACGCCTCGAAGCGGCGTATCGCGGAGCTGGAAAGTCTGGTGGCGCAGGGCGAGCGTGAGGGCCTGCCGCCGGAGCAACTGGCGGAAGGGCGCCGTAAGCTGGAGGCGTTGAAGGGCCGCCGCGAGGCGCTGCTGGAGCGCTTCCCGGATCTCGCTCCGCCGCAATAGGCAATCAATCGCCGTCGCCGCCCTTGGGCGGTCCGTCGTCGCCGACGAGGTGTTGCACCTTGACGTCGTCGCTGGCGGACCGCAGGTGCACGTCGATCTGGTTGAAGGCGATCTCCACGCCGCGCTCGCGGCACAGCTCGTCGATGTGCCGGTTCAGTTCGTCGGTGGCGTAGAGCCGGTCGCCGATGTCCTTCACGTACACCCGCAGTTCGTGGTCCAGGGTGCTGGCGCCGAAGGCCATGAACAGGATCATCGGCTCCGGGTCGCTCATCACGCGGCTGTTGTCGCGGGCGGCGGTTTCCAGGATCTCGCGGCAGGCTTTCAGATCGGAGCCGTAGGCAAAGCCCACGGTGACGATCAGGCGGGTCACGGATTTCCTTGCGGTCGAAATCGATGATGGTGGTGGCGCGGATGCGAATGCGGCTGACGGTGCCCGACAGCTCGCCGATGGTGATCACGTCACCGATGCGGATCGGCCGCTCGAACAGAATAATAATGCCGGAAATAAAGTTGGCGAAAATCTCCTGCAGACCGAAGCCCAGGCCCACGCCGAGCGCGGCCACCAGCCATTGCAGTTTGCTCCACGACAGCCCCAGCGAGCCCAGGGTGATCATGATGCCGACCATCACGATCACGTAGGAGAGCAGGGTGGTGGTGGCGTAGCTGGCGCCCTGTTTCAGGTTCAGTCTCGAGAGCAGCAGCACTTCCAGAAGGCCGGGCAGGTTGCCGACCAGCACGAAGGTGCCGATGCCAATGGCCAGGGCGGTGATCACATCACCCAGGCTGATCGGCGAGGTGGTGGCGTTGACGCCGCTGCCTTCGGTGCTTTCCCACAGCACGATGGTATTGGTGTAGGAGAACGCATTGATCACATCCGCCCACACCCAGTAGAGCAGCACGCCGAACAGCAGCACCAGCCCCAGGCGAACCAGCCGCAATGATTGCTGGTTGACCTGCTGCAGGTCCATTTGCGGCTCTTCCACTTCCACCCCTTCCACGTTTTCCTTGGGTTCCGCTTCCCGTTCCGCCACCGCCCGTTTGTAAGCCAGGCGCTGGGCGGCCACCGCCAGGCCGCGCACCGCGGTGGCGTCGATCAGAATCACCAGCAAAGCCAGGTAGAAGGTGTCGATCAGGCGGCCGGACAGGCGCACCGAGGTGAAGTAATAGCCCGCCACGATCAGCGCCACCAGCACCAGCGGCGCGCCGGCGCTGATGGTGGTGGTCACCGAGCGCAGGGTGCGGGAATAGTGCTGAATCGGGTACGACAGCGCGGTGCGCGCCAGCATCACGCTGATCACCACCAGCCCGGCCACCATGGTGACCAGGCCGATGCGGTCGTTGCTCAGCTGCGCCGGCCATTCCTCACCGAAGGCGATCACCAGTGTCATCGGCACCATGGTCAGGCCGACGGAAAGCAGGCGCCGGCGCAGTTGCCGGTTGTTGTCCTCGGTCCAGCGGAAATGGCGCTGGGCGATGCCATTGTGTGACAGCAGCCGGTAGCACAACTCGAACACCAGCCAGATCAGGGCGATCTTCGCCAGCGCCGCGCCCAGCACCGTGCTCAGGGTGCCGGGCTGCACCCACAGCCCCCAGCCCAACAGGCTCAGCACCAGCGGGCCGGGCACACAAAGCAGCGCCGTATAGATAATCGCCAGCGGGGTGTGGCGCTGGCTGTCCCGTTTCAGAAAGCCGATGTCGCCGTTCAACGACTTGATCCGTTTGCGCAGGCGCGGGCGCACCAGCCACAGGCCGCCGGCCAGCACCAGTGGCAGGAACAGCCACTCCCATTTACTCTGAAAGATGTCCGTGGCGTCCGCGGACATGCGCTGCCAGGGAATGGTGTCCAGCTGGTCCACCACCTGGCCGGGGAACTCCGCGAACCAGGCCAGGGACAGTGGCTGGGTGCTCGGCATCCAGAAGGTTTGCTCGGAAATAATGTCGTGCAGACTGCGCGTCAGCTTATCCAGTTGCTCCTGGGAAAGGTTCAGGCGCACCAGAATATTGAGCTTGCGGCCCAGCTCCTGATCGAGCTGATTGAGCAGGTCCACCCGGTTGTCGATAAGACGCTGCAGGCCGTCGCGCAGCTGCGCTTTTTGCGGGTCGTTGAGCCCGCTGTCCTCGGGCAGTTCAAGATCCCGGTTTTCCAGTTCCTGCAACGTCTGGCGGATATCGAACTGGGCCAGGCGGGCCTCGGTGATTTGTTTGTCCAGGCCTTCCCGGGGTTTGAATTGCGGCAGACTTTTCTGTTGTTCGTAGAGAATACGCGACAGCAGCAGGCTACCGTCGAGCATTTCGATCTGGTCGTTGACGGTGCTGGAGAGCGAGCGGGCGCGGTCCAGCTGGGTCTCCGCGTTGATCACTTCGCGGATCAGGTTGTTGACGTCGCTGGCGGTGTCCTTGAGCTGTTCGCGCACCGCTTCGTTGCGCTGCCGCGCGGTTTCCAGAAGCGGGTTGCCGGCCAGACTTTCGGGCAGGTCGAGCTGGTCGTTGCCGATTTCCGCGTTGAGTGATTCGCCCCGGCGCTCATTGATCATCGGCTGTAACACATCCAGCCGCGTCTGGATCACCTCGGTTTGCGCTTCCAGTACCCGTTTGCGCAGGCGGGCCAGCTCTTCCAGAGTGCTGGCCACCGACAGCTCCTGGTTGCGCAGCTCAATGCGCGTTTCCAGCGCCGCCAGTTCGGTGCGCAGGCGGGTTTTTTCGGCGTCGGCGAGGGTCTCGTTTTCCTGATTCAGGCGCCGGCGGATTTCGTCGGTGCGGGCCAGGCTGTCGCTGATGGTGCTCTGGGCTCGTTCGGGCAGGGTTTGCGCGCGGGTCAGTTCGCCGCTTACCTTGGCCAGGGTTTGCTGGTTTTCCTCCAGCGCTTCCAATTGCTGGCCCAGCTCTTCGGCCAGGGCCGCCAGGGACAGGTCCTGGTAGCGTGCTCGCCAGTCCAGCTCGGCGTCCTGGCGTGCCTTGGCCAACTGCTGCTGAAGCCGGTTGCGCTCCACCGGTGCCTGCCGCTTGCGGTCGGCGAGTGCCTCGATCTGTTCCCGGTTGCTGTCAATCTCGCGGCGCAGCTCCAGGGTCTGCTGCAGTTCCTCCCGTTCGGGGTTCTCGCCGGCGGCGTCGGCGGCGCCGTCTTTGCTGTTGCCGGCTTCGCCGCCGTCACCGGAGAGTTGCTTCTCCAGGTCGCCGATTCCGGGTAACGAAAAGGAACTGGTTTGCGCCTGGGCCGCCGCCATTGGCAGAAGCACGAGCGACAGGGCCAGTGGCAACGAGCGGAACAGTTTGGTGAATACAGCCAACACGGAAAGCGCCTTCGGTTTTTTTGCAAGCTTAGCAATGGCCGGGGTCGCGGCATAGCCGCCGCTGTTAATCCAGGGTCAGCAGCCCCGGCCGTCGGTGATCTCGGCGACGCTGTCCGCCACGTTGTCGTCTTCCGGCGCCAGCCGGCGGGCGCGGCACACCGCCTCCCGCGCCTGCTGCTGATGGCCGCTGTCGCGCAGCGCGTAGGCCAGGTTGTTCCAGGCCGGCGCCATTTCGGGGGCGCGCTCCACGGTGGCGCGGTAGGCGCGCAGGGTGTCGCGCAGCGCGTAGGCCAGGTTGTTCCAGGCCGGCGCCATTTCGGGGGCGCGCTCCACGGTGGCGCGGTAGGCGCGCAGGGCGGCGTTGGCCTGTCCGTCTTGCCAGAGTGCGTTAGCGTAGCCGAAACGCAGCCGGCCATTGTCCGGGAAACGGGCCACGGCGGCCTGCCAATAGGGCAGGGCGCCGGTTTGCATGGGCGCCAGCGCCTGCATCAGCGGTTCCGGCCGCACGCTGTCCGGCAGGTCGCCGGGCGGCAGCAACACGAAACCCCAATAGCGGCCCCGCGCCCAGGTGCGCAAGAAGCGGTTCCAGCGGCTTTCCGTGGCCTGGTCCGTGCCGCTGTGCAGGATAATACGCTCACCGCCGTCGCGGTAGCCGATCACCACCGCATAATGCCACAACGGCCATTGCGGCAGCGCCAGATTCTGCAAGACCAGCACCGGGTGGCCGGCCTGCACTTCCTGAATCAGAGCCGTGGGCGTGTTCACCGGGTAGGCGAGCAGGCCGCGGGCCCGGCCCGCCGCCACCAGCTCGATACCGAGGGCGCCCTGGCGTTCCGGCAGCCACACCTCGTCGACCAGCGCCGTCTTGTCGCCGGGCAGCCCGTTCCATTGCAGCATCATGCCGAGGGCGGCGGGGCCGCACTGGTAGGCTTCCTGGGGAATAAAGGGCACGTCCAGCCGTTGCTGTGGGCGCGCGTCGGCCCGTTCCGGTGGCGGCACCGCCTGGCAAGCGGTAAGCAATAGCAGAAACAGCAAGGCGGCGGCCGGGCGGCCGCCGCGCGGGCAGGCGATCATTTACCCGATCGGATCAATGACGGGGAACACATCGGTGGCGCCGAGCAGATCCAGCAGGATCAGAATGAGGATCACGGCCAGGATCACACCCACCACGCTACCGCCGGCGGGCATTTGTTCCGCTTTCTGTGCCAGCTGGTTCAGCTCCCGGTCGCTGAGACGACCCAGACGCTTCTCCACGTCCCCGGGAGTGACGCCGTTCTTGGCCAGCACCTTGGCGGCCGCTTCGTGGTTCATCAGCCGCATCACTTTACGCTCGGTGGCGGCCCGCTGCTCGCTGGCCACCATGCCGTCGGTGGTGACCATGGCGGCGTGGGCCGCGGGGACGAACAAGCCTTGCGTAAACAGCATAACCAGCGCCGTCAGGACGCCTGTGATTTGCTTTTTCATCGACATCGCTCCACTTATAAAACGTAGTTCAAGGCTAGCATGGCGTGCTTTATTTCAGCGTTATGCAAGTTAAAGCTTTGTGATCTTTTACACTCATTTCACCAATCACCGCGGCCTTCACGCCGGCTTCTCGCAGCGCGGTCAAGGCGTCGTCGCGTTCACCCGGCTCCACCGAGAACAGCAGCCCGCCGCTGGTCTGCGGGTCGGTGGCCGCCGCCAGACGTGGATCGTTGTCGTCGATGTCGCCGTGTTCGCAGCGCGTCAACACCTGGTCGTTGGCCGGTTTCAGCGTGCTCGCCACGCCCCGCGTCACCAGCTCTTCGGTGCCCGGCAGCAACGTCAGGGTGTCCATATCCAGACGCGCGTCCAGATTGCTTTGCTCGCACAGCTCGAGCAGGTGGCCGAGCAGGCCGAAGCCGGTAATGTCGGTGCAGGCGTTGGGCCGCAGCGGTGCCAGGGCGTCCCGGGCCGGGCCATTGCTGTGCAGCATGCTGTCCAGGGTGGCGTCCAGCCAGGGCCCGCGGCTGAGACCGTGCATCAGTCCGGCCAGTTGGATACCGGTACCCAGGGCTTTGGTAAGGATCAAAACGTCGCCGGGCCGGGCACCGCTTTTATGCCAAAGGTCGCCTGGGGGCGCGGCGCCGTTGACGGTGAAACCCGCCGCCATTTGCGGTCCTTCGATGGTGTGTCCGCCCACCAGGGTACAGCGGGCGGTGTTCAGTTCTTTCAGCGCCCCGGCCATCAGGCGGTGCAGGTCGCGGCTTTGCAGCCGGGGGTGGTGGCGCGGTATGCAGACGGTGGCCAGGGCGGAGTGGGGCGACGCGTTCATGGCGAACAGATCGCTGAGGCTGTGCAGCGCGGCGATGCGCCCGAACAGATAGGGCTCGTCCACGAAGGCGGGGAAATAATCCAGGCTTTGCACCAGCCGCTGATCCGCCGGCCAGCGGATCACGGCGGCGTCGTCGGCGTGGTCCACGCCGGCCTCGATGTCCCCGCGGATCACCGGATCAAGCGTCGCCAGGGCCTCGCTGAGCGATTGCGCCCCCACCTTGGCGCCGCAGCCCGCGCAGTGCAGCGTATCGTCCGGGGCACCGGCCTGGCCGGCGGCGTCCATGCGCGGCAGCCGGCGGTCGAATTTGTCCATGAAGTCCCGGTCCAGCCGGTCCTTCCAGCGCCATACCCAGCCACCGGCCAGTGACGGGCCGGCGCCGCGGCTGCCCACGGCGTCACGGCCGCCGGCGGACAGCAGGGACAGGAAGCGCCGCTGTGGCCGGTACGGTTCCAGGGGCTGCCCCTGGGCGGCGGCGGCCAGGTTGCGCGCCAGGGTTTTCGCCTGGCGTACCGCGTACACCCCGGCCTTGGGCAGGTCCCCGGGGAAGGCGGCGCAGTCGCCGGCGGCGAACACCCGCGCGTCCGCCGGGCTTTGCAGGGTCTCACTGACNCCGGCCTTGGGCAGGTCCCCGGGGAAGGCGGCGCAGTCGCCGGCGGCGAACACCCGCGCGTCCGCCGGGCTTTGCAGGGTCTCACTGACGCGCACGAAGCCCTGGTCGTCGCAGGGCAGCCCGCTTTCCGACAGCCAGGCAGCGGCCTGCACGCCGGTGCACCAGAGCAGGAAATCGTGGGCAAGCTCGCCGTTGTCGCTCAGCAGGCGTTGGGCTTGGGCCTGGCGCACCGGTGTATGGCTGTGAAGGGCCACGCCCCGGGCGTTCAGGCGCCGGGCCATGCGCTGGCGGACGCCGGCCGGGAAACCCGGCAGTAGCGGCCCGGCGGTGACCAGACTGACGCGGGCACGGTCGCCGAGCGCGTGGGCCACCGCCAGCGCCATTTCGGTGCCGCCGGCGCCGCCGCCCACCACGGTGATGGCCGCCGGCTTGTCGCGCGCCGCCAGTTCGTTCCGCAACGCCTGCCAGCGGCGGTGGAAATCCGCCACCGGTTTCACGGGCACCGCGTGCTGTTCGGCGCCGGGCACGGCGTTCAGGTTGGGGGTGGCGCCCACGTCCAGGCTCACCAGGTCGTATTCCAGGTGGGTGCCGTCATCCAGGTAAAGCCGCCGTTGCGCGGGCTTGAGCCGCTCCGCGCGGGCGCGGATAAAACGCACGCCCGCCGCCTGGCACAGCCGCCGCAGATCAATATGCGTTTCTTCCAGCCGGTAGTGGCCGGCCACCAACCCCGGCAGCATGCCGGAATAGGCGCTCAGGCTGTCCGGGGACACCAGGGTCAGGCGCAGGCCGGGCACCGGTTTCATGGCCAGCATGCGCAACGCCAACGCGTGGCTGTGGCCGCCGCCGACCATGATCAGGTCCTGGGTGGCGGAAGGGGTCAGCATGCGGTTCTCCTGTCGGTCATGGCGGTGTTTCTTATTCCAGTCATTCCAGGGGCTGGCCACGGGTGGACAGGCGCAGGCGCCCGCGCAACCAGCGCGAGAAGGCGTCCACGCCCAGATTCAGGCCCACGGTGGCAAGAATCAAAACCAGGGTGCGGTCGAAGCGGAACTCGGCGACGCTGGAATCAATATAAAAACCCAGGGTATGAATGCCCAGGATACCCAGCACCGCGGTCTCGCGCATGATGAT
>MRWG01001822.1_pt1 | contig 12156 bp, 27 predicted proteins | sample 1013341 | NCBI WGS metagenome assembly MRWG01 (sample SAMN06117577, study PRJNA244670) | biofilm metagenome | biome: Water; feature: Cathode Biofilm; material: Biofilm; isolation source: microbial consortium enriched at the cathode of a solar microbial fuel cell | place: USA: District of Columbia ... | reverse complement strand
CGGAGCGTAGCGCAGCCTGGTAGCGCATCTGGTTTGGGAGGAGTGATGTTAATACCAGATTCCGAGCATTTTTCATAGCGATATCAGGACTTTTTCAGAGCCGGTGGAGATTTCGTGGCAGATTTTGCATCGAACCGTGCATCCGGTCCCGCCACGGCGACTTTCCCGACACTCGAATGAGCCGCCTCCAAGCCGGCCCGCAGATCGTCCGTCGTGACGTGCGCGTAACGCGAGGTCGTCGTTAGATGGGCGTGGCCTAATAGCTTCTGGACATATTTGAGATTCCCGCTGGCGCGCAGTAACCTTGTCGCCGCCGTGTGCCTCGTGTCGTGAAACCGGAAGTTGGCCACGCCGGCATCGCGCTTGACGCGCCGCCATTGCGTTTTCAGGCCGTTTTCCGTCAGCGGGTATCTCTTTCCCCGCTGCTTGCCGTCCCGTGTCTTCACTGCCCTATAGGTGAACACGCTGGTCGGATGGTTGTCCTTCTCCCCCCAAAGCAATTCATAGATGGCGTCCGTCATCGGGATGGACCGGGCCTTGTCGCCCTTGCCGATCACGGTGTACTGGCGGTTGAAGAAATCGACGCGCGGCCATTCCAGCGTGACGATTTCATTCAGCCGGCATCCGGACATGAACGCGAAGCGCAGCGCCGGGCGATAATCATCTCGGATCGTCGCCAGCAGTTTCGCTTCCTCGTCAATATTGGCCTCGCGAACTCGCTCCTGCGGCTCCTTCAAGAAATGGTCTTTCCAGCTTATCGGCTGTACCTTCTGCCCCCACACACCGCCACATCGCTTCAAAATCGCCCGTAGCGGCTCACACACGCTTCTGTTGACCGTCGCGGCACTTACCCCCTCGCCACGGCGTTTCGCCACTGCTGAGGCTATCGTTGCGGCGGAGATGGCCGAAATCTTCGTGCTCTTGCCGATCTGCTTTTGAAGCCATGCCAGTGATCGTTCGGTATCGACGTGGTTTCGGTGGTGCTGGCCTACCTCGTCCCAATAGAGCGACGACGCGACGGCGAACGTCATCGGCTTGGTGCGATCGATTACCTGGGCTTGCGCTGCCGTGCGGGCGGCTTCCTCGTAGCGTTCCGCTTCGCGGCGGCTCGTGCAGCCCGTCGATCCTGAAAATCGTACACCACGGACCCGGAAATCGTAGGCGTAGACGGTCTGACCTGCTCTTTTGTAGACTGACATTTTCGTGCCTCCCGAAACTTGGCAAGGTCGGCGGGGTCGTATCGTCTGGTTTCCCGCTTTTCCCCGAGCCCGATATTGATGTACGGGATTTCGCCAGCGCAAGTCAGGGCTCGCAACTGCTTTTCGGAAATGCACAGTTGTTGTGCGGCTTGCGCGGGGGAGAGAAGCGTCATCCCTGCTTGGCCTCCCCATCCACTCCGCGCGGCCGCGCCGGCCTGACCGATCCACCGCCGCTACCCGATGCTTTCATGAGCGGGCGCCAATTCCACTGTGAAACGGCGTCGGCGGTATACTTGTGATCATTGGTGCGCAGCCCGCACCGGGTGCAGAGCACGTAAAAACCTTGCCAGCACTCGTGCGAGATGAGGGCTGCGCTGCCGCAACGCGGGCACGGAAACAGTGGGTTCGATGACATCTACTGGCCTCCTTCCGTTCCGGTAGGCGAGGCTTTCAGAGCGCGAATGGCGTCAGGTAGTTCCTCCAGTGCGGCGCTGGATGCCTCGTGCGATACGATACCAGCCCCGGCCGCGTGTTCGTCGGCGACCCTTGCGGCGGCTTCTATCGACACATCGTCGAGTTCTCCGGGCGCAAGGATGCGGTAGCCTGTCCTGTGCAGCGCACGTTCAACAGCTTGGGTCTTTGTGGTGGTAGAGCGAGTGCTATTCAGGATTAAAGCCTCGCGGATTACGTCTCTCGCGCTCATCACCAATCACCCCTGTCGTTTGGGATATTGATCGTTTCAAGAGAATAGCTGGGATCAACGCCGTCATTCGGTTGCATGTAATGGCCGCCGTCTTGATCTGCGCGCATGACGTGGAGCACGCCGGATGCCGAAAAAAGCCACAGGCTCTTCGGCCATGACTTAGCAAGCCTTTTCAAAGCACGGATTGCCTTCTGCTCATCGCTTGTTAGTTCAATGCTCACGATCTGCCCTCCAGGGCGCGACGGCCGGTGTCGGTTATCTGAAAGCAGTTGCCGCCGGTGAGGGACTGCCCCAGCCTCTCCACGAAGCCGCGCCTTTCCAGAGAAGACAGCTTGCCCGCTGCCCAGGGTTTGGCATGCCCCAATTGCGCAGAAATTTCCGGCCCGGTAGGCGGGCAATCGTGCTCCTTGCGGCGAGACAGGAGTTCAAGAACAGCCTTTTGCGCTTCCGTCAGCTTCATTCCGCCTCTCCCCTACTAGGAAAGGCGGCGTCCGGCCTTCGGGAAAACCATTCCGTTTCTCTCGGCCCGACGATGGAATAGGAATGCTGGTGCAGGTTTTCCATCAGCAGGCTCGCCAAATCACACGCACGGCTGCGAAGAATGTCTTCGGTGGCGGGGAAGCGCGGATAGTTGATGAAACCGACGCGAACGCCAGTCTCTTCGCCTCCGGTGTAGATGTACGCGACAGGCTCTACGGTGACGCATCCGCCGACGCGCATGCACCACTCACGGCAGGTCTGTTTGGCCTGCTCCAAATCACCAGCGATGTAGATGGTGTAGTCGAGAGAAGTCGCTTTTTCATGTTTCATGATTCACACCATCCGGGTTTGCATCCTGTCATGTCTTCATCGGGAAGATCGTCAGGCGGGATCGCATCGGCCGGGTCGGGCGGGCGGTATTTGCCGTGAGCGCTATTCGCCCATTTACGCATCTCGTCGGCGCCCTTGGCTCCCATATGCCGGTGCGGCCGATACAGAGGCTTGCCGATCTCGTTTTCAATCTCTTGGATGTCTCGCCAATCGCGCTCGGTGAACGCGCGCATGTCGCGCTTGTTAGAGTTGATGCATTTGCACTCTCGTGACCGATGGGGTAGGACTTCGAACCCAGCGCGGCGGATCAGTTCGTCACGCTGCACAGCCGTCCAGGTTGCGAATGGCGCGATACAGACTCGACCGCCATGGTTTTCGCTGCGGGGGAGCCATTCTGGAAAATCGGCTCTGTCCGCGCTTTCCTCCTGCCTGACACCGATAAGGCAAACAGCGCGTGCATCTGGATCGTGTTGTTCGAGCCACCGCTGCCCCGGCTCGATTTTCAGGATGAACGAGCACCATTGGTAACGCTGGGTGGGGAAGCCCTTTTTCTCACGGGCCAACTGGCGAAATCCAATCGAGCTGGTGCGATAGGGGATGAAGCCCAGACGGCGCACCCAATCCTCGCCGAGTTCGACCCGGTCCATCCAACCGTCTGCCGCCCACCCCGTGTCAGTAAACACGACCGCTACGCCTTCAAGGCCCTGTTCGTGCGCCCACTGGATCAGGGCCACGCTGTCATTGCCGTAGCTGACGAAAATCACAAAGCGTATCGGCTGGTTGCTCGACACCCGACGCATTGGTAGCTCTGCTTGATGAACGGTGACCACTACTCGCCTCCCCTACTAGGAAAGGCGGCGAGGGACTGAATCTTCAAGTAGCAGCCCCGGCAATACCAAGACCCTATGTCGTCGCGAGCGAAATGGATGTGAGCACTCTTGTCGCAGCCCTCCGTTGCACATTCTTGCTCCACCGCATCTTCTGCCGGCGCAGCGGACGGAAAGGCGGCGGTCAGCACGGTGCGCGCCGTTTCGATGGACCTGCTTCGCCTGGCGTGGAAATCCTCCGTCGCGGCCCGTGTAGGGACTGGAGCGCCGATCTCCCAAATCTCGGGGTCAAGGGCACGTGCCGCCCGTTCAATGTCGTCGCTGGTGATGGTGGGAGAGGACGGAAAAGCTGCGCGGGCTAGATCAAGCATATCGCCTTTGTGGCCCTGAAAGCCCCACCCGAATTGACCATGTGTGAAAACAGGGAATCCCTTGTCAGTGACGCGACCGTCCAGAAGGCCATCCCACGAGAAGCCCATCCATTCCGTGATGTGCTTCGCCGCACGCTCCACCGCCTCGTCGGTGATGGTGGGGGTGGGGGCGGGGGCGGTGTCTATTGCCGAAAGAACGCGAGCCTCATAGTCGGCCTGTGCGGCGGCTTTGGCGTCTTCGAGGTTGCTTCCAACCTTTACCGGCCTGCAATTGCGAAGCATCCAAGTGCCATCAATATTAGCACAATAGAGAAGAAACGGAGTGCGAGCCCAAGCGCTGCCGCTATCAAGGTGTCCCCACTCCAGCGGCTTCACCTGCACCTTTGCCTCTCCTTCATGGGAGAGGGCGGCGCGGCGGTTCCACCAGTCAAAGAGGTTTTCCTTGCGGTCAAAATGGACTGCGCTGGAGGCCGAGCACTTGGTGCACTGGACTACGCTGCCGCCCACGTTTTCGTCGTCGGTCAGTTCTATGCGCTCGGCCTTGCCACCGCAGAACGGGCAGGGCTTCAGTTCCTGTTCGCGTGTCATTGGTTCTTCTCCATCCATTTAGCAGCGGCGCGGAGGTGGGCCGCATCCACATAGGTGGCAGCTACACGTCGCCCGCTCGCGGTCTGCATGATTTCGTCGTAGCGGTTGGCAAACGGCTCAATCACCGCCCTTGCATCAGCCAATCGCTTTTCGGCGGTACGAGCGCGTTTGTCGTTGTAGAGGTTCGCCATCTCTAGATGTGACAGCTGGGCCTCGGCCAATACAGCGCGGGCAACTGCCGCGTCTCGTGCCGCAAACGCCCCTAGAGATCCCGGCTTAGAAAGCTCCACGAGACGGCGTAGCGATCTATTTGCCAGTTCTTCAGCCTCCGCCAGCTTGGTGCGAAGGCGTTCGATCTCGTCCTTGATGGGGTTGGCGCCGTTCCAGTTTCCGGGCTCTCCCCTGCTGCCAGATGCCGCCTGATAGGCTTCATGCAGGGATGAATTTGCCGTACGGGCCTCGCCGGAATGTGTCTGGGCTTCCGTGCGCAGCCGGTCCACGAGGTTGCGCTGTCGCTTGATCTCGGTGGCAGCGGATTCAAGCAAGCCGACCTCGCTGGCAAGGGAAACTCCCTCACCCAGCCTAAGCATGGCTGCCATAGTGCGCAGGTGTTCCACCAGATCGGGTGTGCGGCATTCGTCTTTCTGATGCGTACGGGTCATCGTGCTTTCCTCGCGTTCACGACCTCACCAGTCGTTCGATCTATTACCGTGCCGTCCATGCGCTAAATACCCAGCGTGCGCGGGAGCGGGTATGGCTCCGCGCGGTGGTCGGACGGGTTCCAGCATGTGGTGATTTCGCCGTTGAGCGTGCACTTCTCGGCGCCTCCGAGAAACCGTGCGGTATCAGCGAACCGCTTCTGTAGAGGCTCGGGGAGAGTCGAGACTGACCACAGGTCGAACGTGGTTACGCGCTTGCCGGCATGGATCGATGGCTCGATGTACTCGATGTCAAACCGCCGGCCGGCCATCCCGCGAAATTCGCCACTGGTGCGACTGCCTGGGCCGTAGACGTGCCCGTCGATGATTGTCATCCGCGTGTGGTCACGCTCAAGACGGGCCTCGAAATCGCGCCAGAAGTTACAGTTCCAGCAAAGCCTTCGTTCGAGCATATCGCTGCGGTGCGGCTCACAGTAGGTGTTCCGACCTATCGCCCCGCACTCGACGCACGAGTACTCGTAGTACTGGACGCCACCAGTGTTCCAATTCGCTTTGATGGGGCGGGGTTCGACTGCCGTCATTTCGCTTTCCTCGCGTTGACGACCTCACCAGTCGTCCTGTCTATTACCGTGCCGTCCATGCGCTTCTTAAAGCGGGGATGGCTGAGGGATGATTTCTTCCTTGAAGTGAGGCCAAGATGCTTTTTCGTGTTGGCCTTCACCTTCGCGCGAACTGCCGATTCGGCCGCTGTCTTCCGCTTGTGGGCCTCGCCAATAACGGCCTGTAGGTTCCTCTCACGGTTTTCGCCTCCGAGCCAAAGTGGTGTTATGTGATCAAACTCGATAACGTCGCCGGGACGGAACTTTCTCCCTGACAGAGCGCAACAGCGGTTCTGGCGAAGAACAATCCGTTCTTTGCAATCGTCAGTAGGCTTGCTGTCGTCGGTGCGCCCGATCCATTCGGAGACGGTCCTTGCCATCACACACCCCCGAGCGCACGGTTCATCACCTCGCGCTTTCTGCGATAGAGCTCCGCCGATCCCCGACGATGGCTCCTGATGACGGGCCGGTGTTTCCGGTCCAGTTCCGCGATATCGGGATAGGCTTTGTGGATGGCACGACGCGCGCGCCAATTGAGCCATTGGTTGATGGCGTGTCGCGCGAGTTGGCGGATGTTCATGCTGCGCTCCTATCGTCTTCCATAAAGCCGCAACGGCGTGTCTCGGTAAGCGGGATGCCTCGCAGGTCACAGAATGCGATGGCGTAGGTGATCAGAGACGCGGCCCGCGATACCGTCATGCCGGCACTGCTTTCCCTGACGTTCAGGAACTCACCTTCTAGGCCGGGAACGATTTCCACTTCTCCTTTCGTGGCCATTGTGTGCCCGCTGATGAGAAGCACTTTCCATTCATCGGCGTTGCGCTTCTTGCCGGCCCATTCCGTTCCAGCCTTTGCGATATCGGTGCAAATGGCGTGGAACATTGCGTTCTGGTCGAGGCTTCGCTTTGCCGGCGATACCGTCACGACATAACCCGGTTGCGCTTCCTTGACCGCCGTAAGGGCGTTCATGCGTACCCGGTCGTTTATGATGATGTATCGCTGGCGTTGCGTCATGGGTTAGCGTTCCGTCAGGAAAAAACCGGGTCCGACCATATCCTGACTTCCGTCAAGTATGGCTCCGACGCGACAACGCCGGCCGTCGCTTTCAGGACGAAGAAGACACCTCCCGGATTTGCCTTCGCCAGCCGCGATGCTTCATCCATGGCGCTACGCTTGTTCCAGTGCCGCACCCTTGGCGAACCGCCGTTCTCGTGCCACACCATCCAGAAGCGGAAGCGCTCGATTGTTTCCGGCTGTTTCGGTTCCATCACATGCCTCCATCAAAATGGGATTTCATCATCCAGCGGCGCAGCTTTCCCGCCGTCATCATCGCGGTCATACATGGATTGTTCTTGATGTGAGTTCGCCGGCTTTCCGCCTTGCAACGTCACATCATTAGCACGAATCTGAAGGTAAGTCTTGCCGTCGTATTCTCGCGTGGAGAAATCCCCAGAAACAGTCACGGCGCTGCCCTTCTTGAGGTATTGTTCGAGGCTTTCACCACGTTTCCCGAACAGCGAACAATCGAGCCACATCGTCGTTTTCTTGTCGCCATAGCCGTGATCCACAGCCACGCCAAACGACAACACAGGATCGCCGTTTTGCGTACGGCGAAATTCGCTATCCTTGCCCAATCGTCCTGCAATTGTGATCGTCTTCATGTCTTATCCTGCCATCATGTTTTGAACTGCTGGGTTGTCGTTTAGGTCGGCGGGGAACGTGTCTTCCGCTTCGGCTTTCTCGATACGCTCACGAGCCGCCGCAAATTTCTTCGCAGCCTCGGCCTTGTAATCGGCCGACCAGTCTTCCGCCTTGACCTTCGCCTGCCATTCCTTCGCGCAGGCATTGACGGCAACAAGCGTGTCGCAGTTGGCAAGATCGTTGTCGATCTCGGAAAGGCCGCGTTTCATCGCCGCCGCGCTGGTGGCGGGCTTCGCCTTCATGCTACCGCTGACGTAGGACCATGGGTCAGCGGTCCAGCGTTTCCAGTGCCGGCGGCCTTGGCGTTCATAGCTCTCGCACGGTACCCAAGGCGTAGGTATGTCGTACAGATACCGACCGATGCCCCATTTCACGGCGGCGCGCTTGAACGCGCCTGAGATACTGCCCTTTTCGGCCTCGACCTGTGTGTCGCCGGCACCATCCGCCTTTGTCACCCATTCCTCGCCAATGCGGATGGATAGGTAGCAGATGGTTTTCGGGCCGTCGCTTTCGTACCGGTCCTGCCAGTTTTCCGGGCCGACGATCTGGTCAAGGCGATCCATCACGTCTCGCGCGTCGAGATAGGCGAGCGCCATCGCCTTGTCGCCATCCTTGGTCATGCTTTGGGCGCGCCAATGAATGTCCTCTTTCGGAAACTCGGCGGCAAGCATTTTGACTTCTTCCGTGCTGCAGCCAGCCATTATGCAGCCTCCCCAAACGCGATCATCATTCGGCGGTGAATGGCGCGGGTTCGCTCAACGTCGGCCATGCAGTATTTCGCGATGGCGTCGTACATGCCGGATTCCCAGAGTCCGCCGATCATCGATCCCTCGATATCACCCTTGCCCTCGATGTTAAGAGCCCTACACAACCGATCCATTGCGATAGTGCCGCGCCGGCCGGCGAAGGCAATCATGGTGTCGAACGCGTCATGACCCCATGGGCTCGGGTCGCAGGGAAACCAGCCTGGCACGCGGACACCAAGGACGATTGCTCGTTGCCAGATGAAGCGGATATCGAAGCCGATAACGTTGTGGCCTACCACGCGAACCGGGAAGTGATCGCCTTTGCGAAGATCATCGGCGGCGGCGAAGAAATCGCGCAGAATTGTCGCCTCCGCTTCTGGCGTATAGTGTCGCAGGTAGGTACTATCAGGAGCCATGTCATTGGCGGCGAAGCCGATGCAGCACACATGCCCGTAGGTACCGTCAAGCGCGGTCTTGGCAATCGCTTCTTCGATAGCTGCGGGCCGTTCATTTTTTTCCCACGCCGCGATAGTTTCCGGCTTCGACATACGGGCGGGTGGCGTTACGCTTTCCGCGATCATCGCTCGAACGTCAGGCGATTGCGTGGGGATGGTTTCCAGATCAAGGTATAAGAACATCAAATGGTCCTTTCGGGGCGTCCATACGGGCCAAAATGAATAGAGGAAGCGGCTTCATAGGCGGCAGCGGCTTCCTCTATGTCCTTGTAGCGACCAAGGCTTATTCGCTTGCGGTTGACATGGATTGCTGCGACCCATTTGCCGCGAGACTTATCCCAGGTAACGCCCTTGACGCCGCTCGTGTTGTCGCTGCGCATGGCCTTATTGGCTTGGTTCTGCGAGGGCGTTGCTTCACGCAAATTGATCAGGCGGTTGTCGGCTCGGTCACCGTTTATGTGATCTATCTCACAAGTCGGCCACCGTCCGTGGGTGTAGAACCATGCAAGCCGATGGGCTTGATACGGCTTCCGCTCAAGATTAATCCGTATGTAGCCAAACGGCGTGATGCCTCCTGCCGGGAGGCCCGTAGAGCACCTAGGGCGTGGCTTATTCCAAGTGAATATTCCAGTCTCAGGATTATATGTGAGAAGCTCTCGCAAACGCTCTTGGGTGATCGTCTGTGTCACTGCCTCGTCCTCCGGGCTTCGTCCTTGAGGTATTCGTTGACCAGTTGGCTTGCGCCGCCGATGCCGTAGCTCTCGATAAGCTCGCGGATGGCGCAGCGTGCCTCGTATTCCCGCATGCCGTCTGGCTTGCGTTGTGGGGCCTCTATGGCGGCTAGTGATGTGTGGGCGTTCATCAAATCGCTCCCAGGTAAGGGCAAGCCACCAGAAGAAAGGCAGTGATGGTTGCGAGGGATAGGGTGTTGTGGGCGCTCATCTACTTGACTTCCCGTGCTTTGAGCATCGCGTCGGCGATCTCGTAGGCGCTATCCGCGAAAATCTCTGCTGTCGGTTTGGCCGCAGAAAGATCGGCGGAGAACCCGTCAAAGGACAGCATTCCCGCTAACGCCTGACCAGCGAACCAATCGCGCAGTGTCATGCCCGGCTCGGCATATTGAAAATCAGGCTGGACACTGAGCGGGAAAGCCGGCCCGCCGTTGCTGCGATCTGTCATCGTGAGCCCTCCAATGTACGTTCCAGTCGAGCAGCAGCGGCGCGCGCCTTCGGGAACCGTCCTGACTTATGCGGATATGCGAATAGCGGGTCTGAAAACGCCGGGTTCTTCACCTGAAATCCGTACAGGTCGTGGATATCCTGGAACAAGCCGGTAACGGCGCTGTTGATGTGGGATGCATTGGTCATCCGAACATCCCCGTCAAAACCATCCCCGATCCAATCACCAGCGCCATGATGGCGAGCATGGCGAGGATGTTGCGGAATGGTTCGGGTTCTTCTCGTTCGGCGGCGAGGGACCAGAGGAAATTGTCCATCATGCATCCTCCGAGGTGCGGATGCCCAAGCGTTCGTCATGGTCATCCTTGCAATTGGCGATGAAATCCTGGACGGCCTCCGCTTCGGTGCGGCCCCATCCGTAATTCCCGGCTTCTTCCTCGCCGTCGTAGTGTGCGCACCAGTCAAAGGCGCGGGTAGGGATCGGCGGGTATGGATTGCTGGTGACTATCTTGCGCATCACGCGTCCCCCTTGATTGCACGCTCCGGCAATGGCCAGTCTTCCGGCTCATCATCGGAAAGCCATGCTATGAGGCGGTCAAACTGCCATTCCTGTTCGGCGTCCCCTGCGGCGTCCCCTGCGGCGTCCCCTGCGGCGTCCCCTGCGGCGTCCCGTGCGGCGTCCCATGCGGCGTCCCGTGCGGCATCCCGTGCGGCCCATGCGGCGGCCCGTGCGGCGGTCCATGCGGCGGCCCGTGCGGCGTCCCATGCGGCGTCCCGTGCGGCCCGCACGGCGTCCCGTGCGGCGTCCCATGCGGCGTCCCGTTCGTCCTCGTCGATCTCCCCGCGCGCAAACTGGCGCGCCGCGATAATCGCGTTCCGAGGCGCTTTGGATTTTTCTGTGCGCTCATAGATGTGCAGGACGTGCGCCGCGCAATCGGCTATCCAGAGGCGTAGCCTGCGATCGATATCCGCGTCCTTGCGGGCCATCAAGGATGCCACCCACATGATGTCATCGAATGTGCAGCCTGCTTTGCGTGCCGTTGCGGCGTCGATCTTGTGACCGTTCCAGCCGGTCTTGCCGCCAAGCAACTTGACGACGCGAGGGAAGTCATCCTTGCAAGGATCGAGCGCCTTCACTTCATCGTAAGTCAGTGCGATAGGCATTACGCTACCTCCTTCGCGGCCTCATCAGCCCATTCCCTCGCATCGGAAAGAATGTCGCCAACGATGATTTCTTCGAGCGCTTCCTTGATCAGAAGCGCCTCGTCTTTGGAGATTTCACGCTCGCCCAATGCGGCGGCAAATGCCGTTGTTTCGGTCAGGAGACGGGCGACAATCGCAACGATACGTTCCACGCTTTCACAGTAGGCATGGGCACTTTCTGCCTGCGCTTCGAGGAATGCCATACGCACGGGATAGAGGTTCGCCTGTTCTGCCTTGAGGACGTCAATGGCGGCGTCTATCGCGGTGGTGTATTCGTTGCGGGCCATGGTTATGCTCCTGACGATTGCGCGTTCTACGCCGCGCGTTGGTCCGTAATCACGTTCTCGGAGAGCTTCTTCATCGAGGCTGTGAGTGGGTTCAGGTATTCGGCGTCGATGCCGTGTTGCCGGCCAATGTCGATCACCGAACCAAGAGCGGCCATGAAGTCGGCCAGCTTGGTCGTTTCGGCGTCGGGCTGGTCAGCGATAAAGGCTGCGGCTTCGGAAAGCGCAGCGCCAATATCACCGCGAAAGAACTTGTATTTGCCGTTACCCAACGGCGCGCGACTGCTGCCGGATTTCCATTGAATATAAGCCAGTGGTTGTTCATTGCCTCGGATTGCCAACTCAACACGGGGCTCACGCATACCCTTCGCCATCATGGCGGATACGAGGTCGTTGACGCGCTTCTGAATGATGTTGCTGTCCATGGTTATGTCCTCTCGTGTGGGGATGAGCGGGCGGGATGGCGCGGCCCCCTGCTAATCGGGGAGCTTGCCGTAGGCCTTCTTGTAAGCATCGGCATAGGCGGCATACCTGCGCTGTTCCATGGTCGCGGCGGCTTGGTCGTAACTCTCGCCGGCGCTAAATTCCTCGCGCCCTTCCGTCCACACCGTCAGGGAGTGGCCGTGCTTGACGACACCGCCCGAGGCTGAAACCAGCATTGCAGCGTCTTCGGGGTACTTACACGACGCGACATATTCGCCGTTGCGGTAAACCTTCCATGGGGGCGTGCTAGCCATCGTCTTCCTCCATCCTTGCCAGATCGGCGCTTAGCGCGGCGATCCTGGTCGCGGTATAGGATGCATCGAGGTCGGGGCGGGGCTACGATAGGCGCC
>MRWG01001821.1_pt1 | contig 12169 bp, 16 predicted proteins | sample 1013341 | NCBI WGS metagenome assembly MRWG01 (sample SAMN06117577, study PRJNA244670) | biofilm metagenome | biome: Water; feature: Cathode Biofilm; material: Biofilm; isolation source: microbial consortium enriched at the cathode of a solar microbial fuel cell | place: USA: District of Columbia ... | reverse complement strand
GATCATGCCGAGCGCCTTAACGCATCGTCGCATTGCCATTACCACCCATTAAACCCGGCACAGGCCACTATATCATATGGGCGACAAGATGGCCAAAGCGACGAAGCCCCGTCAGGCAAGGCTTGCGTGGCAGATATTGATCTATCGCAAGGTGAAACGGCGACGTTCCCGCAAGATGTGACACAACAGCACAAACGGAGACGATCCATGTATGACACGATCCTCGTTCCGGTCGATCTGGCCGACAGCGACAAGGCGCCGACCATGATTGCCACTGCCAAGACGATGGCCAACGACGGCGCGCGCATCGTGCTCGTGAACATTGTGGAGGATATCCCCACCTTCGTCGCCGCCGAGCTGCCCGGCGGGGTGATGGAAAAAACGCGCGTTGAGGCGCGCAAGGCGCTCGAGACCCTTGCGGCCGAACAGGGTACGGGGGGTGAGATCGAGGTCAGGGTCGGCCAGGCGGCATCCGGCATTCTGGCGGTGGCGAAGGAAAAACAGGCCGATGTGATCGTGATCGCCTCGCACAAGCCCGGCCTTCAGGACTATCTGATCGGCTCGACGGCGGCGCGTGTCGTGCGCCACGCGGCCTGTTCCGTACACGTCATACGCTGACGACACGCTCAAGAGCCGCGGAATGCAAGCGCGCGAAATCCGCGTGGCTTGTCGGCCGCGCGGATTTCGCGCCATACTCGGGCAATGGTCGAGCGAGACTCCGTTTTGGCAGCGCCGCGCCCCCGCGCTTGCCGGGGTGGCGCCAGGAGCGCGGGCGTAGACGGCGCCGGTGAAGGCATCGGCACCGACAAAGACGCCGCGCTCAAGCCGAAACCCAGGCGCAGGACGCAACGCCCGCGGCTCTACAAGGTTATCCTCGTCAACGACGATTTCACGCCGCGCGACTTCGTCGTGGCGGTGCTGAAGGCGGTGTTCCGGGTTTCGGAGGACCAGAGCCGCCGTATCATGATGACCGCGCACAGGCGCGGCGTGTGCGTGGTCGCGGTCTACACATGCGACGTGGCCGAAACCAAGGCGACAGAGGGCACCGAAGCGGGCAGAGCAGCCGGCTATCCGCTGATGTTCACCACCGAACCGGAAGAATGAGACGGCACGGTCGCGCCGGCTACAAGTGCCATAGCCTTCAGACTCGACAGTCGTGGAAGCGCCCGCTGAGCGGCAGCATCATCATGACGATTTTCGCTGTGCTCGCCGCGTGCGGCATCCGGAGGGCCGCGACCATTCCATCGAGGACGTCGATAGCGGGCGAAATCGAACGCAAGCTCGCACAGCTGCAGGGCCTGCGCGCCATGTTGAAGCACCTGGCCGCCAGCTGCCAGGGCGACACCCGGCAGAACTGCCCGATCATCGACGGACTGTCAGGGAGGGGAAGGGAGCGCGCGATGGCACCGCGCCGCGCCGCTGGGCTGAACCCGGCAAGGTGAACACTTCGTCGGTTGACACAGGAACGCGGTTCGTGCGGAAGATGTGCGCATGAGAGGATTCGACAGAAAGCTCCCGAGGCTGGGCCTTTTGCGCGTGGCGTTCGCGCTGGCGTTCGTCGTCCTGTCGTGTCTCCAGCCGGGCCTGTTCGCCGTGGCGAACGCTACGGGACTGCACAACACAGCGGCCGCCAAGGTGGCCCAGACCGAACATGCCCATCATCGTGCGGTTTCCACCTCCCATGACGGGCATCTCTCCTCCGAGGTCATGGATGGCGAGACGCTCGACCATAACGGCGTAGCTCAGCCGGTAGACAAGAGCTGCGAAGTGCACTGCGCTCCCGCGCAGGCGATGCCCGTCGACTGCCCGCCCTTGCCGCATCCTTCCGGCCGCTGCTTCCAGTCCAGCGAGCGCACCGCGCTTCGCGACGGGCTGGTTCACGAACTCACCCAGCCGCCCCGAACCTGACCTGACCGGCAGCGCCATATGGCGCATAGGCACCCGTGCGTCCGCGCGCGGGCGACTTTCCCGTACCAGATTCAAGGTTTCACATGACAATTCTCCGGATTGCGGCGCTGTGCGCGTCGCTCTTCGCGGCCGGATGCACGGCGTCCTCGCCGCCCGACGTCCTGCCGCTGTTCAATCCCGCCGATCCGATGATGGGGCTGCGCGACGCGCGCTACTCACCGGTACTCGGCGGCTTCAATCCGCGCAGCCCGACAGGTCCCGCAAACTGGAGGCGTCTGAATGACAGCCTGTCTCCAGCCAAGAAGGGGCAGGGCTCATGAGGCGCGGCTTGCGGAACGTCGCGGCGTTCGCCGCGCCCCTGTTCGTGTCCGCCTGCGTGACGGCGGGCGACGGGCTCGACAACTCTCTTGCCGGGTTCCACAACGTGTCCGTGCGGACGGCGGCCGCCACGGGGAAGGAAACCGTCTGGGTGCAGTCGAACGCCCAGGCCAGGGCGCTGGCCGAGCGCGTCACAGAGCTGGTGAGGGGCAAAAGCATCGGGCCCGACGTCGCGGTGCAGGTTGCGCTCCTCAACAACAAGGGCCTTCAGGCCGCCTATGCCGACATCGGCATGTCGTCGGCCGACCTCTGGCAGGAATCCTTGCTGGTCAACCCGCGCGTCTCTGTCGGAGTGATGGGCATCAACGCGGGACGGACCGTCGAAACCGCGGTCGTCGGCAACATCCTGGCGCTGATCACGCGGCCCCGGCGCATGGCGGTCGCCGACGCCCGCTTCCGGCAGGCCCAGCTCAAGGCGGCTGAGGCCACGCTGCGGCTGGCCGCGGATACACGCCGGGCCTGGATCGAAGCAGTAGCCGCGTGGGAACGGGTCGCCTATCTCAACCGTTCGCAGGCGGCTGCCGACGCCGCCTCCGCGCTAGCCGAGAAGCTCGGCGAGACGGGCGCCTTCACAAAGACAGGGCAGGCCCGCGAGCACGTCTTCTACGCCGAACTGGCGGGACAGACGGCGGAAGCCCGCATGCAGGCGCGCATGGCCAAGGAGGCGCTGACGCGGCTCATGGGCCTTTGGGGCTACGACGTCGACTACCAGGTGCCGAACGCGCTCCCTTCGCTTCCCGCCAATCCGCTCGCCCGCAAGGACATCGAGGCGCAGGCGCTTAGGAACCGGGTCGACCTCGACATCGCGAAGCTGGAGCTGGAAGCGCTCGCACTCTCTTACGGGCTGACGGTGGCGACGCGTTTCGTCTCCGATCTCGAACTCGTCACCGGGGCTGAGATAGAGCGCGAGGAAGACGACGGCCAGACCGAAACCAAGGTGCTGGTCAACGCCGAGCTGGAGTTCGTCATCCCTATCTTCGACAGCGGCCAGGCCCGCATGCGCAAGGCGGAACTCGCCTACATGCAGGCTGCCAATCTCCTGGCCGAACGGGCGGTCAACGTCCGCTCGGAGGCGCGCAGCGCCTATGACGGCTATCGCTCGACACTCGACATCGCCAGGCATTACCGCGCCAACGTTGTGCCGCTGCGCACGACGATCGAGGCGGAGTCGCTCCTTACCTACAACGGCATGATCACCAACACCTTCGAACTGCTCGCCGACACGCGGGCGAAGATCAACTCGATAATGTTGTCCCTCAACGCCAAGCGCCAGTTCTGGCTGGCGGACGTGAACCTCGGAACCGCCGTCCATGGCGGGGGCGGAAGCGCTCCCGCAGGCGGCGACGCCGAGGCAGCCGCCGCCGACGAAGGCGGCGGACACTGATCCCGGAGACACAACAATGATTACAAGAAGACAGATGCTCGGAGGCGGCGCGTTCCTCGCCAGCGCAGTCGCCTGGTCGAAGAGCTCGGCCATGGGGCTTCCCGACGCCCCGGTGATGGAATCGCCCGACATGCAGCCGCCGATCTTCCCGGCGAGCGGTCCGGACTACCAGCCCGTCGTGACGCTGAACGGCTGGACGCTGCCGCACCGCGTCAAGAACGGCGTGAAGGAGTTTCATCTCGTCGCCGAACCTGTCGAGCGCGAACTCGGCCCGGGGATGACGGGATACCTTTGGGGCTACAACGGCCAGTCGCCCGGACCGACCATCGAAGCAGTGGAAGGCGACCGGGTCCGCATCTTCGTCACCAACAAGCTGCCCGAGCACACGACAATCCACTGGCACGGCATGATCCTGCCCTGCGGCATGGACGGCGTGACCGGGCTGACGCAGCCGGGCATCCCGCCCGGCAAGACCTTCGTCTACGAGTTCGACCTCGTGAAGAGCGGTACGTTCATGTACCACCCGCACGCGGACGAAATGGTCCAGATGGCGATGGGCATGATGGGCTTCTTCGTCATTCATCCGAAGGATCCGGCCCAGCACCGCGTCGACCGCGACTTCGTGTTCCTGCTCAACGCCTTCGACATCGAGCCCGGTTCCTACGTGCCCAAGGTCATGGAGATGACCGACTTCAACCTGTGGTGCTGGAACAGCCGGGTCTTCCCCGGCATCAGCCATCTGGTCGTGAACAAGGACGACCGGGTGCGGGTGAGGGTCGGCAACCTCACCATGACCAACCACCCGATCCACATGCACGGCTACGACTTCGAGGTCACGTGCACGGACGGCGGTTGGGTCAGGCCCGAGGCGCGCTGGCCCGAAGTGTCCATCGACATCCCCGTCGGGGCCATGCGGGCCTACGAGTTCGACGCGAAGTACCTCGGCGACTGGGCCATCCACTGCCACAAGTCGCACCACACGATGAACGCCATGGGCCACGACGTGCCGACCTTCATCGGCGCGGACAAGACCGACGTGACTCACCGGATCCGAACGGTCCAGCCAGGCTACATGGCGATGGGCAACCGCGGCATGGCCGACATGGGCGAGATGGAAATGCCGCTCCCCGACAACACCATCCCGATGATGACGGGCTGGGGCCAGTTCGGAGCGATCGAGATGGGCGGCATGTTCTCGGTGGTGAAGGTCCGCGAGGGCATCTCCGCCAACGATTACGCCGATCCCGGCTGGTACGAGCACCCAAAGGGGACGGTCGCCTACGAATGGACGGGGGATACGCCGTCCCCGGCGAAGGCCGAAGACGCACAAACGATGATGCCCGCGGCGCAGGGCGGCCATTCGGACCACTGATGCAACCAACGGAAAGGACCTGACATGAAGACACCAATGACAGCTCTCGCCTTCCTCCTCGCCGTCACGGGCTCGGCCGCAGCCGCCGGAAGCCATGCCGGCGGCCACGGAGAAGCGGACATGATGCAGATCGGCAAGCCGGGAGACGCGAGCAAGTCCTGGCGCATCGTGACCGTGGCGATGATGGAAGACGACGACGGCGGAATGCTGTTCAAGCCTGCTTCGCTGAAAGTGAAGGAGGGCGAGACGCTGCGCCTGAAGTTCGTCAACACGGGCGAACTCGAGCACGAGTTCGTCATGGACGTGCATGACGGCATCATGGAGCACAAGGCAATGATGGAGCGCTTCCCCGAGATGGAGCACGACGATCCGAACGCCATCAGGCTCGCTCCTGGCGCGTCGGGCGAGATTGTCTGGACGTTCGCCAATGCGGGCGAGTTCGATTTCGCCTGCCTGATCCCGGGTCACTACGACTCCGGCATGAAGGGCGACATCGTCGTCAGCCACTGAACCCCAAACAGGAATGAAAGACATCATGAAGAAGACGTTCGTATCGATGCTCGCAGCTGCCTCGCTGGCGGCAGGGACGATGGCCACCTCAGCGCAGGAGTACACCAAGGGCGAGGTCACCAAGATCGACGCCGCGCAAAAGAAGCTGACGATCAACCACGAGGACCTCGTCAACCTCGACATGCCCGCGATGACGATGGTGTTCGTGGTCGCCGAGGATTCGATGATCGATGAGGTTAAGGTCGGGCAGAAGATCGAGTTCGTGGCCGAACGCGTCAACGGGCGTATCACCGTCACCGACATCAAGTAAGCGGCCGGGCGCGGCCAGTCATGTCCGCGCCCCATCGAGGACCAAACGGCGTCGTGGTCGAGGAACAAGATCCCGCCCGCGAAGTCGAGCGCCCCATGAAGGAACGGCCGGAAGCGATCGGACCGATCGTTCGGGACATTCCGTTAGGCCTTTCCTTTCCGGGGTTCCTTCGTGCGTTTCGGGAGATGAGGCCTCCAGAAATCTGAGGGTCAGGGCAGGCATTGACGAAAAAAGTCGTTGACCTTCCTAAAGGTGGAAGCTCCATCCAGCACAGCATGAGACTGAACAGAAGGAGGTCCTCATGCGGTTCCATATCGAAAACATGACCTGTGGAGGCTGCGCCCGCAGCGTCGCGAAGGCGGTGGAAGCCGTCGACCCGAAGGCCAGGATCGAGGCCGATCCGGTCACGAAAAAGGCGACGGTCGACACGTCGCTGCCGTCTGAAACCATCTCGCGCGTCCTTAGCGAGGCAGGCTATCCCGCCACGGCGGTGGACTGACCATTTCGAGCGCCGGGGCCGGAACCATTTCCGATCCCGGCGGTTGGTGCCGATACAACAGAGCGGTATCGGAACAGGGCTCATGCCCGAAAGGTTCGAACGCCGTTTGCACCAGTCTCAGCAGCATCGCCGGCCACGTGCCGGGCGTTGTGTGGATGGTGGAAGAGGGTGGGGGGCTGCATCGATGTCTTCAACCAGACCCGGGCGGTGCGGTCCGCCCTGGTGCGGGCCGAAGACGACACACGCAAGGCGCAGCCGCCACCTCCGTGGACGAGACCACCGCGTCCGGCGAGACGAGGCACAGAGGACCAAGCAGGGCGAGCCGGTCGAGTTGGTCTCCAAGGTTAAGCTTTGAACGAAAGGAACCGGACATGCCGGCTACGGGAGCCAGGAAGGCCGAACTCTACAGAATGGTCATGCCCGACCATGTCTGTCCCTGGGGACTCAAGGCGCTGGACCTTCTCAAGCGGGAAGGATTCGAGGTCGAGGATCATCATCTGAAAACGCGCGGGCAGACCGACGCCGTCAAGGCGAAGCACCAGGTGGATACCACGCCGCAAACGTTCATCGACGGCAGACGAGTGGGAGGTTACGAGGAGTTGCGCGCCTATCTGGGCAAGCAGGTGAAAGACAAGGACGCGGTCACCTACAAGCCCGTGATAGCGCTGTTCGCGATGGCGCTCGCCATGGCTCTGGCGGCGAGCTGGGCTGCCTTCGGCAGCCTCTTTGGCATCGCCGCGGCGGAGTGGTTCGTAGCGTTCGCGATGTGTCTTCTCGCGCTGCAGAAGCTCAAGGACGTTGACGGGTTCGCGACCATGTTCCTGAACTACGACCTGCTCGCGCAGCGCTGGGTCCGCTACGCATCGATCTATCCCTTCGCGGAAGGGCTCGCGGGAGTGCTGATGATATCGGGGGCGCTTTCATGGATTTCGATCCCTGTCGCCCTGTTCATCGGCGGTATCGGCGCCGTTTCGGTCTTCAAGGCGGTTTATGTCGACCGACGCGAGCTCAAATGCGCGTGTGTCGGCGGCGACAGCAACGTCCCGCTCGGATTCGTCTCCCTGACCGAAAACCTGATGATGGTCGGCATGGCCATCTGGATGATGTTCAAGCCGCTCGGCATGGGCCACTGACACGAGAGAGGCAGGAGAAAACCACGCCCCGCGTCCACCAGGCGCAAGACGCAGCGCCCGCTGCTCTAAAAGGTTATCCTCGTCAACGACGATTTCGCGCCGCGCGAGTTCGTCGTGGCGGTGCTGAAGGCGGTGTTCCGGATGATGACCGCGCACCGGCGCGCCGTGTGCGTGGTCGCGGTCTACACACGCGACGTGGCCGAATCCAAGTCGACAGAGGGCACCGAAGCGGGCGGGGCAGTCGGCCATGCGCTGATGTTCACTACCGAACCGGAAGAATGAGGCAGCGCGGTCGCGATGGACAGGGCGCGTGCAATAGTGCTTTTTCCGGTGCCGGGCAGTCCCGCGAACGATATGAGTACTGGCAATACCGTCCCTAGATATTTCCGGGCCGCCAGGCAGCGGCGGCCGCATCCGATTAAGACCGCGCAAAGTTCCACGAACCTGCCAAGGGATGTTAGCGCCGACCGACCCGATTGTCGACACGCCTGAGATTTTCAGCGCATGCATCGACTTTCGCGTGGACCTGCAGAGTAGGATCGCGCAACGACAGCGCCGCTGAAGCCGAAATGGGGTGCACCTTGACCTATATGCGAGGTTTCCCTGTGCCCGGCAAACAGAATACCGCTTATCGATCGACCCAATAGTGCATCGAGATCTGATCCATAAGCGTGCCAAATGATGCGATTTGACTCATAATGACTGTTGGGTTGCCGACAATACTGGCGCATACGAGGGCAGGAACATCGCTTCAGCCCAAGCACGCGCTTGGGAGAAGGTAGAGGCCGTCAAAGTTGCTGGGCAGACTGAACGACAACTCCTTGGCCGCATCGTTCGCGTGGCGGGAGGACCGGTCGGAAAACGAAAATGTCTTGAGGCGGATCACCTCCTTCAGCGGCGCGCCTTCAAACGCGAAACGAAACTTTCCCTCGACATGGCCTTGAGGAGTACGTCTGAAATCCTCAGAGAGCTTCCTCAGCCGGATTTCCTCCTCACCTGACGGATGCTGCACCGTCAGGCCCTCCAGAAAACTCCAGCTGCGATGCGCTTCGACATCGTAGCTCCCTCGCCAAGTGACATTAGCCAGCATCCTCATGCTGTCGTGGTCGCAGTACAGTTCGAGCCGGTAGTCCGCGTGCTTCCTGGCATAATGAAGTTCGATCGTCGCGACACCGTTCTTGTAGCCGCGGACAAAAAGGTCCTGCACTGACCAGCTGTCGGCACGGGTGCGTTTGAGTTCCTCTTCCGTGAGGTAGTGCATTTCCTTGGGATGCGTCGCGGAAGCGAGCTGCAGCAATTCGGCCGAAACCCCCATCCTATACAAATGCCGCAGCAGACGGGCGACCAAGAGCTGATCGACGATGGCATCGTGTCCAGTCCGGATAGGTGCTTCTACATCAGTCAAGGCGGCTTGATCGTAGAACTGATGGACTCCCAACCTGCCTAGATCACGAAAGCCAACCTCGTCCGGCGGCGTTTGCTTCGACACATATCGGGTGACGCCGCCCACGAATGCAAACACGCAGGCAGAGCTGCATTGGCTGTCGGGATCATCGCCGGAATCGGCCAAGTTAATCCCGTCTGTCCACACCTCCTTCGTGAGGCTAGTAGACACGGCGGTATTTAATCGCATCTCGCGAATGGCCTCGCCCAGACGAATTCCGCCTACCAGATTGCCCCCTGGAGAGTTCAGGTGAATCCGTATTCCGGATTGTGGCGTCCGACCGTCGTAGTCGAGAAACGCTTTCAGTTTGTCGGCTGTGTCCAGCTCGATCACGCCGTCAGCCGCGATCCAGAAGCAGGTGTCGCAATTCCCGCCCGATGTCATCTTCCGGAAGCTCATCGGAGAGCTGAAGCCCGGTGATTGCGCCATGGAAGGACCCCAGAACGCTATAGCTGCCAGGAATCCAAGAAATATCGCCTTGATCACGTGTCATCCACTCCGCCAAAATTTCTTCATCCTGCCAGCCGGCGGCATCCATGAGCAAGTCAGGCCAAGGGAATAGTCTCGGTGCACAACCTCACCATTACATCATGGCGACAAGCACCTTGCTCAGTCCGATCCCATATTTTGCTACGGAGGGAACGGGCCGCTGCCCCTCCAAAACGTCGCCCACAACGTCAGCCACGGAAACGCCCAATGCTGCAGCGCTGAACGGCAGCGGGTCCGGCCCGAAAAATCGCGCCCAGGTGCCGCCAACTGATGTGCTTATGAGTCAAAGTGCATGGGGTGGGTGCGCTACGCTATATATAAAAGTCGCATAAGATAGATTATGGAACTTTTTGAACAGGCCGGATCAGCCGGAACGCCCGGATATCGGCCATTTCACTGCCCGACGACGCCGGCGACCGGAGCGCCCGTCTGGCGTCGGCCCAGGCCGCGCGCCGCCAATGCTGAAAGATCGGCATCCACAACCATGACAGGCCGCGCAGGCCGGCACGGAAACCGGCAAGCACAAAATGCCGCCATCCGGTCTGCTGGCGCCGATGATCGTCTATAAAATCGAGCCCCGCACACTGAAACGCATATCCGGTCTGCCTGCCGACAATTGTTTCCCTGTATCGCTCGATATCCGGTGCCCGGCCATAGAGCCTTGCATAGTCGTGCGTGGCCCGCGCGATGGCGACCCCAAGATCGTAGCGCGTATGCGCGCGCACGCCCATGGACACCAAAAGCAGATGGGTCGAAATCGGATCGGCCATCGTCAGCCGACCGGCAAGGCTATGATAGCGCCGCCAGGGACTGGCGGCCGGGTCGTGCGCAGTGGTGCGCATCGCCGCGCGATAAATCTCATAAAAGCGAAGGATCGTCAGATAGGCGAACTCGGAGTCGCGGCGCGTGGCGAGAAAACCCATCCAGCGTTGCGTGGTGCGCAGATAGAGCCCGGCAAACAAGGTGTGGACGCGCCGCGCCGGCAAATCCGGCATGCCGGCGAAGGTCTTCCGGTCGGCCTCGATGGCCTCGACAACTGCCATGCCCCGGGCGCGCAACCGCCCGACAAGGCTCGCATCGGCCCGCCTGTCGCGGTCTTCGCTCGGCCGCGGCCGCGCTGCGTTCCCCCCAGACATGGGACAATGATAGCAAAGCCAGACGAGCCGGTCACCCGTCGACGTCAGGCTGCGATGTCGCCGACCGTCGCGCCCGCCGCCGCCAGCAACGCGCCGGGCGCGCAGGAAAACACCGCGTCATGCGCGCCGGCCGCCGCCCAGACGATGTCGAAATCGCACAAGGTCCGATCGGCAAACGCTGCGACCGGCTCCAGATGGCCGAGCGGCGCTACGCCACCGATGGCGAAGCCGGTGCGTTCGCGCACCAGCCGCGGATCGGCGCGCGCCAGCTCCTCGCCGGCCAGCGCGGCCGCCTTGGCCTGGTCGAGCCGGTTGACGCCCGACACCAGAAACAGGAACAGTTTCTGGCTCTGCGCGCCCTGGAAAATCAGCGATTTGACGATCTGCGCGACGCCGACGGCGCATTGCGCGGCCGCTTCCTCGGCGGTGCGGGTCGATTCGCCCATACGCCGCACCTCGATAGACAGACCGGCGGAAGCCGCCGCCGCGCGCACCCGATCAATGCTTTTGCTCACCGGTTTTTTCCTTGAAAATCAATGGAGTCAGATTAAGAATTCAAGCATCAAACCATCATGACCCGGCACCACGTGATCCGGCGTTTCGCGCAGCACAGTCTCATAATCGAGCGGCACGTGCATATGGGTCAGCACCGCCTTTTGGGGGGCCAGGCGCCCGATCCAGCCCAGCGCCTCCTCCAGTGACAGATGGGAGGGATGCGGTCGGTATTGCAGCGCGTCGATGACCAGCAAATCGAGATCGAACAGCCGGTCGACCGTGTCGGGCGGAAAATCGCTTACGTCCGGGCAATAGGCGACGTCGCCGACGCGAAAGCCGAGCGAGATGATCTCGCCATGGATCTGCGGCAGCGGCGTGAAGGTCAGCGCACCGCCCTCTCCCGTGATCGTCACGGCGCCGTCATGGTCGATCTCGTGCGCGTTCAGGATCGGCGGATAGGAACTGCCGGCCGGTGTCTCGAAACAATATGCGAAGCCGGCGCGCAGCCGCTCCAGCGTCTGGCGATCGGCATAAATATCCATAAGCCGGCGCTGTTCGAGCACGAAGCCGCGCAGATCGTCGACCCCGTGAATGTGGTCGGCATGCGCATGGGTATAAAGCACGGCGTCGAGCCGGCGCACGCCCGCGCGCACCATCTGCTCGCGAAAATCCGGCCCCGTGTCGATCACCACGCGCGTGGCGGCGCCGTCGGGGCGGATGCGCTCGACCAGCGCGGCGGCGCGCAGGCGCCGGTTGCGCGGATTTTGTGGATCACAGCGTCCCCAGTCGCCGGTAATGCGCGGCGTGCCAGGCGAGGAACCGCAGCCGAGGATCGTCAGCCGCAAACGGTCTGGCGCCGCGCTCATGAATGCGCGCCGGCCGGGCGCGGCACCTTGGAAAACAGGCGCAAGAAATTCTCCGTCGTCCTGGCGGCGAGCTCGTCCGGCGTCAGGCCGAGCGTCTCGGCCAGGACGGCGGCTGTGTGGGCGACGAAGGCCGGCTCGTTGCGCTTGCCGCGATGCGGCGGCGGCGCCAGATAGGGCGCGTCGGTTTCCACCAAAATCCGGTCGTGCGGCAGGTCGGCGGCGATCGCGCGCAAGTCGTCGGACTT
>MRWG01001820.1_pt1 | contig 12170 bp, 14 predicted proteins | sample 1013341 | NCBI WGS metagenome assembly MRWG01 (sample SAMN06117577, study PRJNA244670) | biofilm metagenome | biome: Water; feature: Cathode Biofilm; material: Biofilm; isolation source: microbial consortium enriched at the cathode of a solar microbial fuel cell | place: USA: District of Columbia ... | reverse complement strand
CGCCCCGGCATGGAAGACCATCCGGAGATCCTGGTGCTGGTGAACAAGCCGGGCGAGCGCGCGCCGCGCAACGACATCTGGCACAGCGACATCTCTTTCGCCGAGCGCCCGCCGCTGGGCTCGGTGCTCTACGGCCTGCAGGTGCCCGACGGACGCGGCGACACCATGTTCTGCAACATGGTGAAGGCCTATGCCGACCTGTCGCCGGCGATGCAGGAGATGCTGCGGCCGCTGAAGGCGCTGCACTCCGCCGCCGGCCTCGCCGCGCGCAACAACGCCGGCAACAGCAACGCCAACTCGATCGCCGAGGTGCCGGCGCCGGTCGAGCACCCGGTGGTGCGCACCCATCCGGGCAACGGCAAGCCGGCGCTCTACATCAACCCCTGGTTCACTGAGCGCTTTTCCGGCATGACGGTGGAGGAAAGCCGCCCGCTGATCGACTTCCTCTGCGACCAGGCGACGCGGCCGGAGAATGTCTACCGCCACCGCTGGCGCCAGCGCGACGTGGTGATGTGGGACAACCGCGCGGCCATGCACTACGCCGTGCGCGACTACGACGAAAACCAGATGCGCATCATGCACCGGACCACGGCGCTGGGCGACCGGCCGGTCTAGGTCGCGGGACGAAGGTCGCAAGCTGCACCATTACCCCCCACCCTGGCCCTCCCCCACAAGGGGGAGGGAAAGCCGTCGCAGCATCCATATCCCCTCCCCCTTGATGGGGGAGGGTTAGGGAGGGGGTGAAGGGCTCACCCCGCAAACTTGTCGATCCGCTTGGCGAGCTTCACGTCGAGGTCGGAGAGGCCGTCGCAGTCGTGGGTCGTTAAGGTGATCTCTACCCGGCTGTAAACGTTGAACCACTCGGGGTGGTGGTTGAGCTTCTCGGCCGCCAAAGCAACCCGGCTCATGAAGCCCCAAGCCTGGTTGAAGGTCTTGAACTGGAATGTCTTTTTTATGGCATCCCGGCCCTCCACCGGGGCCCAGCCCGGCAACTCCTGCGACAGGGCTGCGCGGGCCTCGTCGCTTAACCTTTCCGCCATCAAGACCTCCCGAAAAACGAAATCACTCAAGTAAGGTTAACCGAAGTTGACTCTGCTTGGACTCCCGGTCAAGCCGCGCTAGGGTGGCCGTCACAGGACGCGAATTGGGAACGGTTATGGCACAAATGCACGATGTCGGGCGTCATACGACACCGCCAGAAACCCAGCACTTGGAAGCGCTGGCCCGGGAGGCTTATGCCGAAATCCCGGAAGAGCTGCGCCAGGCGCTGGGCAATGTGGTGATCCGGGTGCTCGACTTCCCCGACGACGACACGTTGGAGGAGATGGACTGCGAGTCGCCCTTCGATCTGCTGGGCCTCTACCGCGGCGTCGACCTGCAGCGCAAGTCGACGCTGGACGTGCCCGACGACCTGGACATGATCTACCTCTACCGCCGCCCGATCCTCGACTACTGGTGCGACAGCGGCGAGGACCTGGCCGAGGTGGTCAAGCATGTGCTGGTGCACGAGATCGGCCACCACTTCGGTTTTTCCGACGACGACATGGACCGCATCGAGCGCACGGTCTGAATAAAGTTCCCCTGGTGCAGAGAATGACGGCCCGCTGAAAGGTGGGCCGTTTTCGTTTCGGGGGCGACGCTCGGCATTGTCTGCCTTCCCTGTTGTCACCCTCGGGCTTGTCCCGAGGGTCCATGGGCGATGCCCGGCGCCGGCCTCTCAAATGGATCCTCGCAACAAGTGCGAGGATGACAATTGGAGGCATGGCAAAGTCCGTGCGCCCATTCCTGCTCTAGGCGGGGCAGCAGCCCTGGCGGCGGAACAGATGGCGGCTGCGCAGCAGGCGCAGACAGAAGCCGGAGCGCAGCAGCGCGAGGAAGTTCCTGGCGGAGGTCGTCATGCACATGACGTTCATCCTTCCGCCGCGACGAAGCCGAGAGCCTGCTTGGCCGTGCGCAGCGTGTGCTTGCGCCGCAGAGGCTCGTTGAGGAAACGGTTCACCGCCGCCAGCATCACCGGCACCCAGGGCGCGTCCGGCGCCGCCGTCACCTCGGCCTTCACCGCCATGAGCAGCTTCACCAGGTGGATCGAGACGATGTACTCGAAGCGGCCGTGGTCCAGCACCCCTTTCAGGGCGCCATCCAGGAAGGCCCGCGGGTCCTCGACCCGCCAGGGCGACTCGTCGAGGGTCCTGTCGACGAAGCCGGCGTTGCGGCCGACGAAGCAGGCGATCTGCAGAAGGCCCTGCGGCCAGAGCTGCGGGTAACGCCCGCAGAGCGTGCGCACCGCGTTGGCGAAAGTGATGGCGTGGGTGAAGTCGAGCCAGTTCACGTTCAGCGACACCGGCTTGTCGGTGGCGAACATGATGTCCATGTCGAAGTGCAGGAACTGCCAGCAGGCCGCGCCGACGAGGGCGTCGTAGACCGCGCGGCGGTCGCCCGAGGAGGCGTTCACCCGCGCCAGGACCTTGGGCACCGAAAGGCCCAGCAGGTCTTCCGGCACTATCGGCTCCTTGCCCTGGCCGTCCCAGGCCGCCAGCGCCGGACCGTAGGCGCGGAACTCCGGGATCAGGTCCTCGCGCGTGGCGTAGACCAGGGAGCGCACCAGGGAGAGCAGCAGCGGCTCGGCGGCCCCGGCCCCCAGGCGGTCGACGAGCTGCCCGGTCTTCTGCACATAGATGGCGGCATGGCCGAAGTCCTGGTAGTGGGCCAGCGCCGCCTCGGCCAGGGCCGGCTCCAGGTCGCGGAAGGTCAGGCCGGCCTGCAGCGCGCCGCGCAGGCGCGCGACGGCGGCGGGTTCGTCCTCCGCCTCGATAGCGGCGGCGAAGGCTTGGGCATCGTAGGGCAGGCTTTCCTCGGGATAGGGATAGGCCGGCTCGCGCATGGTGTCCCAGGCCAGGTGGCCGACGATCTCCACCAGCGGCACCAGGCGCTCGGCCTCGCCGGCGGCGTAGTCGTCGCGCAGCGCCAGCCAGTCGGCGGCGCCCCCTTGCGCGTGGGTGCAGCCGTATTCGAGGCGGTCGGCGGTCCAGGCGAAGGCGGCGCGCAGCGCGTCCAGCGGGTCGGCGCCGGCCTTCTGCAGGCGGGAGATCTCTCGCGCCATGCGGTCGTACTCGTGACGGCGGAAGGAGTCGCGCAGGCTGTTCAGCGCCGCGGCCGCCACCTCCTCGGCCGGCGGATCGGCGATGTCGATCCAGACCTCGCCGTCGACGATCTCCACCGGGTAGCGGCGCAGCTTGTCGCCGCCCACCAGGGTCTCGCCCCCGGCCAGGTCGAATTTCCAGTTGTGCCAGTTGCAGGTGAGGATGCAGACGCGATCTAGAGATCCCTCCATCAGGGGATAGCCTTCGTGCGGGCAGCGGTTGTTGCAGGCATAGACACCGTCCTCGCCGGCGAAGACGGCGATCTGCTTGCCCTCGGCCTTGAAAAGGTGGCGCCCCTTCTCCAGCAGCTCTTCCAGTGGGGCGACGTAAACCAGCGACGAGGCGCTTTCCTGAGGCAGGGCCATGGGGGATCTCCTCTACCTACTTTCGAAAGTGTTTTCTTTCGAAACACCCTAGGCCCGAGCCTTGCGTTTCTCAAGAAAAAACTTTAGAAAGTAGCGATGAGCAACCGCAACGCCGTTCCGGCGGAAAAGCGCAGCCGCCGCGCCCTGATCGACAGCCTGAAGCAGGACGGCCCGCAGGACGCCGCCAGCCTGGCCCGCCGCCTGGGCGTCTCCGCCATGGCGGTGCGCCAGCACCTCTATGACCTGGAGGCCGAGGGCCTGGTGACCCATGAGGCCGAGGCGCGGCCTGCCGGCCACAAGAAAACCGGCCGCCCGGCCAAGCTCTGGGCGCTGACCGCCGCCGCCGACCGCTTCTTTCCCGACGGCCACGCGGACTTCACCGTCGGCCTGATCAACTCCATGAAGCAGGCCTTCGGCGCGGAGGGCCTGGACAAGCTGCTGCAGCTGCGCGCCAAGGAGCAGACCGCCAGCTACCGCGCGCGCCTCGACAGTCAGCCGAGCCTGCCCAAGAAGCTGCAGGCGCTGGCCGAGATCCGCACCGCCGAGGGCTACATGGCCGAGGTGCAGAAGGCCAAGGGCGGCTACCTGCTGGTGGAGAACCACTGCCCGGTCTGCTCGGCCGCCGCGGCCTGCACCGGCCTCTGCAACATGGAGCTGGAGGTCTTCCGCAAGTCGCTGGGCCGCGACTTCAAGGTCGAGCGCAGCGACCACATCCTGGCCGGCGCCCGGCGCTGCGCCTACCTGGTGACCCGCAAGGGTTAGCCGGAAAGCCGCCCGCCCGCCGCGGACCGGCGAATAGCGAAATCTCTTTCAATCACTCAGGCCGTCATCCCGGCCAAGCGAGCGACAGCGAGTGCGAGCCGGGATCCAGGGGCAGATGCACGAGCGCTTGCCCTGGACCCTCGGGTCAAGCCCGAGGGTGACGTTTTGAGAGGCTGCAAGGGCGAGGCGATCTCGCCCGATTGTCATGCTCGGCTTGTCTCGAGCATCCAGAGCCGCCCTACCCCACCAGTTTCTTCACCCGCTTGCGCAGCTCCGGCAGCAGCTCTTTCTCGAACCAGGGGTTCTTTTTCAGCCAGGCGGTGTTGCGCCAACTCGGGTGCGGCAGCGGCAGAAACTCGGGCAGGTAGTCGCGCCAGTGGCGCACGGTCTCGGTGAGGGTCTTCCGGCGGCGTTTGCCCAGGTAGTGCTTCTGCGCGTACATGCCGACCAGCAGGGTCAGCTCCACCTTGGGCAGCCCTTCGCGCAGCGGCGCGTGCCACAGCGGCGCGCATTCCGGGCGCGGCGGCTTGTCGCCGCCCTTGGCATCGACGCCGGGATAGCAGAAGCCCATGGGCACGATGGCGACCCTGGTCTCGTCGTAGAAGACCTCGCTGGGGATCTGCAGCCAGTCGCGCAGCCGCTCGCCGGAGCGGTCGTTCCAGGGAATGCCCGTCTCGTGCACCCGGGTGCCCGGCGCCTGGCCGACGATCATCAGGCGTGCCGTGGAAGCCGCGCGCAGCACCGGGCGCGGACCCAGCGGCAGCTGCGCCTCGCAAACCCGGCAGGCGCGCGCCGCGGCGAGGATCTCTTCCAGGTCCTGCTCGAGCGATTTACCAGCCATCTTTCAGGATCTTGTCGACGTAGGCCGGCACCTCGACGCTGGCCGGGCCGTGATGGCGCTCGGCGAAAAGGGAAGCGCCCTCCGAGGGCTCCAGGTTCAGCTCCACCGTGTGGGCCCGGCCGCCCGCCCGCGCCTCGGCGACGAAGCCCGCCGCCGGATAGACGTTGCCCGACGTGCCGATGGAGATGAAGAGATCGCAGGCGGCCAGCGCCTCGTAGATGCGGTCCATTTCGAAGGGCATCTCGCCGAACCACACCACGTTGACCCTCAGTGCGCCCTCGGCCCCGCAGCCCGGGCAGAGGCTGTCGCGCGTCATGGGCTCGCGCCAGGGGCTGGCCGCGCCGCAGACCAGGCAGCGCGCCTTCAGCAGTTCGCCGTGCATGTGGATGAGAGTCTTCGAGCCGGCGCGCTCGTGCAGGTCATCGATGTTCTGGGTGACCAGCAGCACCTCGCCCGGCCACTCGGCCTCCAGGCGGGCCAGGGCGGCGTGGGCCGCGTTGGGCTGCACGTCGGCCGTCAGCAGGCCGGCGCGGCGGTGGTTGTAGAAGGCGTGGACCCGGTCGGGGTCGCGGGCGAAGGCCTCCGGCGTCGCCACGTCCTCGATGCGCACGCGCGCCCACAGCCCGTCCGGATCGCGGAAGGTGTCGAGCCCGGATTCCTTGGAGATTCCCGCTCCTGTCAGGATAACGATACGCCGGCTATCCATACCTGTGCGACGGCACTGCTGCCCGCTGGCCTCTTGCTGAAGGCGCGCGCAGGGCGCGCGGTTGCGTGAAGTGAGGGGCGATGATAGACGAAACCCAGGCTCGAGAAACACCCACATCGTCGTTACCGGCGGCCTCACCTTCGGCCGGACAGCATTGGAGGACGCGTGCCCCACAAGATTCTCACCGTCTGCACCGGCAACATCTGCCGCTCGCCCTCGGCCGAGGTCATCCTGCGCGACCATCTGGCTGCCGCCGGCCTGGGCCAGGCGGTCGAGGTCGATTCCGCCGGGACCTTCGACTACCACGTCGGCGAACCGCCCTCCGAGCCGGCGGTCCGCCTGGCCGCCAAGCGGGGCTATGACCTTACGCCTTTGCGCGCGCGCGAACTGTCGCTGCAGGACTTCGCCACCTTCGACCTGATCCTGGCCATGGACCGCGGCCACCTGCGCAGCCTCTCCGCGCTGCAGCCGCCGGATTCGATCAGCCGCCTCAGCCTCTTCCTGGAGGTGCTGCCGGAGGCCGGCATCGACGTGGCCGACCCCTACTACGGCGGCGACGCCGACTACCTGGCCATGCTCGACGTCATCGAGGCGGCGGTGCCCGCCTGGGTCGCCCGGCTGCGCGAAGAGCTGCTGGAACGGTCATGAGGCCGGGATCATGACTCTGGGCGCGGCGGTGGCGGCGGTCTGCGGCACGGAGCCGAGGCGCGCCACGCCGCTGATCGGCGGCTGCATTGCCGAGGTCTACCGCCTGGACTTCGACGACCGCCCGCCGCTGGTCGCCAAGGTCGCGGCGCCCAATGGCTCCGGGGGCGGACTGGCCATCGAAGGCTTCATGCTCGACTACCTGGCGGAGAAGACCGCCCTGCCGGTGCCCGCGACGCGCCATGTCAGCGAAGAGCTGCTGCTCATGGACTACGTCGAGCACGGGCCCGGGCGCAGCGCCGCCGCCGAGGTCGACGCCGCCGAGCGCCTCGCCGCGCTGCACGGCATCACCGCGCGGGAGTACGGCTTTGAGCGCGATACGGTGATCGGCGCGCTGCCGCAGCCCAACTCCTGGACCGAGAACTGGTGCGACTTCTACCGCGAGCAGCGCCTGCTGGTGATCGGCCTCATCGCGCGGGAATCCGGGCGCCTGCCGGCGGAGACCCACCGCCGGCTGGAGCGTTTCTGCCTGCAGCTCGAGAACTTCATCGACCAGCCGCCGGCCCCCGGCCTGGTGCACGGCGACGTGTGGAGCGGCAACGTGCTGTTCGGGGAAAGCCGCGTCGCCGCCTTCATCGACCCGGCGATCTACTACGCCGACCCGGAGGTGGAAATCGCCTACATCGAGCTGCTGTCGACCTTCGGCGCCGCTTTCCACCGCCGCTACCGCGAGCTGCGCCCCTTGCGGCCCGGCTACGAGGAAGGCCGGCGCGACGTCTACAACCTCTTCCCGCTACTGGTCCACACCGAGATCTGTGGACCCCCCTATGCACAAATGGTGCAGGACATCCTGACCCGCTACGGGTAGTTAGAGGGATGACGAACGTTTCCAGCAGCGCCGCCGCCGAGGAGCGGATCGGCTTCGGGATCGGTTGCGCCGTCATCGGCATGCTCGGCATGTCGGTCATGGACACCTGCGCCAAGTTCCTGGGCGAGGGCTATGCCGTCAGCCAGATCGTATTGGTGCGCAACGGCATCGGGGCCCTGGCGGTCCTCGCCTTTGTAATCGTCTCCGGCGCCGGCCTGGCAACCCTGCGGCCCCGGCGGCCTGCCCTGCTCACCCTGCGCAGCCTGCTCAACATCGCCGCCGCCTTCCTGTTCTTTACCGGCCTGCGCTACATGCCCCTGGCCAACGCCTTTGCCGTGGTCTTTGCCGCGCCGCTGTTCATCACCGCGCTTTCCGTGCCGGTGCTGGGCGAACACGTCGGCATCCGCCGTTGGGCGGCGGTCATCGTCGGCTTTGTGGGTGTTCTGGTCGTGGTACAGCCGGGCACCGCGAGCTTCCGCGTCGAGGCCCTGCTGCCGCTCTCCGCCGCGCTGGCCTATGGCGTCTCCATGCTGGTCGGGCGCAAGCTGACCCGCGACCTCTCGACCGCGGCGATCATGTTCTGGCCCAGCGTCGGGGCCGTGCTGGTTACCGCGGTGATGATGCCCGCCCAGTGGCAGACCCCCGGCCTGCCGGACTTCGGCGTCTTCATGCTGATGGGCATCATCGGCACGGCGGGCATGTCGCTCATCACCCAGGGCTACCGCCATGCCCCGGCGGCGGTCATCGCGCCCTTCGACTACACGGTGCTGATCTGGGGCGTGATCTTCGGCTGGGCCATCTGGGGCGACATCCCCGCGCTGAACGTCTGGGCCGGCGCCGCCATCCTGGTCGCCAGCGGGCTCTACATCCTGCACCGCGAGACCCGCAAGCCCAAGCCGGTGCAGCCGCCGGCCGGTCCCCTGGGCCCGACCGCCTGAGGCCTAATCCAAGGAATAGACCGCTTCGGGCGAATAGATCGCGCCTTCGTGGGAGAGGAAGCTGGAGTAGAGCGTGAAGGCCGCCACCTCGAAGGGAGGCGCGCGGAACAGCGAGCGCTGGGTGAAATAGTCCTCCAGCCGCCCGCCGGGGTGCGACTTGAAGCGCGCCAGGGTGACGTGCGGCTTGAACTTGCGCTTTTCCGGCGGCTGGCCGGCGCGGCGCACCGCCTGCTCCACCTTGGACTGCAGGCGCTCCAGCATCTCGTTGGGCTCGACCCCGACCCAGACCGAGCGCAGGCGCCGGTCGTCGCCGAAGTCCCCCACCCCCGCCAGGGTCAGCGCAAAGCGCCTGCAGCGGATGCCGGAGAGCGCCGCGTCGATGTCCTCGGCCTCGTCGCCGTCCACCTCGCCGATGAAGCGCAGGGTGAGGTGCAGGTTCTCCGGCGCCACCCAGCGCGCGCCCGGCAGGCCGCAGGCGAGGCCGGAGAGGCTGTCGCGCAAATCGTCGGGCAGGGAGAGGGCTACGAAGAGTCGCATGGCGGGACAGAAACCAGTCATTGGAAGGGCGCGAAGGCCCCGGAATCAAACGGAAATCACCGGTGGGAAGCGATGTTCAGGGGCAGGGATAGGTGTAGACCTTGTGGATCGCCTCGATGGCCTTCAGCGTTTCCTCGTCCAGGGTCACTTTGGCAGCCCCGATGTTGGTCTTCAACTGCGCCATCTTGGTGGCGCCGATGATGGCCGCGGTGAGGAAAGGCCGCGACAGCACGAAGGCCAGCGCCAGCTCCGCCGGGTCGAGCCCGCGGTCCCTGGCCAGCTCCACATAGGCCGCCGTGGCGGCGTCGGCCTGCGGGCCCTGGTAGCGGGTGTTGTCCGGCCAGAGGGTGCGGCGCGCGCCTTCCGGCCACTGGCCGCCCAGGTATTTGCCGGTCAGCGTGCCGGCCGCCAGGGGCGCGTAGGCCAGCAGGCCGAGGCTCTCGCGCATGGCGATCTCGGCCATGCGGGTCTCGAAGCTGCGGTTGAGGAAGCTGTAGGGGTTTTGCACCGAGACCATGCGCGGGCCCTTGCCCTGCTCCGCCGCGGTGAGGAAGCGCATGGCGCCCCAGGGATTCTCATTGGACAGCCCGACGTGGCGCACCTTGCCGGCCTTCACCACCTCGTCCAGGGCCTCCAGGGTCTCCTCCACCGGCGTCTCCTCGGCGCCTTCCTGGTGCTGGTAGGCCAGGCTGCCGAAGTCGTTGGTGGCGCGGTCGGGCCAGTGCAACTGGTAGAGGTCGATGTAGTCGGTCTTCAGCCGCTTCAGGCTGGTCTCCACAGCGGCGGTGATGTGCTTCCTGTTGAAGCGGGTCTCGCCGCCACGGATGTAGTGGAAGCGCTTGGGATTGGGGCCGACGATCTTGGAGGCGACAATCACCTTGTCGCGGGTGCCGCGCGCGGCCATCCAGTTGCCGATGATCTCCTCGGTGCGCCCGTAGGTGTCTTCCTTGGGGGCCACGGGATACATCTCGGCGGTGTCGATGAAGTTCACACCCTGGTCGAGGGCGTAGTCCATCTGCTCGAAGCCCTCTTCCTGGCTGTTCTGGATGCCCCAGGTCATGCTGCCCAGGCAGATGGCGCTGACCTTGATGCCGGTGCGGCCGAGCGGACGGTATTCCATGGTGTTCCCCTTCAGGCAAAAGACGGCGCCGCGAGACCTCGTCGCGAGGGCGGCGCCGGAAATAGAGACTTCGCTAAAGCAGCAGCGTGAGCACGCCGGTGTAGCCGTAAAGCCGGTTGTTGCTGATCTCGCCGTTGGCGAAAAAGCCGGTGAGGGGCATATCCCCGAACGCCTCGCGGATCAACCTCAGCTCTTCGGAATGCGGGCCGAAAAGATGCCGCCCGCGCGCCACGCAGGAGAAGTAGAGCGCCCCGCGCGGCGCCCCGCCGGCGCGTTCGCGCAGATCCTCCAGCATGCGTTTCAGGTCGGCGCGCGCGGTCTGGTGGTCGCGCCGGCAGAAGCCCAGGCGGTCGCCCGGCTGCAGCTCGGCGCCGACCTGCAGCAGGCCGCGGTCGAGGTCGAGGCCGATGAGATTGCGCACCAGGTAGTCGCCGGTGTCGCTGCCGGCGATCGGCAGGGCGGCGAAAATGTAGCCGCCGATGCGGCGCAGGTCGCGGGACAGCAGCTCGCCGATGTCCTCACGCAGCACGTCGAGCGCCGGCCGGCCGTCGAGGGCGCTGACGACGCCCGGCCCCTCCACCGACGTCACCTCATGCTCGCCGCCGATCGGCGTGCAGCCCTGGGAAAGGCCGGTCACGACCATCTGCTCGGAGCTGAAGAGCACGCCGGAAACGCCGCCCTCACCCAGGTCGCCGGCGACCTGCGGGAAGCCGTCGGTCGAGGCGGTGAGGCCGCCGACCAGGAAGGACGAGGTCGCCTCGGCCAGGCCCTCGACGATCTCGGCGACGGCCGGGTTGCGCGGGTCACCATGCACCACGCCCAGCACCGGCCGGTGCTGCGTGATCCAGGTGCCGTGAACACGGGAGAAGCCTTCCAGGCCGCCGCTGTGCGCGGCGGCGGTGACCGGCGCGAAGGTGCGGAAGCCTTCCTCCGGCAGCGCCGCGACCAGCACCGAGAGGGCCGGGCGGTCGTAGAATTCGACGCCGTTGGCCACCACCCCCTCGCCGACGGTGCCGATCCAGTGCTGGATGCCGCTGCGTTCGCGCAGGAAGGTGACGATGCTGCCCAGGCTCTCCGACAGCGATTCGGTGGCGTAGACGAAGCCGAGGTTGGCGCCCTCCGGCAGGTCGCCCAAGGCCTCCAGGCAGCCCTTCACCAGGGCGCCCCAGGCGCCCGGCGAGGCTTCCTCGGACTCCTCCAGCGCCGCGTGGGCCGCCTTGTAGCGTCCGGCACGCTGGGCGCCGCTTTCCAGGGGAGAGGTCGTGACCATCGCCGCTAGTTCCCGGCATCCGGCCGTTCGGCCAGATCGCGAGCTTCGAGCAGCCGCACCACATGCGGCGTGATGCGCTTGACGATCTCCGCCACGCCCTCGGCGTTGGGGTGGATGCCGTCGGCCTGGTTCAAGGACGGCTCCATCGCCACGCCGTCCAGGAAGAAGGGGTAGAAGGGTTCGTCATACTTCTTGGCCAGGCGCGGATAGACCGCGTTGAAGGCCTCGCCGTATTCGCGGCCCAGGTTGGGCGGCGCCAGCATCCCGGCGATGAGCACCGGCAGCTCCTCCGCGGTGAGGCGGGCCATGATGGCGTCCAGGTTGTCGAAGGTGGCTTCAGGGTCGAGGCCGCGCAGCCCGTCGTTGGCGCCCAGCTCCAGGATCACCGCGTCGGGGTCGTCGGCCAGCGCCCAGTCGAGCCGGGCGAGGCCGCCGGCGGTGGTGTCGCCGGAGTTGCCGGCGTTCATCACCTCCACGTTCAGGCCCTCGGCCTTGAGCGCGGCCTCCAGCTGCTCCGGAAAGGTCTCGCCCGCCGGCAGGCCGTAGCCGTGGGTCAGGCTGTCGCCGTAGGCCATGAGGCGCACCGGCTCGGCCGCCGCAGCCGCGCCGCCGGTGGCGGCCAGGCCCGTGACCAAAACGGCCAGCACGGCGAGCAGCCGGCCCGTCGTTCGCAAGCATGCGGTCTGTCGGGAAAAACGCATTCTGCTCCCTGTTGCGGAGATCGCCGCCCCCCAGTCGCGGGGGTTCGCAAGGTCTTGCTGGAGGAACCCTGTCTTTTCAAGAGGTAAGGCCTCAGCGCCCGCGGATCAAGCCGCCCGCCGCCGCCTCCCCCTTACGCGCCGCTGGCCCCGGCGGCGGCCACGACCGGGCGCAGGGGCCGGACGCAGGGCCGCAACGCGTTGAAATTCCCGGCAATCGGGCCATATGGCATCAAGGCCGTCAATTGGAAGTGACCATGAGCCTGAGCGATTCCCCCAC
>MRWG01001819.1_pt1 | contig 12180 bp, 11 predicted proteins | sample 1013341 | NCBI WGS metagenome assembly MRWG01 (sample SAMN06117577, study PRJNA244670) | biofilm metagenome | biome: Water; feature: Cathode Biofilm; material: Biofilm; isolation source: microbial consortium enriched at the cathode of a solar microbial fuel cell | place: USA: District of Columbia ... | reverse complement strand
CACATCGACGGCGGGCAGCGCCGCCGCCAGGGCCGGGCTCTCAACCCGCAGCGGATGGATCTCCACCGGCGCCCCGGTGACCCGCGCCACCTCCCGCAGGAACTGCGCCTTGCGCTGGTCCGCCTCCACCAGATGGACCCGGCCGCAGCCCAGCAGCGCCAGCACCATGCCGGGAAAGCCGGCCCCCGCCCCAACGTCCAGGATCAGCCGCGCGTCGGGATCCGGTGCTTCCGGCAGATACGAGCGGAGCTGGGCAGAGTCCAGAAAGTGGCGGCGCCAGAGGTCCTCCAGCGACTTTGGGCTCACCAGGTTGATGGCGGCGTTCCATTTGCGGAGAAGCGCCGCATACTCGAGAAACTTATCCAGTGTTTCACGTGAAACAGCGAGCCGGGCCTGAAACTCTTCTGGCGTCATCGGCGCAACCGCGCCGCCCTTGGCAGTGGACATCCCCTGCCCTCAGGCCGCCGAGGGGCGTGACGGTTCGCTGCCGCCCGCCGCCTTTCCGGCCTTGGCGCCACGCTTCCTTACATGCCGCAGCAGCGCCATGACCGCCGCCGGGGTCACGCCGGGGATCCGCGCCGCGGCCCCCAGGGTTGCCGGGCGGCTTTTGGTTAACAGCTGCCTAACCTCGGTCGAGAGCCCGCCCACGGCCACATAGTCCAGCTCGGCCGGCAGCTCCAGCGCCTCGTCCTTGCGGAAGGCGCGGATGTCGGCCTCTTGGCGGGCCATGTAGCCCTGGTAGCGGCCCTCGATCTCGATCTGGCGGACCACCGCCGGCTCCAAGGCCCGCAGCTCCGGCCAGATCTCCGCCAGGCGCGCCAGGTCCAGCGCCGGATAGCGCAGCAGCTCGAAGGCGCTGCGCCGCACGCCGTCCTGATTGATGGCGATCCCGGCAGCCGCCAGGCTGTTGGGGGTCGCCGTCAGGGATTCCGCCAGGGCCCGTCCGGCCTCCAGCGCCGCCATCCTGGTCTCGAAGGCCGTGCGCCGGGCCGTTCCGACGCAGCCCAGGGCGAGGCCCCGGCCGGTCAGGCGCTGGTCGGCGTTATCGGCGCGCAGCCGCAGGCGGTATTCGGCGCGGCTGGTGAACATGCGATAGGGCTCGCTGACGCCGCGGGTCACCAGGTCGTCGATGAGGACGCCGATATAGGCCTCAGAGCGGTCGACCACGAAGGGTTCCGCCGCATCACCCGCTCGAAGCGCCGCGTTCAGCCCGGCGATCAGCCCCTGGGCCGCCGCCTCCTCGTAGCCGGTGGTGCCGTTGATCTGGCCGGCCAGGAAGAGGCCCGGCAGGCGCCGGGTCTCCAGGGAGACCTTCAGCTCGCGCGGATCGACGTAGTCGTATTCGATGGCGTAGCCCGGCTGCAGCATGACTGCGTTCTCGAGACCCGGAATGGTCTTCAGCAGTGCCAGCTGCACGTCCTTGGGCAGCGAGGTGGAAATGCCGTTGGGATAGACCGTCGGGTCGTCCAGCCCTTCCGGCTCCAGGAAGATCTGGTGCTGGCCGCGCTCGGCGAAGCGCACCACCTTGTCCTCGATGGAGGGGCAATAGCGCGGCCCGACGCCCTCGATCTGGCCGGAATAGAGCGGCGCCCGGTCCAGGTTGTCGCGGATCAGCGCGTGCCCGGCTTCGGTCGTATAGGTGACGTGACAGCTCACCTGCGGCTGGGTGATGGCCGTGGTCAGGCTGGAGAAAGGCTCCGGCTCCGCATCGCCCGGCTGTTCGGTGAGACCACCGTAATCGATGGTGCGGCCGTCGAGGCGCGGCGGTGTCCCGGTCTTCAGGCGGCCGAGGGCGAAGCCGGCCCGCGCCAGGGTCGCGGCCAGGCCGACGGCCGGCGCCTCCCCGACCCGGCCGGCGGGGATCCGTTCTTCGCCGATATGGATGAGCCCGCGCAGGAAGGTGCCGGTGGTCAGCACCACCGCGCCGGCGGCCAAGGTCTCGCCCGCCGCCGTCACCACCCCGCGGCAGATCCCGCCGGCGTCGATCACCAGATCCTCCACCGCCGCCTCGACGATGGTCAGGCCCGGCTGCGCGGCGAGCAGGTTCTGCATGGCTTGGCGGTACAGCGCCCGGTCGGCCTGGGCGCGCGGTCCGCGCACCGCCGGCCCCTTGCTGGCGTTGAGCAGGCGGAACTGGATGCCGGCGGCGTCGGCCACCCGCCCCATGACGCCGTCCAGGGCATCGATCTCCCGAACCAGGTGACCCTTGCCGAGACCGCCGATGGCCGGGTTACAGGACATGACGCCGATGCTGTCTCGGCGGTGGGTGACCAGGGCCGTGCGCGCGCCCAGGCGCGCCGCGGCCGCCGCGGCCTCACAGCCGGCGTGCCCGCCGCCCACGACGATCACATCAAAGGTCTTGGTCTCAGCCATGGCTTTCTCAGTTGGGTCCGGCCATCCTCACGTTGCCGCGGGTTATAGCAAGCCGCCGGGCCCGATCAAGGCCGGAGTGAGCGGCCCCGCAGGCCGCCAGCACGCCACACCGTCCATCGGTGCCCCCAATGTTTCACGTGAAACATCTAGTAGGACCCCCTACTACTTGCCGATACAGAAGTCCGCGAACACAATATCTAGTAGGTCTTCCACGTCGACTCGCCCGGTCACCCGGCCCAGGGCGCGCAGCGCCAGGCGCAGTTCCTCGGCCACCAGTTCCGGCAGCTCCGCGGCCCGCGCCCGCGCCACGGCGTCGCGGCAGTCTTCCAGGGCGCGGCGGTGGCGGTGGCGGGTGATCCCCGCCGCCGCCTCGGCGCCGCCGAAGCTCTCCCCCGCCAGGGCCACCAGACGATCCAGCACCTGGTCGAGGCCGGCCCCCGTCTTGGCCGACACGGCGATGGGATCCCAGTCGCCGATCTGCCGGGCCAGGTCTTGCACCGCCGCCGCCTCACAGAGATCGGCCTTGTTCAGCAGCACCAGGGAACGCGTGTCGTGCAGGGCCGCCACCCCGTCCAGCGCCGTGTCGTCGGTCAGCGCCGCTTCCAGGTCGACCAGCAGCAGCTTGATGTCGGCGCGCTCGGCGCGCTCACGGGCCCGCGCCATGCCGGCCCGCTCGATGGCCGCCTGCGGGCCGTCGGCCTTCTCCAGGGCGCGCAGCCCCGCGGTATCGGCCAGCGTCACCGGGTAGCCGCCCAGGTCCAAATGCACCTCGACGATGTCGCGGGTGGTGCCGGCGGTCTCCGAGACGATGGCCACGTCGCGCCGCGCCAGGGCGTTCAACAGCGACGACTTGCCCGCGTTGGGAGCGCCGAGGATCACCGCCGAGAGGCCTTCGCGCAACCGCTCGCCGCGGTGGCGGTCGTCCAGGGCCGCGGCGATCTGGCCCGCCACGGCCTCGGCCTCGGCCAGGGCCGCCTCCCCCAGGTCCTCGGGCAGCTCTTCCTCGACGAAGTCGATGGCCGCCTCGAAATGGGCCAGCACCCGGGTCAGCCGCGCCGCCCAGTCGCCGGTGCGCCGTGCCAGGCCGCCCTCCATCTGGCGCAGCGCCTGGCGGCGCTGGGCCTCGGTTTCCGCGTCGATGAGGTCGGCCAGGCCCTCGACGGCGCTGAGATCCAGCTTGCCGTTGTCGAAGGCGCGGCGGGTGAACTCGCCGGCTTCGGCCGGGCGCAGCCCCGGCAGCGCCGCCAGCGCCTCGAGCGCCGCGGCGACGACGGCGCGCCCGCCGTGCAGCTGCAGCTCGCCCAGGTCCTCGCCCGTAAAACTGCCTGGCCCGGGAAACCACAGCAGCAGTCCGTGGTCGATCGCGCCGCCCGCCGCCGGGTCGGTGATGCGCCGCAGGACCGCGCGGCGCGGCGCGGGCAGCGGATCGCCGGCCAGCGCGCGCAGGGCCGCGCCGGTTGCGGGGCCGGATATGCGGATCACCGCGACGCCCGCGCGGCCCGGGGCCGTCGAGGGGGCGAAGATGGTGTCGTCGGTCATGACCTTGGGGCTTCTGGAAGGGGCCTCTACGCCTTGCGGCGCTAGTCGTCCAGCGGCGTCTCGTCGCCGGGCTTCAGCATCAGCCGGGCCACCCGGCCACCCTCGACCAGATGGGTCTGCAGGATCTCCTCGGCGTCCTCGATGGTTCGGTAGTGGTACCAGACCCCTTCGGGATAGATCACCATGACCGGGCCCAGCTCGCAGCGGTCGAGGCAGCCGGACTGGTTGATGCGCACGCCTTCCAGGCCCAGCTCCTTGGCCCGGGCCTTCAGGTAGTTGCGCAGGCGCACGGAGCCCTTCTCCTTGCAGCAGCCGCGCTCGTGGCCCGGCGGGCGCTCGTTCATGCAGCAAAAGACATGGCAGCGGAAATAGGGCGCCGGATCGCCGCCGGCACTCTCCCCGGCTTCCTTCCGCACGGCCTTCTCTTTCACAGAATCTTCCATAACCTATTGTTTTTCCTCTGCCTTTCCAGACGATCCGCTCGACATCTGGGCCCAGAAGGCCTTCTGCAGCTGCTCCCAGCCCTGCAGCCCGGCCGGCAGCCAGGTCTTGAAGAGCTGCTCCGGCTCCATGGCCTGCATGTTAGCCATCATCCGCTTCTGCAGCTCGGCCATCAGCGCCTCCTGCATGGGCGCCACGTCCGGCAGCCCCAGAAAGGCGCGGGCTTCCTCCGGCGTGCACTCTATATCGATGTGAATCTTCATCGCCGCGCCCTTCCCTGCAAAAAGATCCCCGGAACGGAATTCTGTGGCCGGCGCTCCCGCGGACGGCCACCGCCGCGGCCCGCCAAGACAAACCCATTCAGCATTTGTGGTTGAGCCACCAAGGACCTACGGCCCATATAGGAAACCTGAGACTACATGCCAGTCACCAGCCGCCGCAATCCCCAGCCACGACCACGACCCGGGGGGCGGCTGCTTTTTTCCGCACTGCGCCATCGCGCAGCGCCGACGAGGGACAGACCCGCAGATGGCCGAGGCCGAGGCCCCGCAGAACCCGCAGACTGAGAGCGCCGAGCCCCCCGCCAACCGGCTGGGGGCGGAAACCAGCCCCTATCTGCTGCAGCACCGCGACAACCCCGTCGCCTGGCGGGCCTGGGGAGACGAAGCCTTCGCCGAGGCCCGCGCCACCAACAAACCGGTCATGCTCTCCGTCGGCTACGCCGCCTGCCACTGGTGCCACGTCATGGCGCACGAGTGCTTCGAGGACCCGGACATCGCCGCGCTGATGAACGAGCTCTTCGTCAACATCAAGGTCGACCGCGAGGAGCGCCCGGACGTGGACAGCATCTACCAGTCCGCCCTGGCGCTGCTGGGCGAGCACGGCGGCTGGCCGCTCACCATGTTCCTGACCCCCGAGGGCGAGCCCTTCTGGGGCGGCACCTACTTCCCGCCGGAGCCGCGCTACGGCCGCCCAGGCTTCCCCCAGGTCCTGAAGGCGGTGGCGGAGATCTATGCCAACGACAAGGCGCGCATCGAAAAGAACACCACCGCGCTGAAGGAAGCGCTGGGCAAGCTGTCGCAGAACCATCGCGGCGAGGCCGTGCCGCTCTCCGCCCTCGACCAGGTGGCCCAGCGCCTGCTGGGCGAGATCGACCAGGCCAACGGCGGCATCGGCAGCGCCCCGAAGTTCCCGCAGCCCAATATCCTGAAGCTGCTGTGGCGCGCCTGGAAGCGCAGCGGCGATGCGGCGCTGCGCGAGGCGGTGGAACTCACCATGACCAAGATGGCCCAGGGCGGCATCTACGACCACCTGGGCGGCGGCTTTGCCCGCTATGCCGTGGACGCCTACTGGCTGGTGCCGCACTTCGAGAAAATGCTCTACGACAACGCCCAGCTCCTCGAGGTGCTGACCTGGCTGTGGCAGGACACGCAGAACCCCCTTTACGAGCAGCGGGCGCGCGAGACCGTCGCCTGGGTGCTGCGCGAGATGATCGCCGATGCCGACGGCAGCGGGACGACGCCCTGCGGCGCCTTTGCCGCGACCCTTGACGCCGACAGCGAAGGCGAGGAAGGCAAGTTCTACGTCTGGAGCGCCGAGGAGATCGACGCCCTGCTGGGCGCCGAGGCCAGCCTCTTCATGCAGCACTACGACGTCACGCCCCAGGGCAACTGGGAAGGCAAGACCATCCTCAACCGCTCGGCCGCGCCGCAGCCGGCCGACGCCGCGACCGAGGCCAGACTCACCGCCTGCCGGGAAAAGCTGCTGGCCCAGCGCAACGAGAGGGTCTGGCCCGGCTGGGACGACAAGGTGCTGGCCGACTGGAACGGGCTGATGATCACCGCCCTGGCCGAGGCGGCGCCGGTCTTCGAAGAGCCCGCCTGGCTGGACGCGGCCGAGACCGCCTTCGCCTTCGTCACCCGGGAGATGGTCCGCGACGGCCGGCTTCATCACGCCTGGCGCCACGGCCAGTTGAAGCACCCGGCGACCCTGGACGACTACGCCAACATGGCCGCCGCCGCCGTCGCCCTCTATGAGGCGACCGGCAAGGCCGCCTACCTGGAGCAGGCCGAGGCCTGGTGCGAAACCCTGGACCGCCACTACTGGGACGCCGAACAGGGCGGCTACTTCCTCACCGCCGACGACGCTTCCGACCTGATCGTCCGCACCAAGACGGCCTACGACAACGCCACTCCTTCCGGTAACGGAACAATCCTGGCGGTGCTGGCGCGGCTCTTCTACCTGACCGGCAAGGCGGCCTACCGCGAACGGGCCGAGAGCCTGGTCACCGCCTTCTCCGGCGAGCTGCTGCGCAACTTCTTCCCTCTGGCCAGCCTCTTGAACGGTGCCGAAATCCTGCAGAGCGCGGTGCAGGTCGTCATCGTGGGCGAAGGGGACGCACCGGAAACCACGGCCCTCGTGAAAACCGTCACAGAGCACTGCCTGCCCAACCGGGTGCTCCAGGTGCTCGCACCCGGCGACAGCCTCCCGGCAGACCACCCCGCCGCCGGCAAGGGCCAGGTCGACGGCCCCGACAACAAGCCAAGGGCGACGGCCTACGTCTGCCATGGGCCGAGCTGCTCCCTGCCGCTCATCGAGGCCGGCGCCCTTGCCGCGGCCCTCGCCCCGCGCGAAAATCGGTCATGACCCGCCATCGCCTCACCGTTGCGACCGAAACCGGCCCGGTGACCCTCACCGAGGACGACGGCGCCATCGTCGCCGTCACCTGGTATGGCTCGGGGGAGAATGCTGCAGCACAGCATAAAAACGAGACGACTCCCTTGCTGCAAAATGCTGCGCAGCAATTGAGCGAGTATTTCGCCGGCAGCCGCCGGGACTTCGACCTGCCGCTGAAGCCGCGCGGCAGCGAGTTCCAGCGCGCGGTGTGGCGCGAGATGCTGGCCATTCCCTATGGACAGACCAAGTCCTACGGCGACCTGGCGGCGGCGACCGGCGGCATCGCGCGCGCCGTCGGCACCGCCTGCGGCGCCAATCCCATTCCGATCTTCATTCCCTGCCACCGCGTTCTCGCCGCCGACCGTCAGCTCGGCGGCTTCTCCGGCGGCAAGGGACCCGAGACCAAGGCCTTCCTCCTGAGCCTGGAAGGCGCCTGGCCGGTGCAGCACGCCCTGCCGCTGTGAGCCCACCGCGCGCCGGCGCTGCGCGGGACCCGGCTTTCGGCTAGGCTAAGGCAAAATTCGCAAAGCGGCCGTCGGGAGGCCCTGCGTCCCGAGCGGCCAAGGGAGATGCAATACAAAGAAGGGAAACAAGGGGACGGTCATGGCTGAACTCACCATTCGCGGCACAGACGGCAACTTCAACGCCTACCTGGCGCTACCCCGGCAGATCGATGCCGCGCCGGGCGTTGTCGTCGCGCAGGAAATCTTCGGCGTCAACCAGGTCATGCGCGAAACCTGCGACTGGCTCGCCAGCCAGGGCTTCGTCGCCGTCTGCCCCGATCTTTTCTGGCGCATCGAGCCCGGCATCGACATCACCGACAAAACCAAGGCTGAATGGGACCGCGCCTTCGAGCTCTTCGGCCTCTTCAACGTCGACAAGGGCATCGAGGACATGAAGGCGACGCTGGCGGCGCTGCGCGGCCATGACGCCTGTAACGGCAAGGCCGGATCCGTCGGCTACTGCCTGGGCGGCAAGATCGCCTTCCTCATGGCCACGCGCTCCGATGCCGACGCCAATGTCGGCTACTATGGTGTCGGCCTCGGCGACCTGCTGGGCGAGGCCGGCAACATCACCAAGCCGCTGATGCTGCACATCGCCGAGAAAGACGCCTTCTCTTCACCGGAGGAAATCGCCAAGGTGAAAGACGGCCTCGCGGGCAACGCACAGGCCACCGTCCATGTCTACGACGGCCAGGACCACGCCTTTGCGCGCCCTGGCGGCGAACACTACAACCAGGCGGCGGCGACCCTCGCCAACGGCCGCACAGTCCGTTTCTTCAAGGAGCATCTCGCTTAATGGTCAAGGCAATCCGCATTCACGAACCCGGCGGCCCCGAAGTTCTGAAGTACGAAGACGTGGAGGTCCCGGCCCCCGGGCCCGGCGAGGTGCTGCTGCAGCAGAAGGCCTGCGGGCTCAACTACATCGACGTCTATCACCGCATGGGCGCCTATCCGCTGGACTACCCCGCGACCATCGGCATGGAAGGCATGGGCGTGGTCGAAGCCGTCGGCGACGGCGTTGCCGCCTTCAAGCCCGGCGACCGCGTCGCTTATGCCGACATGCCGCCGGGCGCCTATGCCGAGGCGCGCCTCATGCCCTGGCACCGCCTGGTGAAGCTGCCCGACAGCATCGACGACCAGACCGCCGCGGCCATGATGCTGCAAGGCATGACGGTGGAGTATCTCATCCGCCGCACCTTCAAGGTGTCGAAGGGCGACACGGTGCTGTTCCACGCCGCCGCGGGCGGCGTCGGCCTCATCGCCTGCCAGTGGCTGAACCACATCGGCGCGACGGTGATCGGCACCGTGGGCTCGGACGAGAAGGCCGAGCTTGCCAAGGCGCATGGCTGCCACCACACCATCAACTACCGCACGGAGAACTTCGTCGAACGGCTGAAGGAACTGACCGACGGCGCCGGCGTGCCGGTGGTCTATGACTCCGTCGGCAAGGATACCTTCGACGGCTCGCTCGACTGCCTCAAGCCGCGCGGCATGATGGTGCTCTTCGGCGCCGCCTCCGGCCCGGCACCCTCCATCGATCCGAACGTGCTGAACAAGAAGGGCTGCCTCTATCTCACACGGCCCAGTCTCATGGTCTACAACAAGGAGCGCGCCGACCTTGAGGCCTGCGCCTCCGCGCTCTTCGACGTGGTGACCTCCGGCAAGGTGAAGATCGAGGTGAACCAGACCTATCTCTTGAGCGAAACCGCCCAGGCGCACCGTGACCTGGAGGCGCGCAAGACCACCGGCTCCACCGTGCTGCTGCCGTAAGAAAGCGAGGGAGGAAACCCATGGCCAAAGGATACTGGGTGGCGCGCGTCGACGTGCACGACGCGGAGGCCTACAAGAAGTACGTCGCCGCCAACGCCGAAGCCTTCAGGGAATTCGGCGCGCGCTTTCTGGTGCGCGCGGGACAGTTCGAAACCGTCGAGGGCGGCTCGCGCAGCCGCAACGTGGTGATCGAGTTCCCGAGCTACGAAGCGGCGCTGGCCTGCTACCGCTCGCCGGCCTACCAGAAGGCCATGGGCTTTCGCCAGAACGCCTCGGAAAGCGACCTCGTCATCATCGAAGGCTACGACGGACCGCAGCCCGGCGATGATTAGGCAGCGATCCTTCCGCCAAAACGCAACGGGCCCGACTGATCGCCGGGCCCGTTTTCTTTCGGCAAACTGCGAAGCTTCTTAGCGGCACCAACGCTCCATTACATCGCCTCCATGGAACTGATCCAGGGTTCGAAGCGTTTTCCCCACTTCACCGTTATGCGGTGCGTGGGGGAGCAAGGCGGGCTCACGTAGTCCAAGCTGCTTTTGTTGGCCGCTCTTTCCAACTTCAGTCTGGCGTCGCGAATGTCCTTCACGATACCGCGGTAGCGACTGTCTATTGCGATTTTGCCGGCCGAAGAAAACCAGTAGTAGCGGTCCGGTTCACCTGCAATCCATTGCTTGGTGCCGATATATCCCGGGAGAACCGCACGGCCTTCCGTTTCCGGATACTTCTCCAGAAGACGTTCCGGGTCACTGCCTCCGTCCACGAGAATCAATTTTGACTCGACACCACGATAGAGATTAGGACGCACTCGCCGCTCGACAAAATTCTGCCACTCCGGACCGCCATGCTTCGACACGACATAGACCCTTCGCTCTAAATGTTTCCCGTCCCCATGGAGCCCACGGAGTTTTTCAAGCCTGTCCTCGTCCGCCATCAGCGACTCGAAATACAGGGAAACGTAGCGCACCGACCCGTTCCGTCCCGCCCAGCCCTTGAAGGAATTCAGCTCGCATTGATCGAACACCATGGTTCCTGTCGCTTCGCCGCTGCGGTTCCACGCAATGCCGCCGAAGACGAAGGCATTGGTGACGATCAATATCAGAAGGGCGGCGACCGATTTGAGCCCGCTCATTGTTCCGCCTCCCGCAGCACGGACCGCATCTTTCTCAGCGAGGCAATGATGGCCACGGCAATGACGCCGAGGACCAGGAAGAAAACGAAGTGCGGCAGGTCGTCCCAGAACCAGTCGTGATACTTATGCAGCATCAGGACAACCAGGAAGACCGCTGAAAGATAGGTCCCCGCAGCCCATTCGCTGCGGATGCATTGCCGGATCGCCACGCCTCCCGCGATGAAAGCGAGAACCAGATAGAGCCATTCCGTTGCCGAGGCCGATAGAGGCAACAGGCTCTGCGACTGGGAGAGGACCAACCAGTTCAGCACGCCGTAGATTTGCAGAAGCCCGACGAACAAATACACAGGGCGATAGCGATCGATCGCCGGCCGCCTGATGACCAGCGGTATGGCCAGACACAGGATGCCGGCGCCGAGGTAAAACTCCGGGATCTGGACCCGGGGCCAGGCAAAGCCGGCCAGGTTGGTGAGAAAGCCGCCCGCGAAGGTCATCAGGGCGAGCAGGCAAAGGCCCATAACGACGGCGAGCTCGTGGCGGTAGGCGAGCACCAGGCCGAAGAGTCCCCACGCCAGCAGCGCGTTCGGCGATGGCGTCACATTGAATATCCGTCCCACGATAAAAAGGTCGGCCACGAAGCAGGCGACGGCGACCAGCACGGCAAGGGACGTGTAGTGGGTCGTCTTGAATCGACGGGCGACGAACTCGCTCAAGGCCCAGCCCAGAAACGGCGCCACCGTCAGCAGCGCAACCTGCAGGGTCGTCGAAAAGAGGTCCCAGTAATATTCGAAAAACAAGAACACCCCGAGGGCGAAGGCGACGGCCCCAAGGGTCGATGCGATGCGCATTCCCCAAGACAACTGGGATTCGGATTTGGTCAGGTCCGCGTCATACCTGCGCGCGTAACCTCCCAGCAGCCTGTCATGGTAGGCGGCGACGGCGCTGCGGTCCGCGGGCGATAGTTCCAGTACGTCTTCTTGTTCCAGAACCGACAGCTCATCGCGAAAAGCAAAGATCCGTTTGATCCGTGCTTCGGCCTCTCGCTTGGTCATGCGATCTTCCTGCTATCCTAAGATGCAAAACCATAGACTTGAACGCTTTAAGCGACAAGCCGGACGATTGGCCGGCAGAAGGTTGGACGGGGCTTATTCCTCCAAAAGAAAACGGGCCCGGCTTCACACCGGGCCCGTTGTCTTCTCAGTGATCGCGAGGCGCGGTCTACTGGTTCATTGAATCGAAGAAGTCCTGGTTGGTCTTCTGATGCTTCAGCTTGTCGACCAGGAAGTCGATGGAATCGGTCACGCCCATCGGCATGAGGATGCGGCGCAGCACCCACATCTTCGACAGGGTGCCCTTGTCCACCAGCAGCTCTTCCTTGCGGGTGCCGGACTTGCCGATGTCGATGGCCGGGAAGGTGCGCTTGTCGGCCAGCTTGCGGTCGAGAACGATTTCGCTGTTACCGGTGCCCTTGAACTCTTCGAAGATGACCTCGTCCATGCGGCTGCCGGTGTCGATCAGCGCGGTGGCGATGATGGTCAGCGAACCGCCTTCCTCGATGTTGCGCGCGGCGCCGAAGAAGCGCTTCGGACGCTGCAGCGCGTTGGCGTCGACACCACCGGTCAGCACCTTGCCCGACGACGGCACCACGGTGTTGTAGGCGCGCGCCAGGCGGGTGATGGAGTCCAGCAGGATCACCACATCCTTCTTGTGCTCGACCAGGCGCTTGGCCTTTTCGATCACCATCTCGGC
>MRWG01001818.1_pt1 | contig 12182 bp, 11 predicted proteins | sample 1013341 | NCBI WGS metagenome assembly MRWG01 (sample SAMN06117577, study PRJNA244670) | biofilm metagenome | biome: Water; feature: Cathode Biofilm; material: Biofilm; isolation source: microbial consortium enriched at the cathode of a solar microbial fuel cell | place: USA: District of Columbia ... | reverse complement strand
GGCACGACGTACAGCATCTGCCCGCCGAAGCCCCAGGCGTAGGCCACGCGCTCGCCGGCGATGTTCCGCACGAACCAGCCATAGCCGTAGTCGTCGCCGGTGAAGCGGGACTCGGTGCGCGGCGTCCAGGAGCGCTCGATCCAGTCCGCCGGCACCACCCGCACGCCGTCGGCGGTGACGCCGCCGCGCCGGTACAGCTCGCCGAAGGCCAGGAGCGATTTCGGCGTCATGGTCATCTGGTTGCCGCCGAAGTAGAAGCCCTGGGGATCGCGCTGCCAGTGATCGATGCGGAAACCATCGACGGGGCCCAGCCAGTCCCGGGCCAGGTCCAGGGTCGAGCGGCCGCTGGCACGGGTGAGAATCACCGACAGCAGGTGGGTCGAGCCGGTGGAGTAGAGCATCGGGCCGCCGGGTGCCTCGACGAAGGGCCGGGCCAGGGCCGCCCTGGCCCAGTGGTCGCTGATGATCCAGCGGCCGTAGTAGCGCCCCGAGGTCCGGGCCAGGCCGGCCTGCATGGACAGCAGATGGCCGATGGTGATCTGCCCATGCCGGGGATCGGTCTCTTCGGGCAGCAGGTCGTCCAGCAGGGCGGCGATGGGCTGTCCGACGTCGGCGATCAGTCCCCGGTCGATGGCGATGCCGGTCAGCGCGGAGACGATGGCTTTGGAGGCCGACTTGATGTTGGTGGGGTCGTCGACATCGTGGCCCCGGTAGCCCCGGGCGGCCAGCACCTCGCCGTCCCGGGCCACCAGCACCGTCTCGATGGGCTCCAGCGCCCCGGCGGCGTCGAGCACCGGGGCGAGATTCGCCTGGGTGGCGCGGAGCGGGCCGGCGCACAGCAGCGCCAGCACCACCAGCCGCGCCGCCGCGTTCATTCCAGCGCCGCCGCCGGATCGCCGAGGCCGAGGAACTCCCGCACCAGGGCGCCGACCCGCCGGCAGTGATCCGGCTCGAGATGGATGTGGTGGGGCCCCCCGGTGTGCTCGACGGTGAGGTGACCGTGGGCCTGCTGGCGTTCTTCCAGGCCGTTCAGGTACCAGCGGTCGCCGTTGGCGGCGACGATCAGCAGCGACGGTGCCTGGACCCGGCGCAGCAGCTCGTCGATCTGCTCGGCGGCCATGCGCAGCGGGGTGGGGAAGCGGATGCGCGGATCGGTGCGCCAGGTGAAGCCGCCGTCCACGGCCTGGTGACCCCGGGCGACCAGCACTTCCGCGGCCGCCCAGGACTGATCGGTGGCCTGGGTGACGCGCCGGATCATGTCGTCGATGCTCGGGTACACCGGCGCCCTGCGTCCGGCGGAGCCGAGCATCTTCACGATCGCCTCGCGGTTGTCGTCGATCCGTTCCGCCGGGCCGGCCCCGCCGGTGGCGAGAAAGCCGTCGATTATCACCGCGCGCCGCACCCGTTCCGGGAACAACCCGGTCAGCTCCGTGGCGATGCCGGCACCCATGGAGTGGCCGATCACGTTGAAGCGCTGCCAGCCGAGCTGGTCGGCGATGCCGATGATCTCCTGGATGTCCAGCAGCGAGTGGTAATGCACGCCGGCGGGCCGGTGGCTCGAATGACCGTGGCCGGCGAAGTCGACCGCGACCAGGTTCAGCTCGGGCAGCTGGGGTGCCAGCCGGTCGAAGGTGGCGGCGTTGTCGAGCCAGCCGTGCAGGGCGATGGTGGGCTCACCGGCCGGGTCGCCCCACTGCAGGGCGGCCAGACGGGTGCCGAGAACGTCGAAGGTGCGCGCTTGCGGCAAGGCGGTTCTCCCGGGAAAAAGCCGGGCAGTCTACTGCCCGGCGGCCCGTTCGTGTAGTGGGGCGGCGCCGGCCCCTATCTCGCGGGCTCCGCCTGGGCCGGTGTCAGGCGGATACGCAGCGCCTGATTCGCCTCCACCAGCTCCCTGGAGTACAGCATCGGGAAGCTTTCGTCCGCGGCCCAGCCCGCCAGCAGGTTGTCGTAGAACGGCGAGCGCGGGTCGCCGGACTGCCCGGGCGCGTTGGTCATGCGGGCCGCGTCCCAGTTGCCCACGTCCAGCACCATGCGGAACGACGCGCCGCTGCGGACCAGGAAGTCCTTCGGGTCGAAGGAGGTGTTGTTGGTCGTGTTGCCGCTGCCGCCACGCGGATAGGGCGGGTAGCGCATGTCGTCCGCCAGGTCGCCGTCGGCCCGGGTCAGCAGCGGATGCTCGAAACGCATCTGGTGCAGATCGCCCCAGCGCCAGCCCGCCGGCGGTCCGAACTCGGCCTGGGCCGCTTCCCAGGCCTCGGCGAGGGTGTCCCGGGCCACGCTCTGGCCGAGGGGGTAGCTCAGGGTGTCGAGAATCGTCAGGGAATCCAGCGGCAGCAGCGCGTCCGGCGCTTCGGGCAGCAGTGCCGCTGCCAGCGCCGGGGGCAGGTGGCGGTAGAACCAGACCGCCCACAGCAGTGCCGGGGCGGAGTCCGGTCGCAGCACGTGATCCCAGTCCCCGAGCATCGCCAGCGCCTTGCCGGCGGCACCGTCGGCTTCGTCGGGCAGTCGCGCGATCACCCGGCGCGCCAGCACGCTGTGGTAGTCGCGCTGCAGTGCCAGCGAATCCTGCAGGGTGTGCGCGTCCTGGGTCTCCAGAACCTCCCACAGCCGCCGGTAGCGCCACGGCGCGGACCATTCGAAGCCGATGCGACGTTCGGTGATGGGATAGTCGGCGGGCAGGTTCATGGCGTTGGCGGTGCCGGTGAAGCCGCGTTCCGGATTGAACTCCACGGGCAGGGCGTCCATGTCGAAGTGGCCGTCCCATTCGTAGCGGCCGTCGCCGGGCACCGGCAGCAGCCCGTCCCAGTTGCGCCGGCGCGGGAACAGGCCGGCGGGCTTGTAGCCGATGTTGCCGTCGACGTCGGCGTAGACCTGATTCTCGGCGGGCGCGCCCCAGCGGTTGAGGGCACCGAGAAACTCGCGCCAGTTCTGGGCGCGCATGTACTCGACGCTGCCGAAGTAGGGCGACATGCCGGGCTGCAGCCACCCGGCGCGGACCGCGAACACCCGGTTGTCGGTCTCGAAGACCACCGGGCCGTGGCGGGTGAAGTCGAGACTGATCTGACGCGAGCCGCCGCCGCGGACGGGCACGGTCTCGGTGACGGTGATGTAGGGCTCGACGCGGCCGCGGTAGCGGTAGCCTTCGCCGGCCCGCTCGTAGACGTACAGGTCTTCCTGGTCGATGGGAAAGATCGTCAGGCCGAAGGCGATGCGCTGGTTGTGGCCGATGGAGATGCCCGGCAGTGCGGGCTCCCCGGCGCCGATGACGTCGAGACCCGGGGCGACCAGGTGCGCCAGATAGCGCAGCGACGGCACCGCGTGGCCCCGGTGGGGGTCGTCGGCGAGGATCGGCCGGCCGGTGGCGGTGCGTGACGGCGCCACCGCCCAGTTGTTGCTGCCGAGCTCCCGGGCCAGGTCGTCGGCGCGCACCTCGGCGATGCGGGCATCGTCGGCGGGCGCCTCACGGGCCAGCCTGGCAGCGTCGAAGCCGACCGGCGCCTTGGCCAGCAGATAGGTGTCGATGACCCCCTCGGGAATGCTGCACGGATCGAGCCCGTCCGGAATGCGCGGGGTCCAGGCCGGCTCCAGCACTTTCCACAGCGAGGCGGCGTCCAGGCCGTGGCGGCAGGCGATACGCGCCCGCTTCACCTCGCTGGTGACGTTGCGCCACAGGCCGTTGCTGCGGATCCGCACCACGTCCGCAGGCTGCCAGCGGCTCGGCCGGTAGCCGAGCAGCTCGAACTCCGGCGGCATCAGCGCCGGATGTTGGTCGAGCAGGCCGACGAAGGCGTTGATGCCCGCGGTGAAGGCCTCGGCGATGCGCTTGGCGTCGGAGCCGTAGGCGAGCCACTCCCGGTACATGTCGCCTCGGTACAGGAACAGCCGGGCGGCCCGGTCCTGGGCGACGTAGGCCTCACCGAGCACCTCCGACAGCAGACCCAGGCCGCGCCGGCGCCACAGGTCGATCTGCCACAGCCGGTCCCGGGCGGCGTTGAAGCCCTGGACGAAGAACGCGTCGTAGTGGGTGCCGGCATAGATGTGGGGCACGCCCCAGGCGTCGACGATGATCTCCGCCGGCGCTTCCAGGCCGGGCACCGTGTAGGCCTGCACGGGGTCCACCACCTGAGCGTCCGCAACCCGGCCCGGCTCTGCCGCCACGGCGCCGGCGCTCCAGCCGAGCAGCACCCATGTCAGCCCCTGCGTCAGCCCACGCGCGATCGCCTTGCCCGGCATGCCGATCCCCATACGTCCAGTGGCAGTACCGTACCGGCATCCGTGCGGCGAGGGAAGGTGGCGCCGATCGCCCGGATCGGGGTGGTCAGCCGAACAGGGCCGAGGTGAGCCCGAGATACCAGGCCGCGGAATCGGCATAGTTGGCCCGGCGGGTGGCGTCGTCGTCCTCCAGGGTGGAGATCTCGGAGGCGACCTGGGCGATGCGGCCGTCCCGGGGCTCGTAGCGGCCGCCGACGAACACGCTGTCGTCGCCGGCGATCAGGCTCCAGCACTTGTTGCGGTACCGGGCCGGCGGCGCCGGCCGGTCCAGCAGGTCCTCCATCAGCGCGGCGGCGGCCACGCCGGCCTGGCTGCTGGCGGAGAACGCGGACTTGGGCATGTCGCCGCCGACGGCGGCATCGCCGAGCACGAAGACGGCGTCGTCCCGGCGGGAACGCATGCTCGCCGCCGCCACCGGGCAGTAGCCGGTGTCGTCGGCGAGTCCGGCGTCGAGGGCGATCCGGCCAGCGGTCTGGCGCGGAATCACGTTCACCAGATCGGCGCCGCGGTAGGTCTCGAAGCCGGTTTCCACGGTCATGGTCGCAGGCTCCACCCGGCTGACCCCGGCGTGGATCATCGGCGGCAGCCACTCGATCATGCCGGGGTAGTGCGCTTCCCAGCCCTGCTGGAACAGCGGCTGCTTGGAGAAGTTGCGCTTGGGATCGAGGATCACGATGCGGGCGTTGCGGCGGCCGCTGGCGGTGAGGGCGTGGGCCATCATGGACACGCGCTCGTAGGGTCCGGGCGGGCAGCGATAGGGATCGGGCGGCGCGATCATCACGATCAGCCCCCCGTCCGGCACGGCGTCGAGCTGGCGCTTCAGCAGCAGCGACTGGGGCCCCGCCTTCCAGGCATGGGGCATCACCGCCGCGGCCTCCCGGGACCAGCCCGGCACCGAGTCGTAGTCCAGGGCGATGCCCGGCGACATGACCAGCCGGTCGTAGGGCACCTCGCTGCCGTCTGCGAGCCGCACGCGACGCTGTTCCCGGTCCACCGCCGTCGCCGCCTGGTGTACCACGCGCACGCCGGCCAGACCGGCGACGCCCGCGTAGCCGTGCTGCAGCATCTCCAGGCTGCGGAAGCCGCCGTAGTAGAGATTCGAGTAGAAACAGGTGGTGTAGGTGGTCGACGGTTCGATCAGCGTGACGTCGAAGCGTCGCCGGTCGTCGCCGTTGAGGGCGCGCAGCATCGACAGCCCGCCGACGCCGCCGCCGACGATCACCACCCGGGGCCGGGCCCGACCGATGACGGGGGCCCCGGCGGCCAGCATCGCCGCCCCGGTGGACATCTGCACGAATCCTCTTCTGCTGGGCATGATCGGCACTCCTGCTGCTCGCGCACCGGGACTGTACCGCAGCCGGCCGGCGCTGGCAGGGTAGAATCCGCCGATCCAGACCGTCGGAGCCGACCATGCGCCTTTACCATTGCCCGGATTCCCGATCGCTGCGGCCCCTGTGGGCCATCGAGGAGATGGGGCTCGACTGCGAGCTGACCGTGCTGCGGTTTCCGCCCCGGGCCCATCATCCCGAATACCTGGAGATCAATCCCCTGGGTACGGTGCCGACCCTGGTCGACGGCGACACGGTGCTCACCGAATCGGCGGCCATGTGCCAGTACCTGGCCGACGTCTACGGCCCCACGCCGCTGGCGGTGGAGAAGCACGAGCCCGGCTACGGTGCGTATCTCAACTGGCTGCACCGCAGCGACGCGACCCTGACCTTTCCCCAGACCCTGGTGCTGCGCTACACCCGTCTCGAGCCCCCGGAGCGGCGTGTGGCGCAGGTGGTCGAGGACTACTCGATCTGGTACCTGTCCCGGCTGAAGAGCGTCGAGGCGGCCCTGCAGGACCGGGAGTTCCTGGTGGCGGACCGCTTCACCATGGCCGACGTGGCCGTCGCCTACGCGCTGTTCCTCGGCACCACCCTGGGCCTCGATGCACGTTACAAGCCGAACTGCCGGCGTTACCTGGAGCAGATGACCAGCCGCCCGGCGTTTCAGCGGGCCCGGTCGCGCCAGTAGGGCCTGACGGGCGCCGCCAGGGGCGGCAGCTCAGCGCCGTAGGGCCGGCGTTTCCACCGGCACGCCGGCGGCCCGGTGGGCGAGGTAGAGCTCCAAAGCGAGGTACGCCGGGGAGCCGTAGTCGAAACGCAGGGCGCGCACCCCCAGTGAGCACGCCCGCAGCCGCCGGTGCAGCGAGCCGAGGCTCTGCCACTCCAGCCGGTACACCGGGTAGCCGTTGCCGAGGCCGTACGAGATGGTGTCGCCCCGCAGCCGGTGGCCGGCGTGATCGTCGTGGCACTGGCTGCAGGACAGGTTGAGCTGTCCCTGGCGCTGGTGGAAGAGCGCCTCGCCAGCCCGGTAGTAGGCGGCCGCCGGCCCGTCGATACGCACCTGCATCGGCATGCCCAGGGACTGGCGCGCCACGAAGGCCGTCAGTGAGAGCAGCGACTCGGATTCGTAAGCGAGCGCGTCGGCCTGCTGATGCTCTGTGCGGCAGCGGTTGATCCGGCCTTCCAGGTTCAGGAGCTCGCCGGCGGCCCTGCTCCAGGCCGGGTAGCGGGCGGCCACCCCGGCCATGCTGTCGGCGGCGTCACCGTGGCAGTCGGCGCAGGATCGCCCGGCCGCACCCGCCGGGTCGTCCCACAGCGCCCGTCCCGCGTCGACCCAGAGCATGCCCGGGTTCATGGCGGGGTCCTGCTGGCGGGCGCGCAGCGCCTCGCTGAGGAAGGCGGTGCCGGACGGCAGCGGCTCGTCGGCCCCGGCCGGGACCAGGGCGCACAGGACGATGGCGGTGACCAGCGCTCTCACGCCGTGACTCGTCACGCCGTGACTTGTCACGCCGTGACTTGTCACGCCGTGATTCATCGAGCCGTGATTCATCACGCGGTTACCGTCAGCTCCCGGGTCACCGTGGTGGTGTCGCCCCGGTCGTCCTCCCAGGTGAATACCACCGGGCCGGACTGGTCCGCACGCAGATGGAAGGCAAAGAACGGGTTGGCCGCTACGCCCTGGGTGAGGTCGATGGCGAACACCTCGTCGCCGCCATAGGTCACCCGGAACCGCTCGACGATGTGGCGTTCGATGGGCCGGCCCATGTCGTCGACACGATAGCCGGTCTCCATGGGATGACGCATCAATGCCTTGACCTCGACGACCTCGCCGCGCCGGGCGGTGTCCGGCATGGAGACCCTTGCTGCTGCCAGCGCCATGGCCTCAACCTCCGTCGATGCAGGCGGCCAGCGTTACCAGCACGTCCCGGCGATCCTGCCAGAAGCTGCCGTCGCTCATCTCCGCCAGGGCAGTCACCTGCTGGGACGCGGCGAGGCGGATGTTGGTGGAGACCCGGGCGATGCCCGAACGCGGCGTGAGGTGAAAGGTGGCGAGCCGGGCGATGGGGTTCTTCTCAGACAGGATGTGAATGGCGCGGACGTGGTCCGCCGGCGTCATCGGACTGTCCACCGCGACGGTGGTGTAGACCGACAGGCCGTTCTCGGCGATGGCGGGAATGGTCAGGGTCACGCGCCCGTCCTGCACCGGCGCGCCGCCGGTGAGCTCGGCGATGGCGCGGTCCCGCCTCTCCGTGGTCGCCAGCAGCCGGGGCGGCGCCAGCAGCAGCCCTCCGACTGCCGCCAGCCGCGTGAGAACGCTGCGCCGGTCGATCATGGCGCGTCCCCGGTCAGGGTCGTCAGGTAGGCCACCACGTCCTCCAGCGCCTGGGCGTCCAGGGCCGGCCGGCCCCGGTATTCCGGCGCCACGTTGGTCAGCCCGTCGACGCGGTAGTAGGGCGGCATCAGCGTCGCCGGGTTGAGCCGGCTCTGATCGATCAGCCGCAAACGGATCTGGCCCTCGCTGAGCCGCGCACCGACGCCGGCCATGGGCGGGCCGATCTCACCCTGGAAGGGCTGGTCGGGCATCGGGAACTGGTGACAGATCAGGCAGTTGCCGCTGCGCCGGTCGACGACGACGGCGCGCCCGCGGTCCGGGTCGCCGGCGCAGCCGCCCAGCGGCTCGGGGACCGCGTCGCCGCGGACCTCGAAAGCCACCAGCGGCTCACCGTCAGCCGTGTCGTGGTCGCAGTCGGAGGCCCGGGCGGCGACGGTCGGCCCGGTCGTCAGAACGAGCGTCGCGATCGCCGCCAGCCGGATCACGCCGCGCTCAGGTCGTGATGCTTCAGCGGGAACGTGCGGATGCGCTTGCCGGTGGCGGCGAACAGGGCGTTCAGTACCGCCGGTGCGGCCACCGCGATGGTCGGCTCGCCGACGCCGCCCCAGAACCCGCCGGAAGGCATCACGATCGTCTCCACCTCCGGCATGTCGCGGATGAACATCACCGGATAGTCGTGGAAGTTGGTCTGCTGGACGCGGCCGTCCTTGACCGTGCACTCGCCGTACAGCATGGCCGACAGGCCGTAGACGAAGGAGCCCTCCACCTGGGCCTCGATCTGCTGCGGGTTCACCGCGGTGCCGCAGTCGGTGGCGGCGACGATTCGGTGCATCACGAGCTGACCGTCCTGCACCGACACCTCGGCGCAGGCCGCGATGTGGCTGCCGAAGGCCGTGCACTGGGCGAGGCCGCGGTAGACGCCTTCGGGCGCCGGCTTGTCCCAGCCTGCCTTCTCGGCAACCGCCTTCAGCACCGCCGCGTTCTTCGGATGCTGCTGCATGTGGGCCAGGCGGAATTCCAGGGGGTCGCGCCCCGCCGCGTGGGCCAGCTCGTCGATGAAGCACTCCGTGTACAGCGTGTTCTGGTTGGCGTTCACGCCGCGCCAGAACCCCGGCGGCACGTGGGGATTGCGCATGGCGTGGTCGACCAGCAGGTTTTCGAAGTCGTAGGCGAAGGCGTGATCGCCGTCCGGCGCGTAGCACTGGAACGCCACCGGATCGGGGCCGCCGCCGAGGCGCTCCGGCATCATGCCGGCGAGAATCGACTGACCGGCGATCCGTACCCGCAACGCGGTGACGTTGCCGTCGTCGTCGAGGCCGGCGGTGAGCCGCGCCTGGGTGACCGGATGGTACTGACCGTGGGTCATGTCCTCTTCCCGGGTCCACATCAGCTTCACCGGCGTGCCGGGCAACTGCTTCGCGATCAGCACCGCCTGACGGACGAAGTCGTGGATCGCGCCGCGCCGGCCGAAGCCGCCGCCGAGCAGCAGCTTGTAGACCTGGCACTGGGTCGGCGGCAGGCCGGAGGTCTCCGCCGCCGTCGCCAGCGCCGCCTCGCCGTTCTGGGTCGGACACCACACCTCGCACAGGTCCTCGGTGTACTTCACCGTGGCGTTCATCGGTTCCATGGTGGCGTGGTTCTGGTGCGGGTAGGCGTAGGTCGCCTGGACGGTCTTCGCCGCACCCGCGAGGCCCGCGGCCGCATCGCCGCGCTCGTTGCCGACGAACGCCTGATCGGCGTCCAGCGCGTCGCTGATGATCTTCGCCATGGCCTCGCTGGAGGCGTCGGCATGCTCGCCGAAGTCCCACGCCACCGGCAGGCTGTCGAGGGCCGTTTTGGCCTCCCACCAGCGCTCGGCGACCACCGCCACGGCGTCGTCGCCCACCTGAAGGACCTTGCGCACGCCGGGTCGGCCGGCGATGGCCTCGGCGTCGAAGGACTTCACCGTGCCGCCGAACACCGGGCACTGCTTGATGGCGGCATTGAGCATCCCCGGCAGGTCGAGGTCGGCGCCGTAGATCTGGGCGCCGGTCACCTTGGGGTCGGTGTCGAGGCGCTTCAGCGGCTGGCCGGCGATGGTCCAGTCCTTGGGATCCTTCAGGGTCACCTGTCCGGGCACCTCGAGGCGCGAGGCCGCCTCTGCGACTTTGCCGTAGGTGGTAGTCCGGCCGGAGGGACCGTGGGTGATCACCCCCTTGCTGGCCGAGCATTCCGCCGCGGGCACGCCCCAGTCGGCGGCAGCCGCGCTGATCAGCATCATCCGCGCGGCGGCGCCGCCCTCGCGCACGTACTGGTGGGACTCACGGATGCCCCGGCTGCCGCCGGTGGCAAAGCTCTGCCAGACCCGTCCCCGCTCCAGGTTTTCCGTGGGCGTCGGGTACTCGGTGGTGACGTGGTCCCAGTTGCAGTCGAGTTCCTCGGCGACGAGCTGGGCCAGGCCGGTGAGTGTGCCCTGGCCCATCTCCGAGCGGGCGATACGGATGATCACCGTCTCGTCGGGCTGCACCACCACCCAGGCGTTGATCTCGTCGGGAAAGTCCGCCGAGGCGTGAGCCCGGCGGGCGCCGAGGGGCAGGGCCAGCCCCAGGGACAGGCCCGCGGCACTGCTGCCGACCAGGAAGCGACGGCGGGAAACGTTGACCAGGCTCATGCTGCACCTCCTGCCTTGGCAGCGTCCTTCGCGAGATGATCCGCTGCCAGGTGAATGCCGGCGCGTACCCGGCGGTAGGTGCCGCAGCGGCAGATGTTGGTGATCTCGCGATCGATGTCGTCGTCGCTGGGCGCGGCGTTCTTCGCCAGCAGCGCCGCCGTGGCCATGATCATGCCGGTCTGGCAGTAACCGCACTGGGGCACGTCGAGCTCGCGCCAGGCCTGCTGCACCGGATGGGAACCGTCTTCCGACAGCCCTTCGATGGTGACGATCTGGTCACCGGCCGACACGCTGGCCAGGGGGCGTACGCAGGTGCGTACCGCCTGACCGTTGATGTGCACGGTGCAGGCGCCGCACTGGGCGATGCCGCAGCCGTACTTGGTGCCGGTGAGGCCCAGGTGCTCGCGCAGCACCCACAGCAGCGGGGTCGAGCCGTCGGCGTCGACCTCCACCTCGCGTCCATTCACGTTGAGTTTTGCCACGGCCACCTCCTCCTTGGTTTTCGCCCGAGTGTACTACTTTCCCCGTGAAGGACGCGTGTTTCGCCGTGAAGGACACGTGGTGCGCGGCTTGCCCGGCCCCGGCTCCGGCGGCTAGGCTTGCCGCCAGATCATCACCGGGCACCCGTCATGCACCCCATCCCCGTGCGGCGCCTCACCTTCGAGGTACCCGAGCCCGAGCAGTTTCACCCGATCTACATGGCGAACCATGCTGCCGTGTCCTACAACTTCACCGGCCTGGGGCTGTACGTCGCGCTGCTCGAGCCGTTCATCGTCAAGTCCCTGCGGCGGGTGCTCGATCGGGTGACGGATCCCGAACTCCGTGAGGCCGTGGACCGGTTCTGCCGCCAGGAAGCCCAGCACTACCAGCAGCACGAGCGTTTCAACGCCGTCGTGGTGGCCCACGGTTATCCCGGTCTCGAGGCGAGGATCGAGCGGCTGGCGGAAGACTTCCGCAGCTTCCTGACCGATCGCGACGACCGATTCCGGGTCGGCTTCGTGGAAGGCTTCGAGGCGTACACGACCCAGGGCGCGCTGGAGATCCTCGAGTCCCGGGTCTGCGATCACCCGCGCACCGATCCCGCGTTCGGGCATCTGTTCCGCTGGCACATGCTCGAAGAGATCGAGCACCGCAACGTGGCCTTCGACATCTATCAGCATCTCTACGGCGACTATCTGTACCGCGCGAGGATGTGCTGGTTCGCCCAGCGCCACATGCAGCGCTTCATCGGCGACTGCATGACCATCATGTCGGCGGCCGACGTCGAGCGCTACGGCGAGCGCTGCCGGATCAGGCCGATCGAGAAGGTGGTGCTCGCTCTGCGCCCGTGGCCGAAGCACCTGCGGTCGATGCTGCCGGGCTACTCGCCCCACCGCTACGACGTGCCGGATTCGGTGGCGGATCTGTCGGCGCGCTACACGGCGATGGCAGACAGCGCCACCTGAACGCCTCAGGGCACCGCGACGGCCTCGCCCTCGCGGCGCGGGTCGGCGGCGCCTTCCAGGCCGTCGTCACCGACCACGATCACGTGCAGTCCTGAGTTCTCGCCCTCCCGCTCCTGGACCGGGTAACCGAGCCCGTCGAGTCCCTCGGCCAC
>MRWG01001817.1_pt1 | contig 12185 bp, 3 predicted proteins | sample 1013341 | NCBI WGS metagenome assembly MRWG01 (sample SAMN06117577, study PRJNA244670) | biofilm metagenome | biome: Water; feature: Cathode Biofilm; material: Biofilm; isolation source: microbial consortium enriched at the cathode of a solar microbial fuel cell | place: USA: District of Columbia ... | reverse complement strand
CCCCTGACGGCCCCGGTCGACCTCGATGACGCCGGCGTGCCGGCGCGGGTCGTCGCCCGCGGCGCGCGCGAGCGTGGCGCCCTGGTGTCGGGCAGCGTCGCCGAGGACGGAGAGGGAGCGGGCAGCTTCTCGCCGACCGACAGCGACGACTCCTTTCCCTCTGTGCTGCGCGCGCCGCTGACGCTCTACGGCAACGTCATCGACGTGGTGCGCGGCGAATCGGTGTCCCAGGAGGTGCTCGGCTCGGCCTCGGCGGCGCAGGCCTTCCAGAGCTTTACCTTGAAGAGGAGCCCGCTCACCTGGATCGACGAGCCGAGTGCGCCCAACGGACGCCGCCCGCTGCTGGAGGTGCGTGTCGACGGCATCCTCTGGACCCGGGTGGAGACTTTCTACACCGCCGGTCCAGACGACCGCGTCTACCTGCTGCGGATGGACGCCGACGGCAAGGCACGGATCGTCTTCGGCGACGGCGAGCGGGGCGCGCGGCCGCCCTCGGGCGTGGGCAACGTGCGCGCCGACTACCGCTTCGGCGCCGGTGCCGCCAAGCCGCCGCCGGGCGCGGTGCGCCAACCTTCGCGGCCGGTCAAGGGCCTGACGCGGGCGGTCAGTCCGGTGCCCTTCGAGGGCGGCGCCGACGCAGCGACGCCGGAGGAGATCCGGACCACGGCGCCGCGCAGCGCGCTGACCCTGGGACGGGTGGTCTCGCCGCAGGATTTCGAAGCGGTGGCGCGGGACTACGCCGGCGTCCTCAACGTCGCCGTCAGCTGGGCCTGGGACGGCCGCCGCCAGCGCGCCGTGGTGAAGCTGTGGATCGTGGTCGATCAGGGCGATCCCGCCGACGAGCTGGCCGCGACGCTGCTGGCCCAGGCCCTGCCGGGCACCACCGTGGTGGTGGAAGCGGCCGACGATCAGGAGCGTTCCTTCACCGCCGATATCGATATCGACGAAAGCTATCCGGAGGAAGAAACCAAGCTGGCCGCCGCGGCGGCGCTCTTCGACGAGGAAACCGGCCTGCTGGCGCCGCGCAACGTGCGGATCGGCGGTGCGATCTTCCGCAGCGTGATCGTCGCCCGCCTGCACGCCGTGCCCGGCGTGACGGCGGTGCGCGCCCTTCGCTTCAACGGGGCCCCGATGGAATGGGCCGAATCGCCGGGTGAGGGCGCCTATTTCGTCTTCCCCGACCCGATCATGGAGTAGCTGGCATGGCCGGGACCGAAAACCTCGACATCCGCGCGGCCGAAGACGGCTTCGAAGCGCATTATGCCGAGAAGATCTGGGAGCTGATCCCCGAGACCTACCGGCACGAGGACGGCCTCGGCGACAATCCCGGCGTGCTGCGCGCCATTGTCGAGGTGATGGCCGGCCAGGCCGCCATCGCCCGGCGCAGCATCGACCGGCTCTGGGCCGACTCCCGTATCGAGGAGGCCGACGACTGGGCCGTGCCCTACATCGGCGCCCTGGTCGGCACGCGCCTGGCCAATGCCCTGAACGCTGCCGGCCGCCGCGTCGACGTGTCGCGGACCATCGGCTACCGCCGGCGCATCGGCACCCTCCGGCTGCTCGAGGACCTGGCCGACGACCTCGCCAACTGGGACGGCGTCGCGGCGGAGGCCTTCAAGCGGCTCTATCGGTTCCGCCACGGGCTGGACCCGGCGCCGCCGCGCCCCGGCGCGATCACCGCGACACCGCCGGGCGGCTTCGCCGACCTGCGCAGCGCGCGCATCGACGAGATCGTCGACGGGCCCTTCGACGACCTGGCGCACTTCCCCGAGTTCCGCCGCCTGCGCGGGCATCACGGCCGCTACAACATTCCCAAGGTGAACCTCCATCTCTTCCGCCAGGAGGCCCTGCCGCTCAGCGGGCCGACTCCCGTCGACCTGGGTGAGGGCCGCTACACCCTGGACCCCAGCGGACGCGACGTGCCGCTGTTCCGCCCGAAGCGGCGCGACCGCGGCGCCTGCGTGCCGGCGGTGGAATGGCGCCTGCGCGGGCCGATCGACTGCGACCTGCTGAATTCGGCGTCCTACCGGCTGGTCCGCGAGACCGCGCCGACGGGCCTGGAGGACGAGCTGTCGCGCCTCTACGGCCAGGTCTTCGTTACGGCGGCGCGGCTCATCGAGAGCGCCGACGCCCTCTTGACCGAGCCGCTTCCAGAGGGGCTGAACCTGCCGCCGCTCACCGGCGCCCAGATCGAGGAGATGCTCGGCAGGGCGATCGAAACCGACTCGCCCAAGGCGAACCTGGTGCCCGACGCGATCGCGCTGGCCGTTGGCACGTCAAGCGCCGAGGAGTCCTTTGGCCCCGGCGTCCTGCGCGGCGGCAACCTGCTGGAGTGGCTCGGCGCGCCGCCGGGACCGCGCTGGGGCCAGGTGGTGGTCGATCCGGCGCGCGGCCGGGTGGAGCTGACCGGCGGCGCGCCTGCCGCCGACCGGGCGCTCTATTGCCAGCGCATCTACTACGGCAGCTTCCACCCGGTGGGCGCCGGCACCTACGAGCGGCGCGACGGCCTGGCGCGCGAGGGCGTGACGCCGGTGCCGCGCGGCCCGCTGGGTCCCGGCGGCGAAGACCTTTCGCCGGGGCCGGTGACCGGCTTCGCTCTGCCGACGGCGGGCGTCCACGAGTTCCTCGACAGCAAGACCTACGAGCCGCCGCCGCCGGCCGGCAACGATCTGGTGCTGACTGCCGACCTGGTGCTGCAGGCCGCCGATGGCACGCGGCCCTACCTCCGCATCGTGCCTGAGGGCGGCGGTGCCACCCTGACCGTGACGTCCCCCGGCGCGGACACGACCCTGGTCATCGACGGCCTCTGGCTCGGCATCGTGCCGAGCGGGCTCGCACCGGCCGCCGAGCCGGCGCCCGAACTGACGCGCCTCGTTCTCGACGGCGATTTCGCGCAGGTAGTGCTGCGCCGCATGACCCTCGACCCCGGGGGCGAGCGGGCGCGCGTCGATCCGGCGCAGGGCTTTGCCATCCCCTATGTGCAGCTTGAGCTGGCCGGGGCGGTCGACGAACTGCTGATCGACCGCTGCATCATTGGCCCCCTGGCCGAGCTGGCCGGCGAGGAGGAGGAGGGCGGCGGAGTCGATCCCTGCTCGGCCGCGCGGGTACGGATCTGCGATTCCGTCGTCGTGGCGCCGCCGCTGAGCGAAGACCGGCCGCCGGCGATCCGCACCCCGGTGGCCTCGCTGGAAATCGAGCGCTGCACGGTGTTCGGCGACGTCGAGGGTACACGCCTGGAGGCGACGGACAGCCTCTTCGACGGCGAACTGCGCATCGACGACCGCCAGGGTTCCTGCGTGCGCTTCAGCGCCATCGGCGGTCCCGCCGGGATCCGGGCCTATGAGTGCCACTTCTATGCCGGCGGCCTGCCGCCCTGGCTCTTCGTGTCGCAGACCTTCGGCCAGCCCGGCTTCGCGCAGCTCGCGGAGATCGCGCCGGAAGTGATTCGCCGCGGCGCCGAAAACCAGTCCGAAATGGGTGCCTTCAACCGTGCCCTCGATCCGATCCGGCGTGCCGACCTGGCGGCCAAGCTGGACGAATACACAGCCATCAATGCGATCACCCAGTTGGTGATCGAGACCTGAGAGAGGAAGTCCGATGCCTAGCCTCGACATCTCGCGCAACATCCTGCAGCCGCAAAAGCGCTATGTCCGCGTCGGGTTCCAACAGGGCCGTGTGCCGCTGGACTCCGACGCCAACGACGCCGAGGCGCTGGGCGCCGAGGAATTGAGCCGCGCCCTGGCCGAGACGATCTGCAGCGCCGGCTCACCCAACGACGGCTTCCGCATCGACGACGTCACGGCCGATGAGGAGAGCGGCCTCTACGATTTCTCCATCGGCCTGGGCTCCTTCTATCTGGGCGGGCTGCGCTACGACCAGCCGGAGGAGGGTGCCGTTTACACGACCCAGGACGACTGGCTGCAGCGCGCCGTCGACCTGCCGGATTTTCCGGACACCCCGGAGGCGGAGCGCAACGACCTGGTCTGGCTCGAGGCCTGGGAGCAGCCGGTCTCGCCGACAGAGGATGCGGAGCTGATCGAGCCGGCGCTCGGCGTCGATACCACGGGGCGGGTGCGGCGTACCTGGCGCGTGCGCGTTGAAACCGACGTGGTCGACGACTGCCGCCTCGGGTTTCAGGACCTGCTGGCCGACGTCTATCCCGGCACGACCCTGGAAGAGACCAGCGGCGTGCTCAACTCCAACGTCGAGATGACGGTGGACTTCGTTGATGGCGACCCGGAGAACCTCTGCACGCCGACGGTGCGCGGCGGCTACCTCGGTGCGCGCAACGAGACTTTCCGGGTACGCATCACCGAGCCGGGCCGCTTCATCTGGGGGCGGGACAATGCCAGCCCGGTCTATCGTGTCCGGGTGGTCGACCACGTGGTCGACGAGGTCTCCACCGGGCTGCGCCGCATCGAGTTCATCACCCTGCCGCGCGACCAGTTCGCCCAGCCGCTGGCGGGCCAGGCGATCGAACTGCACCGCTGGGGCGCACTGCTGCACAACGGAGAGAAGCAGGCGGAGCCGGAGGGGCTGCTGCTGACGGTGGAGCGCGGCTACGACCCCTCCGACGATTCCATCGTCGTGTCGCAGCCGGTGCCGCAGGAATGGCTCGACTGGTTCGACGCAGAGGGGGCGGACGCGCTCAGCGACCGCGACCCGGAGACAGTACAGCGCTATTTCTACCTGCGCCTCTGGACCGGCGGGTCGGGCGACAACGCCCAGCCCGACCACCCCTTCCTGGTCGGCCAGCCAGTCGAGCTGGATGATACGGGCGTCCGGGTGACCTTCGACGCCGAGGGCCGGGCCGGGGACTACTGGGTGGTATCGGCGCGGCCGAACACGCCGCTGGAGGTGCAGCCCTGGCGCCTGCTCGACGGCGCGCCGCCGAACGGGCCGGGGCTGCGGGTGGCACCCCTTGCGCTGATCCGCTGGCGCGATGACGGCGCCGGCACGCTGACGTCCGACGTTGAAGACTGCCGGCACCGCTTCCGCCCGCTGTGCCGTTCGGGCACCTGCTGCACGATCACCGTGGGTGACGGCGAAATGAGCTTCGGCGACGTCGCGAGCATCGGCGAGGCGATCCAGCGCCTGCCGGAAGAAGGCGGCGAGATCTGCGTGCTGCCCGGCGAATACCGCGAGAACGTAGTGCTGGAGGACCGGACCGACGTCATCATCACCGGCTGCGGCGTCCGCACCCTGTGGATGGGCGAACTGGGCAGCGTTGAGCCGCTGCTCACCCTGCGCAACGTCTCCAACATCAAGGTGCGCCGCCTCGCCATGCTCGCACCGGACGTCAATGCCGTTGTGATGGAGCGCGGGACCGAAGCCGACGGCACGGAAGGCGATCTCGACAGCATCGAGCTGTCGGACCTCAACATCATCGCCGCCGACCGCGCCGCCATCGCCGGCTTCGAAGCCATGGACGTCACCGTCCTGCGCTGCGAGATCGGGCTGGAAGCCACCACGGTACCCTTGCAGGACGACCCCGCAGTGGGACGTGAACCGGCGATTTACCTGAAGGGCGAGGAGATGGTGATAGAGCGCTGCCGCATCATCGCCGACCCGACGGTCGAGGCGCTTTCCCTGCCCATCGGCGGTATCCAGATCGGCGGCGGTTCACAGCGCGTGACCCTGCTGCGCAACATCATCGAGGGCGGCAACGGGCACGGCGTCATGCTGGGCTCGATCCGCTACGTCACCGCCGATCCGGACGGGTCCTTCGGCTTCGACGAGCGTGCCTACGACAGCCACTTCAGCCACGGCAATGCCGGCGCTTCGGGGGTTCCCTATGCGCTGATTGGCCTGCAGGTCACCATCAATGATCTCGGCTGCGTCACCATCGACCCGCGCCCGAACCCGCCGGTCGACGAGAACGGCAACCCCCTGGTGCCGATTTCTGAGGGCGAGCTCTACGACGTTCGGATCCACGACAACCATATCCTGGCGATGGGGCTTTGCGGTATCTCGGTGCCCTTCTTCTTCGAGCTTACGGAGAACCCGGACCTGATCGGCGTCGAACGGCTCGACGTCGCACGCAACCGCATCGAGGGCTGCCTGAGCGGCGACCTGGTTCCCCTGACCGATATCATGGCGGTCAGCGCGGGCTATGGCGGCATCGCCCTGGCGCAGGTCGGTCATGGCACCTTCCGCGACAACGAGATCGTTGCCAACGGGCGCAACAGCCTGGTGCAGATCTCCGGCATCTTCATCCTCATCGCCGCGGCCATCGTCGTCGAGCGCAACCTGATCATCGACAACGGCGCCACGGCCACGCGCGATGACCAGGCGCCTCTGGGCCGCCGCGGCGGTGTCGTGCTGGGCCTTGCGCTCGACGGCACGGCGGCGACTTTCGTCAGCCATTCCGAGATCGGCCGGAAGCGCCAGGCGCTGAGGCTGCACGACAATGCCATCGACAGCCCCAACGCCCGGGCGCTGAAGGTCATCGCCCTGGGGCCGGTCAGTGTGGTCGGCAACCGGCTCAGCGGGCGCGGGCGCTCCGTCCTCGGCCAGTACGGCCCGCTGATCGGCGCGATCCTGGCGGGCCGGTCGGGCGGCTCCGCCTTCCAGGCCGGGCTGCTCGGCTTCATCGTTCTGGCGCTGGGGGTGCGCTTCAACCTCGTCGTTGCCGGCCTCGTCCTCCTGGAGATCTATCTCGAACTGATTGGCGGCGATGTGGTCTCGCTGGTCAACGTGGCGCCGCCGGAGGAACTGACCGGGCTGATAGACCGCAAGAGCACGCGGAGCTTCGAGAGCTTCCTCGGCGGCGGCGAGGTCCTGTTCAACGACAACCAGGTTTCCCTCGCGGCCCACGCAACGGGCAGTGACGTCTCCCTTTCGGCCGTTCTGCTGTCGAGCGCAGACGACGTCTCGGCCTGCGGCAACCAGTTCGAGTGCGAAAACGATCTGCGTTTCGTGCTGATCAACGGCCTGATCACGGGCGCGACGGTGCGGGTGGCCAACAACCGCTTCCAGGAGCGCCTCAGTACCAGCCTGCAGAACTTCCACGGTTACCTCTCGGCCTTCACCGCCGGATACCTCATGAACGCGACCGTGGCCAACCAGGGCAATCACTGCTTCTTCGTCAACGGGCCCAACAACCTGGTGCTGAAAGCCAACACGAGCCTGCTGGCCCAGGCCTACCCGGCGCTCTGCGGCAAGAGCGACGACACGGCCGGGAAGCTGACGGCGCCGGGCAGCTACCGCTACCAGTACCTGTCGAACGCTCAATTCACCGTGCAAGATTGAGAGGAGTGCTCCAGCGATGACCAGGAAGACCACCCTCGACCCGACCGAGGCGGCGGAGTGCGTCAGCCACCTGGCGGAGATCACCGACCGCGGCCAGATGGCGGCCCTGGCGCTGGCCCAGCCGGTGCTGCTGGCACGCCGGAACCAGCTGGAGCGCGAACAGCTGCGCCTGCGCACGCGCTACGGCGAAGACGATCCGCGGGTGGCGGCGCTCGACTCCTCTATCGCCCTGGCCAACGCGCGGATCAACGAGGTGGAGGTGGCGACCGAGATCCTGGTGGGGGATACGCCGGAGGCGCCGGAAGAGGGCGGCGTGGTTTTCGGCCGGGTGACGGAGGAGGGCGTCGGGCGCAGCGACCTGGTGGTCGCGGCCGTCGATGGCGGCGGCAAGGTGGCCGGCTTCGGCTGCACCGGGCCCAAGGGCGCCTTCGAGGCGAAGGTGCCGAAGGGGGAAGGATTGCGCCTGCGGGTCACCGACAAGGCCGGCGCCGTCCTCTTCCGCGACAGCGAAGCCTTCGACATCGATGACGGCGAGCGTATCCGTCGTGAGATCGACCTCAGCGCGGCGGGGCCTGAATGCCCCATGCCGGGCGACGACACCGGCGAAGCGCCGAAGACCGCCCTGGTGCCCGATCTCGTCGGCCGCGGCGAGGGCGAGGCGCAGCGTCTGCTGCTCGCCGCCGGGCTGGTGCGCGGCACGCGCAGCGAGGAAGAGTCTCCCGACCGGGTCGGCCGCATCGTCAGCCAGTCACCCGAAGCGGGCAGTGAGGTGCCACGCGGCTCCGCCGTGGACATCGTGGTCGGCGTCGAGGGCGGGCTCACCATGCCGGACCTGACGGGCCTCAAGCTCGAAGAAGCGCTGGCCAAGATCAAGGATCTGGGCCTCAAGGCGGCCGATCCGACCTTCTCGCCGTCGGCCGACTTCGAAGGCCGCGTCATCCAACACACGCCGCTCGCCGGCAGCAAGGTGAAGGCGGGCGACACGGTGGCTCTGCTGGTCGGCTCCAAGCCGCAGCTGACCATGCCGGACCTGCGCGGGATGAAGCGGGAGGAGGCCGAGAAGCGCGTGAAGGAACTGGGCCTCAAGCTGGGCGAGACGACCTTCATTGACGACGCCGAGCGGGTGGGGCTGGTGATCCGCCACCAGCCGCTGCCCGGCGCGAGCATCGACCCGGGAAGCCAGGTGACGCTCTTCGTCGGCCGCAAGCCGGAGGCGCCCGACGACAGCCGCAAGATGCCCGACCTGGTCGGCCAGCAGCTGGAGGCGGCCCTGAAGGAGCTGAAGTCCGACGGCCTGAAGGTCTCGGAAACCGTCTTCGTCAAAGATCCGGACAAGGCGGGCCTTGTGGTCAAGCAGGAGCCGGCCGCCGGCCGGCCGGTGACGGCAGACAGCAAGATCGTGCTGACGGTCGCGTCCGGCAACGAGCAGCGCGACCTCCGCTCGGTGGTCATGCTGGCGGCGCAGGACCCCGCTGTGGAGCGCACGGGCCTCGACTCTGCGAAGCTGCTGCAGACGCTGAAGGCGCGGAACGTCAATTCGCTGGATCGGCTGAAGGCGGTGACGGCGAACGACGCGCAGGTGCGCGAGGTCTTTGGGCTCAACACGGCGGCCGACGCCAAGCGGCTGCGTGCCGCGCTGCGCGCCGTGATGGCCCGCCTGAGCTGAGGGCGCCTTGGCCGTCCTCGCCCCGCCGCAGCCCAAGCCTGCGCCTCGCGCGACGCGGCGGGGGGCGACCCGTCAGGGGGCGGCGCTGCAGGCGAAGCTCGAGGTCGGCCCGGCGCGCGACCGCTACGAGCAGGAAGCCGACCGTGTCGCCGAGCGGATCATGCGCAGCCCGGCGCCCGAGACGGCAAGCGCGCCACCGCCGTCGATTTCCCCGCTGGTGGTGCAGCGCCAGGCGGAGGAGGAAGAAGAAGAGGAGCTGCAGCGCGCGGCCGAGCAGCCGGATACTAAGATCGAGACCTTCGCAGTGCCGGAGGAAGAGGTCGAGCGCTCACAGCGTGACGCGGAGGTCAGCGGTGGCGCCGCAAGCGTGCCCGCCGGCGTCGAGTCCGCCATCACGTCGATGCGCGCCGGCGGCGGCAGGCCGCTGCACCCAGCAGCACGCGCGGCCATCGAGCCGGGGCTGGGACATGATCTTTCCGCCGTTCGGGTTCACGACGGGGCGGCGGCGGCCCGGGCGGCGCGCGCGGTGAAGGCCAAGGCCTTCACCCTCGGCAACGACATCTTCTTCGGCGCCGGGCGCTACAGCCCGCAGAGCAGCCGCGGCCAGCGCCTCATCGCCCACGAGGCGGTGCACACCCTGCAGCAGTCCGGCGGCTCGGCGCGCGCGCAGCGCCTGCAGCGCGTCGACGACGAGGGGCAGATCGAGGACCTGGAGGATGATCCCGGGCGCACCTTCCAGGCGCGGCCGGCCAGCACCGGACGCATCGAGCTGGCGGAGACCGGCAGCGGGGGTGCCCTGCACATCCCCAAGCTGAAGCTGCCGACCATGGTCGGCGGCACGAAGGGGGCGTCAAACCACCCCTTCGCGCCCGGCACAGCGGGCGAAGGAAAGGCCGCCATCACGCCGGGCACGGCCTTCGAGTTCACCGGCGGCAGTACCCGCGGCTCGACCACGGCGCGGCAGCGCTGGCTGACCGACGCGACCAGCAACGTGACGCCGGGGCTGGAGACCGCCCTGCCGGGCAAGATCCAGAACTGGGAAGGCAGCTTAGAGTTGCTGGGGCCCGACAACGTGCGGCGGCGCTACGTGCGCCTTGCCCGCGCGCGGGCGGCGACCAGCAGCCTGCTGATCCCCGGCACGCCGGCCGAACTGTCGCAGCACGAGGTGTTTCGCCTGCCGACCTGGGACCGCCGCGGGGGCATCGCTTTCTACGACGTCGACCATGCCCAGGAGCTGCAGCTGGGCGGCCTGGACGGCTGGGCGAACTTCTGGCTGCTGGACCAGTCGGCCAACCGCTCCTCCGGCTCGCGCATCGCGAACGAGGTCAGGAGCAAGATCTCGGGCCTGCTGGACGCGGCGCGCGACGACAACTTCTGGCGCGGCCCCAATGCCGGCAAGGCGCCCAACACCGATGCGCTGCGCGCGGGGACGCCCGGCTGGCGCGTCGTTTTCGCCGGTTTCGAGGGACTGAGCGTCTCCTGGAGCAACCGCAACGCCTATTGGTCGCGGCCTGAGGTCATCGCCGGCGATCACCTGGCGCAGCTGAGGGCGATGAGCGAGCAGGAGCTGCTGAGCGAAGGCCTCGTCTTCCGGCCGGGCGAGACGCCGGAGTTCGTCAGCATCTTCTCCTCGCCCGCGGGCGGCTTCCGACGGCGCCTGCGCATCACGCCGGAAGGCCCGGTGCCGGAAGGCCGCGGCCTGGAGAACTTCTACACCGGTTTCGACCTCATCAGCGCGACCTACCATCCGCCGGCCAGCGCCAGCAGCACTGAGAAGCTGGGCGAGCTGAGCGGGCGCATCTTCACCAACCGCATCATGCAGGTGCAGCCCGTCACCCTGGACATCATGCACGCGCCGGCCTTCGGCTTCGGCGGGCACGTGAACCAGGAGGCCTTGCGCGCCGCGATCCGCGAGCTGCGCACCCAGATCACCGGCGCCAGCCCCGTCACCTTCACCGAGGCCGGCATCGCGCCCGACGGATCGATCTATGCCGACGGCACCATCACCGCGACCAAGGCGCTGTTCCCCGGCCTGGAGATCCCGGTGCGGCTGCGCGGCAACGACATCTACGTCGAGTTCCCTATCCCCACGGAGCGCCTGAACTTCGGCCCGGTGAGCGTCACCGAGGCGGCCTTGCAGCTGGGCGCCGGGGGGAGCGGCATTTTCCTAGACGGTTTCGCCGCCTTCGAGGTCAGCCAGGTCGGGCAGGGGATGCTCAGCGCGCGGGTGGAGGAGGGGAACACGGTCCTGCGCGGCCAGTTCGACGTCGCGCTGGATTTCCTGGAGACCGCGCGGGCCGAGGCGACCTACGACCTGGGCGCCGATACGCTGACCGTCAGCCTGACCGCCGGGGTCGGCGAAGGGAGGCTGCCCGGCGTCACCGGCGGCGAGGTGACGGTGACCATCTCCCGCGAGGCGGTGTCGGTCAGCGGTGCGCTGCAGCTGGCGCCGCCTCTGGAGGGCGCGGAGATCCGGGTGATCTACTCACCGGAGGCGGGGCTGACGCTGGCCGCCGAGAACGTGCCTCTGCCGGTCGACCGCCTGCCCGGGGTCAGCAACGCGACGGTTTCCGTCTCCGCCACGCGCAACCCGGAGACCGGCGAGTGGGCCATTTCCGGGTCGGGGGGTGCCGATCTCTCGGTGGCCGGGGCCAGCGGCCGGCTCGAGATCGCCGTGGCCGGGCGCGCCATCACCATCACCGGACGTGGCGAGGTGGAGCGGGGGCCGGCCAGCGGCTCGATCCAGGTCACGGTGACCAACCGGCCGGTCGACGAGGAGGGTAATCCGGTCGAGGGCGAGTCGGCGGCCACTTTCACCGCCTGGGGCCGCGGCCGGGTGGAGATCACCTTCGGGCGCGTGCTGCAGGGCTCGGCGGAGATCGAGCTGACGCCGACCGGCGCCATCATCCTGACCGGCACCATCGGCCTGCCGCCCAACTTCGAAGTCTTCCCGCGCCAGTCCTACGAGCGCGAGCTGCTGCACCTGGCGCCCCCCGAGTTTCCGATCTGGGGCGTCTCCATCGCCGGCATCGGCGTCGGCATTTTCGCCTTCGTCGACGCCGACGTGCGCTTCGACGCCTTCATCGGCCCGGGCGAGCTGCGCGAAACCCAGGTGACCGCCACCATGAACCTGGACGAGCCGCAGAACGCCACGATCGACGGCTCGGCGCGCTTCTTCGTGCCGGCCGGCGCGGGGCTGACGCTTGACCTTGGCGGCGGTCTGCGCGCGCGCCTGGCGGTCGCCTACGTGCAGGGGCGGGTGGGGCTG
>MRWG01001816.1_pt1 | contig 12206 bp, 13 predicted proteins | sample 1013341 | NCBI WGS metagenome assembly MRWG01 (sample SAMN06117577, study PRJNA244670) | biofilm metagenome | biome: Water; feature: Cathode Biofilm; material: Biofilm; isolation source: microbial consortium enriched at the cathode of a solar microbial fuel cell | place: USA: District of Columbia ... | reverse complement strand
CGCCTGCGGGGAGAAGGGCGATGGCTGCAACGCCGATGAAAGCCTCCTTCTCCCCGCAGGCGGGGAGAAGGTCCCGGCAGGGGGATGAGGGGCGTGGCGGCAACTTAAAAGGGAGGCACGGATGACCGACACGAACACCCCCGCCCTCGACGCCATCACGCTTTCCGTTATTCAGGCCGCGCTCCAGCAGGTGTGCGACGAGATGGACCTGACCTTCTCACGCGCCGCCTTCTCTCCCGTCATCGCCGAGGCAAACGACCGTTCGGATGGCATTTACGCCGCCGAAGACGGCGCGCTGATCGCGCAGGGCTCGGCCGGGCTGCCGGTCTTTGTCGGCGTGATGCAGTATTCCACGCGCACGCTCATCGAGCGCATCGCGGGCGGCGAGACGGCAGCACCCGAACCCGGCGACATCTACATCGTCAACGACCCCTATCTGGGCGGCACGCATCTCATGGATGTGCGCTTCGCCATGCCCGTGTGGCGCGATGGCGAGATCTTCTGCTGGCTCTCCAACACCGGCCACTGGCCGGACATTGGCGGCGCGGTTCCCGGCGGCTTTTCCGCCTCTGCCACGGCGGTGGAGCAGGAAGGTCTGCGCCTGCCGCCTGTGAAGCTTTTCAAGAAGGGCGAACTCGACCCGGAGATCTACGCGATCATCTGCTCCAACATCCGCGTTGCGGACCAGCGCATCGGCGATATCCGGGCGCAGGGCGCGGCCCTGGAGGTGGGCGCGGAACGGCTTGCCCAGGTGCTCGACCGCTATGGCGACGACACGGTGCGCCAGGCCATTGCGGAGCTGCGCAGGCGTGCGGCCACGCAGATGCGCGCGCTGATTGCGCCGATCCCCGACGGGGTCTATCGCGGCGCGGCTTGCGTGGATTCAGACGGCGTGGTGGACGCCCCGCTGACCATCGCGCTTGCCATCGAAAAGAAGGGCGACACGCTGACCTTCGACTTCGAGGGATCGAGCCCGCCCTGCGCGGGACCGATGAACAGTGTGCTCGCCACCACGCTTTCCTCCGTTTATCTGGCGATGCGCCACATTTTCCCGGAAGTGCCACTCAGCGCGGGCGCGTTCGAGCCGCTGATCATCAACCGGCCGGAAGGCACATTTCTCGACGCGTGCTATCCGCGCCCGGTGTCGGGCTGTGCGGCCGAAGTCTCGCAGCGCATTGCGGAGGCCGTGTTCGCCGCCATGGTGAAGGCGCTGCCGGAAAAGGTCACCGCCGCGCCCGCCGGCTCCAGCGGAAATTTTGCGCTTGGCGGACACGATCCGGCGCGCGGCCGCGATTTCGTGATGTACCAGATTTCCGGCGGCGGCTATGGCGGCAATGTCGACCATGACGGCCTGACCAATGGCTGCTCCACCATCGGCATCTCCAAATCGCCTCCGGTGGAGGTGATGGAACAGGCTTTCCCCGTGCTTTACCGCCGCTACGCGCTGCGCGAGGGCTCGGGCGGCGCCGGCGAGCATCGCGGCGGGTTCGGCCTTTCCTACGAGGTGGAGCTTCTGCGCGGCAACGCACGCGCCTCCTTCGTGATGGACCATGGCCGCACCGGTCCGCAGGGCGTGCTTGGCGGGCGGGACGGCAAGGTCAACGCGGTGACCGTCTGGCAGGATGGTGCGGCCCATGTCCCGCCGCACCTTTCCAAGGAACAGGACATTCCGCTCAAAGCCGGCGACCGTGTTGCGGTTGGAACACCGGGCGGCGGCGGCTATGGCGATCCGCTCCGCCGCGCGCCGGATAGCGTGCTGCAGGATGTGGCGCTGGGGTATTACACGGCGGCGGAAGCCGAAGAGCTGTTTGGCGTTGTTCTGAGCGCAGACGGGATGACGGTGGACGAAGCGGCCACGCAGGCGAAGCGCAGCGGTTGAGAGGGCAGTGCCAAGCGCCCTCGCCCTTCGACAGGCTCAGGATGAGGGCTGTTGATGCGCAGTGTCATCAGTCCAGCCCTGCGGCAGCTTTGAAGTAGTCCTCATCCTGAGCCTGTCGAAGGGCGAGGACGCTTGGTGCCGAACAACGGCAACACTTCCTTCCCCCGCAGGCAGGGAGAAGGAAGCGCAACGTTGAAGCCTCTTCGCGAGACTACAGCGAGCCCCCAGCCGCCGCTCACTCCCCAAGCAGCCGGAATTCCAGATAGAGATTGCGCTGCAGGAGCGAATGGTTGTCGTCGGACATGAGTGACACCATGGTCGCGCCATCGGCGCGCTGCCAGACATCCAGCGCTTCCATATTGTCGATCTGATAATCCATGCCGGCGGTGAAGAGCACCGGCCCGTCGGCGACGCTGCCCGGCGCGATGGTTGCGCCATCGATGCGGCGCAGGCGCATGGCGACGCCCTGGGCGAGCGTGAAGCGCCGCTCCAGCAAAAGCAGATCGCCATCAGGCAGGAATGCGCCATCCGTGATGTCGAACCCGTCCGAGCGGGCGACGGTGAAGACGCCCTTGTGCGGCCCTTCCAGAATGGCCGCAAAGCAATTGCCGTTTTCGTCAATGCTGCGCTCGGCCACGACGACACGCGCACCGTCGAGCCGCCCTGCCGGGGGCGCGTAAGCGATGGTCTCGAAACCGCGATTGTTGCGCAGCTCGTGGCGCGGCACGAGGAAGTCGAGATCGCGGATCCCGGCCCCCATGGCTCCGCGCTCGATCTTAAATTCCGCAATGCGCTGCACGCGCTCGAAGCTGACTGTCGCCAGATCATCCTTCACCGCAATGCCTTCGGCATCGGTGGTCCATTTCTCGCGCGTGGAACTGCCTGCGCCGTCCACCATGGGCTGCATGCTGAAATCGGCAAAGCCCGCTGGCCGCCCCTCGGCGTCGCGGGTGAGCGTTCCGAAGAACCAGAAACCGGTGTCGGAAACGCCGATGACATCAGCGCCAGGCGACATGAAGCGGAAGGAGGAGAATGCGCCGAAATGGTCCACCGGCGAGGTCATGGAAAGACCACCGGCAAATTCCAGCGGGCCAAAACGGGTTTCGTGGGAGCCCACCGCGAAGTGACGGATCGGGGTCGCCTTGACCGGCACGGAGATGGCTGGCTCCTGAGCGGAGGCCGGCGCAGCGAGGGCAAAGACCAGTGCCACAAGGAAGAGGCGCAGGCCGTGCCACAGCCCTTCACCCCGCCCCCGTGGTTCGACAGGCTCACCATGAGGGCTATGTGGGCGCTCACCATGAGGGCTGTGTGGGCGCGCGCCATAAGGGCTGCGTAGGCGCGCGCGTTGGGGGCTGTGTAGGTGCGCGCCATGAGGGCCGTCTGGGCGCACGCCCTGCACCGTCAAACCGAAAGATCGCGGCCATGCAGGAAACAGGCGGCTAGAAGCAGACGGATTTGATGGCCGTGCGCCAGTCCGGGCGCACAAAGGATGATCAACGCGCGTGATGGAGCATCGGAATGACCGAAAACCGGGTTCCGCTTTTCGGTCAGACGCTCTAGCCCGCACGCCGCATCGCACCGCCGCTACGGCGCGCGCCCTCTTCCTCGAAGAGCGAGGCGAGCTGCTCGGTCATCGCACCGGCCAGCTCTTCTGCATCGACGATGGTGACGGCGCGACGATAGTAGCGCGTGACGTCGTGGCCGATGCCGATGGCCAGAAGCTCGACCGGCGAGCGGGTCTCGATCAGGTCGATGACCCCGCGCAGATGCCGTTCCAGATAATTGCCGGGATTGACCGACAGGGTGGAATCGTCGACCGGCGCGCCATCGGAGATCATCATCATGATCTTGCGCTGCTCGGGCCGCGCCATCAGGCGCTGGTGCGCCCACAGAAGCGCCTCGCCATCGATGTTTTCCTTCAGAAGCCCCTCGCGCATCATCAGGCCGAGATTGCGGCGGGCGCGACGCCAGGGGGCATCGGCGCTCTTGTAGATGATGTGGCGCAGATCGTTCAGGCGGCCCGGGTTGGCGGGCTTGCCTTCCTTGAGCCATTTCTCGCGCGCCTGCCCGCCCTTCCACGCACGCGTGGTGAAGCCGAGGATCTCGACGCGCACGCCGCAACGCTCCAGCGTGCGGGCCAGAATGTCGGCGCAGGTGGCGGCCACCGTGATCGGCCGGCCACGCATGGAGCCCGAATTGTCGAGCACCAGCGTCACCACTGTATCGCGGAAATTGGTGTCGCGCTCCTGCTTGAAGGAGAGCGGCTGCATGGGGTCGATGACCAGGCGGACGAGCCGCGCCGTATCGAGCACGCCCTCTTCCAGATCGAAATCCCAAGAGCGGTTCTGCTGCGCCATCAGGCGGCGCTGCAGGCGGTTGGCGAGACGCCCGACCACACCCTGCAGATTGGCAAGCTGCTTGTCGAGGAACGCGCGCAGACGGTCGAGCTCTTCCTCGTCGCAAAGCTCTTCGGCGCCGACCGTTTCGTCGAACTCGGTGGTGAAGACCTTGTAGTCGATATCGCGGGCGGCCTGATCGAACGGGCTGTCGGGACGACGCGCCTCGCCGGGCGTCTCCGAATCCAGTTCGTCATCCTCGGAAACATCGTCGGCGGTCGTGTCGCCGGCCTCGCTCTCGCCGGTCTCGGTGTCCTCGCTCTCGCCCGTGGACTCCTCGCCTTCGCTTTCCTCACCGCCGGACTCGTCGTCCTCGCTCTGCTCCGCCTGCTCCTGGGCCTCGGGAGCGTCGCTGTCTTCCTCGCTCTCCTCGGTCTGCTCTTCCTCGGCAAGCTCCTCGCCGAGATCGATGGAAGAAAGGAGGTCCCGCACGGCGCGGGCGAAGCCGTTCTGATCCTCGATCTGCCCGGCAAGCGCGTCGATGTCGGCCCCGGCCTTGCTCTCAACCCAGTCGCGCCAGAGCGAAACGAGCTTTTCGCCGCTCTTCGGCACGGGCCGGCCGGTCAGCTTTTCGCGCACCATCAGCGCAATGGCTTCCTCAAGCGGCGCATCGGCCTTTTCGGAAACCCCGGCCAGATTGGCGCGTTCGTATTTGTCCTCGAGCATGGCGGCGATGTTGTCGCCCATGCCCGGCATGGCAATCGAACCGATGGCCTCGACACGGGCCTGCTCGACGGCGTCATAAATGGCGCGCGCCTCATTGCCTTCCGGCGCGAGGCGGCGGTGCAGATCGATATCGTGACAGGCGCGGCGCAGCGCCATGGAATCGCCGATGCCGCGCGTGACGGTCAGCGCTTCGGCCGTCGCCCGCTTGGGCAGGTCCGGCAGGCGCGCGCGGCTGCCCGTGAGCGATGGCTTGTCCTTGGAGAAGGAGACCTCAAGCTCGTGATCGCCGGCAACGGCGCGCATGCATGCTGTGGTCGCCCGCTTGAAAGGATCAAGCGGTGCGTCTGCGGGTTGTCCGGGCTTGCGGTTGGTCTGGCTCACGGGTCCGTCTTTTCTCGGCCGGCTCAGCGCGCCCGGCCGTCATATTCCTGCGGATCGAGCCCCGCCAGGTCGACACCGTCGAGGCAGCGCACATTCACGGCCACCATCTTCGTGCCATCCGGCATCGCGCCGCGCGCGAAGGATTCCATCCCACAGGTCGAGCAAAAAAGATGCTCAATCGTGTTGGTGTTGAAACGATACGCCGTCAGGGTTTCACCGCCCTTCTCGAGAGAGAAGTTGTCCAGGGGCGCAAAAGCGAGAATGCTGCCTCGCTTGCTGCAATAGGAGCAATTGCAGGTGATCGGATTTTCAAGATCGACATCGACGCTGTAGCGCACGCTGCCGCAATGACATCCACCCTGATAATGCATCATCCCTCCTAGACCGCCGTGCATCCATCCGGACGCATAAAAGACAATCCAAACTGTTGATGGAGCATCGGAACAACCCGAAAACCGGTTCCCACTTTTCGGTCCGATGCTCTGGAGCGGCTCATCGTTTCATGGAAACGCTGTTCCGCTCCAACTACCTGTCTTCCGCATTTCTGCGGGCGTCAGCTGTTTCCACCTGACGGCAAAACGCCTTAGCTCAGCGCGACGTTGGCAGCGCTCTCCGGCAGTTCCTCGCCAAAGGCGCGCTGGTAGAACTCGGCGACCAGCGCACGCTCCAGCTCATCGCATTTGTTCAGGAAGGTGAGACGGAAGGCGAAGCCGACATCGCCGAAGATCTCGGCGTTTTCGGCCCACATGATCACCGTACGCGGGCTCATGACGGTCGACAGGTCGCCATTCATGAAGGCTGAACGCGTGAGGTCGGCAACGCGCACCATGCGCGAGATCGTCTCGCGGCCCTTCTCGTTCTGGAAATGCTTGTTCTTTGCCTGAACGATAGCGACTTCGTCGTCATGCGGCAGATAGTTGAGCGTGGTAACGATGGACCAGCGGTCCATCTGCGCCTGGTTGATCTGCTGCGTGCCGTGATAGAGGCCGGTCGTGTCGCCAAGACCAACGGTGTTGGCCGTGGCAAAGATGCGGAAGGCGGGATGCGGGCGGATGACGCGGCTCTGGTCGAGCAGGGTCAGGCGGCCGGACGATTCCAGAACACGCTGGATGACGAACATCACATCCGGGCGGCCGGCGTCATACTCGTCGAAAACGAGCGCGACATTGTGCTGATAAGCCCAGGGCAGGATACCGTCCTTGAACTCGGTGACCTGCTTGCCGTCCTTGACCACGATGGCGTCCTTGCCGACGAGGTCGATACGGCTGACATGGCTGTCGAGATTGATGCGGACGCAGGGCCAGTTGAGACGCGCGGCGACCTGCTCGATATGGGTCGACTTGCCGGTGCCGTGATAGCCGGAAACCATCACGCGGCGATTGTGCGCAAAGCCCGCCAGAATGGCGAGCGTCGTCTGCTTGTCGAACAGATAGTCGGGATCGACGTCCGGCACGTGGGAATCGGCCACGGAATAGGCTGGCACAACCATGTCGGACTCAAAGCCGAACGTGTCTTTCACCGAAACGGTCGTATCGGGCAAATTGGCGATATCGCGGTCAATCTTGTTCATCATGCCTCCAGCGGCCAGGCCCTTGCCTGCATCGCTTGAACTGTTCGTTTTTCCGGAGCGTCTCATCAGACTTTGTTCAACGCGTCTTATCAGACGCCCGCTTTAACAGAAACCCGCCTGTTTCAACAGACGGTATGCTTCAAGCACGCTTCTGAGCCGGTCTTCAGAACCCCGGTCGCCACCATTCGCATCGGGATGGTGCTGCTTCACCAGGTTCTTATACCGCGACTTGATCTGTTCGCCAGTCGCTTGTGCGCCCAGGCCCAGTGTTTCGAGCGCCTTGGCCTCAAGCGGCTTCAACCGCTTTTCGCGCGGCTTGCGCGCGGCCTGCTGCTCGCCAAACATGTTGAACGGGTCGCCCACCCGGTTGTGATAAGCCGCGCGGCCCGACCGATAGGTGGAGAAATCAGCCGCAGCCCGTGTCTCTCCGCTGCCACCCATTTTCCAGGTCGGACGGTGGCCGGTCAGCGCTTCCTTCTGATAGCGCGCAACCTCGGAATCGCTGAGACCGGAGAAATAGTTGTAGCCCTTGTTGTATTGCCGGGCGTGATCGACGCAGAAGCGGAAATACTGCCCCTCCGCGTGACGCCCGACAGGCGCGCGATGCATGCCCGGCTCATCACAGCCATCCCACTGGCAGCGTGGCGCGCGAGATTTCGCCTCCGCCTGCGGGTCGGGTCGAATGCGAATTTTCTCGAAATATTTCGAGTAGGGTTTCATATCGGACTGCGTGTCACCAAATCAGTGTGGAAGTATGGCCGCTCAGCGCCGGGATACAAGAATTGACTTTTGGCCAAAGTTCGACCTAGCGCTTGAATCGAACGTGAATTTGGGGATAGCCCCCATATGGTGTGAGGAGACGTCATTGTCCATCCAGTCGACGATAGAAAGCAAGCTCACGGATGCATTTTCGCCGGAGCGGCTTGCCGTGATCAATGAGAGCCACCTGCATGCGGGCCATCAGGAACATTTCGACGGCACGGGCGAAACGCATTTCCGCGTGCGCATCGTCGCCGATGCGTTTGCGAAGATGAACCGCGTCGAGCGCCACCGCGCCGTCAACGAACTGCTCGCCGAAGAACTGAAAGACAGCGTGCACGCACTCGCCATCGAACCGGCAGCGCCGGGCGAACCGACGCGCTGGTAAGGCTCGCTGTCACCAGATTGTGGTGAGATGCGGGTATCGCCTGATTTTCTCATCGGCTGTAACCAGAGGCACCGCAAGCTTCTGGCATGTCGCCACGATAAAACGGTCTGCGGGATCGCGGTGGAAGCCATCCCCGAGGCGGGTGCTCAAAACCGCGATCTCATTGTCGACGGGCACAAACTCGACGGCAGGGACCTCCGCGACCACATCCAGCCAGCGGCGGACATCTTCCGATAGAAGGAGCCTGCCGCGGGCGGCCAGCACGGCGATTTCCCATGCCGTGATGGACGACATGAAGATTTTTCCGCCCGACAGAGCAGCATCAAGCGCATCAAGCGCCGCCGGGCTTAGTCTGTCGGTGTCGCCATTGGCCCACCAGACAAGCACATGCGTGTCGATCCCGATCAATTCAACGCATCCCAGTCAGCCTCATCGACGGGCTCGAAAGGGCGCTCGTAGGATTTCACCGATCCCCTGAGGCGCTCGAGCGCGTCGCGCGCACCTGTCTTTTTCTCAAGCGCGCGGATTTCCAGTGTCGGCCTGCCGTGATCCGTAATGGTTATCGGCTGACCGGTTCTTTCCACCTCGCGGAAATACTCAAGTGCACGCGCCTTGAAACGGGATTTGGATATCTCAACAGTCATATCGATACTCCAGAGTCTGCTGTCGAAAGATAGAAACGAAAATGACCATAGGCAATGACTATGGTCATTTTAGGAGCAGCGATCACTGACAGGTCCAATCGCCCGGATCAGGCGAGCGGCCTGATCCGAAGTCTCGTGATGCGGTTCTTGTCGCGCTTCATGACGATGAAGCGCTTGCCGAAGAAGGTGAAGGCCTGCTTCTCGTCGGGAATGGTCTGCGTCTCGTGGATGACGAGACCGGCAATCGTGGTTGCCTCCTCGTCCGGCAGGTTCCAGTCGAGCGCGCGGTTCAGGTCGCGGATCGGCACGGAGCCTTCCACCACGATGGAGCCATCGGCCTCCTGCTTGACGCCCTGAACCTCCACATCGTGCTCATCGGCAATATCGCCGACGATTTCTTCGATGATGTCCTCAAGCGTGACCAGGCCTTCCACTTCGCCATATTCGTCGACGACGATGGCGATGTGCGCCTTGCGCCGCAGGAAGGCGTTGAGCTGGTCTTGCAGGGTTGTCGTGTCGGGCACGAACCACGGCTTTGAAGCGACCTTGGCAATGTCGATCCTGGAATAATCGTTCTGCACATCGCCCAGCGCGCGCAGGAGATCCTTGGCGTGGACGACGCCGACGATGTTTTCCGTGGAGCCCTTCCAGATGGGAATGCGCGTATAGGGGCTGCGCAGGATTTCACGCACCACCACTTCCGGCGCTTCGTCGGCATTGACGGAGCGCATGTTGGTGCGGTGGATCATCACGTCGGAAAGTTCCAGCTCGTGCAGGTCGAGCAGACCGCCAACGCGGTCGCGATCCTGCTTCACTACCGCGCCCTCGCGGTGCAGAACCTCGACGGTTCCGCGCAGCTCCTCATGGGCGGAAAGCATGGATTCGCGGCTTTGCAGATCGACCCCGAAGATGGACAGGAGCAGCCGTACAATGCCGTTGGCGAGCGACGACAGGAGGCCGAACATCATCACCACGACGCGCGCGAAGGGCGACACGGTGAGCGCGAACTGCTCCGGCTTCGCAAGCGCCCAGGACTTGGGCAGGATTTCCGCGAAGATCACCAGAAGCACGGTCATGATGATGGTGGCGTAGACCACGCCGGCATCGCCGAAGAGCTTCAGGAACAGGCTGGTGGTGAGCGCCGAGGCAAGGATGTTGACCAGATTGTTGCCGATCAGCAATGCGCCGACAAGCCGGTCGCGACGCTGGATCAGGCGGTCGACAAGACCGGCGCGCGCGTCGCCATTGGCCTCCATCGTGTGCAGCCTGGCCCGCGAGACAGCGGTCATGCCGGTTTCGGTTCCTGAAAACAGGAAAGAGAGCGCGATCAGGCCCAGAATGATGCCGCCGGTGATCCACATCTCTGGTGTCATTGGGGAAGAGACTCCTCAAGGAAGGAAAGAACCTGGCTGGTCGGCACGTCTTTCGCCACGAAAGACTGGCCGATGCCGCGAGTGAGAATGAAGGTGAGCGCGCCGCGCGACACCTTCTTGTCCTGCGCGATATAGGTCAAAAGCTGCTCCGCGCCAGGGAGGCCGCCGGGAACATCGGAAAGCCGGGTCGGCAGGCCAACGGCTGAAAGATGCGCCTCGACGCGCCCGGCATCGTCGGGGCTCGCCAGATTGAGCCTGGCCGAGAAGCGGTGCGCCAGCGCCATGCCGATGGCCACGCCCTCGCCATGCACCAGACGCGCGCTGTCATAGCCCGTGGCCGCTTCCAGCGCGTGACCGAAAGTGTGTCCGAGATTGAGCAGCGCGCGGTCGCCCATCTCCAGCTCGTCGCGCGCCACCACATCGGCCTTGGCCTGACAGGACTGCGCAATGGCTTCCACGCGCTCAGGCCCGCCATCGAACACCGCCTGCCAGTTCTTCTCCAGCCAGGCGAAGAAATCCGGCCGGTCGATCAGCCCGTATTTGGCGACTTCGGCATAGCCGGCGCGGAATTCGCGCGGCGGCAGCGTGTCGAGCACCGCCGTGTCGGCAATGACCAGCTGCGGCTGATGGAAGACGCCCACAAGGTTCTTGCCATGCGCCGTGTTGATGCCGGTCTTGCCGCCGACCGAGGAATCCACCTGTGCGAGAAGCGATGTCGGGGCCTGAACGAAGTGCATGCCACGCCGCACGATGCCTGCGGCGAAGCCCGCGAGATCGCCGACAACGCCACCGCCCAGCGGAATGACGATATCGCCGCGCTCCAGACGGGCGTCGAGAATGCCGGACACCACCTCTTCAAGCGTGGCGAAACGCTTCGAGCGCTCGCCGGGCGCAACGGTGATGGCGTTCGCCTCGATGCCGGCGGCTTCAAGCCCCGCCTGCAGCGTGGCGAGATGACCTTCCGCGACATTGCTGTCCGTCACAATGGCGGCGCGCACGCCCGGAAGGCGGCGTGCAATTTCCTCACCCGCGCTCTGCAGGAGGCCAGGCCCGATCAGGATGTCATAGGCGCGCGCACCAAGCGAAACATTGACGGTGGCAAGCGCCTTCGTGGCATCGTTCATGACCGGCTTTCCTTCTGCTTTTCTTCTTCCCGTCGCCTTGCCTGCTCGCGCAGATGCTCATCGAGCGCGACGATGACCTCGCTGACGATGACATCCTTGGCCTCATCGCGCGAGTGCACGGTGATGTCGGATTCCTCGTAGAGTGGATAGCGCTCTTCCATGAGACGCCGCATCACGCCTTCGGGATCGCTGTTGTTCAGGAGCGGCCGGTGGGAACGGCGGCTGACCCGCTCCATCAAAGTGGGCAGATCGGCCTTGAGCCAGACGGAAACGCCCCGGCGCGCAACGGCACGGCGCGTCAGCGGGTTCATGAACGCGCCGCCGCCGGTGGAGACCACGCGCGGGCCGCTCTTCAGAAGCCGGGCGATCACGCGCCGCTCCAGCGAGCGGAACTCGGCCTCGCCATAGGTGGCGAACAGATCCGGCACCGTCATGCGGGAGACCGTTTCGATCTCGTGATCGCTGTCTATGAACGGAAGTTTCAGCGCATCGGCGACGCGACGGCCGATCACCGTCTTGCCGGCGCCCATGAGACCGACGAAGACAAGCGACCGCCTGCCCAGCCGGCGGGCCAGTTTCTCGGGATCGGGAACGGAAGGGTATTCGGTGACTGTCATACTCGCGCCTCTGTGCGCCGGTTTCGACACAAAAGCCGTGATCCGTCAAGCGATTGACAGGCTGGCGGTCCAGATACTTTCCCACATGCTTGCAATGAATGGGCCGGCACCCCATAAAACGCGCAGGGGCAGAAGAAACAGATCGGGTCTTGATGCATGCCGACACTTTTTCGGCTTTTGGTTATCGTGGCGATCCTGGTTGGCCTTGTTTACGGCGCCATGATTGCACTTGCGACATTCGTTGAACCGGAGACCGGCGAGATGAGCGTACGCGTTCCCGTGGACAGGCTAAACCCCACGCAATGACAATGAAGATCGGCAGCGGCGCGCGCATCGAAGCCTTTCTGGAAATGATGGCGGCCGAACGCGGTGCGAGCGACAACACGCTGGCCTCCTATCGCCGCGATCT
>MRWG01001813.1_pt1 | contig 12220 bp, 11 predicted proteins | sample 1013341 | NCBI WGS metagenome assembly MRWG01 (sample SAMN06117577, study PRJNA244670) | biofilm metagenome | biome: Water; feature: Cathode Biofilm; material: Biofilm; isolation source: microbial consortium enriched at the cathode of a solar microbial fuel cell | place: USA: District of Columbia ... | reverse complement strand
CCATCTGCAATGGAGATGCCGATCGCCATTTCCATGAACAGATGAGCTTTTTCCCCTTTGAAATGTGATGAAACAATGTCGCAGGCCAAATGAATTGCGGCCAGGTCGTGATTCTCAGCGATGCGGATGAGCTGTTGGACCGAGATTCCATGCTTGGCAGCTGCTGAAATCTCGGAGAGTTGTTTTGCTTCTGTTTTATCAACGTTGCCGTCGCTTGCAGCGATCCATGCAAGTATCAACAGAATTGAGGTTCCCAGCTGATTATTACTTTTTAGAATCAGCTGCTCGAATTCTGAAAAATTCTGCTCCGTCACTACAGAGACCTCTTACCCATGGCCTGTTCAATCAATCCCATCAGAAGCCGTTTCCGTTCATCAAAGAAGCCATGAAAATCGTCTGCTCGTAGCCTTTCGGTTGGGATGAAGTGCTCGGAAAGTATGGCATCCATCTCCTCATTATCCAGTTGGACCTGATCGTGGTTCTGCAGTTTTGCCAGATAAGCCGACGGAGCATCCCCACCAATCATTCGGTTTGCTTTGTATGAAATTGGCGTTTTGTTGATGATTGAGTCGTAAGCCTTCGGCTGAATACCCTGGGCCTCACACCAGGCGCGTGGGAAGATGTGGTGGATGTCTAGCGCCACTTCCTGAGTATCCAGCTGCTGAATGCGTCCCTTCCAGAAAAAATCGGAAGCACCTTCGCGCAGTATTAGCACATTGATTCCCTTGTAGGCGGCGCTTAGCCTGCTACGCAAAGATTCAAGGCGTTCTGGATCGAACGATGCGTCGGTCACTGTGCGAGGGACTTCCTCATCGTTCTCGAACCAAATCATTAGCTCCTCAAGATCAATAGCGACACGGGTCTCAACTGCGCCGCCGTACAATTCACCCAAAACACCTGACCAGAACCAACGGGTCAGTTTCTTATGTATTTTGGGCTCTCTCCATCGATTTCCTAACAGGGTTAGCACCGATGCCAATGGGACGAGCTGGGTGCCATAGGGGAGTTCTTTGCGACTATAAAAACATTCGTTCGTTAGAAACTTGGCTGCCTCAATGAAACCGGCTTCAACATCATTTGCCCAATTTTGATAGGCGGCGAGAGGTAGCTCAAGGACTGAAGCCCTTTTGGCGCTTACTGGTCGAATTTGCTTTCCCTGCTTGCCGTCTGCGATGTCCTGATATTTGCGCTGGCGCGTATGAAGCAAGGTGATGGCCTGAAGAAAGTCGGTACTTTCTACGCCTTTTAGCAAGTCTTGTGTGGCCAATCGGGATTTCCTGGAATCTACCTCGCGCTCCTCCGAGCCGAACCAGTCGTCCCGCAGGTTGTAATTCTCTGCAGCATAACTAGCTGTCATGAGCTCGAATACAGAAAGCTGGACACCGCCGGTATTAACCTTCTCGAAGACAAGACAGACGGCTTCTTTCGATGTCTCTTTTTTCAGTTCGATAATTGGAATCTGATAAGCAACGAAGGCATCGATTACCTTCTTCTTGAACATCAGGAATTGCTCCATGCCATCCCGATTATGTTGAAAGAGCTCTTGAAGCCATTGGGAGTCGTCTAGGATCAGATCGCAAGGGAAGTAGAGTTGCTTGCACTCAAGTTCTCGTGTTGATAAATCGAGCTCGATATCCCGTCCGAAATTGGATCGAATCTGTTTTTTCTCATCCACGCTGATGATGGCATCCTCAAGGCGGTCCTCGCCCTCAAGCGCCAACTGGATGTCGAAGTAATAGTGCCGCGATATTTTGCTCCCTTTGGCTGTGCGGGTTGCTACCGGGCTGGTAAGCGCAACTGCTTGCGTCAGGCTGGTGAGGCGTTGCTGGCCGTCCAGGATCAAGCGCTCAGGCGAATTTGTCGCTCGGTCGATCGGGACACCCTCAACCCGGCGCACCTGGAACTGAACTTCTCCCCCCGTTTCCATAAGCATGACAGCTCCTACTGGGAAGGATCTGGCGATACTAACCAGTAGGCTTTTCACATGATCATCGTCCCATACCCAGCCGCGCTGAAAATCCGGGAGTTGGATTTTACCGTTGGTGATGTCTCGTAGGAGATCGGGGAGGGAGCGCTTGGTACTGTCGAAGGTTGTCATTCTGCGTCCTTGAGAAAAAAGAATAGCTTACGGCTTTTATGTAGTGATATTGGACTGTAGTTCTGGGATGTTCAAGCGAGGGTGGTGGGGCATATCTGGCCGACGAGTTGCCCGTTAGCCAGATATGCGATGAGCAGCAATCCTAGTTCAATTGATAACAGGGGCGTTTTCCAAGGAACTGATGAGTCCCTCCAGGTCCTTTGCATGGACCGGTTTCCGCCTCTGTTTTGCCAGTTCTTTGTTAAGCTTGGCGAGGGCACTCGGTTCTTCACAGAACTTTTCAGCCAACTCCAAGGGTGTCATGTCGTGTGAATCTCGCTGCCAGGCAAGTTGCGGTGATAGCTCAAGAAGTCGATCAACTGCATACCCATTTCCTGACCAAGCTGCAGTATGCATGGGTGAGCGCCCGTCCACAGTTTTTAAATCTCTAGTGCATGGGTGGTTCAATAATGCATCGATGGTTTCTTGGTCGTGCAGTTTTACCGCAGCATGCAAGGCAGACCTTCCTTCGAAATCCTGTAAATCAGGGTCTGCACCGGCGTCGAGGAAGGATTGAACCAATTCAGCATCACCTGCCTCAGCAACCAGCATCAAGGGAGTCTGGCCCTTGAAGTCAGTGTAGTTCAACTGCTTTTCCACCTTGCTGGCGAGCAATTTAATTGCATGCCTCCAGGTAATTAAAGCGTTTTCTGCTTTTTGTATGTCTGACTGCAAATCAGCGGGAGCAACTTCGCGCATTATTGGAAGATGGTTGCTGAAATGTGATCGGATCTTGATCCACTGCATGAGAACAGAGTCTCCGGTTACGCACTTGAGGCCCTTTCCTAATTTGCCGGAGTTGTCCTTAATCCATTTTTCCAGTCCAGATAGGTCGCCAGACATAATGAGACCAAAAGAATCCTTCAGGGCTTCTTCTGAGACAGGCTTCATAGGCTGAACGCCCGGGTAAGGTCGATACAGGTCTGACCAAAAATAATCCGCAGCTTCCCGTGCCGTATCGTAAATGTCGAGAATTTCACCGTCCTTAAACGCCCCCCAGCCAAGCATAGCGCGATAATACTTTTCGTGATTATTGGGGAGGAGCTTCTGGTTAGCGACTTCAGTGGCAAGGCAGTCCAGGGCGACCTCACCCTTGAGAGTTCCGAACCCTGTCTCGTTCGACGCCTCTAGAGCCGTGCGAAAGGTCTTAGTCGCATTATCGACGTCGTTCTGGGCCAACTGGTGTTTTGCCTCGAAGTGAAGCAACAATGCCCGCCAGTTTTTATAGGCAGGGCTTCTTTTCGCTTCGTCCAAAAGTGATTCTACCCGGGCAGATGAATCGTTTGGCAACCTCATCTTGTTCTGGCCACCGAGGTAGTTGCCGATCTCGAGCAGTACTGGCTGAAGCATCTGCTCGGGGGTTTCCGCTAGCTCCTTCATTCTTGAGGTCGCAGCCCACCGCCCCTTTGGTGAGAGACCAGCGAAGTTTGCTACTTGCGCCATGACAGCGAAACGATGTTCCTTTTGAAAAGTACGCCACGGTGAAGCAGTTTTAGCCCTCTCTATGAGATCCCAAGCGGCTTTTGCTTCCTCTGCGTGGTTCCTCAGCAGCTCTACCCGTGAGCGAACTATCTGCGCGTGATTCCGCTCATCACTGCCAATGATGTCTGTCAGTTCATCGCCAGGCTTGGATAAAGAGAACAACTGGGTCAGCAGTGCCGCCAATTCGAGATTTCCGGTCTCTCTTTTCGAAGGAAGGATGGATAAATAAAGAGTGTTTGCATCCCAGGGCGCAAGCTGCCTTTCGAACCAAGCATTTTCTGCCGCTTCGCCAGAGCTTCGGAAGTTGCGCCAGGCCTCTGCCGTAAGATTGTAGATATGCTTATAGCTCGCAAGAACCTGCAGAAGTTTGTTCTGCTCGAAGTCAGAACATAACTTATCGACACCGGGGCAGAGCTTTTTCAGGATTCGGTCGTAACCGTCTTGCATCAACCTAGCGAAAAGCAGGCGCTGGCGGATGATCTTGGCAGTTGGTTTCTGGTAGCGGTCTGCGACTAGGCGTACCAAAAGCTGCTTTTCAGATTCCGTTGCTTGGCCAGCGATTATTCGCTTCACATCGTTGTCTTCGCCCATTGCGAGCTCTCGCCTGAGAGCATCCTCGTTTTCATCCAATTTTCTGCTTTTCAAAAAGGCCACTGCGGCGTCGAACTGTTGCGGAGCCGGCTGGGCTGTGTCGATTTCAATCGTGCCCTCGAAGGGAATGTCCAAGTCATCGGGAAAAAACTGATAGATCTTGTCGTGGAATGGAAGTGTACCGCTTCTCCAGTTGTATAGGGTTCTGGTGAAGGTATCGGCATCATCTTGACCCCTATCGGTTTTAACTCGAATTCTGGCCTCGGAGAGGCTTTCAATCGAACCTCCAGCCAGATCCGCCAGCCAGTCGATAACCTGCTTCACCGGAAGATCTATTTCCGTTCCATCAGACGTTGTACGCGGCTCTGGAAGATACCAAAAGCTTCCGCGTGGCATGCCCCGATCTAAATTACCGTGTAGGTTCCAGAAGGCCGTATGGCGAGCAATGCCGGGTGTAAAAAAGTATCCCAATATCACCCAAAGGACCTGCCGTTCGTCGGCCTGGAACGTCCATGTATTGCACTCTAGTCCCTTGAATGCATTGCCGAGCTCCGTCAAATTGGTCATAAAATCTGCACGCGCTTGCCCGTCAAGTTCGAGCTCATCGAATATTTCACAAAGGATTCGCTCGCCCATTGCCTGGTGCTCGGCAAGGCGCATATTTCCGGTACCGAATTTTCTCTTGATCTTCGTCTGACCCTGCTTCAGCCCCAAGCTTTGATGGACTTCCATCAATACGGTCTCAATCGAAGGGAAGGTAGCCATATATTTCTCCTTGGTTAGTGATGGCTCCATCCTTGTCGAAATTGGTAGCGCTTTCACTGAAAAGTGGCGTACCCCCCCTTATCTGTTTGAACTCGGTTTAGTGAGAAGGATGGGTACGGCGGATTTCATACTGGGAAGATCTGATGCCTGACATTCTGGCTCCTCGATCAATCGATAGGAGCGTTTATGAGTCTAACTTCACATTCCGTACCCGTTGTCGTCAATTGGCACCTGACTGAAGCATGTAATTTTTCGTGTCGATACTGCTATGCCCATTGGGAGAGGGCGGAAAGCATAAAGGACTTGATCAGAGAGGAACACCAGGTTCGTGCCTTGGTGACAGAGCTTGGGCGATTCTTCCGTTCTGATGGCGCCACCAGAAAGTTTGGGCTCCAAGGTGTCAATCCACGTTTGAACATCGCAGGTGGGGAGCCCTTGCTCTTTCCTTCTGCAGTGCAGACAGCTGTGCATCAGGCGCGCCGGCTTGGTATTCGGGCATCTTTGATTACAAACGGCTCCTTTTTGACCAAGGAGCTATGCGAATCACTGGCGCCCGGGCTCGATATGCTCGGGGTTAGTATCGACTCTGGGAACGTCGACACCAACAACCTAATCGGGAGAGTTGATAGTCACGGCCGGCTCCTGAACCTGGACTCCCTCAGCCGCTCTTTTGAGGTCCTGAGGCGTTGCAATCCTGCCTTAGCGGTGAAACTGAATACAGTGGTTAATCGGCTTAACTGGCAGGATGACCTCTCAAACGTTGTTGACGTAGTAGAGCCCGAGAAATGGAAAATTCTCAGGGCGCTGCCGGTTGTTGATCAATCGACTAGCGTTACGGACATTCAGTTCCAGGCTTTTGTTACGCGGCACGCGGCTTATCGATCAATCGCAGTGGTTGAGGACAACCAGGACATGCAGGAGTCCTACATCATGGTTGATCCTCAGGGGCGGTTTTTCCAGAACTCCCCATGTTCAGCGGGGTATCAGTACAGTCAGCCTATTCTGGAGGTTGGCGCTGAAAAAGCATTTGAGCAGGTTAACTTCAATCCTGAGCGGTTTCTCTCACGGTATTCGAGAGAGGCCGGGGGTGCCGTATGAAATTCTCCTCGGATAAGGACATTCATCTGTTTGCTAAACACCTGGTCCGGCATGGATGGGTATTCAAGCAGGGTAAAAAGCATGGGAAATTGTTCGCGCCAAGATCTAGAGGGATGGTGGTCGTTCCATCGACTCCGAGCAAACGGAGGGCGCTACAAGAGATGATGGCTACAGTGAGCAGGATAGAACGCCAAGATTAGGTACTGCGTTGGCTTCGACAACACTGTCCAGCACATCCGCATTCCTGGTGCTAACGTTATCAACTGAGCCGAATGCGACACCGTTGGTAGGTTGACATTGCCTGTGAGTAACTGAGAGCCAATTGGGCCGCCGGCTCCAAACCGGCGGCCCAATCTTCCATCGAGATCCACTGAGGTCTATGGTGGCTCGCGAAAATATTATAGGCCCCAGCCCCTTGAGGCGCCGTGCTGCATATCGCGATCCACCTGCTTTTCTTTCAGCCACGCATGTACCTCGGCGTCGATCCAGCCAACGGCTCTGCCACCCAGGTAGACGGGCTTGGGGAAGGTGCCCGCATCAACATATTTGTACAGTGTTGATCTGGCTAGTCCAGTTTTCTCTTGTACTTCCGCCAGTCTGAGCACTTTCATGATTTTCCTCCTCTATTTCTTCATAGTATTTATCTCCGTGCATGTAATTCAGTATTCGGTAAGATGGGAGCCGCGGCCTTCGTCTTTTTCGATCAGAGAGCGAGTCTGACAATGATTACGGGCCATTCATGACGGCAGTTGTTCATCACTAACGATCAATTAATCGGGACGATATTTCTTTTCAGTTCCATTCCAGGTGTGCACTGAGGCATCGTTTTCCTCGCGGATGGTCTCTTGCTCTTCCATCGCCTCAAAAAGACTACTTCCATCCAGTTCCGAGAGCATCGTTCGGATGACACCAAATGGTTCGACCAACCGTAAGCACCGCATCTCATGGCTGGTGACGAGAAACCATCGTTGATCGAATGCTATTTCGGTTGGCTTCATTGAGTAGTGGGTGTAACTAATGATCTGATCCCTCAATTCCTGGTCGGTACCTTTGAGACGTTTGGAATTGACTATTGGTGAGTAGTAAGTTTGAAGCGCTCTCCGCCATTCCTTCGACCACTGCTCTTCCGAAACGTAGTTCGTGCCCTCATACATGGATGGGCTTACGAGGAGAAGGCAGTGGAAATGAGGGTGAGCACACTCTGTTTCCAGGCCGGCTTCGCTTAACTCAATGAACCTGATTCCCCCGGCTACATTCTTTTTCCAAAAATCGCGGTTCATCAACCTTCTGAAGGCCTGGTTCATGTGGTTCACAGTTGACCGCAGCTCGTCGATAGGGCAGTGCCGGACGGTCAGAGTTAGATACAACCATTTCCCTTCCAGTAGAGAGGGATTTTGATTCAGCAACTCATGCATCCTGCTGCAGTATCTTCGAGATTTGCGCCACTGACAGATCGGGCAGCTCCGATGTTTGCAGAACCAGGTATCGACCAGCTGGTTACCATACCCATAACAGTAAACTTTCAGGCTGTGTGCGCATTCGAATATTCTGAGCCCGTCTGAATGCGTGTTGCCATCTTTTGAGAAATGATCGGCAGCGCGTTCTGCTTCAACCTTAAGCTCATCTAGATACACCAAGTCGACGTTTTTAAATTGTTCATTCATTTTCTCGTTCTCCGATTTTCATTTTGGATGCATTTATCGGCGGTGACTCCCATGGGTCGGCCATGAGTGGGCCAAATTGCAGAGAATCGCCTCGAATTTAGAAGGATTGGGGAGCGGATCTTGAGGGAAAGTAGATCTAGAGAAGTTGTCTACTAATTAAATAATAAGAGGGCGCTAGTCAGCGTTGGGGGATTCAGCGACTTGGTTTATTGTGAACGGCGCTTTCTGCAGCTCCACCGTTGCCAGCCAATGTGAGATTTCAGCTTCGAGCCAACCTTTGCAGGTCCCTGTGAGGGTGATTGGAAGAGGGAAGTCCCACTCCTTGATGTACTTGTACACGGTTGACCGAGCAAGTCCTGTCATTTTCACCACTTGCTCGATTCTGATGATATGAAGAGCTGAGTCGCTGAGATTATCCGCAGTCAGTGCGACGGACCACGGAGAAACGTGAATTGCGTTGTGCGGAGCAGAGTCACGGTCTCGAATCCGTTGGGCTATCCACAGATCCAGCTTTGCCCCAGACCAGCCGACAGATCCGCCTAGCCTCGTGCTTTCGGGAAACTTCCCCAGTTTTGAAAATTTGTAGATGGATGAGCGGCCTAGGCCCGTTTTTCTCATTACCCCTCTAAGCCTTAAAATTCGCATGGCAGATCTCCTGACGGTTTCGTTCAGAACATCTGTGGAACCCAGTAGAAATTAATAGACTCAGGTAGACGTGTGCGGGTTTTCCTGGCGGGCTTGTTCAGAGAGTCGTATCTCCATGAATGAACCGCTTCAGGGTTTCTGTGTTGAGAGTGAATTCCGTGTGTTCCTTACGCTCTAAAACGCGGTAGCTTTCGTGTTCTCCCGTGTTGGACACCGATATCAGCGACGCGCTCTGCACTCGGTCGTGTTTGTGGACGGATTCGATGGCAAGGTGCTTCACTCCGGGAAGGCCAGACGGTTTTGCAACAACGATCGGTGGATGTGACAAAATCGCGCCGCTTTTACCGGTGTTGTAGATAAGCGGGAATCTCTTCTGCGCCATACGCCAAGCCACACGGTAGAACAGGTCTGCTAGAACAGACGCGGTGTATTCTTCGTTTATAAACAGCTTTTCAGGAAGCACAGTGTTCTTAATGGCTGTCTCGACGATTCTTTGGTTCAAATGAAAGCTACCCTCCACCAAGTGCTCTGTTTCTTCCGTTAAAATTGCAGACGCCGTTATCTCAAGCTGGAATTGCAGTCGATTAGCCAGGCGGTACGGGTTCTTTATCGGCAGCCTTTTACCCAGTGTTTGCAACTGAAACACTTGAGACCCCTCAGCCAATTCATGCAGACCGGCATGCATTGCCGCAAATTCATTCTGGTTGGCACGGACGCAAGTTAATGCCAGTTGAATAAGCAGATACGATTCAACTGTAGGGAGTCGGTCTCCGGAACCCTCGAAGGTGATCAGCCACAGATGGCTGCCACTCGAATTCTCGCGCCACCTCCTGTGGTGCAGATTTAAGATGAACGCACTACCGATTGTGCCAAATAGCTGTTTACTCGAAATACCTGGAGATATCTGGCGGATATAGCCGAGCGAGAGCAGCTTAACAATGTTGTTGCGGACCCGCTCTCCTGACATTCCGGTGAGCTCTGCCAAAAATGCAGTGCCGGCGTATTGCACAACGCCCTTGTCACTGGCTCGGGCGAACAGAGTCGCCAGCAGCAGTCGGGCAGGAATTTTCAATTCGTGGCGGCGCTGGCTGTCCTTGTCTCTTGAATCTGGTTCAAGTAGGTCAAGTATCAGATTTTCGTGCGTTACTGAGGCTTGGCTTGCGCTTTCTAGGTCGAGTTTACCAGTGATGTTGTAGCGCTTTTTTGGCCGCCCCCTTCTGTTCTCATAGATAGCTTCTTCCGTCAGATAGCCCGCACTGACTAATTCTCTTATCGCTTTTCCGGAATGGCTGCGATTTAGTCGCAACTGTTTTGAGATACGTTCAACGTTGATTTCGGCTGGGAATGCAAAGTCGGTTTCAATTACATACCGGACCAAAAAATATTTGGTTTCAGGAGAGCACCTTTTTAGTACTCTTTTCAGAAGGGTAATTGCGATTGATTTTGACATTAACCGTCCTAAATATTACCTATAGGTAAATAATGTTTTTAAACAAGTTTAACTCTTGTATAACTCTAAGATAATGCTCTAAGAAAACCAACAAAATTGCTGCTAAGAAATAATTCTTAGAGTAACCTAATAAATTGCGTGTTTTGTGACGCCATTTAACTGAGAAAATTTGTGTTATCGGAGTTGTTCCATGAAGCGTAATGCCTTGCATAGGTACCTTGGTTGGTTGAACTTGAAGGATCAGGACGAGGTCGAGTGGGCTATTCGTTATTTGGAAAAGAAGAATGTATTCCCGAGCACTAATATCAGGGATCGTGACTCTTCGTTCTTGACCTACCTTGCCATCGATATCGAGGCTGATCCGGATCGATTCGCATTTCTGTTGGATCGAATGAAAAAGGCTCATACCTCCAGAAATCAGCGCAGAGATCCGGGTGTTAAGCCTGTTTCTTATCTCATGTCGACAATGACAAAAAGGAGGTTGGTATCACTGGCAAAAGGCAAAAAGGAAATCGAAGTGCTTGAGAGCCTGATACTCAACGCCCATGCGTTTCGGGAGGAGTGTCAGGCGGAGCTGAAAGCAGAGAAGGAAAAGCTCCATGCACTTTACAAGAAAAAAGAGGATGCTTTGGCGGCGGCCTACAAGGACGAAACGTTGCTTCAGGAAAACGAACGCCTTCGCCAGGAGCTAGCCAAGTCGAAGGCGGAGGCGAAGAAGAGTGACAATCTATACAAGGGTGCAATCTTCCGCGCAACGGAGTTGGAGGTGAAGTATGGATTAGATGAGCACGTTCGGATCAGTCTCAGCTCCGAGGAAGAAGATGAGATCAAGCAGCGTTACATGGGTAAGTTGCGACACAGGAAGACAGGCAATTTCCATTAAGGCTATTTTTCTCTGAGTTTGTCCAGATAGTCAGACCAATCTTGCATCATGATTTTTCGATCTTCGATGCGCGCAGAGCGGTTGTACGCGGCAGCCACCTGATTGCGCTGTTTGTGAGCCAATTGCAGCTCGATTACCTCAGGTTGCCAGCCAATTTCGTGAAGTAGGGTCGAAGCAGTCGCTCGAAAACCGTGTCCAACCATGGTCGAGCCATCGTAGCCCATCGATTTGAGTGCAACATTAACCGTATTCTCTGACAGCGGCCGCTTCCGTCTAACAGATTCGAAAACCAGACTCTGGTCCCCGGTGATGGCCTTGAGCTCTTTAAGTATCTTAATGGCCTGAGTAGAAAGAGGCACAATGTGGTCGGGCACCTGACCCGCTCTCTTGGCTTTCTGGGTGCCTTTCATCCGTTTTCCTGGGATGATCCAAGTGGCTTTGTCCAAATCAATTTCATTCCATTCTGCGTTTCGCAATTCACCTGGTCGAAGGAACAGCATCGGCGCCAGTTTTAAGGCGGCTACGGTGGAGGCATGGCCTCCGTAAGCATCGATTGCCTTGAGGAGCTTGCTTAGCTCATTCGGGTTTGTAATTGCGGACCTATGTCGAGTTGGAGTTGTTTTAAGTTGGCCTCTCAAAGTAGCTGTGGGGTCTATCTCGGCGCGATCTGCTGCTACTGCGAAACGAAAGATTTCGCCGATGCGTTGCCGGATTCGATGAGCTGTCTCATGCTTGCCCTGTTCCTCTATTGGTCGAAGGGCTTCCAAGACAGTTGCTGCTCTGATTTCTTTGATCGGTATGTGGCCTAGCTTTGGGAAAGCCCAGGTTTCAAGCCTTCTCTCTGCGACTTCTAGCGTGCTGTCTGCAAGTTCGCCTTTCTTGAGTTTGAGCCAGTCCTCTGCGACCGTCTTGAAAGTGTCAGCCTGCTCTTTCGAGGCCGCTTTTTGCTCTTTTTTGACTTGGTTTGGATCAATGCCGTCGGCAATCTGCTCCCTGGCTTTGGCGCGACGCTCTCGGGCCAGTTTCAGCGAGACTTCGGGGTAGACGCCAAGTGCAAGCGTTTTCTCCTTGCCATCAAATCGGTACTTCATCCTCCAATACCGTCCGGATGGTTGAATGTCCAGATACAGTCCGCCTCCGTCGGAGAGCTTGGTGCGTTTGCCGAATTTTTCGAACTTCGCCGATTGGATCTTTTTGTCGTTTAGGGGAGTGACAGGCTTGGCCATGCGAGGGTTGTGCTCTTCTTGGGGGTACAAAACCTACTATAGCGAGGTGCATTTCAGTTTGCACCCCAGATATACCCCCAGAATGTGTAGATTGAGGCGGAATATTGTAGATCGATAGGGATGCGGATAATCAGTGAAAAGCTTTAAAAACAACTGGGTAAGTGGGTTTGTGGATCAGTGCGGAAGGGTGACTGGTACCCCCGGCAGGACTCGAACCTGCTACCTTCCCCTTAGGAGGGGGACGCTCTATCCAGATGAGCTACGGGGGCATTATCGCGA
>MRWG01001812.1_pt1 | contig 12223 bp, 9 predicted proteins | sample 1013341 | NCBI WGS metagenome assembly MRWG01 (sample SAMN06117577, study PRJNA244670) | biofilm metagenome | biome: Water; feature: Cathode Biofilm; material: Biofilm; isolation source: microbial consortium enriched at the cathode of a solar microbial fuel cell | place: USA: District of Columbia ... | reverse complement strand
CCTTGCGGTCGCGCTTGGATTGCGCGTTGGCGATCACGTCCTCGGTCTCGGCGGCGAAGCCGACGACCAGCGCCGGGCGCTTGTTGCCGGCATTGGAAAGCGTCGCCAGGATGTCCGGGTTCTCGACCATGGCGAGCCGCGGCGGTTCGTTGCCGGCCTGCTTCTTGATCTTCTGTTCGGCAGCGTCCGCGGTGCGCCAGTCGGCGACGGCGGCGGCGCAGACGGCGATGTCGGCGGGCAGCGCGCCCTCGACCGCGGCCAGCATGTCGCGCGCGCTTTCGATGTGGATCACCTCGCAGCCCCCGGGATCGGCCAGTTGCGTCGGCCCGGTGACCAGTGTCGTCTCGCAGCCGAGCGCGGCCAGCGCAGCGGCGATGGCGTGGCCCTGCTTGCCGCTGGACCGGTTGGCGATATAGCGCACCGGGTCGATCGGCTCATGCGTCGGGCCGCTGGTGACCACCGCGCGCCGCCCCTGGAGCGGGCGCGGCGCCTCGCTAAAAAAATCCTCCAGCGCCTGCACCAGATCGGCGGGCTCGGCCATCCGGCCCATACCGTATTCGCCGCAGGCCATGTCGCCCTCGGTCGGGCCGACCATGGTGACGCCGCGGTCCTTGAGCGTCGCCACGTTGGCCTGCGTCGCGGCGTGCTCCCACATGCGGACGTTCATCGCGGGCGCGCAGATCACCGGCTTGTCGGTCGCCAGCAGCACCGTCGTCGCCAGGTCGTCGGCGAGGCCCGCCGCCATCTTGGCCATGATGTCGGCGCTGGCCGGCGCGACCATCAGCACGTCGGCGTCGCGGGAAAGCTCGATGTGGCCCATCTCGTGCTCGTCGGTGAGCGAGAAGATATCCGAATAGACCTTGTCCTCGGAAAGCGCGGCGAGGCTCAGCGGCGTCACGAACTGTTCGCCGCCCCGGGTCAGCACGCAGCGGACGCGCCCGCCCCGTTCGCGGATACGGCGGATCGTTTCCGGTATCTTGATGGCGGCGATGCCGCCCGAGACGATCAATAAAACCCGTTTGCCTTGCATTTCCTGCGCTTCCCCGTGCGGGCGAATGTATAAGCGAAATAAATCACGAAACTGCACTGTAAATAGTGTATTAAGTCCCGCTCCGCAATCAAAACAAGGCAAGTGCAAGGTTTCGGGCCGCCGCCGCGTGGGCTAACATCTTCATTCAAGACGAGGGACAAGCGTTGCAGATCATCGCCTATCCGACCGTGCCGCATCCGCCCAAACTCCGGCCCGCACCCAGCGGCCGGGCATGGATGGACGCGCTGCCGGAAGCCTATGGCTACCGCTGCCTGCCGCTGACCATGGCCAACGCGATGGGCTGGGAAATCTGCTCGCCCGTCGCGTTCGAGGCGGTCTGGAACGGCGGCGCGTCGAAGAACGACATCGCGATCTCCTCGAACGACCAGGGCCTTCTGCCGACGACGCACTTCGGATCCGGCATCCTGACGTTCCACGTCGGCTACCTGTTCCGCACCGAGCCCGGCATCGGCCTGATGGCGCAGGGGCCGGTCAATCGGCCCAAGGACGCGATCCAGGCGCTTTCCGGGCTGATCGAGACCGACTGGTCGACCTATACCTTCACCATGAACTGGATGTTCACGCGGCCCGACACGCCGATCCGCTTCGAGCGCGACGAGCCGTTCTGCCACGTGTTCCCGGTCGACCCGGCGGTAATGGAAGCCGTCGCGCCGGTGGTCGCGCCGTTCGAGAGCGATGCCGAGACCCACAAACGCCACGCCGACTGGTCGAAAAGCCGCAATACCTTCAACGCCGATCTGCTCAACCCGGAATCGCGCGCGCGCAGCCAGAAATGGCAGAAGGACTATTACCGCGGCTTCCACCCGGACGGCGAGCAGGGCCCCGAACACCACCGCACCAAGCTGCGCCTCAAGCCGTTCGCCATGAACTACAAGGCGCCGGTCGAGGGCGGGGACAAGGAAGAGTAAATCTATCATTCGTCATCCCGGGCACTAGGCATCGCCCGGACGCGTCTCGCGTACGGTTGCGATCCTTGCGACCCGGGACCCATGGATGGGTTTGGCGCGATGTGCGGATAGGTCCCGGATCGCCGGCTTTCCTGCCCTCGCTGTCGCTCGGCGGAAACCCGCGTCCGGGATGACGCATGCGTGAAGTCCTAGTCGAACAGCACCGCGATGAAGAGGACCAGCAGCGCCAGCGCCGCCAGCCACAGCACGATACCCTGGCGCGGCCTGGATTTGTCGCCCTCGCGGAGCGCGCGGATGGTGTCCGGGTGCAGCTTGAAGCTCCCCTCGGCCATCATGCGCGAGCCCTGCTCGACGCTTTCGACCATCTCCGGCAGGCGCTCCAGCGCGTCCTGAAGGTTGCGGACGGCGTCGCGCACCTTGGCCTCGGGACCGAGGTTGTCGTATATCCATTCCTCGATCAGCGGCCGGATCAGGAACCACATGTTGGCTTCCGGCGCCAGCTTGCGGGCCGTGCCCTCGGCGACCAGCATGGTCTTCTGCAGCAACAGCAACTGCGGCTGGGTTTCCATGCGGAACGTCTCGGTGATCTGGAAAAGTTGTGCCAGCAGCCGGGCGATGGAGATCTCGTTCTGCGGTTTGTCGAGGATCGGCTCGGCGATGGAGCGGCAGGCCTGGGTAAAACTGTCGATGGAGCGGTCGCGCGGCACCCAGCCGGCCTCGAAATGCACCTCGGCGGCGCGGCGGTAGTCGCGGTTCAGGAACGACACCAGCATCTCGGCGATGGACCGCCGGGTCTTGAGATCGAGCCGGCCCATGATGCCGAAGTCGACGACGCCGATGCGCCCGTCCGGCAGCACGAACATGTTGCCCGGATGCGTGTCGGCGTGGAAGAAGCCGTCCCGGAACACCTGGCGGAACGACGCCGCGGCGGCCTTGGTCAGCACGTCGGTGGGATCGAACCCGGCATCGACAATGGCGTCCCGGTCATCGAGCGGGATGCCGTCCGTCAGCCGCTCGGTGGTCAGCACGCGGCGCGCCGTCAGCGGCCAGTCCACTTCCGGCACGCAGAAGTCCGGATCGCCGGCGAAGTTCTCGCGCAGTTCGGCGGCGGCGGCGGCCTCGAAGCGGAGATCCATCTCCAGTTCGACCGTGTCGGCCAGCGTCTCGATGGAGGCCACGGGCTTGAGGCGGCGGAGCTGCGGCTGGGTGCGCTCGGCGATCTCGGCGATCCAGCGGAGCAAGTCCACGTCGCGGTGAAACGCCGCCTCGATGCCGGGGCGCAGGACCTTGACCGCGACCTCGCGGCCGTCGCGGGTCTGCGCGAAGTGGACCTGGGCGATGGAGGCGGCGGCGACCGGCTCGTCATTGAATGAGAGGAACAACTCGTCGACCGTTTCGCCAAGCTCTTCCTCGATGGCGGCGCGGGCTTCGGCGGATGGAAACGGCGGCAGGTCGTCCTGCAGCGACGACAAATCCTCGGTCAGGTCCTCGCCCAGGATGTCGGAGCGGGTCGAGAGCGCCTGGCCCAGCTTGATGAAACTGGGACCGGCTTCGTTGAGCGCACGGGCGAGACGCTCGCCGGGCCTGCCCGAGGTATCGGCGTCAACGCCGACGGCGGCGGCCTTCAGAAGTGCCGGTGGCACCCCCGCGAGTTCGAGCGCGAACAGCGCGTCGTGCCGCGCCAGCAGGCGCGCAAGCGAAAGGAGACGCTTTATATGGCGGAGCGAACGGAACATATGCGAGGCCTCAGAGACGCCAGGCCGAATGCAGCGCGGCGATTCCGGCGGACAGGTTACGAACCTTGACCTGATCGAGGCCGGCATCCCGGATCATCCGGGCATAGGTCTCCTGGTCGGGGAAACGGCGAATGCTCTCGGCCAGGTAGATATATGATTCGCGGTCCTGGGCGACCCGTTCGCCGAGCGCCGGCAGCACCTTGAACGACCACGCGTCGTAGGCGTCTTCCAGCGCCGGGACGATCAGGTGCGAAAATTCCAGGCACATGAAGCGCCCGCCGGGTTTCAGCACCCGCCGCGCCTCGGCGAGGGCGAGGTCGAGGCGGGCCACGTTTCTCAGGCAGAACGCGGAGGCGTAGACGTCGACCGATGCGTCCTCGAGCGGCAACGCCTCGGCATTGCCGACGGTCCACGCGATTCCGTCGAGGATGCCGCGGTCCAGCGCCCGGTCGCGGCCGACGCCGATCATCTCGGCGGAATAGTCGACCACCTGCACCGGCCCGCCGCCGCGTTCCAGCCACCGGAACGCGATGTCGCCGGTGCCGCCGCCGACGTCGACCAGGGTCTGGTCCGGGCGCGGGTTGAGCCAGTCCAGCATCGCCGATTTCCAGAGCCGGTGGATGCCGAGGCTCATCAGGTCGTTCATCAGGTCGTACTTGCCGGCGACGGAGGCGAACACGCCGTTCACCAGCGCGGTCTTCTCGCCCGGCGGGACGTCCCTGAAGCCGAACGAAACGGTTCCGGCGTCGTTATTCGTTTGTTTTTGCGCTGCCATGGACGCGACAATAGCCGAACGCGGCCGGAGACGCTACGTTGCGGATGCATCCGATCGACCTTTTTGCCGGGACCCGAATTCATGCCTGAACTGCCGGAAGTCGAAACCGTCCGCCGCGGCCTTGCCCCGGCGCTGGAAGGGGCCGTGATTGCCAAGGCGACGGCGTTCCGGCCCGATCTCCGCTTCCCGTTGCCCGAAGGCTTCGCGGAAAACATCACCGGCCGCCGCGTCGTCAGCGTCGACCGCCGGGCGAAATACCTGCTGATCCGGCTCGACGGCGGGCTGGTGATGCTGTCGCACCTGGGCATGTCCGGACGCTACCGCATATATGAAGACACGCCCCCGCCGCTTGCGCCGCACGACCACCTGGAACTGGTGACGGATACGGGCGTCACCATCCGCTACAACGACCCGCGCCGCTTCGGCATCCTCGACCTGTTCGGCGAGGATGCGCTGGCGGCGCACAAGCTGCTGGCGGACCTGGGCCCGGAGCCGCTTTCCAACGCCTTCGACGGGGCGGTGCTGGCGGCCAACCTGGGCGAGCGGCGCTCGGCGATCAAGGTGGCGATCCTCGATCAGCGCGTCGTTGCCGGCGTCGGCAACATCTATGCGTCCGAAGCGCTGTTCCAGGCCGGCATCTCGCCCCGGCGCACGGCCAGGACCGTCAAGGGCGGCCGTGCCGACCGGCTGGCGACGGCAATCCGCGAGGTGCTGAACGACGCCATCGCCGCCGGCGGTTCGTCGCTCAGGGATCACCGCCAGACGTCCGGCGAGCTCGGCTACTTCCAGCACAGCTTCCGGGTTTACGGGCGCGCCGGCGAGGCGTGCCCGAATGACGGCTGCGGCGCGCCGATCCGGCATTTCGTGCAGGGCGGCCGCTCGACATTTTATTGTGGCAAATGCCAGCGGTGATGTTAGACACGTAATATGCTACGCGCGTTCGTTCTTTCCCTGCTTCTTCTCGGCACCGTTGCGCCGCCCGCCGTTGGCGCCGACGCCTTCGTTTCGGTGATCGAGGATCTGCCGTTGATGGACGGCCTGACCGAGAACGAAAACGCCGCCGTCACCTTCGACAGCGCCGGCGGGCGCATCGCCGAGGCCGAGGCCCGCGGCAACGCCGGACCGGACCGGGTGCGCCGGTTCTATGCCGACGTGCTGCCGCAGCTCGGCTGGACGGAAGCCGCGCCGGGCGTCTACCGGCGCGAGCGCGAGCAGCTCAAGCTGGCGATCGAGGCCGACGGCGACGGCGGTACGGTGATCGCCTTCTCGGTCAGCCCGGTGGCGCCTTGAGGCGCCCGGCCAAGAATCCGCCTTGAGGCGCCCGGACAGGAATCTGCCCGTGAGCGGTGTTCCGAATATTCCGCCCGAGCCGCTTGACGGCGCGGGGCAGGGTCTATATAAGCTCGCCGTCCCAAGCAAAACGGGTTCGTACGAAAGAGGTTTATAGAGATGGCTAACAGCGCCACCGCAAAAAAACGTATTCGCCAGACGACGCGCCGCACGCAGGTCAACCGTGCGCGGGTGAGCGCGATCCGCTCCGCCGTGCGCAGCGTCGAGGAAGCAATCGCCAGCGGCGACAAGGCCGCCGCCCAGACCGCGCTCCAGCAAGCCCAGCCGCTGCTGGCCCGTGGCGCACAGAATAATGTGCTGTCCAAGAACGCAGCCTCGCGGAAGCTTTCGCGCCTTTCGCACCGCATCAAGGGGATGGCCGCTTAAGCCGTTCCTGCGCTTCTTCCGACAAGCTATTGATTAGCCGCAAGCTTTCAGTCTTGCGGCTTTTTCATGTCCGGCGCGCGCCGCCGCGCAGGTGCGGCGCAGCGTGCGGAACCCCTCTGAAACCCGCGCTCACCATGGGATTGGGCAAAAACAACGCGCTTTCAATCAGGTAACCAGAGTCAAGTTTTTTATTTCAGTTTATTTGCCCTGTTTCCCTTTTGATCATGTTGTCAGCGTCGCCGGGTCTACGTAATATCGGACCTGTCGACGCGAACAGGGAAGGGGGATGCCGACATCATCACATCCCGGCCGAACACAGCAGGCGTTCCAAGATCAATATACAATTCCGTTGCAGCAGTATTTTTATAATATTTGTTAAAGTTAATTTATTTTTTTATTTAGGCTGGATTTGGAATGATCTGGATCACAGCCACGGAAGCGAAGCTGGTTTATTTTTCGATTTTGTCGAGACGCGTGAAGGAAGGAATTTAAAGGGGGGGTGGCTTTTGCCACTTGCCGGTGCGACAGCAACGGCAATTCGTTCAAGCTAAAATCGGCTGGCAGTACTTTGGGGGAAGCTCCGGCCGATGCCGTGAAGAACCGAGTATAGACGTCCCTTTTGCGGTTTGGGCCTGGTCCCGATAAGCCTTTTTTCGTCATCCGTCTTGGCAGACAAACGTCCCGGTTTTGTGCGCTGGGGCATGCAAAGAATCGCCTGTTCAAGGGGGGCAACCGACGCATGATCGACGCGACGTCTTTCGACGCCACATCGAATACCCATGAGGATGATCCGCAGAGCACGGACAAGGACGTCATCCTCGCACAGTGGAACACCGTCAACACCCAACTCCGCGACGAGATCGGCGAGGCCGCGTTCCAGAGCTGGATCAAGCCTATCAAGATCCGCACCGTCACCGACGGCATCGTGCATGTCACGGTGCCGACGCGCTTCATGCGCGACTGGGTCGTCGCCCACTACGCGGAGCGGATCGCGACGCTGTGGCAGGCGGAAGCGCCGGATGTCGCCTCGATCGAGGTCAGCGTACGCTCCGACCGCGTGCCGACGCAGCCGCGCGAGGGCATCCGCCGCCAGACGCCGCCGGTCGGTGAGTCCCAGGGCGACATGCCCGGCGCCCGCCCCGGCCTGAGCGCGGCGATAGATCCGCGCTTCGTGTTCGATAATTTCGTCGTCGGCAAGCCCAACGAGTTCGCCTATGCCGCCGCCCGGCGCGTCGCCGAGGCCGACCGGGTGCCGTTCAACCCGCTGTTCCTCTATGGCGGCGTCGGGCTCGGCAAGACCCACCTGATGCACGCCATCGCCTGGCATATCCGCCAGACGGCGCCGGAGCGCACGGTGGTGTATCTGTCGGCGGAGAAGTTCATGCACCACTTCGTGCAGGCGATCCGCGAAAGCACGACCATGGACTTCAAGAGCCAGTTCCGCTCCGTCGACGTGCTGATGATCGACGACGTGCAGTTCATCGCCGGCAAGGAATCGACCCAGGAAGAGTTCTTCCATACCTTCAATTCGCTGGTCGATCAGGGCCGCCAGATCGTGATCTCGGCCGACAAGTCGCCGTCCGACCTGGTCGGCATGGAGGAGCGCCTGATTTCGCGGCTCAATTGCGGCCTCGTCGCCGACATCCACGCCACCACCTACGAGCTGCGCCTCGGCATCCTGCAGTCGAAGGCGGCGCAGATCCGTGCCGACATCCCGTCCAAGGTAATGGAATTCCTGGCCCACAAGATCACGTCCAATGTGCGCGAGCTCGAGGGCGGTCTCAACCGGGTCGTCGCGCACGCGCAACTGATCGGCCGCGACATCACTATCGAGGCGACCCAGGAGGTCCTGCACGACTTGCTGCGCGCCAACGACCGCCGCGTCACCATCGAGGAAATCCAGAAGCAGGTGGCGAACCACTTCAACATCCGCATTTCCGACATGCATTCGGCGCGGCGTGCGCGCTCGGTGGCCCGGCCGCGCCAGGTGGCGATGTACCTGGCCAAGCAGCTGACCGCGCGTTCGCTGCCGGAGATCGGCCGTAAGTTCGGCGGCCGCGACCACACCACCGTGATGCACGCCGTTAAGAAGGTCGAGGAACTGAAGTCCCTGGACCCCGGATTCGCCGAAGATATCGAACTTCTGCGGCGCATGCTGGAAGGCTGACCGGAAAACCCGCCGGCCCGCCGCGCGGCGGCGCTCAAGGCTTTGTTTTCAAACGCGAAATCCCGACGTGTTTAGCGGCGCTGGCGTCTTTTAAAAGGCTTGGGTCGCGGGGCACGTCTGCTATACTTGCGGACGCCTTTTGGGGCCCGGAGAATCCTGCGTTTTGGCGGGGTTTCGGGCCGATTTCAGCGGGGTTTCTCCCGGCAAATTCAAGGCGTGAAATTTGAACGCGAGGGGTGCCCCGGGCGATGTCATGGGCGCCGCATCGGACAGCTAATGTGGGTCTTTGGGTATGAAACTGACGATTGAACGGACAAATCTTTTGCGCTCGCTGGGGCATGTGCAGAGCGTCGTCGAACGGCGCAACACCATCCCGATCCTGTCCAACGTGAAGATCGAGGCGGACGGCGAAAGCCTGTCGCTCAACGCGACCGACATGGATCTCGACATCGTCGAGAACGTCGCCGCCGACATTGCGACGCCGGGGGCGACGACGGCGCCGGCGCTGACCTTCTTCGAGATCGTCCGCAAGCTGCCCGACGGCGCGCAGATCGAACTGGAGGCGCCGGGCGACGGCAAGCTGACGATCCGCGCCGGGCGCTCGCGCTTCACGCTGTCGTGCCTGCCGACCGAGGATTTTCCGGTCATGACCGGCGGCGAATACGCGCACACCTTTTCGCTCGCGGCGGGCGACCTGCGCGAGTTGATCGACCGCACCCGGTTCGCCATGTCGACCGAGGAAACCCGCTATTACCTGAACGGTATCTATCTGCACGTCTTCGACCGCGACGGCACCCAGGTGTTGCGCGCGGTGTCGACCGACGGCCACCGGCTGGCCAGCGTCGAGCTGCCGCTGCCGGACGGCGCGGCGGGCATGCCCGGCGTGATTGTGCCGCGCAAGACGGTCGGTGAGATCCGCAAGCTGATCGACGAGACCGGCGACGACGTCGAAATCTCGCTCTCGGAGGCGAAGATCCGCTTCTCGTTCGACGACGCGGTGCTGACCTCGAAACTGATCGACGGCACGTTCCCCGACTACCAGCGGGTCATTCCGACCGGCAACGACAAGGAAATGACGGTCGACCGCAAGTCCCTGTCGGACGCCGTCGACCGGGTCTCGGCGATCTCGTCGGAGAAGTCGCGCGCCGTCAAGCTGGCGCTCGACGGCGATACCTTGACGCTGTCGGCGTCGAGCCCGGAAAACGGCACGGCGCAGGAGGAGATCGAGGTCGGCTACGGCCAGGACGGGCTCGAGATCGGGTTCAATTCCGCCTACCTCCTCGACATCGCGCGCCAGATCGACAGCGACACGGCGATCTTCCATCTCTCCGATGCGGCCTCGCCGACGATCATCCGCGGCGACGAGGACGCGGGCACGATCTACGTGCTGATGCCGATGCGGGTATGATGAGCAACGACGCGGACGGACGAATTTGACGGGCATAGCGGCGATCGCCGGAGACGTGAACGCCGGTCCCGCGCCGGCCGGGGATACGGACGGGCGGATCGCGGTGACCCGCCTGACCCTGACGGATTTCAGGAACTATGCCGCCGCGCGGCTTGCGCTCGACGGCCGCAGCGTGGTCCTGGCGGGTGCCAACGGGGCCGGCAAGACGAACATTCTGGAAGCGGTCTCGTTCCTGGCGCCGGGGCGTGGGCTCCGGCGCGCGAAACTGGCCGAGGTTACCCGCACCGAGGCCGGGACCGACGGCCCGCCGGCGGGACGCACCTGGGCGGTGGCTGCCGAGATCGCCGGACCGGACGGACCAGTGTCGCTGGGCACCGGGCTCGACCCGGCGCCGGGCAGCGTCCGCGACCGCCGCGTGGTCAGGGTCGACGGACAGCCCGAGAAGGCACAGACGGTATTGGCCGAGCACATCGCCGTGGTGTGGCTGACGCCGCAGATGGACGGCCTTTTCGTCGACGGGCCGGGGGCACGGCGCCGGTTCCTGGACCGGCTCGTCTATGCCGCCGATCCGGCGCACGCGGGCCGCGTCAGTGCCTACGAGCAGGCGATGCGCGAACGTGCCCGGCTTCTGGCCGATTACGGTCCCGGCGCGGATGCGTCGTGGCTCGACGCGCTGGAAGCGGCGATGGCCGAGAAAGGCATGGCGGTGGCCGCCGCCCGGCGCGACATGGTGGGCCGCCTGGCGGCGTTCATCGAGGCCGGGGCCGGACCGTTCCCGGGCGCCGAACTGAGCCTCGTCGGCGGGCCCGAGGCCTGGCTCGACGGGATGCCGTCGCTCGATGCGGAAGAGCATCTGCGCGCCGGGCTGGCGGCGGATCGCCGGACGGACGCCGGCGACGGACGCACCCGGACCGGCCCGCACCGGACCGACCTGGAGGTCCGCCACGGCACGCGCAAGCGCGAGGCGGCGCTGTGTTCGACCGGCGAGCAGAAGGCGCTGTTGATCGCCCTGGTACTGGCGCATGCGCGCATGCAGGCGGTCGAGCGCGGTGCCTCGCCGGTGCTTTTGCTGGACGAGGTCGCGGCGCACCTGGACCGGGACCGCAGGGCGGCCCTGTTCGACCTGATCGAGGGCCTGAACACCCAGGCCTGGATGACCGGTACCGATGCGGCGCTGTTCGACGGCATGCGGGACCGGGCGCAGTTTTTCCACGTGGCCGAGGGCGTGCTGAGCGCGCCGGCGACATAACGGCCACGTAAACGACGTTGAAACGAAAGCAACAAGACCATGAGTGACGAGACCGAAAACGAAACCGCTGCCGACGAACAGCCGACGGTCGCCCTGGGCGGCGATCCGGCGGCCTACGGCGCCGACCAGATCAAGGTGCTGCGCGGCCTGGACGCGGTCCGCAAGCGCCCCGGCATGTACATCGGCGACACCGACGACGGCTCGGGCCTGCACCACATGGTCTACGAGGTGGTCGACAACGCCATCGACGAGGCGCTGGCCGGCTACTGCGATACCGTCGAGGTGACGCTCAACGGCGACGGCTCGGTCAGCGTGTCGGACAACGGCCGCGGCATCCCGGTCGACATCCACGCCGAGGAGGGCGTCTCGGCGGCCGAGGTCATCATGACCCAGCTTCACGCCGGCGGGAAATTCGACCAGAACTCCTACAAGGTTTCGGGCGGGCTGCACGGTGTCGGCGTTTCCGTCGTCAACGCGCTGTCGGACTGGCTGGAACTGAAGATCTGGCGCGACGGCAAGGAACATTACGTCCGCTTCGAGGACGGCGAGGCCGTCGAATCCCTGAAGATCGTCGCCGACGCGCCCCTGAAGGACGACGGCAAGCCGGTCTCGGGCTCGGTGATCACCTTCCACGCGTCGACGAACATCTTCACCAAGACCGATTACGACCTCGCGACGCTCGAACACCGGCTGCGCGAACTGGCGTTTTTGAACTCGGGCGTGGCGCTTCGCCTGACCGACAACCGCAATCCCGAGCCGGTCGAGATCGACATGCATTACGAGGGCGGCCTGATCGCCTTCGCCAAGTACATCGACCGCTCCAAGCAGGCGGTCGTCGGCGAGCCGGTTTCTGTCGTCGGCGAGCGCGACGGCATCACCGTCGAACTGGCGATGCAGTGGAACGACAGCTACCACGAGACCATGCTGTGCTTCACCAACAACATCCCGCAGCGCGACGGCGGCACGCACCTTGCGGGCTTCCGGGGCGCGCTGACGCGGACCATCAACGGCTACATGGCGTCCGGCCTGGTGCCGAAGAAGGAAAAAGTGTCGGTCACCGGCGACGACGCGCGCGAGGGCCTGACGTGTATTCTCTCCGTGAAGGTCCCCGACCCCAAATTTTCGTCGCAGACCAAGGACAAGCTGGTGTCTTCCGAGGTGCGGCCGGTGGTCGAGAGCCTGGTCGGCGAGGGGCTCGACCGCTGGTTCGAGG
>MRWG01001811.1_pt1 | contig 12225 bp, 7 predicted proteins | sample 1013341 | NCBI WGS metagenome assembly MRWG01 (sample SAMN06117577, study PRJNA244670) | biofilm metagenome | biome: Water; feature: Cathode Biofilm; material: Biofilm; isolation source: microbial consortium enriched at the cathode of a solar microbial fuel cell | place: USA: District of Columbia ... | reverse complement strand
TCGTCGAGCTTGCGCAATCCCAGCACAGAGCCTGCATAGAAGGCGTAAGGGTCGCGCATCCAGCGTTCGATGGCCGTAACGGAAGCCTTGCGGGGTCTGCGCTCGGCAGGTGGTCTCGGCGCCGGCGGTGGCGCTGGCGTGACGCTTTCTGGGGCGTCCAAAGCCTCGGCCCAGTTCAGCCATTGAGCAGCACCCCTGGTCAATAGGTCCGCAGGTACGTCCAAAGCCGCCAGCAAGGTATCCAACCGCAGCAGCCAGCGCGAGGGAACCGTCGGCGTCCCCCCGACGCGCTCGGAGCGGGTCAAAAAAACTTCCGAGGCGTTCATCGCCTGGGCGAAATCGTGTGCGGATAGCCCGATCGACTGGTCGGCGGACGGTAACCCGAAGACTGCGCGCATGGGCCGGCTCATCCAGGGGCCCGGATCGGCATCCCCCGGCCAGGTCCCCTCGTTCAGGCCGCCTAGGATCAACCGATCCGCCCTTTGCAGGCGCGCTTCCATCGGGCCCCAGATAAACAATCGCGGGTGCAGGCCGTAACGCGGACGAACAGTCTGCCCCTGCAGCAGTGTATCGAAGACCTCCGCATAGTCCCTGACGCGCACCTCGCCATAGAGGTGCGCGGCCTCCAGCATCTGGCGCAAGAAGGTCGCGGCGACCTCACCGTCATCGCCCTTCCAAAGTTGATCCGGCCCGCTTAGGTCGTCGCTACGTGCGAGAGCCTCTGCCAAGGCCGTGTGATCCTTCAACAGGAGTTCAAGCGGCTGCTTGGCGGGGCGCACCCGTTGAATCGGCTCCAGAAGTTTGCAGAGCCCGGCAAACCAAGTCTCTAGCTTGCGAAGCTCGGCAATCTCCTTTTCGCCGCCCTCGGCAATCGCCAGAGCGAGAGCATCATCGAGCAAACCCTTTAGCTGCGGCAGGCTGGCTGCTGGGAGCGGTCCGCGCAACACCAGCCTCTCGAAGCTGCGAACGCGTTTGCGAAATCCAGCCGGCGCCATACCCGCCGCGGCCCTGGGGTGCTTCAGCACCGCCAGAAGCAAAAGCGGCGACGGCCCCTCTGCCAGTAGACGTCCGACCAACCGCAGGTAAGCGCCGACTGGCGTGCCGCCGAGCGGTCGTCCTGCGGAATCGTCGATCTTGATACCCCAACGATCCAGCTCCACCGCCACCCGCCGTGCCAGATCACGATCCGGCGTCACGAGCGCAGCCGTACGGCCCTCTTCCTCCAACACCTGACGCAAAGCCAATGCTGCCACTATCGCTTCTTCCCGAAGGCCGGGACAATCGATGCGCTGGACGCGCGCGAAGGCGCGTCCGACATTCTCGGCTTCAAAGCGGACTCCCTTGTCAATCCAGCGGTTGGTCAGTTCCGCAGGGGAGAGGCTCAGGTTTACGACTCGGCTTCGCCCGTAAGGCTCACTACCCACGGAAGCACCGTTCCATACCTGTACGTCCGTACGTGCAACACCCAGCCCTTTCAAAAGCTTCGCCATTCCAAACTGCGGATGGCTTGGATCCTTTGATATGGTCTCCCATGTCTCGGCATCGCAATCGATGTCCAGACCCGGCAGCACGACCTCACCTTCCGGCAAACCCTGGATCACTGACAGCAAATCGGCCGTCGCAGGAATGCTTCCCGTCGAACCGGCTGCGATGACGGGGTGCCGGGGTGGATTGCGGCGCCATGCCTCGGCTTGCCACTCCAGAAGGCGCCGTCTTCTTGCCGCCGCCCCGATGGAACCAGCTTCCTTTTCGATTTCCGGCCAGAACTGGGTTACGATCTCCAGGAACCGCAAGGTCGCCTGCCAATGGTCCGCATGCTCCTCCGGCACCAATTGAGACAACCTCGAAAAATCGAGCCCTTCGGTCTCAACCTGATCCAGCAGGCGGCCAAGTTCTGCGGCCAACATTAGGTCTTGCGCGTCACTTCCACCGCTTTGGCCCCCACCAGCGATACCAGCACGCCACCGCGCAACAAGCCGCGCCAAATGGAACTGTCTAGCCAACGGCGACATGGCCGGTGGTAAAGTCGTTTCCGCCTCTGGATCGAGACCCAACGGGTCTGTCAGGGTCAACTCCTCCTCATCGAGATCGCCCAGCGGCAGAAGGCGGGGAAGTAAGCGTGGCCGGTTTTCGGAAACCCGGAGAAAGGCTTCCTGCAAGCTTCGACAGGCTCTGCGTGTCGGCAGCAGCAGCAAGACATCGGCAAGCCTTTCGGGGTGCTTCGCAAAGCGCGCGCTCAGCCCCAATGCCAGCGTATCCGCAAAGGGCTGTTCTGGCGGCAGCGTGAAGACATTGGGGCGCGTTTTTTCGTCGCTCATGTCGTCCCTATCTGAGAACGATGGGAAAGTCTCGGGAGTCAAACAGCTCCTCGGTTTCCTTCAGGCTTCCAGGTGTGCCGATATGGAACCACTCGCCATCGTGACGCAGCCCAAACAGCGTCTCGGACTCCGCCGCACGATCATAGATTCGATTGAGTGAGAAGGGTCCTTCAGGAGCACCTTCGAACAGGCGCGGATGTAGAATTTGAATGCCTGCGAAAACAAACGGTGCCACCTCCTCGGGCGAGCGGCGCAAAAGACGTCCGTCCGGCGCAAGAAAGAAATCACCCTTACCCTCATACCCGACCGCATAAGGTGTCGAGTGGACAAGCAGCAGCGCGTCCATTTGCCGTGCCTCCCATGCATCGGCCATCCTGTGCAGCGCTTGCTGATAACCATTCAGCCACAGCACGTCGCCATTGATCACAAAAAACGGCTCGTCGCCCAATAGCGGCAGGGCCTTAGCGACACCGCCACCGGTTTCCAGGACTTCTTCACGCTCCCAAGAGAATCGAATCTTGGGTTTCTTGCGATCGCTTAGACGTTGCTCGATTTGCTCTCCGAGGTGGTGGAGGTTGATGACAGCCTCTTCGACACCGGCTTCGGCCAGGCGATCGAGGATGCGTTCCAAAAGACTGCGACCTTGAACCGGCAGCAACGGTTTGGGAGTTTTGTCGGTCAAAGGGCGCATGCGTAGGCCGTACCCGGCCGCCAGAACCATTGCGCGCTTAGGCCTCATAGTCTCAATCTCCTTCGTGTTTTCTTTCATTATCGGTTCATGCGCGTTCATCGAGGGAGGCCCAGCGATCGTTCCAGGTGCCGGCCCCATAGAGGCTGATCCGCCGACCGGCGGGAGCGCTCGTGGACGGCGCAACCTCCAGCAGAATCCGAAGGGCCGTCGTTGGCAACAACCCTGCCAACCGTTCAGGCCATTCGATGAGGCTGATACCGCTGGCCAACGCATCCTCAAAATCAAGCTCCCATACCTCTTCCGCCTCCTCGATCCGATAAAGATCAAAGTGCCATACAAGTCCGGGCTTGCGCTGATACTGTTGGACAAGGGTAAAGGTCGGGCTCGGCACCTCCTCTGCGCAGGGTTGCCCGAACTCGTCGGGCAATGCATTGATAAAGGCACGCGCCAGGGCCGTTTTCCCCGCACCCAGATCGCCGAAGAGCGCAAAGACATCGCCAGGCGCCGCCAGGCGCGCCAACCGCTTTGCAAAGGCAACCGTCGCCGCTTCGTCGGGTAGCTGCTCTTGATGGATTGCGGTGTCGCTCGGATCGATCATAGCCTCTTTTATCCCTTGATCGGTGGCCCCTGCAATGAATAGGGAAGAAAGCTCAGGGCGACAGAGTCACGGTTGATGCCGCCGTGACAGCGCGACCTGTCGCCGCAAGACTTGCAAAGCCCTGAATCGCTCCGCATCCTAGCCTATCGCATATCATCAGCATCGACTTTCGACCAGAAACAAAGGAACAGCCAGGATGAGCAACGTCCAGGAAGGTGAAGTCGCTATCATCGGCGCAGGACCGGTGGGCCTCTTCGCAGTGTTTGAACTGGGAATGCTCAAGATCAAGGCGCATGTGATCGATGCTTTGGATGGTCCTGGCGGCCAATGCTCCGCTCTGTATCCGGAGAAACCGATCTACGATATTCCTGCCCAACCGGAGATCATGGCTGCCGATCTGATCGGAAAGCTAACCGAGCAGGCCGCACCCTTCGCCCCCGTTTATCATTATGGGCAGCAAGTGGTGGGCCTGGAGCAGCAGACTGATGGTCGCTGGCTCCTGGAAACTTCCAAAGGGACTCGGCTTCTTGTCAAAGCCGTCATGATCGCTGGTGGCGTCGGGGCTTTCGGGCCGAATCGCCCCCCGCTGGCGGGGATCGAGTGTTACGAGAACGCGGGGCCCGGACTGGGCGTGCGCTACATGGTCACCCAGCGCGAAAACTACCGCGGTAAGCGCATTGTGATTGCCGGTGGCGGCGATTCGGCCGTTGACTGGGCACTTTCCTTGGCCGAACTGGCCGAGAAGGTATACGTCGTACACCGCCGCCCGAAGTTCAGGGCCGCGCCCGAGAGCGTTGCTCGCTTGAACCAACTTGCCGAACAGGGTGCGGTGGTTGAGATGGTCATCCCCTATCAACTCCGAGGGCTCCAGGGCGATGGCAGTTTGCTGGAAGCCGTGATCGTCGCGGATCTGGCGGGCAACGAACGCCGCTTGGATGCGGATGTCCTGCTGCCGTTCTTTGGTCTCTCGATGAACCTGGGGCCAATCGCCGACTGGGGCCTGGCGCTGGAGCACGGCCACATCACAGTGACGCCCGAAACCTGCCAGACCAACTTGCAGGGCATCTACGCCATCGGCGATATCGCCGACTATCATGGCAAGTTAAAATTGATCCTGTGCGGTTTCTCAGAAGCCGCTATGGCCGCTCACGCAATCCGCAGCCAACTTCATCCAGATGAAGAGCTGCATTGGGAGTATTCAACGACTAAAGGCGTACCGGGCGAGTAACGGTCGGCGCAAGCTCTCGCTTCTACTCCTGAGTTGCTTTCCAGGCCTCGTAACGCATACGGGTTTCCTCGTTCGGCGGATAAAGCCCGGGAAGTTTGGCACCGGCCTTAACTTCGGAAAGCAACCAGGCTTCCAAGAGTTCCTGCTCCGCGCCTGCCTCGATAACCTGGGCAACCATTGCCTTGGGGATCAGCACGGCGCCATCGCCATCAGCCACGATCACATCGCCCGGAAAGATCGCAACGCCGCCACAGGCTATCGGCTCTTGCCATCCAACAAAGGTCAGGCCCGCTATGGATGGCGGCGCCGCAATGCCACGGCACCAGACAGCCAAACCGCTGCTAACCACGCCCTCACCGTCGCGAAGGACGCCGTCTGTCACAAGCGCGGCCACGCCGCGCACGGCCATGCGTGCACAGAGGATATCGCCAAACACGCCCGCATCGTCGACGCCCATGGCGTCGATCACCACTACGGCGCCGTCTGGCATCTCTTCGATCGCGGCGCGGGTCGAACGCGGGGACGACCAGCTTTCCGGCGTCGCCAAGTCCTCGCGCATCGGCACGAAACGCATCGTGAAGGCCTCACCGACAATGCGCCCTTGATCTTCCATCAAAGGCAACGGGCCGCGTAGATAATTGTTCCGCAATCCTTTTTTGAGCAAAACCGTTGTCAGGGTAGCGGTTGAAATACGCGTCAACTGATCTCGCTGATCGGCTGTTAAGGTCACGGTCTCTGCCATTGCCACTCTCCCTGTGGTCCTTGAAATTCAATGGCGCGACTTTGCAACAAAAGACCGGCGGTTGAAAGGCCGCGGATTCCCTCTGCCGTCTTATTCTTGCCGCTGGCCTGTCGTCCCCCTTTCCGCTAGACCTTGATGGTATGGCAAGACGTGATGACGATAAGAGCAAGAACCGCCAAACGCGACGAACGACCGGAACTAAGCGGGCCGGCGACGGACGTTCCACGTCGGGTCGGGCGGTCCGCGCCTCGGGACGCGGTCAGCCGCGAAAGAAGAGCAAACAAAAGCGCGGCTTGACGCTTGGCCGGGCACTGCGCTGGCTGGTTGTGCTGGGCGTTTGGTGCGCTGTCGGCTTGGGTGGGTTGCTGACTTACTATGCTTACGATCTTCCCGACGTGTCACGGATGGCCGTTCTCGAGCGCCAGCCCGCTGTCACTCTGCTGGCAAACGACGGCTCCATCCTGGCGGCCTCAGGCCAGTTGACAGGCGAAGCTTTACGGGTCGAGGAGCTCCCTCCGCACCTGCCTCAGGCCGTACTGGCGATCGAAGACAGGCGATTTTACGAACATCCGGGCCTGGATCTTCTGGGGCTGGCACGTGCAATGTTGACGAACCTGCAGGCGGGGCGGCTTGTTCAAGGCGGCTCCACTATCTCCCAGCAGCTTGCCAAGAATCTGTTTCTCTCCCCTGAGCGCTCCCTGAAACGCAAGGTGCAGGAGTTGATGCTCGCATTCTGGCTGGAACGAAAATTTTCCAAGGACCAGATCCTGACGCTTTATTTGAACCGCGTGTACCTGGGCGCCAGCGCCTATGGCGTCGACGCTGCCGCACGCCGCTACTTCGGAAAATCCGCTACCGAAGTGACGCTTTATGAGTCAGCAATGTTGGCGGGATTACTCAAAGCGCCCTCCCGACTGTCGCCGACCAGCGACGCCGGCGCAGCGGATGCTCGGACAAAAGTCGTTCTGAATGCGATGGTCGAGGCCGGGTTCATCTCCCAGGCCGACGCGGTCGAGGCCTACAAGAACAAAAGCCGCAAGCTTTCACGCCAAAGTCTGCGTGCCCGCTATTTCACTGATTGGGTAATTGGTGAAGTGCGTAATTTTGTCGGTTTTCCGGACCGCGACCTAATCGTGCAAACGACGCTGGACCCACGGTTACAGGGCCTGGCGGAAAGCGCTGTGGAAAGCGCTTTTAAGGGAGCTAGCGGTGACCGCGGGGTCCAGCAGGGCGCGTTAGTTTCGCTGACGCCAGATGGTGCCGTAAGGGCAATGGTTGGCGGCCGCGATTATCAGGAAAGTCAGTTTAACCGAGCGACCCAAGCCCTGCGTCAACCAGGGTCTGCCTTTAAGACCTTTGTGTTTCTTGCCGCCTTTGAGAAGGGCTGGCACCCGAATGCGCAGATATTGGATGCGCCGGTGACCATCGGCAAATGGTCGCCGGAAAATTACGACGAGCGGTATCGCGGCGAGATTACCTTGAGAGAGGCCTATGCCTTGTCGCTGAACACGGCGACCGTCCGCCTTTCGCAGGCCGTTGGCGTGCGCAACGTGGCGGCCCTGGCCCAGAAAATGGGCATAACCACGCCCTTGACCAACGACGCGTCGCTGGCGCTTGGAACTTCGGAGGTGACACTTATCGAATTGACGGGCGCTTATGCTGCGCTCGCAAACAATGGGTTTGGCGCCTGGGCGTACGGTATTGTCGAGGTGCGTGACACAAACGGCCATGTTCTTTTCAGGCATGATGAGCAGCCAACCGAGCGCTTGATCGACGAGCAAACCTTAGCCAAAGCGGCAGATGTCATGCGGGCAACCGTCGAGTGGGGTACAGGAAAGGCTGCACGGCTAGACCGACCGGTCGCTGGAAAAACTGGGACCAGTCAGGATTTCCGTGACGCTTGGTTCATCGGCTATACGCGCGATCTTGTGACCGGTGTTTGGTTCGGCAACGACGACGGCAAGCCGATGAAGCGGGTCTCAGGGGGCAGCTTGCCTGCCACAACCTGGGCAGCCTTCATGAAGCCTGCATCCGAGGGGGCGCCAGGTGGCGCCCTGCCTGGCAGCGAAATCGCTATTGCGCCTTCAGCGCCAAGCGCCCAGGACAGCCAGTCCGGCGACTCAAGCGTTGGCGGTTTCATAGGCCGTTTGCTGCAGGACTTGAGAGGTGGGTCCGCAGGAAACAAAGGCGGCAACAACTCAGGGTCCAATGTTTCGCCGGAGAACAAAACCTTCGGTAAAACGCCGGATCGCTAAAGAATCCGTCACAACCTCTTGAATGCTGCAGCGCGGCAACTGGACTTGCGCGCGCTTTTAAGTATGTTATCGGGCAGATGAACCGACGCGCCACCCTGGCGTGCGTGTGCTGTCCCTCTCTTAATAAGAGCCCGTGGCACTCTCACGTCTTGGAAAGCAGCCAAGAGAAGGGAGTTTCCTCCGTGAAGTTAGGTCAGGATAGCCTCAAAACCCGCCGCAGTCTTTCGGTCGAAGGACAGTCGTACGATTATTACAGCCTTCCGGCCGCCGCCGAGGCTGGACTTGGCGACCTCTCCCGTTTGCCATATTCGCTCAAGGTATTGCTTGAGAACCTCTTGAGGTTCGAGGATGGCGACAGTGTCAGTGTCGATGACATCAAGGCGCTGGCTGCCCGTGTAAAGGGCGGCAGCCCGGATGATCGCGAAATCGCCTACCGACCGGCGCGCGTTTTGATGCAGGACTTCACCGGCGTCCCCGCCGTGGTGGACCTGGCGGCAATGCGCGAGGCGATGGTGGGCCTGGGTGGCGACCCCCGAAAGATCAATCCCCTCTCGCCGGTCGATTTGGTCATCGACCACTCTGTGATGGTCGATTATTTCGGCGGCGCGGGTGCATTTGAAAAGAACGTCGAACGCGAGTTCGAGCGGAACCAGGAACGTTATGCGTTCCTGCGCTGGGGCCAGAAAGCCTTCGATAACTTTTCGGTTGTTCCCCCAGGCACCGGTATTTGCCACCAGGTGAACCTGGAATACATCGCGCAAGCCGTCTGGACGACGAAGATTGACGGCAAGAATGTCGCCTATCCCGATACTCTGGTCGGTACGGACAGCCACACGACCATGGTCAACGGACTGGGTGTCCTGGGGTGGGGCGTCGGCGGAATCGAGGCGGAGGCTGCCATGCTCGGACAGCCGGTAACCATGCTGATTCCCGACGTTGTCGGTTTCAAGTTGACCGGCGAGTTGAAGGAAGGCACGACCGCCACCGATCTGGTGCTGACCTGCACGGAGATGCTGCGCAAAAAAGGCGTCGTCGGTAAGTTCGTCGAGTTCTACGGTCCCGGTCTCAAGCATTTGACCCTGGCTGACCGCGCAACACTCGGCAACATGTCGCCGGAATTCGGCTCAACCTGCGCCATCTTCCCGATTGACGCCGAGACACTGCGGTATCTTGATTTCACCGGGCGCGACAAAGCTCGGGTAAAGCTGGTCGAGGCCTATGCCAAAGCGCAGGGAATGTGGCACGACGAAAGCACGCCCGACCCTGTCTTTAGCGATAGCCTGAGCTTGGATATCTCGACCGTGGAGCCGGCTTTGGCCGGACCAAAGCGCCCGCAGGACCGGATTGCGCTCTCCGCCGCCTCCGGGGCCTTCTCCCGGTACGTGGCAAAGGATCGCGGCGTTGATCCCGTCGGCGCGCAAGGTACGTTCGCGGCCGAAAGTCCGTCGGCGGCCGAGCATTCGGCTGACGGCTTCTGGCGAAGTTCAGCAGTCGAGGGCGAAGCCTACACTCTGGACGACGGCGCCGTAGTCATCGCCGCCATCACCTCCTGCACGAACACGTCCAATCCGAGCGTTATGGTCGGTGCGGGTCTCTTGGCACGCAAGGCCTTGGCCAAAGGCCTCCAGGTCAAACCCTGGGTCAAGACCTCGTTGGCGCCCGGATCTCAGGTGGTCAGCGACTACTTGGAGAAGGCCGGCTTGCAGACCGAGCTCGATGGGTTGGGATTCAACCTGGTCGGCTATGGCTGCACCACCTGCATCGGCAACTCCGGCCCCTTGCCGGAGAAAATTTCTGCCGCTGTCGAGGCGGGCGATCTGACGGTCTGCTCGGTTCTGTCGGGCAACCGGAACTTCGAAGGGCGCATCAACCCGCACTGTCGGGCAAACTATTTGGCGTCGCCGCCATTGGTCGTGGCCTATGCCCTCGCGGGCTCGATGAAGGCCGATCTTTTGAATGATCCGCTGGGTACGGACAAGGAGGGCAACGCCGTCTTCCTGAAGGATATTTGGCCGTCAAACCAGGAAATTCACGAGACGATGGAAAGATCCTTGTCTCGCGAGATGTTCGAATCCCGCTATGCCAACGTTTACGAAGGTCCCGAACAATGGCGCTCTATCGCCACCTCGACCGGAGAGACCTTCGAGTGGGATCCTGGCAGCACCTATGTTGCCTATCCGCCGTTTTTCGAAGGCATGGGTGCGGACCCCGATCCAATTCAGGATATCAAGGGCGCGCGACCCCTTGCCATTCTTGGCGATTCCGTCACGACGGACCACATCTCACCGGCGGGTTCCATCAAGAAGGACGGCCCGACGGGCGAGTATCTTCTGGCCAATCAGGTTCGACCGGCGGAGTTCAACTCCTACGGCGCCCGGCGCGGCAACCACGAAGTGATGATGCGCGGCACCTTTGCCAACATCCGCATTCGCAATGAGATGGTGCCGGGTGTCGAGGGCGGCTATACCAAGTACGTGCCGACCGGCGAGCAGCGGGCAATCTACGATGCCGCCATGGACTACGCCAAGGAAGGTACGCCGCTGGTGATCATCGCGGGACAAGAGTATGGCACCGGGTCCTCTCGGGATTGGGCCGCAAAGGGCACCCGCCTGTTGGGCGTTAAGGCTGTCATTGCGGAATCCTTCGAGCGCATTCATCGCTCCAACCTTGTTGGCATGGGCGTCTTGCCGTTGCAGTTCAAGGAAGGCCAGAATCGCCATACCTTGAAGTTGACCGGCGAGGAGACTTTTGACTTCACCGGTATCGAAGGTGGTATCACGCCGCGCCAGGATATCACCTGCACGCTGCACCGCCCCGACGGCAGCAAGGAAGACGTTGTCTTCACCTGCCGGATCGACACCGCAGGCGAGGTCGAGTACTACGCAAACGGCGGGATCCTGCATTACGTACTCCGGAACCTCGCGAAGTCTGCGTGAAACTAACTATCTGATATTATGACAAAAAATGGCCGCACTCCCACCGGGGGTGCGGCTTTCCTTTCAAGCCGGCGATTCCGACAGGGTCAATGCCCCGGGCGCTGCAGACGTGCGATCAGGTCGTCGAGTTGCTCCAATGTCGTATAGTGCAAGACCAAGTCACCGGCTTCGCCCTTGTGATTGATTGAAACCTTCAGACCGAGTGCGGCCTGCAGTTCCCGCTCCAACTCAATCGTGTCGGCATCCTTTTCGACCGCACCGCGCACCTTCTTGAGCGTCTTGCCGGGTTGCTTGATCGCCTGTGCCAGTCGTTCGGTCTCTCGCACAGACAGGCCCTGCGATGCGATGCGTTTGGCTATCGCCAGCGGATCGGGCGCGCCGATCAGGGCGCGCGCATGCCCCGCGCTGATGGTCCCGTCTTCGATCATGCCTTTCACCGCATTTGGCAGAGACAAGAGCCGCAAGGCATTGGCGATGTGGCTGCGGCTTTTCCCAACCACCCGCGCGATAGCCTCTTGGCTGTTGCCGAAATCACCCTGGAGGCGACGGTAGCCCTCCGCCTCCTCTATCGCATTGAGGTCCTGACGCTGGACGTTCTCTACGATGGCAATTTCCAAGGTTTGCGCATCGTCGAAATCGCGCTGGATAACCGGTACCTCGTGCAGCTGCGCGCGCTGCGCGGCACGCCAGCGCCGCTCACCCGCCACGATCTCAAAACGGTTCTTCTTCGTCGCATGCGGTCTTACTAGTATAGGCTGTAAAAGGCCGTTTTCCTTTATGGATTGTGCCAGCGCATCTAGCGCCTCTTCATCGAAATGGTGGCGTGGCTGAAACGGACTGGCCTCCAGATGCTCAACCGGAACGAGTTGGCCCGTGCGCGGCGCTGAAGCCGGGGCAGCCGCGACGCCCTTCTTGCCGCCCTTTTTGGGTTCGGCTACCTCGGCATCACGGATAGTCGATTCCGCGCCCTCTTCGTTGAAGAGCGCTGCCAAACCACGCCCTAAACCGCGTTTTTTTGGTGTCTGGGCCATCGTACTACCCCTTTTTTACAGCGCTGCCGCAGGTTTGCGGAATCGCTCGCCATCCCGCTTCAAAACTTCGGCAGCCAGCTTTATGTAGGCTTGTGATCCCTGGCAGCGCCAATCGTACAGCAGAGCCGGCAAGCCAAACGACGGCGCCTCCGACATGCGGACGTTGCGCGGTATAACCGTTTTGAAAACGAGATCGCCAAAATATTCCCGTACATCGTCGGCAACCTGATCCGACAGATTGTTGCGCCGATCATACATGGTCACGGCAATGCCGTGCAATTTCAACTCTGGATTGTATAGCTGTTTTACGCGCTCGACGGTTTGCATCAAGTGGCTCAGCCCCTCCAGGGCGTAGAACTCAGCCTGCAAAGGAACCAATAAACCGTCCGCTGCAACCAGTGCATTTAGCGTCAGAAGACCCAACGC
>MRWG01001810.1_pt1 | contig 12234 bp, 11 predicted proteins | sample 1013341 | NCBI WGS metagenome assembly MRWG01 (sample SAMN06117577, study PRJNA244670) | biofilm metagenome | biome: Water; feature: Cathode Biofilm; material: Biofilm; isolation source: microbial consortium enriched at the cathode of a solar microbial fuel cell | place: USA: District of Columbia ... | reverse complement strand
GTCCAAATTGTAATAAAAATATTTTTTAAAGGCATAACCAAAACCGTACTTCCAACTTTCAGGAGCTATGTTGCCGTCCTGGTCTGCATATTCATCCATATTGAAAGTATACAGTTGCCTACAATCCACTTTAAACTTATTGAGCATATGTGCCAACATTCTGTAATGTGGCCAGGGGTTAGGCATGATCAATACAATAGGTTCATTGGCATCTGAAGCGGTCTTAATACGATGGAACATATCAAAAAGCATAATAATGCCCATATCGGCATCTGGAACCACTTTGATCCTGAAATCCGGGTTTTTGTGCTCCTCAATATTTTCACGCTTGATACGTCTTACCTTTTCTAATACTTCCTTATTTCTAAAGGGAACATGTATCGAAGGTTCGTAAGTAAATTTCTGGTCGTTCATTTTTCCGATAGGTATATTCTTAAAGCGCCAATTAACCCGGCATTTTCCAGGTTATTAATGACTATGTTTTGCTTAACTTCCTTTTTGATTATTGTCTGAAGCACAGTTGATTTGGTAATGCCTCCAGATAAAAAAATGGTATTAATCCTTACTTTTTGACCTATGCCATTGATGTGATTCTTCAATTTATTTATATAATATTTGATGATACCGGCGCAAAATTTATTGGCCTCTTCAATGCTACTAAACTCAAGTTCATGTACGGCAAAATGGGGTACTCTCTCGTCAATATCAGGATAATTGATATAGGTCCGAAAAAGTTGATTATAAGAACCCTCATTAAATAATTTCTCCTTTAAATACCTGATAACAATACCAAAATCCGGTTCAAACCTCAACAAGAAGTAATCATCGGATATTGGATATTTTCCCGCAATTTGATCCAGGCCTAAATTTGTAGTAAATTTCTTATTCTTCATGAATAAAACCAGTGCCGTACCAAAGTTAATGGTCATATCTCCGGCATATTTTAACCCTGCCCCAACTGCGGAAGCACACTGATCATTACCGCATAAATAAACAGGGAACCTGTAAGAAATGTGCCATTCATTTGATATTTCCTTTGTAATGAGCACCCCTCTTTTTGAAGCATTTTCTATGTTCGGGAAGCTATCTCTGGGGAGTTCCAGAATCCGTAACAATCTATTATTTATATCTTTTTTTAAAAAATCATACATTCCTGTCATCCCAAAACTTGTAGCGTCAGTATATAGTTTATCCGTGAGTCGGTAAACCAGGTACTCGTTGATCAAAGGAAAGAACTTGGCATTTTGAAAGATTTCGGGTTCGTTTTTCTTCAACCACAAAAGTTTCGAAGCATATAATCCAGCGAGTGGCTGTCCAAAACCCGCGTATGTTGAATATTCAGGCAATTGCGACTTAAGGTATTCAGCTTCATCCTGTGCCCGTTCATCCAACCAAACGATACCATGACGCAAGGGTTTGAAACCACTGGTGACAGGAACGAAGGTATTGGCCTGACTGGTTATCAGTAGCGCTGCAATCCGCTTGTTTTGAACCTCCTTTTCGGAAAGACACCTAAGAATCAAATCTTTTATCGTGTCAAAAAAAACATTAACATCAATCTCATATGAATTCCTATTTTGAATCATGGGAAACTTTTCTTGTTTCTCGGTCAAAATATCCTGAGATAGCGTAAGGCAACCACACTTAATATTGCTGGTGCCAATATCTAACACTATTAATGTCTTTTGCTTCAATCCTTCGTACTGTTAATTGAGTAATTCCAACGCCTGATCCACAGTAAGATCATAGTGAACAATACCCATTAAAGCATTTGTAATCGCGACTGGATTCTTATGTTGAATAATATTTCTGCCATATACAATCCCAGATACCCCTTGTTCTATCATCGCTTTTGTCCTGGTGAGTATCTCCTTATCCGATACTTTTCCACCACCCCTTACCATTACCGGAATTTTCCCTGCGATTTCGATTACCTTGTGGTAGTCATTCACATTGGTAGTAGGGTCGGCTTTTATAATATCGGCCCCTAGTTCCACCGCTTGACGCACTAATGGCAGAATTTTGTCAAGGTCGCCGTCAACCATATAACCTCCGGCCTTTTCATTTGCCTGGAATACCAACGGTTCTAACATAAGAGGCATTGAAAAACGATCACACAGCGGCTTGATTTTCAAAATATTTTGAATGCAATGGTCTGTTACCACAGGCTGGCCCGGTATCTGAAATAAATTCACCACCACACAAGCTGCATCCTGATTAATTGCCTGTGATATCGGATCATCAATCATCCTACTAAATAAATGATCTGGCAAATCTTTGCCATATACATTGGCCACATCCGTCCTCATAACCAGGGTAGGCTTATTTTTGCCAGGCAACGCCTGTAAATAATGGGATTGACCCGCAGTAAGCTGTATGGCATCCGGTCCTGCCGCTGCAACAGTTTCTACGGCCAACTGCAGGTTTTCAATACTTTTTAAAAAGCCAATTTCATTGAAAAACCCATGATCAATTGCCACATTGAGGCAACGGCCCGAATTTACATTGAACAATCTGTTTAAACGATAATTTTTCATTGGTAACCAAATTCTTTTTCAACTTCCGCGATAGATTCTTCGATAATATCCAATCCCATATCCGCATGTTTTTTATCCATGATAAGCGGTGGTGACATCCTAAGAATGTGCCCCGCAGGAATCCATGCAAGCCCCTTTGCGAATGCTTTTTGGTACACCAATTTTCCGGCTTCATCAAAGGGTTCTTTTGTGATTTTGTCTTTTACCAATTCTATTCCAAGTAAAAACCCTTTTCCTTTTACATCCCCAATAATGGGGTGATCTTCCTTCATCTTTTTCATTCTTTGCATGAAATGGGCCCCAACTTCACGAACATTTTCTAGCACCTGCTCTTCTTCAATTACCTCAATGGAAGCTAATGCAGCTGCACAAGCCATTGGATTACCCCCATAACTTGATGATGCCGAAATCCTGTCAATAGCGTCTGCATACTTCTCCTTAACAACCATGGCAGTAACCGGGAACCCATTGCCAAAGGATTTACCGAGGGTTACGATGTCCGGAACCACGTCCCAATGATTCATACACAGCCATTCTCCCGTCCTCCCCATGCCTGTTAGGACTTCATCCGCAAAAAACAAGATTCCATTTTCACGGCATAACTGTTGAAGTTTTGGAAAAAAATCTTCTGGTGGAAAAATGGATCCTCCCCAACCTTGAGCTGGCTCCAAAACAAAGGCAGCTACATTTCCGACGGTGCCCTCCTGAATAAATTGTTTATAAAAATCGATATACGCATCCGTATCAATTTGCCCATCACTCTTTTTAAAAACCGGACGGTAGGGATCAGGGCGAGGCACCATATAAAATCCAGCGTTTCGCGTGGGGCCATAACTAAACACATCTCCTCTTATCATTTGCGCCAGACTAACAGCACCCATTGTCTTGCCATGAAAGTCTCTAAAACAAGAAATAAATTCATGCCGATTAGAAATGGCCCTTGCCGCCCTAATTCCGGCCTCTACCGCGGTACTGCCATCGCTGTACAACTGGATGGAATTAAGCCCTTTTGGCAGCACATCAGCCATTTTTTCTAGCAGTTTTTCCTTAACGGGCGTGGCGAAGTCATGGCAGTTCATTAATTTTTTCGCCCACTTTGCAACCGCCTCGGATATTTTTGGATGACAATGACCAAGAGAGGCGACATAAATTCCGGAAGAGAAATCTAAATACCGGTTATTATCAACGTCAGTTAACGTTATTCCAGATCCTTGCTGGAAAGCAACAGGAAAATGCTTTACCTGTGAAGAAAGTCCCCGCACATATTTACTGGTATTCGCATGCATTTTTCTTGACTTGGAACCAGGCAATTCGGTAATTATATGTGGCACACCTGCTACTTCTTTTTTCCACCAATCTTTGTTCATTCTTAAAACGTTTAAATAATTATCTATGACACTTATCTATATTAAACCTGCAACAAGGTTCTGTTCGGTTTATGTTACTCTGAAAACCCCCCTTGACGCAAAGCCACCGGATAGCTGTCAGATTTATTTTTAATGTTTGTTTTAATCATATACGATCAAATGTAATCATATTAATTAATATTTCAAATTAATTTTCATTTAATATAGTTTTTTGGGCTGCTCATAAATCTCAGGTAAATGTTCTTTATAAAGGAGTAATACGTGTATTTTTGACTTTTGATATAAATAATCATATTCGTTTATATATATTCATATTTAAAATTTGGTGGAGTTCAATACCAGTCCTTACTCAAAATAGAGTTCCATCGGGATATGCCAGATTCAATCAAGCTTCATATTACGCGTCCCTTTATTCTTTAATTGAGCTTCGAGGTGTGCACAATCGCTACATTCCCCTCATTTTGGGTGCAGGCAATAAGTAGATGCCCAACTTTCGGCTATTGGTTTTCATTGAATCATATTCATTAAGGTTAGAAACAACGACCGTTTTCTCAAACTTTCCCTCCCGGCCTGTTCTTGACTTCCAATAGGCGATTCTTTCGCATTGCCATTTCAAGGGCATACTATGTCACCTTCAATTAGTCTACAGGGAATGATATTGGGTTTCGACAGAGTAAACACAACCGAACAGCATCTGGATCTGCGACCAGATGCTCTTCCAAAGGAATGTTTTCCCCGGAAGAACTTCTATTCTGACAAGGCATTAAGTTCCAATGAAGAGCGAAAAAGTTTGAAAAATCTTTAAAATTTAATAAGAGAAGGTGACGTGATTGTAGTTTGGAAACCGGGCGGGTTGGACCAAAGTTTAATTCATCTTATTGAACCTGGTTGGCCTCCTGTTTTTGGATTGCGATACGAATAACACAGGTACCCATCCCTATCCATTGACCTTTTTTGTTGTTCCCTCGTAAACTTCGACCAATTTCGGGTAGCAGCCCCAACGGTAAATTTTTTGGGTTCCGAATAGTTCGCTTTTTTAGGAAAACCGTGTGCGTTTTCGTGTACTCTTCACAAAATTCAGGAAATCGAAGACGCAGAAAACGATCTCCGCATTTGCAATATTTTTAATCCTTTTTATCGATTAGACTTGCAACGGGCTTACCAAATTTTTTGAAATCCGGACGGGTAGGTTTCTTGAGAGATCTTCGACAAAGAACAAAAACTGGTACCATCACAATCGTCAGCTCAATCAACATGATACTATGAAAGATTTCTAAACTAAATGGAAACATTGCAATAATTCATATTATTTGGCCACTAAGGCTAATTGAAATCCTGAAATAGAGGCGACATCCGCAAGAACATAACTGGATTAGTATTTGCCTCCCCGGACTCTGATGAAATCTCGTTGATGGATGCACTACTATTCATTATAATCATGATATAAACTGTTATATACCCGTAAAGTTCGCTACACTATAGGTTCTACATGCCGATAAATGTACCTGATGCCGGACCTTAGTTGTTTGAATTTCCATACTTGTCAGCACCCCGGATAATATGGCCGGAAGGTGTTAAAATACTTGCAACAAGAATTTGGTAATTGGGATTACTCGCTGCACTTTTGGCAATTATGTTCCTTTCCATCCTTGTACCCTTGTAGATGTCATGATTGCACACACCAAGTTGCTCAGTAAAAATCTCAACTAAAAGGACCTATATCACATATTTAAAGTGATCTACGTCACTTCCTCCAAAGAATTATAGATTGTGGTAACCCTATGTAGAAGCTGTGAATTCTCACCTTCCTTTGCCCAGTTTAGCGGGGGTAGCTCATTCTTGGTCTACGTTCAATTCCAAGCCATATGTAGCATTTTTATGAAGTTTGAAACCGAGTCTTTCATATAGTTTTCTAGCTCTATTGTTACCAGGCGTCACTTCTAATTGAATGTTTACAGCGCTGGCAAATCCAGATTTTGCCAACAGGTTTATGAGTCTTGTGGCAATGCCTTGCGAACGAAATTCCCTGATAATATAAAGTTCGTCAATATTGATAATATTGCCTCCAAATTCATTGCTCCAGAAGTTTATGAGGATTGCGTATCCGACAATGATATTTTCAGATTCAACAACAAGTATGGTACCCCTTGAAGGGTCTTTAAAAAGTACATTCAACGTATTGAATGCCTTTTTCTTAGTCATATTTTTTGGGCCTGGATCTTCTTTGTAAAGACAAATCATCATCTGACAGATTTCATTGAAATCAATGGATGTAAACTGTCTAATAATCGTATTCATAGCTATAGAATAGTCTGACACAAATAAATTTGGTTATGCATTAAAAACCCCTGTTGATCTTGGTTTCAATACCCTGGGAAACTTGTCACTTAAAAAATGCTGTGGATGGTTCACGCTATAGTCATAGAGCCAGACTATTGCGTTAGACATTTTCAACTTGACAAGAAACCCAGGGAGATTGAACTGTTTAAGTCAAGATTCCCTTTTTCATAGCCAAGTAATCCATTGAATACCTACCACCCCCTGAGATTACCAATGTAACGGAAATTGCCAGCCACAAAATAAAATACTCTATACCTTCGCCAGCCTGGTTTCCGTACCAGTTCATGAAAAATCCGTTTTGAAGGTGTGAAATAATCATTATGCCCATTCCAAGCAACGTATAAAGGAATGCTAGTAGGCGTGTAGCCAAACCACTGGCAAGTAATAGCGCACCTATGGTTTCTAAAAGAATTACCAGGAATCCGACAACCCATGGGATTCCCACAATTTCGGTAAAATACCGCATAGTCCCGGTAAACCCATAGCCGCCAAATAGGCCAAAGAGTTTTTGTGCTCCGTGAGGAAATACAACCAGGGCAAGCAATATTCTTAATATTAAAGGCACAAATTCCTTTGAGGTCTTAAGCATTTCCTCACTATTGAAGGTCTTTTTAATTTCCATAATAAAAGGTCTCCTTTATTATTTTACCCTCGCGCCATTCCTGTACGGAAATCTGAAAATAATTCCGTTCTCCCCATTCTTTGTGGGTATAATCATAATGCCACTCTACCATCGAAATATTTTCTCCGATAGCAACCTTTTTGACTTCTGCCAAACGAAATTCAGTTACAGATTGAAAAAAATCTTCTTCTCTTAAACGGTTAGCATCCTTGCCAACAGTAGGTGGATTCCCATTTTCCTGCATGACAACCGATTCATGATAGTATTTCTCAAATGCTTCCATTGCTCGCCCCCTAAGGATAAGCGAATTCAGGTCTTGGACCCTCTCATGTAAATCATTCATTGGATATAGTTTTAAAATTTAATTTCAAAGCTCTATAGACAATAGAAAGTATCCAATAAACTAGATTAATAAATGATGGGAAGCAGATTTAATTTGAACTCCTATTTTTTAATATTTGACATTTAAGTTTGCTGAGAAACTCCTTGGTAATTCCCAAATATGAAGCAATTTCGTATTGCGGTATACGTTGCAAAAGTTCTGGTTGCGTAGAAATCAATTGGAGGTAGCGCATTTTTGCCGGTAGGCAGTGATTATTTACCACTCTTTTTTGGGATGCAACGAATGCTTTCTGGATGATAATCCTAAAAAATCGTTCCAGTACAGGAATACTCCTATAGAGTTCTTCAAGGATCTCAGGCGTAAAATGAACAAGTTGACAATCCTCCAAACACTGAATGTTATAGTCTGAAGGACTTTGGTTGACAAAGCTACCCAAATCACCCACCCACCAATTTTCCAACCCGAACATAACCACATGCTGTTGTCCATTGGGACCTATATAAAAAACCTTAATACATCCCTGAATAATAAAACTTTCGTAGTGGCAGACATCCCCTTGCCTGATAATAAAATGCCCTTTTGGATAGTTTCGATAAATTAACTTTGTCCTTAGGTATTCCTCTTCAGAAGGACTCAATGTTACATGACGCCTGATATATGAGATTAAAGGAGCTGCCATTTCCTTTTGTCCTGTTTTCATATGTCACGGTTTATCTAGATTCGATATTGTGCGCGGTATATGATTATTGGTCGTAAATTTTAAAGTTTCCAAACGACAATAACTAAATTTGGAATATTTGTTTATAAGCCCGCACCCAAAAAACAACTAAGTTAATTTTCATCATGGATTACAAACACAAATTTCTTGTAGTAATTACAGTAATCGCCCAAACCCTTTTTGCCCAGGACTATGCTTCATCCCCTTGGCATATTCAGGCAACCAATGTGGATCCTAATGACTATTACGGGATCACTGTGGCCAATGGAATGGTAGGAATGGTGTCCTCTCCCGAGCCATTGAAAGTCAATGAAGTGATCCTAAATGGTGTATATGACTACTATCAGAGGGGGAGGGTGAGCAATATCCTGAAAACATTTAGCCACATGAATATGCATTTAGAAGTGGATGGCACGAGAGTGGGAAGGAATTCTATCACAAAATATACCCAAACCCTGGATATGCAAAAGGCAAAACTAATAACCACATTTAATGTAGGTGCAAAAATTGAAGTCAGACACGAACTCATGTCATTGCGGAATTTACCATATACGGCTTTGGGGATTGTTGAAATAAAAGCCAAAAGTGATGTCGAGATAATCCCAATCAACTATATTTCCGCACCAGACCACCTATCCGATGTCCGCAATTTGTATGCAGAGATAGACAGACCCCATGTTTTAATTCCTTTAATGACCTCTGTGGCTTTCAGCCCTGGCCGCAAAAAAGTAGCCAGCGCTACTTCGTTTATATTTCCTGAAAAGCATGGTGAAGAACCTAAGATTATTCATGAAGATTGGGATTACAATATGCACTTGATGAAGTTTAAAAAAAAACTAAAAGCTGGGGAAACCTATACGTTCGCGTTGGTAGGGTCAACGATGTCCTCTGTACATAACAATGACCCTCAGAACGAAGTGGAGCGCTTAACCCTTTTTGCCAAGCTTGAGGGGGTATCGCGCCTTATTACCTCCCATGAGAACGCATGGAATAAATTATGGGAAAGCGATATTCAAATAGAGGGCGATTTAAGGTCGCAAAGAGCGGTGAGGTCAGCCCTCTATCATCTTTATTCTTTTGCCAGAAAAGGGACTGCCTATTCGCTCTCTCCAATGGGCTTATCCGGTCTAGGATATAACGGACATGTTTTTTGGGATACGGAACTTTGGATGTATCCCCCGCTTCTGGTCCTGCATCCCGATATCGCAAAATCCTTGCTTGAATACAGGTTTGAAAGGCTGGAGGCTGCCCAACAAAATGCTTTTGCCCATGGCTATGATGGCGCCATGTTCCCATGGGAGTCTGCCGAAGATGGTTCGGAAGATACGCCCGTCTGGGCCTTGACTGGTCCCTTTCAGCAACATATTACGGCAACCGTTGGTTGGGCCTTTTGGAAATATTTTGAGGTAACCCAGGATATGCAATGGCTGGAAACAAGGGGATATCCGGTATTAAAGGAAGTGGCGGATTTCTGGACTAGCCGAGTGGAACGCAATGGGGTTAACCGGTACGAAATCAAAAATGTAATAGGGGCAAACGAATGGGAAGAAAATATTGACAACAATGCATTTACCAACGGAATGGTAAAAACGGTGTTGGAATATGCTTCAATGGCTGCAGAAAAGCTTAACTACAATGTTGACCCTGATTGGAGACATGTTGCAGAGAACATTCCCATTTTGAAGTTTCAGGATGGGACGACCCGGGAAAATGCAACTTATGAAGGGGCCATGATCAAGCAAGCCGATGCAAACCTGTTATCGTACCCTTTAAAAATCATTGCTCAAAAAGAAGCAATACAGAAGGATCTAAAGTATTATGAACCCCGGTTGTCTAAAGATGGCCCCGCGATGGGAGGTGCTATTTTGGCAGTTCTTTACGCCCGACTTGGGGATTCTGAAAAGGCATACGACATGTTTAATAAAAGTTATCAGCCTAACGAGCTTCCTCCGTTTGCAGTGCTCGCGGAAACTGCCGGCGGGACCAACCCATATTTTGCAACGGGTGCCGGGGGTATGCTTCAGGCGGTGTTGTTCGGTTTCGGAGGTTTGGATATTAACGAAAACGGGATTGTCCAATTAAACACACGGTTGCCAAAGAAATGGAAGTCACTAAGACTTACAGGTGTGGGGATTGACGAAAAGACCTTTGTAAACAATTGAAAAGCGCAAACGTTATCAAGGATTTCATAACGCCCAGCCGGGATGCTACGCCCATAAATTTGCTGTTGTTAAAGCTTAACTAATCGACAGGAAAACCCGAGAATGAAAACAATATATGGAGAATGAACTAAAGCGCTTCCGGAGCAAACCGCTGCCTTAAATATGAATATATTAGCTTAAGAATAAAACCTTTAGGCACAGGAAAAAAGGGAGTATTACGCTATCATAGAAATAAAGTGAACGTGCTTTATACAGGAACTAACTTTAATTAGCATGAAATACCTTATTGAAAATGTCATTCAGCAATTAGAAGAAGTCCAAAATGGAAAATTATGGATAGGCAGTACATTTGATAGCAAATTGAATACTGTAAATGAATTTGTTTTTTACCAGACCAATTAAGGACTTACACAGTATTGCGGAAATCATTTCGCATTTGACATTGTGGCGAATGGAGACCATATTAAAAATTCGGACAGGAACGGGAAGCAAAACGGAAGACTGTGAAGAAAACTGGTTGACCAATGACAAACTTGAACCATTGGGCTGGCGATACCTAAAATTGGAATATGATAAATCTCTGACCGAATTGATTTATTAAAATCAAAAGATGATAGATTCTTAGATGAGAAATATTATGACACCGACTTTAAGGACAATTATAAATACAGTTTTGCAATCAACGGCATGTTATATCACGACATTTATCATTTGGAACAACTTGGTATAATAATTAAATATCTGAATAAAATTAACAAATACTAATACCGGGTCCTATTGCCCTGCCTTGCAAACTTCGAAGACCTGCCCTTCAAAGAAGGCAGCGTTAAACTCAATCACCCTGCGTCTTGTCTCGCGACCTCCACAGAAGCGAAGTTTGATTCGCTTGCCATGACTCACTTTGAAAAGCAACGAAGGCATGCCCGGGGTCGTTAGCCACCAAGATACTATCGGAAACAACGTAGCAATTACTCAAATACACTGAATGAAAAAAATTATTGTAACAGGTTCTTCAGGTAAGCTAGGAAAAGAAATAATTAAGCAACTCAGATTGCAAAAATATGAAGCATTGGGGCTTGACTTGGTTCATAGCGAGACAACAGATAAGATTATAGACATAAGAAATCACCGGGAAATCAAAGCCATAACAAAAGGGTTTGATGCAATAATCCATACTGCGGCATTGCACGGAAAGCACACTGATTTGAATTACCCGCGTGATAAGTTTATTGAAACAAATATAAACGGGACTAATAATTTACTATCAGCATGCGTGGCAAATGGAATTAAGAAATTCTTGTACACAAGTACGACTTCAATATATGGGACAGCAATGGTAAATTCTCAACAAGCTGTTTGGGTAGATGAGAACCTTGTACCCGAGCCACGAGACATATATGATATTACCAAGCTAACATGCGAATTACTTTGTAGAGATTATTTTGAAAAAGAAGAAATAGAAACCACCGTTTTACGTGTATCCAGATTCCTACCAGAAGACGATAACACAAAAGCTAATCATCGAATCTATAGAGGACTAGACGAAGAAGATGGAGCGGCAGGACATTTATTGGCTTTAGAGAAAAAGTTTGATTCGTTTCAGATTTATAATATCTCCAGTGAAAGTCCTTTTCATAGGGAAGACTTAGTTGAATTGTACAAAAACCCTAAGAAAGTCATGTCAAAATATTATCCAGATGTTGAAAAGATGTATGCCGATAGGAATTGGAAATTTTTAGAAAGAATTGATAGAGTTTACTCTATTGAAAAAGCTAAGAAAGAATTGAACTATAGACCAACTAAGAATTTTGATACGTTTATAAAATAAGGGGGCAGAATTAAAAAGTGAGGATTCTGTACCTATTCTGTACCCTTTGTAAAAAGAAAGGCCACACATTTTTGTGAAGCCTTATCTTTTCTAATAGCGGGGACTGGATTCATTTCCTCGTAAGCCTCGGAAATGGGCCTTGGGGGTAGGCTTTACAAGGAAAACCATCCCTGCTTCGCAGGCATTTGCTTTTTTATACGCAAAAGCTGAAACCAGTTTCGATGACCATACCCTGCCAACCTTATAGTAGGGACTGGATTCATTTCCTCGTAAGCCTCGGAAATGGGCCTTGGGGGTAGGCTTTACAAGGAAAACCA